>Ga0123333_10005966_pt1 | contig 10821 bp, 7 predicted proteins | sample BioC12SIPDNA_3_FD_89957 | JGI IMG/M metagenome (GOLD analysis project Ga0123333, IMG submission 89957) | Anaerobic biogas reactor microbial communites from Washington, USA - Biogas_R2_B C12 SIP DNA | ecosystem: Engineered > Bioreactor > Anaerobic > Unclassified | place: Washington, USA...
GACCTCGTGCTCGAGCCGGGAGGGGGCCGCGGGCTCGTGCCGACCGGCCTCGCTGTGGCGATCCCCCGGGGCTACGCCGGGTTCATCCAGCCGCGCAGCGGGCTGGCGATGCGCCACGGCGTCACCTGCCTCAACACGCCCGGGCTGATCGACGCGGGCTACCGGGGCGAGCTGAAGGTGCTGCTGGTCAACACCGACCCCAAGGAGCCCTTCGAGATCCGGCGGGGCGAGCGGATCGCGCAGCTGGTGATCCAGGCGGTGGAGCACGTCTCGTTCCTCGAGGTGGACGAGCTCGACGAGACCGAGCGCGGCGAGGGCGGCTTCGGCCACACCGGCCGCTGAGGCCCCGTCGGTGCGGCTGCGTTGCCCTCAGCGCGCGGCGCGCACCCGGTCGCCGTCCGGGTGGAGCTCGACGCGCCGTGGCTCGCCGTCGCCGTGGGTCCACACGACGAGTGACACCGGCCGCTCCGGGTCGGAGGGGTCCCACTCGAGCGCGGTGAACCCGCCGTCGAGGACGCCGCAACCGGAGTTCGCGTAGCGCACCGGGCGGCCCTCCCGGTCGAAGGGCATCAGCATCGGGTAGTGGGTGTGGCCGTGCAGGATCCACGGCCAACCGTCGTCGGGCTCGACCTCGGCGAGCCGTGCGAACAGCCGCTGTTCATCGAGGCTGTCGAAGCGGCGGTTCCCGCCGTAGCGGGCGTCGAGGGTGATCAGCCGGTTCCACCCGCCCTTCATGAGCCGCTCGATGTCCGTGCCGCGGGGCAGCCCCTCGTCGGGTCGTGAGCCGCGGGTCGGGAGGTCGCCGAGGGTCGTCAGCGTGGCGGTGAGCAGTCGCCCGAGGAGCGCGAACCCGGGGCCGTTCCAGGAGTCGGTGAGGTGGCCGTGGGCGATGACGGCGTCGATGCCCGCGATGCCCTCCTCCGGGGTGGAGCCGTCCCGGGCGAGCAGGATCGTGTCGACGACCTCGGCGCCGGGCAGGTGGTCGTGCAGGCGGGCCTCGACCTCCGGCCGGGCGAACGCGTCGTCGTGGTTGCCCATCGTGCGGTGGTAGCGGCCCTCGGCCGCGAACGCCGACAGCACGTCGTAGGTGCGCCGGTTGTTGGCGACGATGCGGTCGAGGTGCTCGACGAGGCTCGCCGCGGGTGCGTCCGGGCGGAGCGTGCCGCTCGCCTGCTCGAGCATGCCGGCCAGGTCGTACACGGCGCCCCAGGTGGAGCCGCCGACCATCCAGAAGTCCTCGACGTCGCCGTTCTCGACGAGGTGCCACCCGTCGTCGAGGTAGCGCTCCAGCACCCGGGGGTAGAGGCCCTTGACGCGCTGCGCCGCCGGCCAGTCGAGCCGTCCGGCGACGCAGCGGTGGAGGTCCGAGGTGACGAGGTAGCGCTCACCGGCGGGGAGTCGGCGCGTGCGCTCGTCGCGCAGCGGGGAGCTCCTGCCCTCGGCGAGGGCGTGCAGGTGCTCCGGGAAGGCGTCGATGCGGCGCCTCGCCACGCGGGCGGTGCGGAGCGCGGCGAGGGCCATCGCCGGCGCCACGACGGGCGCGCCGGCGACGGTCGCCGCCGAGCGGGTCACGGCCCACGCGGTCGCGGGCAGCCCCGGACGGGGCGGCCGGGCGTCGTCGCCGTCGCCGTCGGTGCCCAGTTCGAACTGCCGGCGGTCGCGCTCGTCGGCCCATCGCCCGATCCGGCGCAACGTCGCGGACCAGGTGTCCGGAGCGCTCACGACCCCAATATGCCATGGGCCCGCCCCGCTGCCGCCTCATCCCCGAAGGCGGTTCAGCCCGGGTTCACGGCGTCCCGTCCGGGCTGGCGGGGAAGCACATGAACACGTCGTCCGCACCGGGGTAGAGGGACGCCATCGCCATGTGCGAGACACCCGCGCCAACCGCCGCCTCGCACGCGGCGAGGGCGGTTCCCTCGGTGGCCCGGACCACGGTCCACGCGTGCGGCACGCCCGGACCCGTGCAGGTCGGGTCGTCGGCCTCGAAGAACGCCGCGGTGCCGACGGTCGGCTGGTGCCACTTCACGCCCAGGTGCCGCACTCCGCCGGAGGGGGCGTAGCACTCGTCGATGTCCGGCGCGTCGGACGCGGGGCGCAGCGAGCCGTAGCAGAACCACAGGCCGACCGTGTGCTGCGGGTCGCCGTACAGCCACAGCGCACCGGGCGTCCACTCCTCCGGCCAACCGGTCGGCGGGTCGATCCCCGCAGCCACTCGCCGATCGACGCAGGCGGTCTGGGCCTCGGCCGCGGTCGCCGCGAACACGCCCGTCGCGACGCCCATCCGGGACCCCGAGCAGGTCCCGTCGCTCGACGAGCGGCCGACGAGGTTGTCGGCCTCGGACATCGGACCGACGACCTCGACGTCGACGGGCCACAGGCTGGTGTGGCCGAGCTGGTGGGTGCCCAGGCAGGTCCCGGGTGCGGGAGGTTCGCCGAGCGGCGCCCGCAACGACCCGGGGCAGAACCACAGGTCGGCCGGAGCACCGTGGAGCTGGTACCACCGGGCCTTCTCTGGTGGGGTGTCGTCGCCCAGGGCGACGCACTTGTCCGCCGCCTCGGAGCGCCCCGCGGCGAGGACCGCGGTGAGCTCGTAGATGGGGACGCCGGAGCACGACCCGTCGGTCGAGGACAGGTACGTCCCGTTGCCGGCGACGCCGTCCGGGCCGTCGTAGCGGAAGTCGAACCCGTCGTCGGCGCTGGCGCCGGTCCCGTAGCACGTGCCCGGCGTGATGCCCGGCTCCGGTGGGGTGGGGGGTGGTGGCGGGTCGATGCAGGACGCGGCGAGGGCGATCACGGCGCCCAGGGCGGCGAGGTGGACCGGTCGGATGCGTGGCACGTCGTTCCTCCGTGGGTGCGACCGCCCGGTGCGGCGGCGTCGTCGGCTCCCTGCCGATCCTCGGGCAGCCCACGGGCGGGCGCATCGGGGAAACCCCTGAACTTCGGGTGTTCGCGGGCCCGGTCGGCCATCGGCCGGTCGGCCGGGTCAGTCGGCCGACGGTTGGGGCTCTGCGAGGCGGGCGGCGAGCTCGGTGCGGTTCGACACGCCGACCTTGCGGAACGCGCTGCCCAGGTGGTGCTCGACGGTCTTCGGGCTCAGGTGGAGCTCGGCGGCGACCTCGCGGTTGGTCCGCCCGGCGACGACCAGGTCGACCACCGCGCGCTCCGCCGGGGTCAGGGCATCACCGGCCCCGCCGTCCCTGGTCGTGCCACGGCCGCCCGATGCGAGCTCGGTGTCGCAGCGCTCGACGAACGGGCGCGCCCCGAGCCGTGCGAACACGTGGCGTGCGGCTTGGAGGAGGCCGGCGGCGCGGCGGCGCTTGCCGGCGCGCCGCAGCAGCGACCCGGCGAGCAGCAGCACCCGCGCGCGGTCGAGGTGCTCCGTCCCGCCGGGGAGCGTGGAGGTCGCGAGCTCGAGGCTGCGCTGCAAGTCCCGCACGTCGCCGCCGGCCCAGGCGAGCTCGGCCGCGGCGGCGTGGTGCCAAGCCCGTTCCGCCGGGCTCACCGGGTCGTCGAGCCGCGCGAGGAGGGTGCGTGCCTCGTCGAGGCGATCCAGGCGCGCGAGTGCCCGCACCTGCATGGTCGCAGCGGACGGCAGGAGGGGTCGGACCGCTCGGGTGAGCGTGCGCGGGTCCCAGGGGACGAGGGCGTCGACGACGCCGTCGTGGTCGCCGTCCACCTCGGCCCGCCATGCGTGGAGCGCGGCGAGCCACTGCTGGAGCAGGCAGGGTGAGCCGGCGGCGCGGGTCGCCTCGGCGGCCTCGGCCATCACGGCCGTCGCGTCGTCGCCGCGGCCCACCCGCACGAACGCGGTCGCGAACCGGCCGAGCGCCGCGAACGCCTGCGCCTCGATGTCGGCCGCGGACGCGGCGTCCTCCGCGTGGACCAGGGCCTCGTCCCATCGCCCCCTGCGCACCGCGGCGAACGAACGCCACGCCTGCGCGTAGCACCACAGGTGGTGCGGGCCGGACCGGCCGGCACGCTCGGCGACCTCGTCCAGCATCGGGGAGGACCGTTCGAGGTCCCCGGCGGTGAGGAGGAGCGCCGCTGCCCCGAACCGGCCCTCGCCCTCGGCGGACCGGGTGCCGCCCGGCTCGAGCAGGCCCCGCCGCCGTGCCTCGTCGAGGCCGGCGTGCACCTGCCCGGCAAGTCCCTGGGAGAGCAGCAGACGGCTCGTCGGGTCGACGTCGCGCCCGGCCGCGTCCTGCGTCGACCGCTCCAACGCCCGGCGCGCCCACTCGACGGCGTCCTCGCCGTTCCCGCGGGCGAACGCGACGGCGGCGAGGTGCGACGCGGCGAGCGAGGCGACCCGGTCGTCGCCCGGGCCGCTCGCTGCCCAGGCGGACCGCAGGCGCTCCTCGCCGCGTGCATCTCCGCGCAGCGAGTCGATCCTGCCCAGGAGGAGCTCGATCCACGCCGGCTCGCCGACCTCGACGTCGTCGACGAGCTCCGCCGCCGCGGCCAGGTCGCCGCACACCAGCAGCGCTTCCGCCGCGAGGAGCAGGTCGCGGTCGCGGTCCGCGACCGAGCTGCGCAGCCTGGCCGCGGTGAGGTGCCAGCCCGCTGCAGCGAGCCACCCTCCGGTGGCCGTCCGCTCCGCTGCCAGCGCGGCGGCACGCTCCGCCAGCGCGTCGTCGTGGCCGACCGTGCTGCGTGCCAGGTGGTGGACCACGCGTCGTTCGTCGTCGAACAGATCGGCCGCCCGGCGGTGCAGCGCCGCTCGGCGGGACGATCGGATCGAGTGGTAGGCCTCGGCGTGCGCCGCGACGTGGGCGAAGTGCACGGTCGGGCCCGCCGGCCGCTCGCCGAACACGACGCCGGGCGTCGTCGTCAGCTCGTCGAGGACCGCGCCGGCCCGTGGCGAGTCGGGGTCGATCCCGGCGAGGGCGAGCACCGTCGGGACCAGCGCGTCGTCGTCCAGCACCGCAGCGGCCTCCAACGCGGCCCGCGCCGCGGACGAGAGGTCGGCGTCGAGCGGCGAGCGCGCGACGAGCCCCGGCACCCGCAGCGGCTCGTCGCGGGGGTCGCGCAGCTCACGCCCGTCGAGCTCGAGGACCGCCCGCAGCGCGCCGGGCCGGCCGGAGGTGGCGGACAGCAGCCGCTCGACCGTGTGGTCGGCCAGCGGCCCGACGCCGAGCGCGGCGGCGAGGGCGCGGACATCCGCCGGCTCCAGGGGGCCCAGCTCGACGGTCGCACCCGTGTCCCGGCGCGCCGCGTCGGCGAGGCCGGAGGGGACGTCGTCGAGCGCGTCCGCCACGACCACGAACATGACCGGCGCCCCTGCGAGGCGCCGGCGCGCGAAGGCCATCGCCTGCAACGACACGTCGTCGGCACGGGATGCGTCGTCGAGCACGATCGCCGAGGGGCGACCGAGGTCCCGGATGCGCTCGACGAGCAGCCGGCCCCACCAGGCCGCGGTGGCACCCGCGTCGTCGGGGCTGACCGCGAGGAGCGCCTCGACCGCCGCTCCCGGCAGGTCCTGGTCGACCTCGTCACCCGCGGTCCGAAGGACGCAGGGGACGACGACCTCGTCGAGGGCCCGTTCGACCAGTGTGGTCCGTCCCGAGCCCCGGCCACCCAGGACCAGCACCGTCTGCGACCGGCCGTCCAGGGCCGAGCTCCAGCACCCTCGGAGCGCGTCGAGCTGCGCGCGCCGGCCGACCCAGACCCCCTCCATCGCCCGATCGTACCGAGGACGCCCGCGGCGGGGCCGTGGCACGTCCGAGGCACGGCGGCTGGCGCCGGCCCGGGGCTAGCGTCCGGCCATGACGATCAACGAGCGTGCTCCGGAGGGGGACCGGTCACTCGCCGCGGTGGAGCCCCGGCTCGGGATGCCCCTGGTCGAGGCGATGGAGACCCAGCGCGCGGTGCGCCGCGTGCTGCCCGACCCGGTCGACCCCGACATCGTGCTGCGCTGCATCGAGCTCGCGCTCAAGGCGCCGACGGGCTCCAACGGGCAGAACTGGGAGTTCGTCGTCGTGACCGAGCGGGACCTCAAGGCACGGTTCGCGAAGGCCTACCGGCAGGCGTGGGCGGTCTACGGCGGCATCGGCCGGTGGGTCACCCGCAACGACCCGTCGATGCGCAAGGTGCTCGACGCGGTGCAGTGGCAGGTCGACCACTTCGAGGAGATCCCGGTGCTGGTGGTGGCGTGCCTGCGCGGCGCCCGGGTGCCGTTCGTGCCGATGCCCCCGATCGCGACGTCCAGCTACTACGGCTCGATCTACCCCAGCGTGCAGAACCTGCTGCTGGCGGCCCGGTCGATGGGGCTCGGCGCGTCCCTGATCACCCTGCCGCTGTGGAGCACGATCCGCGCCCGGCGGATCCTCGGCCTGCCGCTGTCGGTGCAGCCGGCGTGCATGGTGCCGATGGGGTGGCCGCGTGGCAGGTACGGGCCGACCACGCGCCGTCCGGTCGGCTCGGTCGTGCACCTCAACCGCTACGGCGAGCGGCCCTGGCGCTGACCCGACGGCGGCGCTGACCCGACGACGGCGCTGACCCGACGACCGGGGTCGGTCAGTCGATCTCGACGGTCGCGGTGACCCGCGTGGAGTGCTCCATCGCGCCCGGGGTGGGGGGCTGCCCGGGGCCGGCCTCGTCGCCGGTGCCGTGGCACCCGTCGCCGACGCCCGAGGCGACCTGCACCTCGACGGTGTAGGTGCCCGCGGCGAGGTCGGGTGGTTCGAGCTCGAAGGTGGTCGCACGCAGCTCGGTGGGGACCTCGGCGCCGGCGCCCTCCTCGGGCCGCTCGAGCGTGGCGCTGCACCCGATGAGCACGCCGCCGGTCGAGGGCAGCTCGACCGGCACGACGCCGTCGACCTCGGGGAGGTCGTCGCACCCCGTGGCCTCGGCGGTGTCGGCCGTGTCGCCGGCCATCGACACCGTCACGCACTGCCGGGCGCCGTCCACGACGGGCGCGTGCGGGTCCACCACCTCGACGGTGATCCGCTCCGCGGTGGCGTCGACGCGCACGCTCAGCTCGTCGGGCGGCGGGAGGCTCGTGGTCGTGGTGGTCGTGGTGGTGGTCGTCCCGCGCTCGTCGTCGCCGTCCGCGACGATCTCCGCACGGTCCTGCCCGCCGCCCCCGGTGAGCAGCGCGACGGCGACGGCCACCGCGGCGACGCTGCTGCCCGCGCCGGCGCCCAGGCCGAGCTGGCGGCGGCGGCGGAGCTGGCGCCCCCGCTCGACGATGCGGTCGTAGCGGCTGGGGTCGTCCACCGCGGGGAACCTGCGCTGCTCAGCCACGGCCGGCCTCGGTGTCCTCGGCGGGGCCCAGCGCGGCGCGCAGCTTGGCGGTCGCCCGGTGCAGGTGCGTCTTCACCGACCCGGTCGACATGCCGAGGCTCGACGCGACGTCCTCCTCGGTGAGGTCGATGATGTAGCGCATCACCACCACCTCCTGTTGACGACCGGACAGGTGCCGGAGCGCGTCGGTGAGATCGATCCGGAACGCGGCGTCGTCCGCCGAGGGGTCCGCCCGACCGGCGTCACCGCGCACCTCGGGCCGGCGGGTCTCCTTGCGGACGTGGTCGACGGCCAGGTTGCCGACCACGCGGAGCAGCCAGGCATCGGGGTTCGGGTGCTGCTGGACCTTCGGCCAGCGCGAGTAGGCGCGTGCGAACGCCTCGGCGGCGAGGTCCTCGGCCACCGCAGGGGAGCCGACCATCCGGCGAGCCACGGCGATGGCCCGCGGCTGGAGCCGCTCGTAGAACGCCCTGAAGCCATGTTCTCCCCTCGGTCGCCGCACCACACCTCCCTTCAACGATCGAACGTACCGCCGCGTTGACACCCGGCTGTGGACCTGATGGGGGCGCTCCCTCCCCGGGACGTTCGCCTCGCAACGGTCGTTGGATCGTCGCACGGCGCGCTCGGTGGTGCGAACCGGGCAGAACTCCCTCCCCGATCGGGCCCGCCGGCCGTCGGCGGCGACCCGGGTGGCGGACCACCTGCCCCGCAGCGCTACCGTTCCCCACGAACTGGCACAGGGGGACAGATGACCGACACGCAGGTGGAGGCGCAGGACGGCGTCGCCGAGGACGCCGAGACGACGGCGCTGCGGCAGGAGATCCGCAGCTGGCTCGCGTCGAACTGGGATCCGGACCTGACCGTGGCCGAGTGGTGGGAGCGGCTCGCGGACGACCACTGGGCGGTGCCCACCTGGCCCGAGTCGGACTTCGGCCGGGGGCTGTCGCGGGGTGACGCCGCAGTGGTCGCCAAGGAGATCGCCGCGGCCGGCGCCATCGGCCCGCCCGGTGGCCTCGGCGTCATGCTCGCGGGGCCGACGATCGTCGCCCACGGCGACGAGGAGCAGAAGCGGCGCTACCTGCGGCCGATCGTCACCGGGCAGGAGGCGTGGTGCCAGCTCTTCAGCGAGCCGGGCGCCGGCTCCGACCTCGCCGGCCTCGCCGCCCGGGCGGTCCGCGACGGCGACGAGTGGATCGTGAACGGCCAGAAGGTGTGGACCTCCGGCGGCCAGATCGCTGACCGGGGCATGCTGCTCGCCCGAACCGACCCGGACGTGCCGAAGCACCGCGGCATCTCGTGGTTCGCCGCCGACATGCACCAGCCGGGCATGGACGTGCGGCCGCTGCGCGAGATGACCGGGCGCGCACTGTTCAACGAGGTCTTCATGACCGACATCCGGGTCCGCGACGACGACATCATCGGCGGGCTCAACAACGGCTGGGCGGTCGCGAACACGACGCTGATGGTCGAGCGGATGAGCCTCGGCGCCGGCGGGCACGGCGCGGCCTCCGCCGCGATGCCCGGCACGGTGGCGGGTGACCTCGAGAAGCGCGCGGGTGACTTCGTGCGGGCGCCGCGGTCGGGCTCGGGTGACGTGATGAGCGGCGGCGCGGGCGCCGTCGTGCTGGCGCTCGCACGGAAGAACGCGCCGATCACCGACGCCGTGCTCCGCCAGCAGCTGGTGCAGCTGTACGAGATGCAGGAGATCGCCCGCTTCGCGAACCTGCGCGCCAAGGCGGCGCGTGCGGCCGGCGTGAAGCTGACCGGCGCCGAGCCGAACATCGCGAAGCTGTCGATGACCCGCATCACCCGCCTGGCTGCCCACCTCGGGCTCGCCCTGCAGGGACCGGCGGGCCAGCTGTGGAAGGACCCGCACGCGGATCCGGTCATGGCGGAGCTCGCGCTGTTCGCGCCGGCGGTGTCGATCTACGGCGGCACCGACGAGGTGCAGAAGAACATCATCGGCGAGCGGGTGCTCGGCCTCCCCGCGGAGCCCCGCACCGACAAGGACGTGCCCTTCCGCGACATCCCGCGCTGACCGTGCCCGAGCGGGTCGAGCGCGTGCTGGTGGTGTCGAAGACCCACCTGGACGTCGGGTTCACCGACCTCGCCTCGCTCGTCCGCCGGCGCTACCTCGACGAGTTCTTCCCGCGGGCGCTCGCCGTGGCCGAGCAGCTGCGCCGGCGTGGTGGCCCGGAGCGGCTGCGCTGGACGACCGGCTCGTGGATACTCACCGAGGCGCTCGAGGCCGCCGACCCCGCGGGGCGGCGGCGCCTCGACGAGGCGATCGAGGCGGGCGACCTGTGCTGGCACGCGCTGCCGTTCACGATGCACACCGAGCTGTGCGAGCGGTCCCTGCTCGAGCACGGGCTGACGCTCGCGCGGGAGCTCGACCGGCGCTACGGGCGGCGGACGCGGGCCGCGAAGGTGACCGACGTGCCCGGCCACACGCGGGGCCTGGTGTCGGTGCTCGCCGCCGCAGGAGTGGACCTGCTGCACGTGGGGGTCAACCCGGCGGCCGCGACGCCGCAGGTCCCGGAGCGGTTCCGCTGGCGTGACGAGGCGGCCCGTGACGGTGCGACTCGTGACGAGGCGGCGCCGGGCGGGTCGGCTCCCGAGGTGCGCGTCATGTACCAGCCGGGCGGGTACGGGGCGGTGCAGGTGGTCCCGGGCACCGGCACGGCCGTCGCGGTCGACCTCACCGGCGACAACCTGGGCCCGCCCACCCTCGAGCAGGTGCTCGACGGGTTCGAGGCGCTGCGGCAGCGGTTCCCGGACGCCGAGGTGGAGGCGGCGACCTTCGACGACGTCGCCGCGGTGATGGCGGCCGCGCCGGGGCTGCCGGTGGTCACCGGCGAGATCGGCGACACGTGGATCCACGGGGTCGCGTCCGACCCGGCGAAGACGGCGGGGTTCCTCGCGCTGTGCAGGGAGCGCCGACGGTGGCTCGACGAGGGTGTCGTCGCCGAGGACGACCCGGCGCTGGCCGCGGCCTCGACCCAGCTGCTGCTCGTGGCCGAGCACACCTGGGGGCTCGACCAGAAGGCGCACTGGCCGGAGGAGGGCGCCTGGAGCGCGGCGGAGCTCGCCGGCACGCGCACGAACGCGAGCACCCGGCGGTTCGAGCAGAGCTGGGCGGAGCAGCGGGCCTACCTCGACCGCGCGGTCGAGGCCCTCGCCGCGGGTGGGCGCACCGACCTCGCCGGCGCGGCTCGCCGTGTGCTGGCTGGCGCCGCCCAGGCGGGACCAGTGGAGCTCGCGGACACGCATCCGGTCGGCCCGGGCGAGGCCGTGCGCCTCGGGGACCTCGAGGTCGTGCTCGACGACACGGGGGCCGTGGCGGGGTTGCGGCCTGCCGGTGGTGGCGCGGGGCCCGCGGAGCCCGGTCGGCCGCTCGGCCGCGTCTGGTTGCAGACCTTAGACGCCGACGACTTCGAGCGGTGGTTCGGCACCTACAACGCGACCTGCTCGCCCGAGGACGAGTGGTGGGCGCGCTGGGACAACACCAAGCCCGGGCTCGAGCGCACCGCGGCGGTGTCGCGGCGCTGGCCGGCACGCCTCGCCGGCGCCCGCACCGGC
>Ga0123333_10005967_pt1 | contig 10818 bp, 10 predicted proteins | sample BioC12SIPDNA_3_FD_89957 | JGI IMG/M metagenome (GOLD analysis project Ga0123333, IMG submission 89957) | Anaerobic biogas reactor microbial communites from Washington, USA - Biogas_R2_B C12 SIP DNA | ecosystem: Engineered > Bioreactor > Anaerobic > Unclassified | place: Washington, USA...
CACGCAAGACCAACTTTTTGCTGCGGACCGCCGCCGCATCCAAGAGTGGGAAGATGCCGGGGTTGAGGATATAGCCGTCGATATCGGTGTCGATGATCTTCAATATGGCTGCCAAGGGGTCTTCCAACCCGTTCATCACCCCATAAATCTGAGGATGGTCAAACGCTGCAAGGAACAGCGTTCCATCCTCTCTCGTCAATGTGGTTCTATTTCGTTCCAATCCGTTCATTGTCCCCTACCTTTTGAACAATTGTTCAGTATATTGCTTTCTAACTTCATCATAAGTAACCCAACATCTTGCTGTCAATGAGAATGTTTGTTCGAAAATACTCTGGGTCCAGAACATATGTTCAAAGGAACACATGAGAGCAGGGCAGATCATCCATCCTGATTGATGGTTCGGTGCTCATTGAAATGGTACAGAGTGACCACATGATGATTTGAGACCGCAGGAGGGGGACTGGGAGAGAGGATTTGACAGCATCTCCTCAGCCCTCTTCGATGGGAGGGGAGAAGTGTTAAATGTATTTAATTCCATGCTCTCTTGCGGGGGCATAATCCATCGGAATATGATCGATTGGCTGCTGTCGATGGTGTGTTCGACCCATATTCCCCTTGCCACTATACGGTCACATCAAAAAAGGAAGCATCACCCTGCGATGACGATCCGAAAGGGCACAATCTTTTGCATCTTCTCGCCGTTGTATGGCATACTGGGCGCATGATAATCAAAACCGACCGCTATCGCCACCGCTACACGGTGGGTGAGATGTACCGCGTCCTGCTCGCTGTGCTCCCTTCGATCGGGATTCTGAAGAGAAACCGCAAGGATGAAATCGTCGACGCCCAGTTCATCGAGCGCCTGATGCTTGCCGTCACCGAGGTGAACGGGTGCGCCGTCTGCAGCTATGCCCACGCCAAGATGGCGTTGCAGTCGCGCTTCAAAGCCAAGGTGCGCTATACCAACTCGTCCCTGTTCTATGAGATCGGGATGAGCCTGGCCCCGCTGCTGCTGATCCCGGTGGCGCTCCTGCACCACCTTCTTCGACGGATCGTCTCACTGTTTCACTGAGGTTTGAGGCGGTCCAGTACCCGTTTGCACGATTCAATGGCTCTTTGGATCTCCTCATCGGTGGTCGCGAAGCCCGGGCTGAAGCGCACCGTTCCCTGCGGGAAGGTGCCCATGGCCCGATGGGCGGTGGGGGAGCAGTGGAGGCCCACCCGTATTTCAATGCCGGCATCGAGGAAGAGTTCATCGGCGACCTGGGCGTTGTCCAGGGAGGGGAAATCTACGCTGATGACGCTCGTTCTTCCCTCCATGCCCTTCGGTCCCATCACCTGGAGGCGCTCCTCTGAGAGAAAGTAGGAGAGCAGGCGCTCGGTCGTCTCCTCTTCTCGTTGTATGATGGCCGCCCTGTTCTCCCGGATGTAGTCCATCGCCGCTGAGAGGCCGATGATGCCAACAAGGTTCTGTGTCCCCGCCTCGAACTTATCGGGAAGAAATTCCGGCATTGTGAGCAGGTCGCTCTTGCTGCCGGTTCCTCCGTACGCCCAAGGACTGACCTCCTCCGCCAACTGCTGGGAGAGGACCATGCCGCCGACCCCCTGCGGACCGAGTAGGCTCTTGTGTCCGGTGAAGGCGATGGCGTCGATGCCGTCGTCCTTGAGTGAGAGCGTGCTCGAGAGCGGCAGTTGGGCTGCATCAATGATGGTCAACAATCCGTATTGTGCAGCGATGGAGGCGACCTCCCGCACCGGTTGGATGGTGCCGGTGACATTGGAGGCCTGTGTCATGATGATGGCCCGCGTCCTTTTGGTGATGAGGCGGGGGATCTCTTCAAGCCTGATCCTTCCATCCCCGTCAGTGGGGATGAGGGAGTATGGGACAGCGAGGTGGGTGAGCGGGCGCATGACCGCATTGTGCTCCATCGCGCTGACCAGGACATGGTCGCTTGGTGTGAAGAGCCCGGCGGTAAGCGTATTGATGGCATGGGTCACGTTGAGGGCGAAGGTGACGTTTCGGCTGTCGGAGGCACCAAAGAGGGCGGCAAGCTTCTCCCGGCACTCATCGATTCGCCCCGCCGTCTCATAGGCGCGGTCATAGGCGCCTCTTCCAGTATTCACGGCATCGTGGGTGATGAAGGATGCGACCGCGGCGGCTACCGTCGGCGCTTTGGGCCATGCGGTGGCCGCATTATCGAGATAGATTGTACTCATTGCCCCATCCTACCACACGAATGTGAAAATTCCCATTGTGTTTATCTGTGAACAACGGGTATGATAGCGAATAACGGAGGAAGGATGAACGTCTCAAAGGAAAAGAAAGGTCTGATCGTCGCAGGCTCGATCACCGGGATCATCTCGGTGGTGCTCGTCCTGCTCGGAAACCCCGCGAACATGGGGTTCTGCATCGCATGCTTCTACCGCGATATCGCCGGTGCCCTGTCGCTGCACAGCGTGGCGGTGGTGCAGTATGCACGACCGGAGATCATCGGCCTGCTCCTCGGCTCGCTGCTCATCAGCATCAGGCGCAAGGAGTTTCGCCCCCGAGGGGGATCGAGCCCGGTGATCCGCTTCGTCATCTCGTTCTTCGTGATGATCGGGGCCCTGGTCTTCTTGGGCTGTCCCTTCAGGATGCTGCTGCGCCTTTCAGGCGGGGACCTCAATGCGCTGGTCGCGCTCGCCGGCTTCATCGCCGGCATCATCGCAGGCTCGCTCCTCTTGAACCGGGGCTTCACCCTCGGGAGGAGCCACACGCAGTCGACGCTTGAGGGAGGAGCCATCAGCGGGGTGTTCCTCGCCCTCCTCGTGATCCTGCTCTTCATCCCGTCGCTGCTCAAATTCAGCGCGTCAGGTCCTGGCAGCATGCGGGCCCCGATCATCGTCTCGCTCTCTGCCGGCCTCATCGTGGGGATTCTCGCCCAGCGCAACCGCTTCTGCATGGCCGGCGGCATCCGCGATCTCTTCCTCTTTCGCGATTCGACGCTGCTCTTGGGCTCCATCATGGTGTTGGTGGCCGCATTCATCATGAACCTGGTAACGGGCAACTTCCACCTCGGCTTTACCGGTCAAAGCGTCGCCCATACCGATTGGCTCTGGAATTTCCTCGGCATGGCCCTGGTCGGGTACGGCTCGGTGTTGCTCGGTGGCTGTCCGCTGAGGCAGACGATCCTTGCAGGGGAAGGGAACAGCGACAGCGCCATGAGCGTGTTGGGGATGGTCGCGGGCGCCGCGTTCGCCCACAACTTCGGCCTCGCATCCTCGGCCCAAGGGACGACGGTGGGAGGCAGAACAGCCACCATCCTCGGTTTTGTCGTCATCACAGCCATCGCATTGGTCATCATCCACGCACAGAAGAAGGAGGCAGTATATGGAAATTGATGCACGGGGTCTCTCCTGTCCACAGCCGATCATCGAGACACGAAAGGCGATTTTCGACAAGGTGACGAGCTTCTCGGTGCTCGTCGACAACATCGCGGCCAAGGAGAATGTGACTCGATTCGCAAAGACCCAGCACTACGATGTCGTCGACACCACCACCGAATACGGGTGGAAGTTGGATTTGGAGAAGCGATGACCGAGTTCATCGCCACCTTTTACAGCCAATACGGCGCGGTGCAGTTCCTCAAGCATGCCAAACAGCACCAGATCCCGTGCCGGCTCGCACCGGTGCCCAGAAGCCTCTCATCATCCTGTGGCACCTGTGCCCATTATTCTCACCACGAGTGGGACACCGGGTTTGTGATGAGGGATCTCGAGACCGTCTATCGAAGCAGCGAAGGGGGGTATGAGGTGGTCCATCACGGAACGTGACGGATTCTTCTCTCCTTGAATTCGGTGTCGTGATGTATGCTCACGGCACAACACACCATGCTCTTACACATTGATGGAAAGAGGGGACGCTCCCTCTCTTTGTCTGGACAATCCATCCAAAATCGGAAGAAATCGAATCTTTTTAAGAAGAAAACGTACCTTTTTCCACGGTTCGGCGTGAACGCGGAAGATAACACAACAAACTCAAGAGAATACCTCATGTACTTCTGGTCCGGCAGGCCGTAGCCTTTTATACAGGATGCGGCGTTGCCGCTATTCAACCATCCAGTTTTTTGATTCCTGAAAGGAGGATAGCATGAAAAAGACATTAGCTATTTTGATGGTTCTAGTGCTGCTGGGATCGGGCGTTCTGTTCGCAGCCGGCCAGAAGGAGACTGGTCTGATCAAGATTGGCATCGTCAATCTCCCACCAGAAGAGTCCGGATATCGACAGGCCAACGTTGAAGACATGAACACCGTCTTCTCCAAAGCCAATGGCTATGATGCAAAGCAGACGAACACCGGCGACAACAGCGAGCAGATCGCCGCCGCCAAGGGGTATATCCGCGACGGCGTGGACTATCTCCTGATCTCCGCGGCGAATGCCTCCGGATGGGACGACACCTTGAAGTCAGCCAAAGATTCCGGCGTCAAGGTAATTCTCTTCGACCGCTCGATCGATACCGACGAATCCAACTACCAGGCGGCCATTCTCTCCGACATGGCGTATGAAGGTGAGAAGGCGGTGGAGTGGGTCTTGGGCTTGGGTCTTGAGACGGTCAACCTGATCCTCATTCGCGGACAGATGGGTTCAGCGGCTGAGATCGGCCGGAGCGCAGCAGTGCTCGATGCCGCCAAGGCTGGGAAACTCAACATCGTCGCCGATGGAACCGGTGGAGACAGCTGGAGCCTTGAGGAAGCGCGCAGGGTCGTTGAAGCGGCCATCGCGGCAGGCAAGGATTTCAACGTCATCTACGCTCAGAACGACGGCATGGCACAAGGTGCGGTCCAGGCGCTTGAGGCAGCCGGCATCAGCCATGGCAAGGGCGGCAAGGTCAAGGTCATTGGATTTGACTTCAACCGATTCGCCCTTCGCAACGTACAGGCCGGGTACTGGGATGCCGACATGCAGTGCAACCCACGCCAAGCTGCTGAGATCTCCAAGTGGATCAAGAGCGGAAGTCTCCCGAGCGGAATCGTCTATCAAGAAGAGCTGCTCTTGACAACCGATACGATCACCGATGAACTTATTGATAAGTGGGGCATCAACGCGGACCCCGGCAAGGGTGTGATTACTCGCTAAGTATTCACCATCGCAACAATGCATGGATGCAGTGCGGTACGCGGATTCGATTCCGCGGCCGCACCGCAGTTGGTTTGGATCGTCTCAGTACAAGGAGGTCTTTGATTGCTGGGGAACACCATACTTGAAATGAGGGGCATCAGTAAATCATTTCCTGGGGTCAAAGCGCTGGACAGCGTTGACTTCACCCTGCGCTCAGGGGAGATCCATGCCCTCATGGGCGAAAACGGGGCAGGTAAATCCACACTGATCAAAGTCATCGCCGGAGCCTACGAGAAGGACTCGGGTTCCATCACCTTGGAGGGGGCGCCGATCCACTTCAAGGCGCCTCAAGAGGCGCAGAACAACGGAATCGGTACGGTCTATCAAGAGATCATGCTCTGTCCGAATCTGACTGTGGCAGAGAATATGTATATCGGCCGCAGCCACAGCCCCATCGTCAATTGGAAGCAGATGAATGAGCAGGGCCAGCGCTTGCTTGCATCACTCAATATCCCGGCACGGGCGACGCAGGAGCTCTCAAGCTGTTCGCTTGCCGTCCAGCAGATGATCGCCATCGCCCGCGCAGTCGATATGGACTGCAAGATCCTCATCCTGGATGAGCCCACCTCCTCCCTTGACGAAGATGAGGTGCATACCCTCTTTGAGCTCATGCGTGAGCTGAAAGGGCGCGGGGTCGGCATCATCTTCATCACCCACTTCCTCGAACAGGTCTATGAGATCAGCGACCGGATCACCGTGCTGCGCAACGGGAAGCTGGTCGGCGAATATGAAACCATCGCACTCCCCCAAATCGAGCTCATCTCCAAGATGCTGGGCAATGAGCTTGATGACATCACCGGTTTGAAAAAATATGAGCCGGATGTATCCGACGCCTCCATCCCGGTCTTTGAAGCGATCGGCCTTTCGAGCGTCGCCGGGGTACGGCCCTTCGACTTCACCATCCAAAAAGGTGAGGTGAACGGCTTTGCCGGGCTCCTCGGCTCAGGGCGCAGTGAGAGCGCCCGCGCCATCTTCACCGCGGACCGGACAACCGGCGGGGAGGTGCGGATGAAGGGGAAGCGGGTGAAGATCAAGACACCGCTCAATGCCATACAACACGGGATAGGGTATCTGCCGGAGGACCGTAAGGGCGACGGCATCATCGAGGACCTGTCGGTACGCGACAACATCATCCTCACCCTGCAGGTGCTCAACGGCTTCTTCAAGCCGTTCTCCTTGAAGCAGGCACAGGAATTCGCCGAGGAGTACATCGAGCGGTTGAACATCAAGACCCCGACGGCCGACACCCCGATCAAATCCCTCTCGGGAGGCAACCAGCAGAAAGTCATCCTGGCCCGCTGGCTGCTCACGCATCCGGAGTACCTGATCCTCGATGAACCGACGCGCGGCATTGATGTGGGGACCAAGGTCGAGATTCAGAAGTTGGTGATCGCGCTCGCCCACGAGGGGATGAGCGTGACGTTCATCTCATCGGAGATCGACGAGATGCTGCGCACCTGTTCCCGGTTGATCGTCATGAAGGACCGAGAGATCGTCGGGGAGCTGCGGGGATCGCAGCTGACGGAGAGCGCCGTGATGAACGTCATCGCGAAGGGAGGAAAGAAATGATGCGCAGCTTGATGAAACGCTTCTCCCACCTCTTCCTCCCCCTTTCGGTCATGGCGCTCCTGATCATCATCAACCTGGTGAAAGGCGCCGATTATTTCCGCATCACCATGGTCAACGGTGCCTTCTACGGCAACATACCGAATATCTTCTTCGGTGCCTCCGAGTTGGTCATCCTCTCCATCGGGATGACCTTGGTGACCGCAGCCTCGCGCGGTCAGGACATCAGCATCGGGGAGAGCGCGACCATCACGTCCGCCGTCTTCGTTCAGTATGTCCTGCAGGCCAATGAGGTCACCCTGCTCACCATCCTGGTGGCCTTCCTGCTCAGCTCTGTCGTCGGCTTGGCCCTCGGCGCGTTCAACGGCACCCTGGTCTCGATCTTCAAGGTCCAGCCGATGGTCGCATCCCTCATCCTCTTCACGGGGGGCAGGTCCATCGCCTTCATGATCGACGGAAAGCTGTCTCCCATCCTGGCAAACGATCTGTCGAACAAGATCGGCACCGTGATCCCGGGAATCCCGATCCAGACCCCCATCATCCTCACGGTCATCTTCATCGCGCTCACCGCAGTGCTCTTCAAGACGACGAATCTGAGGCTCTATGTGGAGGCGGTCGGGACCAACCCGAATGCGGCGCGCCTCAATGGCATCAATCCGAAGAAGGTCATCTTCCTGACCTTCTTGATCATGGGCTTCTGCTCGGCGTTCGCCGGCTTCATCGCGGTGAACAAGGCGGGTCGCCACGACAGCGTAAACCTGCTCAAGCTGATCATGATGGATGCGATCCTCGCCGTGGCGATCGGCGGTAACTCCCTCAATGGGGGTAAGTTCAGCATCACCGGCTCCATCATCGGCGCATACACCATCGAGATGCTGAACCGGACGCTGCTGAGGCTGGAGATCGAGCCGGCGATGATCAAGGTGTTCAAGGCGGTCTTCATCATCATCCTCATGGTGGTCGCATCACCGGTGGTCAGGGCCTCCATCACGAAGGTGGTGGACAAGGTTCGTGGCAAGGGACGGGGGGCGAGCGCTGCAATGACCGTGAAGGCGACCGGAGATGGGGAGAAGGAGGAATAGGATGGCGGGTGTGAATGCAATCAAGGGAAAGACACGGCTGTCGAACTCGAATCTTCTGTTCCTCATCGCTGCCATCATCTTTGTGCTGATGTACCTCTTCGCGATCATCATGTACCCGGGCAGCTTCTTGCAGTTCCAGACCTTCTTCGACTTGTTCAACCTCAATGCCCCGCTCATCATCATGACGCTGGGCTTGTGCATCGTCATGATCGGGGGAGGCATCGACATCTCCATAGGCGCGGTGTGCGGCTTGGTGACGATGGCCTGCGCCTTCTTCTTGGAATCCGGCATGGGGAGCATTTGGGGTGCCATCCTCATCTCACTGGGCATCGGCATCATCTTCGGGGTCTTGCAGGGCTACCTCATCGCCTATCTGGAGATCCAGCCGTTCATCATCACCTTGTCGGGGTTGTTCATGGCGCAGGGTCTGTTGACGACGCTGCACAAGGATCCCATCAACGTGACCGTGCCCGCCTTCGTGAAGCTGCGGGACTTCGACATCGTGATCACCTGGCTCGGCACGAGAAACCGATTGGGTGTCTTCATCCCGTGTGAGATCAAGCCGGGCACCATCATCGTCGCGATCCTCCTCGTCATCCTCGCCTCCCTGATGAAGTGGTCGCGCTTCGGGCGCAATGTCTACGCCGTCGGCGGCAATGCCCAGAGCGCCAACATGCTCGGCATCAACGTGAAGCGGACGATGTTCACCACCTACGTGATCAGTGGACTGACGGCCGGCATCGCGGGTTTCGTCTACATCATGACCACAGGGGCCGGCAATGTCGGCAACGCGGCTGGAGCCGAGATGAAGGCGATCGCCTCGGCCATCATCGGGGGCACCCTGCTCAACGGCGGGGTGGGGAACCTACTCGGCGCGCCGATCGGGACGCTGACGCTTCTGGTGATCAACGAGCTGATCCGCGCCGCGGGCGTGCAATCGAACTTCCAAGCGATGGTGAGTGGGCTTCTGCTCTACTTCTTCATCGTGCTGCAGAGCATCATCATGTCGCTTCGTGACAAGCGGGGATTCAAGATGGCCCTCCCACCCTGGCTCTCCCTCTCAAGCAAGGGGCAGGGCGAGACGCAACAGAAGCGGTGAACAGGGAGCGTCACGTCAGACATTTGTCCCCGCTTCTGAATTCGCGCGGCGAGATGCCGGTATGCTTCTTGAAGATATAGCTGAAGTAATGGGGATCGCCGAATCCTACATCATAGGCGATGTCGGCGCTCCGCAGTTGCGTGGTCAGCAGCAGCTCCTTTGATTTATTGATGCGGACCCGGGTAAGATAATCGATGAAGGTCTCACCGGTCTCCTGTGAGAAGATGGTGCTGAAATGGTTCGGGCTCACATCGGCGGCCGAGGCAACGGAGTGCAGGGAGATGTCTTGGTCGGTGAAGTGAAGCTGTATATACTGCTTCGCCTTCTGGATCATCGCATAGTACTTTCCCGCCGATCGTGAGTCCCGGAACTCTATGAAGGTGTCGAGGATCAAACGCACCCCTTCGCTGAAGGTCTCTCTGGAGCTCGCCATCTCTGAAAGCTGCGTCTTGTGCAGTCCCCAGGGGATGACCTCCTGGACGACACCCCCCAGTTCATCGATGATCTTGGAGATGGCCACCATGAGGTCACACAAGAGGTAATACCCGATGAGCGTGGTCTGGAGCGAGTGGTCGCCGATCATCTCTATATACTGGGCGATGATCTCATCGATGCCTGATTTCTTCACATACTTGAGGCGCTCCGATATCGGGCTTCCATCCAGTTTCAAGAAATCAATCTCGGAGAGGGCGTTGAGGTCATGGGTCCCGATGATGAGATTCTGGCCGGTCTTGGCGGAGAATTGCACCGCTTTCTCCGCTTCGGCATACGATTGGGACAAGCTGCCAATTCGCTCGACCACCGAGCCGATCCCGATCGTCACCATGCACTGTGTGTTGCGTTCAACCTCATATTTGATCGCCTGACCGAGCGTGTACACCGTCTCCTCAAGCGACTCGGCGCCCAGCTGCATCAACAACAAGATGATGGAATCCCGACTCTGGGAGAAGCACAACACCTCCTCCCGATTGTCGATGAGGCTGTTGATATGGAGCTTGGCGGTGATCAACTGTGCATAGTTCTCCGAGGTGGTGGAGAGCTTGATGAGGACGACCAGGTAGCCATGGGCGATGAGGTCCAGGCCCATGTTCGCGCCCGCTTCAAGGGCATCGTCCGTCTTCACGATCCCGGTCACCAGGTCGCATAACCAGCGCTCCCTGATCAGGTCCGTATTGGACTGGGCCTGTTGTTTGAGGTTCTCTATGCTGAGAAGATGCCGCTTCTCCGCCTCGATCGTATCCACCAGCTTGTTGAGCGTCTCCAGCATATCGGCGGCGGAAACGGGTTTGAGCAGGTACTCATCGACCCCGATCGAGATGGCCTCCTGGGCATACTGGAATTCGTCATGACCGGAGAGGATGATGATCTTTATCCAGGGAAGGATCTTCTTGATGATCCGCGAGAGGCTCAGTCCATCGACGAACGGCATCCTGATGTCGGTGATCAGGATGTCCGGCTTCACATCCTTCATGATGGAGAGGGCCATCTCGCCATCCGAGGCTTCGCCGACAAGGACAAACGGCCCCGGGCCCGACTGTATGCTGTTTCGCAGTCCTTCCCGTACGACGATCTCATCTTCTGCAATGAACACCTTATACATTGGACCCCGCCTCCGGGATGCTGAAATACACGGTAGTCCCCTCGGTATACCGACTTGTTATCTCCAGCTTTGTCTCTCTATCATAGTACAGCTCAAGTCTCTTGTTAACATTGTACAAGCCATAGATATTGTCCAAATCCTCGAGGTCGGCCGAACCGCTGATCTGCTGCATGATGTATGCAAGCTTCTCTTCGTTCATCCCGATCCCATTGTCCTGCACGGAAAAACAGAGGCGCTTGTCTTCTCGCCAGCCCTTCACCGTGATGCGTCCACGGCCCCGTTTATGCTTGATGCCATGGTAGAGGGCGTTTTC
>Ga0123333_10005970_pt1 | contig 10814 bp, 7 predicted proteins | sample BioC12SIPDNA_3_FD_89957 | JGI IMG/M metagenome (GOLD analysis project Ga0123333, IMG submission 89957) | Anaerobic biogas reactor microbial communites from Washington, USA - Biogas_R2_B C12 SIP DNA | ecosystem: Engineered > Bioreactor > Anaerobic > Unclassified | place: Washington, USA...
GCGGACTGGTCTTGAGGGCTTTTGGCCCGTCGGCCACCCTAACGTTTGCGCCACGGAAAGGCAAACCCCCGGCGGGACGGCCTTTACCTTTGCCAGGCGTGTCCGGTTCTGCCGACGTCGACCTGCTGCTCGCCGAGGCGGTCGTGGCCGGGGGCGCGGCCCGCGGAGTCTAGAGTTCGTGCGTCCGCAGCTACCTGCCCCGTGGAGGCCGCGCGTTGTCCCGCAACCTGCTCGGCGCCGCCGCCGCGCTCGTGGTCCTCGTCCTCGCGCTCCTCGCCCTGCGCGCGCTCGACGGGCCCGAGGAGGCGCCGTCGTCGTCGGACGTGTGGAACCCGGTCGATGCGGACCCTGCGACCTTCCGGGACGAGCTCGCGCTGCTCGCCTCGATCCCGCAGCGGGAGCGTGCGAGCGGCGCGGGGTTCTCGCGCGAAGTGTTCGGCGAGCGTTGGGCGGACGTCGACGGCAACGGCTGCGACACCCGCAACGACGTGCTCGCACGCGACCTCCTCGACGTCCGGTTGCGCCCGGGCACGTGCCTCGTGCAGTCGGGAACCCTGCACGACCCGTTCACGGGCCAGGTGCTCAGCTTCGAGCGTGGGCCGCAGTCCTCCGAGGCGGTGCAGATCGACCACCTCGTCGCGCTCTACGACGCGTGGCGCACGGGCGCCCAGGGGTGGACGGCCGAGGTGCGCACCCTCTTCGCGAACGACCCCGCGAACCTGCTCGCGGTCGAGGGCGAGGCGAACCAGGCGAAGGGGCACGCCGACGCCGCGACGTGGCTCCCGCCTCACACCGCCTTCCGCTGCGACTACGTCGCGGCGCAGGTGCGCATCAAGGCGAGCTACGGGCTGTGGATGACGCCCGCCGAGCACGGGGCGTCCGCGCGCGTGCTCGAGACCTGTGGCTGAACCGCCAAGGCCTCGCAGCACGACGGTCCGCTGTCTCGACGTCCACGAGGACGACGGCGCGACGGCTCGCGGGACCTCGGAGGGGCCGCCGGCCCGGCGGCCCCTCCGGCGTCAGCCCGCGATCCGGCGCCGCTGGATGAGCACGAGCGCACCGAGCACCGTGAGCGCACCGCTCAGGACGATCAGCTCGACCGGTTCCCCTCCCGTGCGCGGGAGCCGGCCCGGACCGCGCCGCTCAGGGCCGCGCGGGGCGGTCGGTGCGACCACGATCGTGGTCGCGTCCGCCCGCGAGGCGAGCACCGTGCGCGTCCCGAGGTACTCGGCCTCGACGACGTGCTCACCGGGTGCGAGCGAGAGCGTCCACACCGCGGTCGCGACCCCGGGCTCGGTCCGGCCTGCCGGGACGAGCCGGGCGGGTGCGCCCGAGGGTTCGCCGTCCACGATCAGCTGGACCGCGCCGGGGGCGACGAAGGGCACCCACTGCCCGGGCCGGGTCGGGACCGTCGCGCCGGGCGCGGGCCTCAGTCCGCTGCCCAGGGGTGCCGAGAGTGCCGACTCGAGGGTCTCGACGCGTGCCGTGACGACGACCCTGCCGTCGCGACCTGCCTCGCGCGGGGCGACGAGCGCAGTCGTGCTCGCGGCCTCGACCACCTCGACGACCTCGCTGCGCGAGCTGCCGGCCGCAAGGCCCGCCGTGCCGCGGTAGACCGCGAGCAGCTCGTGCTGCCCGACGTCGAGTCGTGGCACGACCACCTCCGCGACCCCGCTCACGAGCGGCGCGCTGCCGAGCGCCCGGCCTGTGGGTCCGTGCGGTCCGGCGTAGAAGATGTCGATCTCCCCGCCACTCGGCTCGGCCGGGGTGTCGGGCTGCACGAGGACGCGCAGCACCGCGTCGGTGCCGACCGTGATCGTGTCCCGGTCGGGCTCGAGCGTGACGGCGGTCCCGGCCTGGCTGACCTCGTGCACAAGCAGGTTGGAGGTCGCGGGCGCCGAGCTCACCGAGCCCGTGAAGCGTGCCTCGAGGGTGCGCGTGCCGACCGCGAGTCCCGTGAGGGGGATCTGCGTACGTGAGTCCTCGAGGGTCCCGCGCGCCCCGGTCGGCTCGCCGTCGGCCCAGATCACGACCTCGCCGCGCACCGGTCCCGAGGCGGGGGCGACGTGCTCCGCCTCGACCGTGAGGGTCACGGTCTGGCCGAAGCGGGTCGAGGTCGCGTCCTGCGCGAGCGTGAGGTCGACCTGCCCCTGCTCGACCACGTGCGTCACGAGGGTCTCGCTCGGCTCGTGGTGCTCGCTGCCGAGGTAGCGCACGCGGACGGGCCACGTGCCCGCGTCGCGGCCGCCGGGGACCGTGACCTGCGCGGTGCCCGAGTCGAGGGTGACGACCTGTGCCGCCTCCTCGCCGACGGCGATCTCGACCTCACCTGCGGGCACGCCCGCCTCGGGCACGAGCGAGGAGACCTCGACCTCGATCTGGACGTCCTGCCCGAACAGGCTCGGCTCGGGGACGGCGACGACGGCGACCTCGGTCCCCGCGCGCTCGGTCGTCACGGGGACGGGGTCCGACTCCGACTCGGCGAACCAGTCCGAGCCGCGGAAGGTGGCGTGCACGGTGTGCTCGCCGAGGAACGGGGTGGTCGCCACGAGCACGGCCTCGCCCGTGGCGTCGAGGGCCGCGGAGCCGAGCAGCTCGGTCGCCTGCTCCTCCGGGGAGAAGGCCCAGAAGTCGACGTCGCCCGTCGCGGGACCGAGCGCAGGTTCGAGCACGGTGACGTGCGCGACGAGCTCGCGCTCCTGCCCGACGACGACGGTCTCGGGCTCGGCCGTGAGGGTCGTGGTGGTCTCGCCCTCGACGATCGCGAGGTCCGCGGTCGTGCTCGAGGCGGTCCAGTCGATCGCATTGGGGTAGAAGTCTGCGCGGACCGTGGTGTCGCTCGCCGCGATGCCGCACGGCGCCCCGCACGTGAGGGTGAAGCTCCCGCCGGTGACGGGGACCGTGCCGATCGGGAACCACGCGGTGCCCGAGCCGACCGAGAGCTCGACCGAGCCCTCGGGTGCCGGGCCGGGGTCGACGCCCAGGTAACCGACCGTCCCCGCGAAGGTCACGTCCTGGCCCGCGACCACCTCGTAGGACGGGGTGTCGAAGGTGACGGCGGTCGAGTAGACGGGACGGATCTCGACGAAGCCGTGCTCGGCGCGCGAGCCGTACCCGGCCCACTCGAGGCTGAAGCGGCTGGACCAGTCGCTCGTCCCGCCGCCACCACCGCCTCCGCCGTCGGTCGAGGCGTCTCCGCCGCCGCCGCCCCGCGCGCCGCCACCGCCGCCACCGCCGCCCCCCTGGCCGGAGGAGGAGGAGGCGTTCTTTCCGTCCGCACCCGGGCCGGTCGTGACACCGGCAGCCCCGGGATCCCCGCCGTTGGACACGCACGAGCTCGAGGAGACCTTCGTCCCGGGGTGCCCCGCGTCGCCGCCCGGGTTGCCTCCGCACCACGCGTGGCCTCCCGCGCCACCGCCACCCCCGGCGTGCACGTCCATGACGTAGCCGGGGCGACCGATGTAGCTCGAGCCGCCGCCACCGCCGCCGCCCTGACCCAGGGTGCCAGCGGGCAGGTAGGAGCCAGAGCCGCCGTCACCGCCCGTGAACCAGCCGGTGCCTCCCTCGCCTCCGCTGTCGGCGCCTCCGCCCACCTCGCCGTCCTCGCCGGCTGCACCGACGTAGATCGACATCGTGGTCCCGGGGTCGACCTCGAGGAAGCCCTGCAGGCGCGCCCCGCGCCCGCCCCAGGCCTGGCTGTTGTTGATCGGCTGGTTGCCGCCTGCCCCGCCCGCGATGTCGACCCAGACCTCGTGCACACCGTCCGGGACCGTCCAGCTCTTCGAACCAGGGGTGGTCCACCTGAACGGGTCGAGCGCTGCTCGTGCCTCCGTGGGCACCGCGACCACCATGCCGGTCGCGAGCGCGAGCGCGCTGAGCGCCGCAAGTCGACCGCGTCCGCGCACCGTCCCTGGTGCCGTACTCGTCCTCGTCACGTTCGTCTTTCCCTCCGTGTGCGACGTCCCGCCCGCTCGGGCGACACAGCTCAACGCCCCATCGCACTACCGGGCACGTCGTGTCGATAGCGTGCTGACCACCCGATTTGCTGAAATATCTGCACGAGGAGGTGCCGCGGCGTGTCGGAGCGACCTGGCGTCGTCGGCGAGCTGACGCTCGCCGAGGCGGAGGCCCTGCTCGAGCGCACCCTCGGGTCCCCGGTCGACCCCGCGAGCGCGCGTCGCCTCACCCGGCTCGCGGGCTACCAGCCCGAGATGCTCGTGACGCTCGCGCAGGCGTGCCGCACGCACGGTTGCCTCGAACGGATCGACGGACCGTGGCAGCTCACGGAGGACCCGGTGCGCACTGCGCTCGTCCCGCTCGTGCGCGCACGGCTCGACACCGAGGACCCCGAGGCCGTGGCGACCCTGTTCCGCCTGGCCCTCATGGAGCCCGTGCACCCGGAGTCGCTCGAGGCGGCCGACGCCCGCCTCGCGGCACGGCTCGAGCGCGCCGGGGAGCTCCGGCGCGAGGAGAGCGGACTGCTCGTGCTCGCGGTCCCCGGGACCGCCGAGGCGTTGCGTCTGCTGAGCCCCGTCGAGGAGCAGGACCGGGTCCACGCGCGCGCGGTCGCGCACGGTCCGCTGCGCCGCGGCACGTTGCGGTGGGCGGCTGGGCGCGGGATCCGGGTGCCGCTCCCCGCGCTCCTCGTGCTCGCTCGGGAGAGTCTCGCGCGGCACGACTGGGCGAGCGTGGTCGACGCGGCCGAGCACCTCGAGGCGCACGAGGTGTCCCAGGACTCGGTCCGCGACCGTTGCCGCCTGCTGCTCATGAGCGCGTACGCGGCGCGCTTCGTGCCCGACCTCGACGTCGCGCACGCCCACGTCGACCTCGCTGAGGATCTGCTCGCCCGGCTCGACCCCGAGGAGGTCCCCGAGGTCGACGCCGAGGTCCGGACCGCACGCGCAGACCTGCTGCACTTCTCGGACGGCGACCTCGACGGCGCGCTCGCGGCGCTCGACGAGCACGCCCCCGTCGCGACGGACCGTTCGGCCGCGACGGTCGCGGCGCACCGCATCATGCACCTTGTCTACGGGGGTCGCACGCGGGCGGCCCGCGAGCGCGCCGAGCTCGACCGGAAGGTGCTGCGCCGCGCCCCGCGTGACCTGCGGATGCGGGTCGCACTCACCGAGACGCTCGCGATCGTCGCGGAGGGTCGCCCGCAGCGCGCCCTGCGCCGCACGACCCTCACCGCGGCGCAGCACGCGCCGAGCCAGGGCCGGGCGCTGTGGCTCAACGAGGAGATCCGCGTCGCGTACGTCGTGGCTGCGCTCGCGAGCGACGGACCCGCCGCGTTCCCCTCGCTCGCGCGCATGCTCGCGGACACGCGCGAGGACCTGTACCGCCCGGACCTGCTGACCTTCTACCTCGCCCGGGCCAACTGGTTGCTCGTCGAGGGGCGGGTGGCCAAGGCTCACCAGCTGGGCGAGCTCGCGCTCGGCTCGTCGGACCTGTTGGACCCCTCGGGTGTCGGGGCGGCGCTCGTCGCGCTCGTCGCGCACACCGCGGCACTGAGCGGTGAGCGGGCCCGCGCGGAGGAGCTGTGCGCGCTGTTCGGGACGGTCCCGCCGCGCTCGGCACGGATCATCGCGGGTGGTTCGCACGCGCACCTCGCTGCGGCACGGCTCGTGCTCGGGCACCCGCACGAGGGCTCGCGGCTGCGCCGGGTCGCCGAGCAGCTCGCGCAGGAGGGCCAGTACGGGTTCGCGGCGGAGGTGCTGTACGCGGGGGTGCGCCACGGGGCGCGCCGGGCCGCGGCGGACCTGCGCGAGCTGGCCGGGCACCTCGACGGCCGGCTGCACGCGATGCGGGTTGCGCACGCCGAGGCGCTCCTCGCCGAGGACCCCCTCGCGCTCCTCGAGGTGTCCCGCCGTCTCGAGCGTGCGGGGCTGCTCCTGCTCTCCGCGGAGGCCGCCGCTGCGGCGACCGCGGTCCCGGACGTCCCGGACGCGGTCCGACGGCGCGCCGAGGCTCGCGTGGCGTCCTTCCTCGAGTCCGAGCCCGTCGCGGGGCACGCGCTCCTGCACCGGGCGCGGGGCACGACGGGGCGGGCCGAGCTCACGCCCCGCGAGCGGGAGGTCGCCGACCTCATCGCCGAGGGCCTGACGAACGCGGAGATCGCGGCGCGACTCGGGCTGTCGTTGCGCACGGTCGAGGGGCACATCGCGCGGCTGTACCGCAAGACGGGCGCGAGCCGCCGCGCCCCGCGTCGCGCGGGATTCGTCGTGACCCAGCGTCCCGCCGACAACGCGACCGGTCCTGCACCTTCCCCCGCCCCCGCGGCCACCCCGTCCCCGCCCCCCGCATCCTGATCAGCGTGTGTGGTTCCTGACGCAGGGCGTCAGAAGTGGCTCACCGTGATCGTGAACCAGCCGGGGGTGGTCAGGGGAGGGTCTTGAGGACTTCTGCGGCGGCGCGGGCGACGAGCTCGTCGTCCCAGCGCTCGCTCGGGTCGTTCTTGCGCGTGAGGATCGTGAGGATCACGGGCGCGCCGCCGGGCGGGGTCACGATCGCGACGTCGTTGCGCATCGGGCCTGCACCGCCGGACTTGTCGCGCACGGTCCAGCCCCGGGGGGCGCCCGCGCGCACGAGCGTGTCGCACGTGGGGTTGTCGCTCGTCCACTCGAGCAACAGCTCGAGGTCCGCGGGGTCGAGGGTCCCCGGCTGGAGGATCCGCGCGAGCGTCTGGGTGAGGGCTGCGGGAGTGGTCGTGCTGTCGCCCGTGTCGAGGTCGGGCTCGTTGAGCCGTGGCTCGAGCTCGGTCACGCGGGTCGTGGTGTCCCCGAGCGCGACGAGCCCTGCGCCGAGCGCCTCGAGCCCGCCGATCTGCTGGATCACGAGGTTGAGCGCGAGATTGTCGCTCTCGCGCACGGTCGCCTCGGCGAGCTCGAGCACCGTGAGACCGTCGCTCACGTGCTGGGCCGTGACGGGCGCGTAGCCTGCTTCGCTCACGTCGTGCACGGTCCACGTGAGCCGCTCGGCACGTTCGGTCTTGTCGAGCTCGCGCAGCATGACGGCCGCCGCGAACAGCTTGATGGTCGAGGCGAAACCGAAGCGTTCGGTTGCGCGGTGCTCGGCGCGGCGCCCGGTTGCGGTGTCGATCGCGCTCACGCCCACGGTCGCGTCGAACTCTTCCTCGAGCGCGGAGAGGTCGAGGACAAGGTCCTGCGTCGCCGACGGCGCCTCGTCCGACGACGGCGTCCCGGCCGACGACGGCGCCTCGTCCACCGTGGGCGTCGAGCTCACCTCGGAAGTTGCCGGCGGGTCGGACGCCTCGGGCCCTGAGCAGCCAGCGAGCGCGAACGCGAGCATGCCCGCGGCGACGCCCCTTCCCCCACCCGTGGTTCTCCGCAGCACTCGCACCCGCACCTTGTTACCAGGCGCGTGCCGCTGGCGCGCAAATCGGGCACCAGGGACACCTCGGACCGCTACCGTGTCGCCATGCAGGGGAACGGGCGGCCGGCGCAGGGTTGGCACATGCAGGGCCGGGGCGACGACGAGGTCCCGATCGAGGAGCGCGCGCCCCTCCTTGCAAGGTCGGTCAACCGCTTCGCGGTCGCTCTCGCACTCCTGCCGCTCGTGCAGATCCTTCTGATGAGCATGAACGTGTGGCGGAACCTCGCCGCCGATCTCGTCTACTGGGGTGTCGTGATCTGGCTCGCGTTCCTCGACGCCCGCGAGCTGCGCCGCCTCGGGCACCAGGTCACGTGGGCGTGGGCGATTCTCCTGCCGATCGTCCACCTGATCCACCGCACGCGGCGCTCGGGGCAGACCTCGCTCATCCCGTGGCTGTGGGTCGCGAGCACGACTGCCGCGATCATCGCGGGTCTGGCGATCCTGGGCGGCGACCTCGGCGCAAGCGACCCGGTCGTCGAAGAGGGCGACCAGGTGATCTTCGTCGACTGACGCCCGCGGCATGGCACCGAGAACGCGAACGGCCCCCGTCCTCGAGGAAAGGGGGCCGTCCGACCGTGTGCGCGAGGGGGGACTTGAACCCCCACGTCCGTAAGGACACTGGCACCTGAAGCCAGCGCGTCTGCCATTTCGCCACTCGCGCGCGACCCCAAAGATTACCACCCGAACCGCGGAGGCAGGCCACGGCCCGCCCCAGGCCCCGCGGACGACGGCGACCCGGGGACGTCGTCGGCGGGGGGCGCCGTCGTCGGCCCGCACCGGCGTGGTCGAACGGGACGAAACCCCACGTCCCGCGGGGGCCTCGTGGGGAAATAGGGGAGACTGGTGACGCGGGGGCGAGGTGAGCGTGTCGGCAGCGGGGGCGTCGATACGATCGATCGCGGAAGGAGGTGGCCGACGTGGGGATCCTCGACAAGTTCGAGCAGGGCGTCGAGCGGGTCGTCAACGGCGCGTTCTCGCGCGCGTTCCGCTCCGAGGTCAAGCCCGTCGAGCTCGCCTCAGCGCTGCGCCGCGAGGTCGACGAGCGCGCCGCCGCCGTAGGTGTGGGCCGCACCGTGGTCCCCAACGAGTTCACGCTCGAGCTCGCCGCACCCGACCTCGAGCACATCGAGGAGTGGGGCGCCGAGGCCCTCGCCGACGAGCTCGCCGCGAACGTCACCGAGCACGCGACCCGCCAGCACTACGCCTTCGTGGGGCCCGTCACCGTGACCTTCACCGAGGCCGAGGACCTCGCCGCGGGCCGCTTCCGGCTGCGCAGCGAGACCGTGCGCGGCGCCGTCGCACCCGCCTCCGCGCCCAGTGCACGCCACCCCCTGCTCGACATCGACGGCCAGCGCTACCTGCTCACCGGTCCCGTGACCGTGATCGGGCGCGGCAGCGAGGCCGACATCATCGTCGACGACCCCGGCGTCTCCCGACGCCACCTCGAGATCCGGGTCACGCCCGACGGCGTCGTCGCGACCGACCTCGGCTCGACCAACGGCGTGTTCGTCGAGGGTCACCAGGTCCCGGCCGCGACACTCGTGGACGGCAACACGATCACGATCGGTCGCACCCGCATCATGTTCTGGACCGGTTCCGACGACTCTGACTCCGACGGGTGAGCGCCGCGCCATGAGCGAGCTGACCGTGACCGTGCTGCGGCTGGGCTACCTCGTCGTGCTCTGGCTCTTCGTGTTCTCGACGATCGGGGTGCTGCGCCGCGACCTGTACGGGACCAAGATCGTGCGCCGGCTGCGCCGCGAGTCCGCGCAGTCCCCACCGCCCGCCCCCACGCCCGAGCCCGCCGGCCCGCCCTCACGGCCCGCACCCGGGCGCGCCGCACCGGGCCGGCTCGTCGTGACCTCGGGCCCGCTGCGCGGCACGACCCTCCCGCTCGGCACCTCGGGGATCGTCGTGGGTCGCGCCCCCTCGTGCACCCTCGTGCTCGACGACGAGTACACGTCCTCGCGCCACGCGCGCGTGTTCCCCCAGTACGGGGAGTGGTACGTCGAGGACCTCGGCTCGACGAACGGCACCTTCGTCGACGACATGCGCATCGTCGAACCCACCGCCGTGCCGCCCGGCGTCGCGATACGCGTGGGCCAGTCGACGCTCCAGATCCAGAGGTAAGGGACAGCCCGCTTGACGATCGCACTGCGCTACGCCGCCCGCTCCGACGTCGGGCTCGTGCGGGCGAACAACCAGGACTCCGGCTTCGCCGGGCCGCACCTGCTCATGGTCGCCGACGGCATGGGCGGGCACGCGGGCGGCGACGTCGCCTCGAGCATCGCGGTCGCGACGATGGCGCCCCTCGACGACGAGGCGCACGGCCCCGACCAGGCGCTCACCCAGCTCGACCGCGCCCTGCACGAGGCGCAGGCCGCCCTGCTCGCCCGCGCGAAGGAGGAGCCCCAGCTCGCGGGCATGGGCACGACCGTCACGGCACTCCTGCGCGCGGGCAACAAGCTCGTCATGGCACACATCGGTGACTCGCGCGCCTACCTGCTGCGCGACGGCGAGCTCGTCCAGGTCACGACCGACCACACCTTCGTCGAGTACCTCGTGCAGACCGGGCGCATCACGCCCGAGGAGGCCGACGTGCACCCCCAACGCTCGGTGGTCATGCGCGTGCTCGGCGACCACGACGTCGAGATCGTGCCCGACCTGTCGGTGCGTGAGGCCCGCGCGGGCGACCGCTGGCTGCTGTGCTCGGACGGGCTTTCCGGGGTCGTGTCGAACGACACCCTCAAGGAGACGCTCGCGGACGTCACCGACGTCGACGAGTGCGCCGACCGGCTCATCCAGCTCGCGCTGCGCGGCGGGGCGCACGACAACGTGACGCTCATCGTCGCCGACGTCGTCGAGCTCGACGACCTGCCCGACGGCGCGGGCCCGAGCACCGCGCGCGTCGTGGTCGGCTCGGCAGCGACGATCAGGACCCCGCCCACGGTCGCCCAGGACGGTCCCGCGGCCCGCGCGGCCCGCCTCACCCGCAGGGCCCCCGCCGACGACGGCGCCGAGCTCGTCGAGGAGCCCGACCCACCCCGGCGCACGTGGCTGCGCGTGCTCACGTGGCTCGCGGCCCTCGCGGTGCTCGGCGGGATCGTGTGGGGCGGCTACGCGTGGACCCAGACGCAGTACTTCGTCGGGGTGCACGAGGGGAACGTCACCGTGTTCCAGGGCATCCCCCAGCGCGTGGGGACCTTCGAGCTGTCGACCCCCGTCGAGGTCACCGACGTCGCCGCCGAGGACCTGCCCGACAACGTCCGCGAGCGCGTCGAGCAGACGATCGCCGCGACCTCGCTCGCCAACGCCCGCGAGATCGCCGCGAACGCCGCGGCAGCAGCACCCCGCTCGACCCCGACCCGCACCGTGCCCCCGCCGCCCGCGACGCCGAGCACCGCGCCGAGCGGGACCGAGCC
>Ga0123333_10005973_pt1 | contig 10813 bp, 1 predicted proteins | sample BioC12SIPDNA_3_FD_89957 | JGI IMG/M metagenome (GOLD analysis project Ga0123333, IMG submission 89957) | Anaerobic biogas reactor microbial communites from Washington, USA - Biogas_R2_B C12 SIP DNA | ecosystem: Engineered > Bioreactor > Anaerobic > Unclassified | place: Washington, USA...
ACAGTGGCTAGTGGCTGGTGGCTAGTGGCTAGTGAAGCTTCATCCTTCATCCTTCCGCCTTCATCCTTCACACTGGCCACTGGCCGCTGGCCGCTAGCCACTTCCCCCGCCCCCCGTCCCTCGCCCCCCGCCCCAACTTTTGCAACGAGTTTGCCCAGCGCCAAGTAGCCTCCGCGGGCGGATTCGATTTCGTAGGAGCAGGGGCCTTCGAGGATGACCTTTGCGCCAGAGTCGTAGGTGATTTCCATTAGGCCGGATTTCAGCTTGTATTGCCGGCCGAGCGCGACGCGGTATCCTATCGGCGCGACGTAGTCGGGATCGTCCGACCACTTCGCGCCGGCAATGCCGGTGACGCGGCCGACGAAGACCGGTGCCGGGCGGTCGTGGGGCGATGCTTCACCGGTGGTCGTTGACCTCCGGCTATTATCACTGCTTGCAATGGAAGAACCGCGGTCGGAAGGCAATTTATACGCCCAAAACCCCAGCAGCAGCAGGCACATGAAGACCGTGGCGACCATGTAAGGCAACGCCCAACCATCGGACGCAAAATATTTCGACGGCCACGCGGACGACAATGAGGGCAGGACATTTTGCGGTATGCCGGGTTGCTCGACAGCTTCGTCATCGGGCGCGGGGGTTCCGCTGTTCGCGCATATTGCGCGCTCCCGCAACAGTTCATGTGCGCCGATGTCGATGTTTAGGAATTGTTCATCTTTCCGCAAGGTTCGGTCCCAGGCCAACCCGGCGTAGAGGTTCATATATTGGGCGTATATCCAACGGGCCGTCTCGTTTTCGCGGAGCAAGTCGTCGAGTTTTGCGGCCCCTTGCGGCTTGAGCCGGTCTTCCATCATTGCCTGGACTAATTCGAGCACCTCGGTCGAATGCGGATTGCAGGACTTGCCGGTCATGGCGAGGCCTCCTCGTCCATGCCGCTTTGGACGCATTCGAGAAGCGCGCGGTGAACGCGGGATAAATGCTTGTAGACCGCGTCCGCGTTTCGCCCTAATTCCTTCGCCATATCTTGCACGGTAACGCCCGGCTGATAGCGCATATCGATCAATTCGCGATCGCGCGGCGATAGTTTTTCATAGCAGTCGGCCAAGACGGCGTGTTGGCCGTCGAGTTCGGCGGAGTGCGACAGAACGGTTTGACTCAGCCTGTCGATTGACTCGTTGCTGAGCAGCACCATGCCGTGCCGCCGCAATTGGCGGAAGTTGCGAACCTTGTTCCACGCCGTCTGGAAAGCCCAGGCATTGAAGTTCGTGCCGGACTCGAATTGATCGAACTTCTCCCATAGCGTTACGCCGGTCTCCTGGAAGATGTCGTCGGCGTCCGACCGATTGGGCAACAATGTCAGGATATAAGCGTAAATTCTCTGGCCGTGGGTGGTCCACAACTGAATAAATTCACGATTGCGCAGATAATCGCTCATTGCAAACACCAGAGTGCAATAACTGCCGCGAGGAGTTGTTTTCCTCTATTATAGATGTGACGAGCGGCCGAAAATTGGAAAAAAATATCTAAAATTGCGGAGAACCGGTTTTTTGACCGCGTTTTAACCCCCCCAGCATACGGCCACGGCTGGATATGCATCGGCGCTACGGCGGCGGTTGGCCTGGAAGCGGATCGACGAGCGTCTATCCTCAGAAAAGAAAAAAGGGGACTCGCGCCGCCGCCGCGAGCCGCATCCGCTCGCCGCGACGGAACCAGTCCCCTTTCACGCAACCGCCGACCTTGCTCGGCGGTTTTTAGTACGCCGCCATTACGGCGTCTACTGCACTGGCCGTGGTTTCGTCTTCGACGTCAATTTCGTCGTAGAGCCAATCAAGCTTGGCCGAAGCGTCAACTCGGTTGTTGAGCGATCGTCCGATTCCGCTGAAGACCGCGCTCCGGGCAACGACCCCGGAAGAACCGCCGGTCAGCGTGAACGAGCCGGGAAGCTGCGAGGATTTTCCGGCCTTGTCCACGGCGGTGATGGTGTAATTGTACTGACCAGCCGAGAGGTTGGCGATCGACACCCAGAAGTCCAGGCTGGTGGTCGAGCCGGTCGAGTGCGGATTGCCGTTGTACTTGACGCCGTTGATCGTGATCGAGGCGCTGGCAATTCCGTCGGCGTCCTGCACGTTCCAGGTGATGACTTTCTGAGCCTCCGATGGAACCACGCTGGCGATCACCGGATTCGAGCCGGGCTGTTGCGAGCCGGCCAAGGTGAACGTGCCCGGAAGCTGCGAGGAGTTCCCGGCCTTGTCCACGGCGGTGATCGTGTAGTTGTAATCGCCGGGCTGGAGATGATCGATCATCTTCCAGAAGTCCAGGCTGGTGGTCGAACCGGTCGAGTACGGAGAGCCGTTATACTTGACGCCGTTGATGGTGATCGAGGCGCTGGCAACTCCGTCCGCGTCTTGCACGTTCCAGGTGATGACTTTATCCTCCTGCGATACGGACACCATGCCGATCACCGGATTCGAGCCGGGCTGCGACGAGCCGGCCAAGGTGAACGTGCCCGGAAGCTGCGAGGAGTTTCCGGCCTTGTCCACGGCGGTGATCGTGTAGTTGTACTGACCATCCGGGAGGTTGGCGATCGACACCCAGAAGTCCAGGCTGGTGGTCGAGCCGGTCGAGTGCGGATTGCCGTTATACTTGACGCCGTTAATGGTGATCGAGGCGCTGGCGATTCCGTCGGCGTCCTGCGCGTTCCAGGTGATGACTTTATCCTTCTGCGATACGGAAACCTTGCTGATCACCGGGCCTTGTGCAGCCGGCGCGGCGACCACGTTGATTTGACCGGTGGTCTTGGCGATGGCGCCGTTCTGGCCGGTTACGGTGATCTCGTAGGTATTCACGCCCGCGGGTAGCGTTCCCAGAACCGAGGCGAAGTTGACGCCCGACGACGCTGCATAGGGGCCGTAAATCGTCGAGACGTTCTGTCCATTTACCTTGAGGGCAACGGAGGCCGCGTCGACCTTCGAGACGTTCCAGGTAATTTCCAGTTTTTCGTTCGCCATTAACGTGCCGTCGCGCTGTTGCGGACCGGTTTCGGCGACGGAGATCCTGGAAATCAAAGGCGACACCGGGCCGGCTGACGATGCCTTCGTGGAAAGAATCCGCGAATAAATGTCGGTGGTTTCCGGCGGCGGAGCTAGCGGATCTGGGTCGGTGATTTGGTCCGGCCCGGTCCAAGCCGCGACGATATGTCCGGCATTGGACATGGCGTTTGCCGGTTCGAACTGGTGGCCGCGAGTAACGGCATTCATGCGGAACTCTCCCAATGCGGCGGTCGCTGCCGACGGTCTGTAATCGGTGCCGTCGGCGTTGTAAATACGGGAGAAGATGCCGTAATCGTAGGTCGGATCGTCAACGGCGACATTGTCCTGGCCGAAGGAGGTCCATGTGACGGCGAAACTGCCGTCGGCGGCCATGGCGACGTCGGGGGTGATCTGCCAGTTGAGCGTGGTTTGGTTCACACGGAACTCGTTGGCGTTTTGAGCAACTCCCGCGGCATTGTAACGGCGGGCATAGACGCCGTAGCCGCTTCCATCTTGGCTCATGCTCGACCAAGCGACCACGAAGTCGCCGTCGGCATCCATTGCCACGGCCGGATCGATCTGCTTATCGAGCGTATAGGTATTGGCGCGGAATTCGCCGCCGAGCTTGGCGCCCGTCGCAGTGAACCGCTGGCCGAAAATACCCCAGGAATTGCCGTCCTGCTGGTCGCTCCGCCAGACGACGGCGAAATTGCCGTTGTCGGCCATGGCCACGTCGGACCTGTCCTGGCGATAGGCCACGGTGGTGTTTACCAGGATTTCGCCGGTTTGGGCGGTTCCTTGCAGGCTGAACTTTCGGGCGTAGACGCCGTCCAGATCGCCGTCTTGTCCGTAGCTGGTCCAGGTGACGACGAAGTCGCCGTCGGCGTCCATGGCCACGGCCGGATCGTATTGGTGGTTGACGACGGTTTGGTTGACGTGGAACTCGTTTCCGATGGCCCGGCCGAACCGGTCGTAGACTCGGCCGAAAATGCCGGACGACTCGGCTTCGCCTTGCCCGGCCCAGACGACGACGAAGTTGCCGAAGTCGTCCATTGCCACGGCGGGATCAACCTGATCGCCGTCGGTGAACCGATTGACGGTGAATTCCATGCCGACCGGTTGTCCGGTGTTGCTGAACAACTGGGCTTTGATGTTTGCGTTGAACACAAAGATCGGATCGTCTTCCTCGCCGGCTTCGGGGTCGATGATCTCTTCAAGGTCGTAGGACGTCCAGACTACGATGTAGTTGCCGTTGGCGTCGGCAGCGACGTCCGGGCTGATTTGATCGCCCAACCTATAGGTGTTGACGACCGGATCGGTTTCGCCCACAGGGTCGCCAGGCGGCGTAATCGTTCCGGGGTCGGAAGGATCTCCGCCCGGGGTTCCGCCGAGAATGGTGAACTTGCGGATGAAGTTGATGCCCGGCGTGCCGTCTTGGTTGCCGTCGAACTTATTGCCGAACAGGTCTTTGACGGTGTCCTTGACGGTGAGCAGGTAAGTGCCTTGCCCCAGTGTTTGGTTGCCGAAGGTTGCCGCGTCGCCGTCGAAGGTGACGACCGCTTCGTACTTATTGCTGGGGCTGTCGGTCAAGCCCAGGGTATAGGCCATGTTCAATCCGAACTGGACGTTGGCGATGGCGCCGGAAAGTACCACGCCGTCCTTGGTCAACTGCCAGTTCGAGGGATTCAAGATGCTGGCGGCGCCGCTGGCGCCGCTGGCGGTGGACAAGTTTTCGCCGAAGTTGACGACGAACTTCGAGACTTCGCTGCCGATGTCGGTCCCTTCGAGAATCCGCTCGAAGGTCGTCGTGCCGGAGGAAGAATCGACGTTCAAAATGTCGGCCACGGCGGGGCCGGCGTCGTCGTCGGTTTTGGCAAACCGCTGGTAGAAGATGCCTTGCGGGTCTTCTTGGCCGGCGACATCGCCGTTTCCGCTCCACACGATCACGGCATCGCCGGTGTCGTTCATGGCGACGCCCGGGAACCGTTGGTCGCCGCTTTTCGTGGTGTTGACGGCGAATTCGCCGCCCATTTCACCGTTCATGCCGAGCAGCGGATTGGTGCCGACAATGGCGAACGGGGCGCCGGCAAACACGCCGGTCTGGTAATTCACGTCTTGGGTGGCGGCGTAGTAACGCGCGAAAATGCCGAAACTGGAAGCGGGAGCGCCGTCTTGGAAACTTTCCCAGACGACGATGAAATCGCCGTCGGCGTCCATCGACACCCGGGCGTTCTGCTGGTCGTTCTCGGCGGTTTGGTTGATCTGGAAGACGTTGCTGGCCTGCTGGCCGTTGCTGTTGTATCGGCGTGCGTAGACGCCGTTCAGCCCGTCCACGCCGGCACCGTATCCGCTGCCCACTCCGTCCTGGCCGTAGCTGCTCCAAACGATGACGAAATCGCCATCGGCATCCATCGCCACGGAGGAATGGTATTGGTTGCCGGTCTGGTTGAAAAGCTGAAGCGTCGGATTTCCGTCTTCGTCGACGGCAAGGATGTCGTCGGCGTTGACGAGGAACTCCGAACCGTTGCCGATCGTGATGCTGTTGATCCAATCGGTGTAGTAGGAAACGATGGTGTCCAAACTGAATTCGCCGTAGGAGGCGTCGTTTCCGGGGGTGGAATCCCACGGACCCGGAATGGCGAGTCCGAAGGAGACGATGGCGGCGATCTTTCCGTCGACCAACATCGGACCGCCGGAATCGCCGTTGGCGGCCATGCCTTCGTTGACGCCCAAGCCGAGATCGTTGATCCCGTAGAGAATTCCCAGAGCGTCGTTAGCGGCCGTGCCGCTGTCGAAGTCGGAAATCACCAGCGAGTCGGGGTATCCCATCAAACTGCCGGTGGCCTCGAAGCGGTTCTGGACCGAGTACTTCAGACCGTCTTCGTTGTCGTTGACGGCGCCGGTATCGCCGGTTCCGATTCTGCCGTATCCGTAGAGCGAGTAGACCTCGTCGGTCAGGTCGCCTTCGTAAATCTGGAATCCGGTCACTCCGGCGGGAATGGCGTCGAGCTTGATCAAGGCGAGATCGTTGCCGTAGATCGGATCGCCGTTGAAATCGGGGTGCACGATGATTTCGCTGGCCATCACGAGGACGGGGTCTTCGGAGGCGGGGACGTCGAAGAAGACGCCCACGGCGCCCGCCGGCAGCGGTACGCCCGCCTCATTGACCCAGACGACGTGGGCCGCGGTGAGGATGTAACTGGTGCCGGCCAACAGCACGCCCGAACCGGTGGTCTCCAAAGCGGTCACAATCTGGACCACGCCCTCGAAACCGTCGCCGGGCAACACTTCGTAATTCTCCGGGTCTTCAACAGTGGTGACTTTAGACTCGGTGCGGTGACTGTTGAAATTGCTGCCCAAGGTGGTTGTGCCGGCATCGGTCCAATAGGCATAGTTGCCGATAAACTGCTTGGCATAGATGTTCGACTGGGCGGCGTTATCTCCGTCCTGACCGGTCGAGGTCCATGTGATGACGAAATCGCCGTTAACGCTCATGGCGATGTCGGGATACATCTGGTTGCCTTCGGTCGTGTCGTTGACCAGGAAGTCGCCGGAACGTCCTTGTCCGACGATTCTGGACGTGATCTCCGCGCTGGCGTCGCCGCCGGTTTTGACGACGTCGGCCGGGGATACCCAGAGCGGCTGCACGTCCGCGCCGCCGCTGTCGCCGACGAAGCGGACAGTCAGAGCGTTCACGGTGGAGGCCGTGACCGCGACGTTCGCGCCGATCGCCTTCAGGGCGTTTTCGACGTCCGCGGCGATGGAGAAGGCGTTGCCCGTGTAACTGATCGGAGCAGTCACCTTGTCGGGAGTCGCTTGATTGTTGTCGTCGTCCCAGCGGATTCTGAAAGTTCCGGTAAATCCGCCGGTGAAGGTGATTTGCTGCGTTTCGTCCGAGCCGTTTACGACCTCGCCCGTGTTGGAGAATCGCTTGGCGTAGACGCCCCACCCGCTGCCGTCCTGGCCGAGGCTTTGCCAAGTGATAATGAAATCTCCGTCGGAGTCCATCGCCACGGCCGAGTAGCGCTGCACGTTTTCCGTGTAAGAGTTTACTCGGAACGAAGCTCCCAAGGGCTGGCCGGCCGCGTCGAACCGCTGCGCGTAAACGTCCCAACTTGTCGTGGAATTCCACGCCGACCAGGTAACGACGAAGTCGCCGTCGGCGTCCCGTGCGACGGAAATATCGCTGGCGTTCGTGGCGTTCGAGATCAACACTTCGTTGTTGACCCAGGGCAAACCCGTGGTCGGATTGATAACCTGCAGCTCGGCCACGGACGTGGTCCGCGAGCCGTCGGCTTCCAAGACCGAGGTTTGCTTGTACATCTTGATCCACACGCCTTCTCGGCCGGGGCTGGCGTCGGTCCAGGCGACGACGAAGTCGCCGTCGGCGTCGGCGGCGACGGAATCGGCCGTGGTGGCGTAGGTGTACTGTCCATGCCCGTCGGCGGGGTTTTGGAAGACGCCGTCGCTGACGAGGGTTTCCTGCCCGGTCGGTACGTTTACGTAAATTACGTCGGACATTGCGCCGCCGCTGGGGAACAAGCCCGTGCTGTACAGCGGATTGCCCGCCTCGTCGCGCAGATTGCCCTTAACTACGACTTGATACTGGCCGTTTGTCATGGGCAGAACGCCCTCGGCCATGCCGTTCGCGTCGACAATCAAGATCGCTTGATACTTGTTTGTCAATTGGGCGTTCAATCCGTACTCGCCGCTCATGTAATAGGCGATATCCTTGCCGTAAAACACTTGATTGATGCCGCCGACGATTTCGACGCCGTCGATCAGCAAAGCATAATTTGCCGGATTGGTGACCGCGTCGCCGGTATGCGTGACGTTGTCGTACATGGCTTCGTCGAACGTGACGACGACGGCCGCCAGTTGCTGCGTAACCTGGCCCGAAGACGCGATTGGCGTGCCGTCGGGGAGCAGGAAATCGGTGACCGTCGGACCGGCTGTGTCGGTGCTCGACTTGTGGAACTTGAAGAACACGCCTTGCGAGTCGCCGCTGCCCACTCCGGACCAGACGACGACGTAATCGCCCGACGGCGTTACCGCGATAGTCGGGCTAAATTGATCGCCGACGTAGGTGGTGTTCATGCGGTATTGGGGTGTGACGGCCGGATTCCGTTCGTCTCCGCTTAGAGTTGCCCGGAATTGCCGCATGAACACGCCGTCTTGGTCGCGATTGTAGGCGGCCGCCACATTTTGCGGGGCCGTCGGGGCATACGTGCTCGAACCGTTGCCGCTCCATGTGATGAAGAAATCGCCGTCGGCGTCGACGCCGATCGAAGGACTAAGCTGGTTGCCGTAATAGAGCGCCGACTGGGCCATCGAGTACGCCTGCGGTGGCGGATGCAACGCGGTCACCACCTGGTTGGCATTGGTGTCGACCTCGATTTTCGGCGTGCCGTCGGTATTGTATTGCCGATAGTAGATGCCGTAGCTGTTGACGACGTCCTGGGGCTGGTCGATCCAATCGTTGTCCTGGAACGCCTCCCAGGCGACGATGAACTCGCCGAACGGACTCATTGCCACTTGCGAGTTGCGCGCTTTGAATGCACCCGCCGGCAACTTGGAGTCATCAATATGTTCGTAGTCGGCAATGAATTCGTCGTCGCCAACGTTCGCCTGGAACTCGGCGTTTCCTTCTTCGTGGCCTTCATACTCCGGTATGGTGATTGGGTTGCCGTTGAAGTCAAACAGCCGGGCCATAACGACGGTGTCGGTGGTCACGCCGTTCTTTTGGCTGAAGGCGGCGGTCCAAGAGACGACGAACGTGCCGACTTCGCTGACAGACACTGTCGGATGCACTTCGTTGCTGCTGGGATTAACGCTGGTGCCGGGTATGTTGGCGGAGTTGACGCGGATTTCGCTTCCCAGCCGCTGGCCATCGGACCCGTAGACTTGCGCGCGGATGTCGTTGAAATAGCTGAAGGATTGTCCCTGCGACGCCCAGGCCACGACGAAGTTGCCTCGGTTGTCCATGGCGACGGTCGGGGCTACCTGATCGTTGACGGTGTTGGAATTGATCTGGAACTCACCGCCGACGAATCGCCCCATCGAGTCGAAGCGTTGGCCGTAGATTCCCCAGCTTCCGTCCATATCCTGGCCCTCGCTGGCCCAGACGACGACGAAATCGCCGTCGGCGTCCATTGCCACGGCGCATTCCAGTTGGTCGCCGATCGTGTAGGTGTTGACCAAGGTCTCGCCGGTCATGGGCTTCCCTTCGCTGTCGAACATGCGCATGTATACGCCCGCGCCGTCGCCGTCCTGATCGTAGCTGACCCAAACGACGACGAAGTCTCCGTCGTTGTCCATGGCCACGATGCGGGAGCTGCCGGTATACTCTTCGTTGGAGGTGACCTTGGTGGTTTGCACGCCGTCGGTGGTTTCGTTGACGCGGACCTCAAGCCCTTCCTTGCTGGTGATATCGGACTCGACGACGAGAGTGAACTCAATGGGGGTGTGCGAACCGGAGGGATTGAAGCCGGAGCGGTTCAGCCGGTTGCCCGCGGCGTCGCGCAAGCCGCTCGTGCCGGTCGGATCGTTCAAGGTGGCCGAGGAGGGTGCGAGCAGTTCGAGTACGTAGCTGCCGGTGCCCAGGGGTTCGACGCCCGGCAGGCCGCCGTTGGCGTCTACCACCAGGACAATCTCGTAACTGATCGTCGGCAGCGGGTTGAGTACGGCGAAATCGCCGTAATTAGTCGGATCGGCGGCGGCCTTGGCGGCCAGATTCGCCGACTCGCTCAATCCGTAGTAGACCTCCTTGATGGCACCGGCCACAACCCTGTCGCCGATCGTGAGCCGATAGTTGTCCGGGTTGGTCACCGCGTCGCCGGTGTGGGTAAGATTGTCGTACATCCTTTCCGACATGGTGACGACGATGTACGCCAGCCCGTTTTCTTGATCGACGATCGGGCTAGCACCGATGTTTATTCCGTCGGGCGTTTTCGCACTGGTGACGATGGGACCGGCCGTGTCGGTGCTCTCGTCGTAATAGCGGAAATAGATGTTCGAGGTCAATATGTTTCCGGCTGCATCCAAGGCGTATTCGGTGTAGGCGATGGCGAAATCGCCCTCCGGAGTCATGCCGATCGAGGCTTGCGTCTGCTCAGTGCGGCGATCGCCGATGACGAAGGGGTCGGCTACCGCCGGCGGGGTGGCCGGCACCTCGTCGTCGCCGACTTTCGTGATTAAAGTGCTTCCCGCGACGCCTACGGCAATCGGCGAATCGTGTAGATTGCCGACAAATGTAATCTCGTATACATATTGCGAAGCCGGGTTGTAATCCAACTCCCAGTAGGTACCCACCCTCAATTGAAGCTCGGCGGCGTTGATATATCGCACTATGCAATTGTTGCGCAAATAGCCATACTCCGAATTATTCAACGCATCCTGAATGGCTTGCGCCGTTCCGACCGGATCGATGATCTGATCTTCGCCCATGGGAATCCAAGCCGGCTCGACCTCCACGAAATCGAACGCGCCGTTCAGCATGTTTTGCACGAGGATGAAGAACGTGCCGTCCATTGCGTTGGCGGGCAAGGCCAGCGTTGAGCGACTGTTGTAGCCGTCGCGCTGGCTGTTGACCACGCGGTCGCTAACCAACACGTTCGGCACGCCCAGCGACGGATCGGCGTCGAACTGCGAATACTGAACGCCGTTGCCTTCGCCCCGGGCCAGATTGGCCATTGTTTCGAGGATTATCCGCAGGCGTCCGAGCATCTCGTCGCTGAATCCGTAGGTTTTTTGCGCTAAGATCAAGACTTCCTCGATCACTCCGTCGA
>Ga0123333_10005977_pt1 | contig 10804 bp, 11 predicted proteins | sample BioC12SIPDNA_3_FD_89957 | JGI IMG/M metagenome (GOLD analysis project Ga0123333, IMG submission 89957) | Anaerobic biogas reactor microbial communites from Washington, USA - Biogas_R2_B C12 SIP DNA | ecosystem: Engineered > Bioreactor > Anaerobic > Unclassified | place: Washington, USA...
GAACGGAAAGACGCTGGAGGCGAGCGGCAGCGCAAGCGACCGAGGCACCACAGCGACCCTGGACGGCGAGCAGCGCGTCCCCTGGTGTGGCGACTACGCCGACCCGTACGAGGCCCTCGTCGAGGAGCTGTTCGACCGCGCGTGTGTCGCCCTCGTCGCCGAGTACGGCGAGCAAGCCACCGACCAAGATTGGCGGGCCCGAATCGTGGACGGCGAGGTGGTTGACCTCGACCTGCTCGACAGCGAGGACGACGACGAATAGTGCAGTCCTCCCCGCCCGTGCAGCCACCTCTATTGCACCACACACAGGAGGCACGACCGATGTTGACCAACGCTGAACTCAAGACGCTTGCTGCTGCCGTACGTTATGCGTCAGCGCACTACGACCTGAAGGACGCGAGGCAGCAGGAGGAGGTGGCCCACCTCGTCCAACGCTACGGCTACGACCGAATCGGCGAGATAGCTCGAGCACAGGCCGTTTGCTTCCCCTCCGCAGATTGCGAACACGGCTACTCGGAGGACGACCACGTGGAGGACACCGTGAGTGCCGTCTTCTGCTGCCTGGACGGCTAGCGTAGCACCCATACATTGCACCCCCCTACTCAACCACACCCAGGAGATGAACCGTGAAGACTACCCGACAGAACTCCGCAGCAGCGGCCCTCGATAGCTTCCTTGATGCGACTCTGCACGAAGCGTTCGTTCGCGACCCGATCGAGGCCGACCTGGACGAGGGCTACGTGTACGCCGAACCGCATGAGTCCGGGGCAATCCGGGTGTGGGTCTGTGCGATCGACGAGGACGGGAACCCAACGGACGAGGTGCTCGCTGAGCGTTTCCTTCTCGTCCGCGAAGTACGGGGGTAGTCTTTCTCCCATATTGACTTACCCCCGGCAAGCCACACCTGGGGTGTCGTCCGTCCGGTGTACCCGGTGTGGTGCCTCGAACCGACCGACGACATGGCAGCCAGGATCGCAGCGGGTCGGCGGAAGAGCGTCCAGGATTTCGAACAACAGGAGTTGCCTGCGGCCTCGGGAATGCGGCTTGTCGACGCCGAAGGAAACGTGATTCGGGAGATCGGTTTCTGCCACCATTCGAATGGGAGTACTGATAATGACCAATATTGAACGAATTGCCGCAAGGCTGAGTGGTCATGATTTCGCTGGTGAGATTCTGGATGACGCGTGGGCGGAGGTTGTTACGGCACGGGCTGTCGAGTATCTTACGAGCCAAGAGATCACGGAGCTTCAGGTGGAAACGGACGATCCCATGGAGGCTGTGAATGAGGGAGTTAGTGTCGTTCTGCGAGAGTTTACGATCTATTTGTGCCGGCAGTACGGCGTGGGACCAGAGGATCTTGAACCACCTTGTTTAGACTGTAAACTGCCGTGGTAGAGGATGATGGTGATGGTCCGTTTGTTAGGAAGCGACTCTTGGAGATTGGCGTTGTGAAAGAACGACGTTTATGGCATCTACCGCGACCCCCGCAAGACCCAGAAACCTACAAACGCCTATACGAAATGAACTGCGCGTTCGACGATGACTTCAGTCAACACGAACCGTGGCAGGAGATTCGTATTCGCCCGGGTTCTTCCGCCCTCGATGTCTACCATCGTCTCCCGTCAGCGTCCGATTTTGAGTACGGCGGCTACATCACGAAAACGCGAATCCGCTATCAAGGTGGTGGTGCAACCAGTGCCAGAACAATCCGTTCGAAGGCCTGCATTTTTCATACCCATCCATCGGAGTACCCCACAGCCGACATGCCATCAACCCGCGATGTTTACCAATTCCTGAAGTTTCGTCAGCTCCGAGCCGTCACGGTCGGGGCTGACTGGATCTGGGTGTGGAACAAGACCCCAACGGTTATGCGTACTGTTAGGCGACTGTTTGAGTGGGAGGATGAACACTTGGTGTCGAAGCTTCACGCTTGATGGAGGAGGCACCCGCCGACTTCATGGATCGTTATTCCGATCTGGTTCTAGATGCGCTTGGAATGAAATGGTGGCAGTCGAGAGATACGGAACCGAGAGCTTGGTGTGAGCTCCTGCGGGACGGTTTGGGGATCACGACAACGCTCATCCGATGCCGAACAGGGTAGGCCCGATGTCGAACGCTTGCGAGCTGCTCGGGTAGTTTCCAAGCGGGAAATTTGGCGAGACTAGGTATTCTCAAAGGTCCTCCAGCGGCAGCCTATTCTCAGGGGTCCGTCGGCACACCCGACGAGAACCCGGGCGAAAAGGGTATTCCGGTGGCTAAGTCAGCGCTATTCTCAGGGGACCCTTCTGGGAATATCTGTGCCACGCCAGATCATTGCTTGGCGTGTGCCGAAGTCGTCGCCCGCCGCGTCGTCATTTTGATGACAGTGCAGACAAACCGCTCTGCATCCTTGCGCGCATAGGTCGGGGCGACCCACGCAAGTTAGCCGACGCAAGAAATGCCAGACGGGGGGGCATTTCAGAATCGGCCGATTCTCGACCGAAGGGAAGGAGTTCGACCGGAAGTCGAGTCCTTTGCGGATAGTACCGGAGGCCTACACAGCTGGTGTGTGAATCGGATTGGGTGCCGACGGAATGAGATCTAGCCCAATTGGTAACGATGGGAATGGTTGATCCAACGCAGGCCATTGCCCTGCACTTGCCAGAGAAAGGTGCTCGGAAAGGGATTCGCGGCTCGTGTTCTAGGGGCCGATTTTGATGTCGGTCTACCTCGGAGGGGAGACTGACACCTGAAAGAACTACGGAACCACGGGACACCAGTCCGGCCGCCCGATGACCTTTTTCCTATCCGAAGCAAGAACACTGCTCTTACCGCTGAGACGCGAGGACCGCCGTGACGTATTGCTCCACGGCGGCGTGGGAAGGGCTGAAGCAGATTGGCTCAGTGGGAAGGAATCTTCGGAAGGCCTGTTTCTTCCGGTCGTATACGCGAGCCTCGACCAGCCGCGGGCCCTGCCGGTTTGACAGATCGGCGTAGTTGGTCAGCAAGGGGCGTTCGATGTACACGCGGCGTCGTAGCAGTACGCATAGCGAGTGGCGACCCGAGACATACCAGCGATCAAGATAGGTCGGCGTGATCGTGTAGAAGGGCTCGTTGAATATTCGCTTGGCCCGGCCGTCGATGGGGGCGTAGATCTGGGCCCGGGCTGGCGGCGGCATGGGGTGATAGCGGAACTTGCGGTCGGGATCGTTCGGATCGGTTATTGCCGAGTACTGTATTTCGTGCAGATTGACCGCGATGGCATACTCGTTTCCAGTGAGTCTCACGTATTCGGCGGTTGCGGGGCGAATGACCTCAGTACGCCAACTCGGGTCCGAGCGGCCGTCGGAAAGGTAGAATTGCGGCCGGCGGGTGGGGTGCGCGGGACGCATCAGGCAGAGTTCGGCCCAGGCCTTGTTGGGGTCCTCGCTGCCTCGGAACGTATAGGTATATTCGGTCCCGCCCGGCACGGGCCGGCCCAGGTATTTCGGCTCTTCCGTATCGATCCATTTTCCGTCGTCGTCGCGCGTGAGCCAATCGGCGGGGTCGACTTCGGCGGGAAGGCGGTCGGAGTCGTTCCAGAACTGCGGGTCGAGTTCGCCGAGCAGTGGCATCAGGCCGTCGGCCCGCTCGGTGGGCAGCTTCATCATGCTGATCGTCTCGGGCGTTCGCCAGGTGAGCCATCCGGTCGTGGGTTTGACTCCAACGCGGCCGGGCGAGCCGCTGGCTACGGAATGGGGAGCGACGTCCTGGAGCCACCGCTGGATGGGCTCCAGTTGTTCCGTGGGCAAGACACAACGCAGGCGAATTGCGGGCTGATCGTCGGTCCGCTTCTGGAAGCGATGGTAGAAGCACTCTCCCGTGTCAGTGAAGATGGTGAGGACGAAAGAGGGCCACCTGTCGCAATCGCCAAGGAGTGAGCCCGTGTTGAACGAGAGGATCAGATAGGGCGTGTGCTCGGCCAATGCCCCGAAGGATACTTGCTCTCCGGAGCGGTCGAGCGCTCGGCCGGGATCGAGATGGAGTTGCTCGCGCCAACGGACCAATTCGGCCGCCGAGAGAGGCGAATATTTATAGGCGATGCGGTAGCGATCGTTGCGCCCGATCTCGCCGCTCAGACGGTTGCGCCAGCCATCGGTGCTCGCATTGCGAGGAGCAAAGGCGGCCACGGGGGTGGCCAGTCCGTCGACCGGTTGAAGGAAAGGCCCCTGCCGATTCGTGATCGAGCTGCACCAGACGCGGGCTGTCATCAGGAGCGGCTTGCCTGACAGTCCCTCCAGTTGTTCGGCAAGCTCGATTCGCCAGGGGGAGGGAGGTGAATCGGCCCAGGAGGTTGGTGTCCTAAGCCATGACGCGGTGAGGAGGCAGATCAGGCATACGGCTCGAGCACGCTGCAATCCGGTTGTCATACGGTCTTCCCGTGCAAGAATCCAAGTCCGATCGGTGGATCACCACCCCTTCTAACGCAGCAACCTCGGCAACGTTACGGATTCGACTTGAGTGGGGGCGAACTGTGGGGACCGCCGGGGAGTTGCTATGATGCGAAGGAGCGTGGCTGGGATGAAGTCTGTCGGTTTGCCAATCAACCTTGGCCTCCCGGGATCGTTGGCCCTCTAACCAATAAGCCGAGAAGCAGCCGCCGATACCCACGCAGAGAATTAGAAGATCTCAGAGCATGTACGAGGTCCGCGCCGTCGGTGGGAGAAAGCGGCTGCGGTCGATGGCTTGACCAAGCTGAACCGGCACTTGCCCCCCCACAGAGGCGGCGTAGGTGTGCTCGACTGATTCCGAGCAATGGGTGGTTTTCCGGCACGTCTCACGCGCCACGTGTACTTGGGACTATTAGTCGCTTGCGAATCGTCTCACGCGGCGGGAACATTCGGAGGGTCGGACCGAAACAGGAGAGCATCCGATGGTGCTCGCGTGCGGCTACTTCTTCTCATCGAGCTTGATCGTGTCATAACCACCCGTCTTGGCGTCTTTGTCGAAGTCAAATGCATGCAGCCGCCCGTCCTCGATCTGGAATTGCGCGGCCAAGGAGACGTACATCAGGCCGCCTGAACCGTCGTCAGCGATTCTCTTGATATCCGCCGGGCCGTAGGCCTTCTCGATCTCTTCCACGGAGGAGCCAATGGCGATCCCTTTCGTCGTCGCTCCCCGGAAGCCACCATAGAGATTTGACTCAGGAGACTCGCAGAAGACCCGCAAAAGTCCGTGATCCTCCTCGCAAACCAAGCTCAATCCTCGGGCCGAGTATGTTATGTAGATGGTGTCACTCACGTCTAAAGGCTGGTACTTGGCGTGCATCTCCTGCAACATCCTTGATCTGAGCTTCTCCTCCTCCAAGGCGTCGAGGTTCTCCTCTTTGACTCGTCGGGCAACCTCTTTGTAGATTCCGTCGAATTCCTTGTTCAATTGTTCGCAGACTTCCGGACTGAACTTCAACCCGTAATTCATCTCGTCCGGGCGTCCTAGCACATCGAGAACGTCACGGAACTTCATGCCGAACCGTGCTGGCCCAATACCTCGCAGGAAGTCGACGGTCGGTGCCGCCAAGTCGGGATCGTCCGGTAATTCCGCGTGAGGCCTCGCCAGCAAATGGTGAAGGCCAGCTCCTTCCAGCATCCTGTAACCCTCCGGGGGAGTCATGCGAAACAGGGATTGGTCCACGGGGACGTTGAACGTGTAGAAGCAGGTGGAACGCCACATGCCCGTGACAATATCATCCGGATCGTTGGGCAGGAATTCTTCGCGAACGGGCAGGCGTGTCGTCGGATCGACCCAGACTTCGGTGCGGGCCATCCCTACGACTTCTTGCGTCGCTCGAGGCTTCAAGACGAACCCCACCAGCTTCTGCCCGTCGATCGCCCGCCCCCCCAACCGCCCCGTCGCGTCGTCTTCAATGCTGGTCAGTCGATCGAGATATTCCCTGGAAGTCAATTCCGATGGGGCACCACCCGAATAGCGCGCGACCTTCGTACGCGTGTTGAGAATCAGGGTCTTGCCACGCCCGTCATCGACGTGGACTACGCCGTTTTTCCACTCGTGCACGGTCAGATCGGAGTCGCGCTGGTAATACACTCGGTGGTCCCAAAAGGACCGCTCATGACACTGACAGACGATCACGGCGGTTTCAATCCGCCGGAGGGCTTCCTGGACGTCGGCGAAGGCAATGCCATTGCTCACGTCCGGTTTCAGCCAGAGAACGGCAGCGACGATCAGGCCGGCCACCAAGCTGGCTCCCACGGTAAAACGCGGCACAGGGAGCATGGCCCACCTCTTCATAGACTCAAGGTAACCGGCGCGGTCCGGCTTCTCCGTGTTGCGCCGCACCCTTTCCATTACCAGAGTGGTAAGGTTGGGTTTGGGCTCGACGTACTTGGCCAACATACGGAACTGTTCTTCCAGCGGTTCGTCGTCGTTCATTGTGATGACCTCTGCATTGCGGCCATGTCACGCAACCGTCTGACGGCACGAGATAGTTGCTTCGTGACCGTTCCGGTCGGGCGACCCGTGATTTCAGCGATTTCGCCGATTGAATGGCCGTCCAAATGACGCAACGTCACGATCAGCCGTTCGTGGACCGGCAAACGGTGGATCAACTCCATGAGTTGCTCGCATCCGTGCGGTTCCGAATTGCCACGGGCACGCGGGTACCCCTCCATCGACTCCAGAGATCCTTCTCTCGGATGTTTCCTACGTTCTCGCAGAGCTTGACGTCCGACAATCCGCATGAACCAGCCACCAAACTTTGAGCCGTCGCGCAGCGTGTCGAGCCGCCTGTAAGCAACCACGAAGGACTCCTGAACCACATCCTCCGCTGCATGGTGGTTCCGCAAGATTCTCAGTGCCGTGACCATCCCCGCACGGCGGTAGCGCACAACCAGGTCCTCGTAGGCGGAGACATGGCCGCCCCTGACTAGCTGAACCAGTACGGAATCCGGCTGCATTCGACATTCCTATTCAGTATCCATGGCTCTATATATGCTGAGCATTCCCGGACGCAATACGCGACAAGAATCCCTCAGAATCGACCAAATGTCTCGGAACCACGAAGGACAACGGAAGCGAGTCGGTCACACCGACTGATGGGTCGACGCTGTGCAGGCGGGCCATCAGATACCTTCCATTGCTGGCGCAGAGCCTTCACCAGCGGTCTCCAATCGTAACTCCGGCCCAGCGAGTCCCAAAAACTCGTCTCAGGAATCAAAGTCCCGAGAACTCGTGAAAATGGGGCGCGAATGAGACACACTCAAACGTGAACCCCCCAGCCCCCCGACAGCAGGGTAACTCGACTCCTGTGCCAAGCCACTCATTAGGCGCACAGGTGAAGCACACCCGAGCAGCCAAGATTCCGATACTGATCGGCCCCTCCACCTGAGGGGATGATGTCGTCATTATGACTGCACCGCCGGCGATGGGCACTTGGGCCTTGCACACCGCGGAGGGCGTGTCCTGAGCACGCAAGCGATCGCTATATTGAGGCTGACGGGCAATCCGCGATCCCTGCATCGGCGAGATCGACCGACTCACGCAAGCAGACCGACGCAACGAATTGACAAGGGCCAAGATCCGTCAGCCAGCGACCACTGTTTTAGGGGGGGGCAGATCGCGCTGTGAAATGCTGTTCCCAAACCACCATTCGAGAATGCGGTTTCCGGAGACAGCGGAATATTCTCCGTACCGGGGCACGACGCCTCCTTCCGACGGACCTTCCAGAATGGTGGCCCGCTGAACCTTCCGGAACAGTTGGTGCCCCCCCATCAAAGGCGACATTCTTCTCGTACTTCCTCTTGCACTCCATCTCATGCCTGAGTGAGGACCAAGGTTGCACCGTCCAGGCCACCCGCGGGCTAACGAGACGCTTGGTCGGTGTCTCCCTCAGCGCTGACCTTCCGTTGACGGTCTTCCTTCCGTCTTCCATGGATTCGGTGGCCAGTGCTGGTAGTCGTGCATATCTTGCGCAACCTCTCGGCCTCTGACGGCAGGCTGATCCCGTGAACGTTTACGGAGTGTATGATTCCCCATCACGACAACTTACTTCGTACGCTTCGCCAGTCTTTCCCACGGTACTCACTTCGGGCGTCAGATTGATGCCCTGTTGGTCACTTCAATTACAGACGCCCAAGGAAAGCACCAAGGTCGTCCAAAGAACCATCAGATTTGTGGCCCTGAAGTTCAGGATCGCGCTGCTCTTCTACGGCAACCGCGACCGCCACGAGATCCTGGTTCACGGCCTTAGCCCGGACCCTCTCTACTACCTCCAATGCTGCCGCTTCCTCCCACCACAGGTCGCGTCCGTCGGCGGGGACTAAGCCATCAATCGCATCCAGCCCCTTACGCCAAAGCTGTCTCAGCGTCTCCTTCTTCTCCAAAGGAAGCAACTTGGCTGGCGCCGGTGCATCATACTCAATGTCGTCCCCACAGGAATACACCTCGTCTACCTCAAAGCGCTCCCGTGCTTTCGGGAAGACATTCCAGATCAACCAAGGCAGTAGCAAACTCCGCGATGGAGTCCTGGAAGGGCGGAAAGAACAAATGCTCTGGTCATACCACGTGTCGAACCAGAAGTCGGCGCTGCACTTCTGCTCCGCCTCCGCTCTACGCAAGAGTGCCTCCCCAAGTTCCTCCTGGAGCTTGTTCTGAAAGCGTTTTGACAGCCGGAGTCCAAGTGCAGGCTTCAGGTCCCGCCACGATTCAGAGCAGAGAGCCCTTTCCAAATCCATAACTCTGATTGCACGCTTCACGTCCGTGGGGAGACCTGATAGCGTCTTCTTCAAGCTTTCAGCTTGCTTCGCCCAATCCAGTATCCCCTTTGCCAGGTTCAGACGCTTGGATATCTCAGGAAGTAAGCGTTCGATCTGCTTCTCTGTCAGAGTATGGAGGTGGCTGTCCTTGCTCGGAATTGTCTCCCCTGCCCCGACCATCTCGGCTGGTGGGGTTGGGTAAGGGGGTTGAGATGAGGCGGTTCCTTGCTTGGGTTCTTTTCGGGGGTTCCCGTTCCCGTTCTCGGAACGCTGCGACGTTCCCGTTCTCGGAACGGTCAATCGTTCCCGTTCTCGGAACTGTCCGCCGTTCCCGTTCTCGGAACGGTTAATCGTTCCCGCTCTCGGAGCGCTCCCGTTCTCGGAATCACGTTCTTCCTCTCGGAACGTTCCCGCTCTCGGAACAACTTGGAGGTTTGCTCGCTTCTTCCCGAGGCTCTCGATGGCTCGGATCGCCCGCTCGTCGGTCAACCCGGCCAACCAAACGTCGATCAGGTCGTTGGCCTTTGCTTTGACCAATCCCAAATGCTTACCGTTGAGTGGTCTTGCCGCATCTGCAATCACGTCCTCTGCTTCCAGGAGGCCGCTTGGTGCGTGTAGGGTGTAGCGGTTCGATTTCCGGGTCCGACGTCGGCTGAGCAATCCGAAGGCCTCAAGATTGTCGATTGCTGAGCAGACTGCACGCTTGACGATTCCCGATTCCAGAGCGATCAGTTCGATGCTCGGCCAGGCCTCGTCCTTGTCTCCAAGGTGGTCGGCGATGGTGGCCCAGACGATCTTGGATTGCGGTTTGACGAGTCCGGTTGGGATCAGTTTTAGCCAGAGGGGGAGTCGGTCGTATCGGCCGTCTCGGATTAGCTCGTCTCTTTTCATCTGAACCTCCGTTGGTCCCAGGCCGCTCCATATACAGGAGCGGCCTGATTGCGGTGAATTGCAGCACCACAATCAGGCCGTTTATGAGGTTCGATTTTGGTGCAATTTGGTGGTCGGCATGCCCCTGTCATCCTCATAACAAGCTGCCTTCCACCATAGTTTTGCCCCGAGGGGCTACCTCTATCTACGCCGCGCGTGGCAAATTCACTCCACGCATTATACCTCAGTTGGACATATTAACTCTTGTCTATACCAGGAGTTATGTCAACGGGTGGGTGTCCTATGACTCAGAATGGGTAGGGCATGGGGTATTCACACATTTTGTGTGCAATACCCCGTAAATGCATCAGGCCCCAGAATAGGGGAAAGTGAAGCATCTCTAATGTCATAACACACATCAAAACAGCATGTTATGACACGTCTGCAATACCTACGATTGGGGAGGGGGTCTGCTCGGAAGTACGCGCGCGCGTTGCCTATACATAGACAGGCCAATCACAAAGGAGAACAAATGCCAGACCTACCAGAAATCGTCGTGTCCTCGCTGGAGTCGCTCCTGTCGTGCCTGCACTGCGACGAGCGGAGCACGTGCGGCTGCTGGGACAGACGCGAGGACCTAACCGTGATCAGAAATTGGCTTTCGAATTGTGCCCGGCAGTCGGGCAATCAACAACAGGGCTGCGGCCCGGAAATGGAGGACTGATATGTCCGCTGATGTGATGAATGATGACGTAATGGACAACAACGACGCCCAGATCAGTGCGAGCGTTCCCCCGGAGGTGGGCGCGCCGAAATGGTCGGACCGGTTCAAGGGCCTCAAGAAGGCCCCCAAGAAACCGGTGAACAACAGGATCATGAGCCGCGACGAACAAGTCGAACTGTTCGCGCCGGTCATCATCCGCAACGTCCTGGACGGGCAAGCGACCGAGCGGGATGAGTTGATCGGGCTCATCGAGCCACGCGGTTACTCGCGCAGTGGCGCGGCAAAGACCGTCGGCGACCTCATCGGTGGGCACCGCATGGGCCTATATCAGGACAAGCAAGGTGCCATCCTGCCGAGCCGGTACAACGGCCTCCTGGTCCTGCAACAACTCTCGGAGGCCAAGGCCGAGGCACTCGCACAAGATCTCGGCTTCGCCTCCGCCGGCGAACTCTACGACGCCATCGACGCGCTCCAGACCGACTGC
>Ga0123333_10005983_pt1 | contig 10802 bp, 3 predicted proteins | sample BioC12SIPDNA_3_FD_89957 | JGI IMG/M metagenome (GOLD analysis project Ga0123333, IMG submission 89957) | Anaerobic biogas reactor microbial communites from Washington, USA - Biogas_R2_B C12 SIP DNA | ecosystem: Engineered > Bioreactor > Anaerobic > Unclassified | place: Washington, USA...
GTGTGGCCCGTTTACATCTCAACGACGAAAGGCTAAGGCCAATGAGTGAGACAGTCCTGGTCACCGAGTTGGGCTATCAAAAAGGCGAGGCGGTTTTCCGGACGGTCGAGTCGCAGCGGGTTCTTTGCGTGAAACCGGACGAGGAGTCGCTGGCCGAGGCGGTTCTCGCCCACCGCTGTCGTGCGGTGATCGTGGGGATCGATCCGTATCGCGGTCCGCTCTACGAGGCTCTGGCAAGGACCGGCGGCGAGCGCGGCGCCGTGATCGCGCGTTTCGGCGTCGGGCACGACAACATCGACAAAGGTCTGGCCCGGCAGCACGGAATCCTTGTCACCAACACCCCCGGCGCGCTGGATGCCAGTGTGGCCGAACACGCCTTCTGGCTGATCAGCCAGCTCGCGCGCCGGCTGGGCCGGGCCGAAGCACGGCTACGGGCCGGCGATTTCTCGGCGCCGCCGGGAATCGAACTGGCGGGCAAGACCCTGGGGATCCTGGGGTGCGGCGAGATCGGCCGCCGGGCGGCAGCCATTGCACGGTTTGGATTCGGGATGCGGGTACACGCCGCCGACATCCGGCCCGTCGACCAACTGCGGCAGCCGGGCGAGACCAACGAGGCCGCACTGGCCAGGCTGGGACTTGACCTCTACACGGACGACGTAGAGGCCGTGTTCCGGCAGTCCGACGTGGTGACGCTCCACCTCTCGGCCAACGAGAAGACGCGAAACTTCATCAACTCCCAGCGGCTAAGCTGGCTGAAATCATCCGCGATGCTCATCAACACAGCCCGCGGCGCGGTGATCGATGAAGACGCCCTCTACGACGCGCTGGCTGCCGGACGGCTGGGCGGGGCAGGGCTCGACGTGTTCCAGAACGAGCCCTACGTTCCCGTCACCGCGGGCAAGGATCTCCGCACGCTGGACAATGTCGTGCTCACGCCGCATATCGGCTCGAACACCCACGAAGCCAACCGGCGGATGGCCGAAGTATCACTGAAAAACGTGATGCACTTCCTGGCCGGACAGATCGGCGAAACGAACCGCGTCGAGGCCAGCTGAGGATCGGCGAAGAAATACGTGTCGAACTTACCAGGGGCGGCGGATCCGAGGGGGTCGGGAGTCTTTTTTCCGTGTCGGCCGTGCAACGCTTTCCTATGTGGATCGATCTAATTCCGGCCGACACGGAAAAAAGACTCCCGACCCCTTCCCCGCGGCGACGTCGAGACGGTTATTGTTTCGCCGATGCTGAGGATCGGCGAAATCAGTCCCACCACCACTGGTCGTTGGCCAACTGCGTCGAGGTCTCGCCGTGAAGCCTGGCCACATCGCCGCCGTCGTCCTTGAGCAGATTCTGGGAATCGAGCGCTTGCATGGCGTCGATATGGACGCCGCCGCCGATCGGCGTCATCAGCCGATTACCCTTCCAGACGGCAGCCACGGTCGAGGCGACCTGCTTGGGCGCATTATAGACCTCAACGGCGAACGATTTCTCGTCGCCGAAGAATTCCATGCTCCAGCCGGTCTTGGCATAGAAATCCTCGTGCTGGATGTAGGCGGCCGCCACGGCCAGATCGACTAGATTGCGCAGTTCCGCGTAGACGGGCGATCGATCGGCCAGCTCGGGGTATTTCTTCGTGAAAGTCGAGACAAACACCTGGCTGGCACGGTTGCCTCGCGATGCGATCCGCCGGTCGCCCTCCCCGGTGACCATCTCGTCCTCGCCGACAAGTTTCACGCCATCGCCGACCAACTCGGCGCCGAGCCCGTCTTCCGTGACGCGGATGCATTGGTAATCGGGCGTAAAGAACCAGCGGAACAAGGCATTGCGCGAGACCTGAGCCGGATCGGCCCGTTCGACGAAGCTCACCATCCTCACCGGCGGCCGTTCCAGGCCAATCCCGATCAGTTTCATGCGATAGTCGGCCTCGACCAGGATCTGGGCAAAGCGCGTGGAAGGAGAGACACCGTTGACCGAAACGGTCTGCAAACCGAGGCTGTTCTGCAATCCGCTGACAATGTACTGGGTCTGGGCCGGAGTGGCATACGAACCGACGCTGCGCAGAAAGCCTTGCATCGCCTGCAGGCCTTCCTGAGTCGGGTCGATCGAGCAGCCGATCAACGGAGTCGCTTCGCCGCTGGGCGGGAAGGCTCGCAACGCCACGATCAAGTCCTGCAATTGAACGATGGGACGACCGCTGTTGATCCCCACCATGCGGCCGCTCGGATCGGCAACCCAGCCTTCGGCCGGTCCGGCAATCACAATGTCCTTGCTATCGGGATAGCAGAAAACGTAGCGAACTCGCTGCAAACCGGCGAGGCTCCGCATTTCCTCGGTTGGCACGCCGTCGCGAGCCAGAATCGCCCGTTCCAGCCGGTTGAGCGAGACCTTGCGGAGGTTGCTCGGCGCGAGCAGATCGGGGCTCAATGTCGCCCGGGCCGCTGCCGTTCTTTCCAGTCGCAAGCGTCCGCCTGGATCGGGGAAGACCTGCTGCCGCACCACGCCCTGGGCGTCCACCGCCACACCAGCTAACCCGGCGGTGTTGCCACCATCATTATTGCTGCCGCCATTATTATTGCTGCCGCCATTATTGTTATTGTTCTGGGCGACAGCCAGTGGGACAATGCTGAAAAAGTGCGATGTCTGTGGCCCGAGTCCCACGAGAACCAAAAACGCGATGATCCGGCAACCGACGGCTTGCCAACGCATGGGATAACCTCTCCTTCGAAGCTGCGAGAATTCTCTGCGATTCGCTCCCACGACAAACGGCCGGAATCGACGCTGGAAGCGCTGATGGACTTGGCGATCGACGGGCCACGCAGGGGCTGGTGCCCCGGCCGATACGGACACCTACTACGATCATAGTTAGGCAAATTGGGTAAAGCAAGAAGCAGTCTGCAAATAACGGACTCTGCCGGCTCAGCGCTCAAGTTTTCCGAAGGGTGACACACGACGAACGGCATCCCTAAGCTCGTCTTGCGCGAGAAGCAGTCCAACAAGGCGGATAGCGACCCCCTATTAAGCATGGAAACAGTGTCCCGGCAGCCGGGCTGCTAAGAACCGCGGCAACGATCTACCGCATGAGTTCCAGTGTCGCCCAGAGGCTGGGGTCTTCCTGATAGGGCATGGGGCTGCCGGCGCTGAAGGTCAATTCCCCCAATTCCCGATCGACCACGGCGTATGTGAACCCCAGGCGCGGGTGTTCCTGCGGGTCGAATCCGGTCAGCGCCTCGGCCGCCAGGAATGCGTCCAGCAGGTAGCCGTCGGCCAATCGCTCACTGCGAAGCCGGACCTGGCCCTGGGCGATGGCTTTGGGATGTTCCTTGGCGCGGTTGATTGGCCACCATTGGGCAATGGCCTCGTCGAGCCGGTTGCCGCCGCCGGCAGGCAGGAACAGGAATTGATGGCAAAAACGGCCGGCGCGATGCACGTTGTGGACGTCGCGGGTGTCGATCCAAATCCGCACGCCGTCGCTATCCTCCGGCCGGTTGGCTCGGCACCAGGGGGGCTGTCGCTTGCCTCGCACCAGCGTCTGAAAAGCCAGCCCGGTTTCACTCCATGCCATGCGGAAGTCGAGCAGCGCGGGAGTGTCTTCCAATTCCGCGATGTTCGGCAATTGGTAGGAGGCGTCGAGTTGGGAGCCCTCGGCGGTCCAGATCGGCTGCCGATATCGGCACGGAACCGAAAAGCGGAAGAGGAATCGTTTGGGGAGAAGGGATTCGGACATGAGAAAACGAGTCAAACATGTGCGCCGTTGTTTTGAAATTCAGCGAGGTGTTCCTTAAGAAACGATGCCAGATCGCCTCGGCCGAGATCCTCGCTGGAACGGAATTTCAGGTGGATTACGTCATACTCGGGTCGCTGCGCCTCGAATTCCGGCTCGTGCCCCAATTCGGTCACTCGCCCCAGCGCGAAACGGCCTTTGGGACCGGTGAGGTGGAGGTAGACCGCGTCGGTCTTCTTCGTCTGGACGGCTGCCCACGGTTCCTTCCGATCACCGACGTGAAACGGCACCACCTGCTTGTTGCCCCAGGCAAACTGACCCTCGGGCGCCGTCTTCTCCAGGATCGTGAGGACTTGCTCGAGCACGCCGGTGTCCCAGACCGGCGGCTTGCCGTTGTGGAACCCTTTGCGGGCGGTGTGCCACTTGCGGCCGAGAACCTTCCAAGGCATCAGATCCTCGGGTTTTTGCCGGGCCCGCTCCGTGAACCTGCCGAAACCGGCCACCGCCTCGTCGACGAATTTCCAGAAGTCGGGGTGATCGATTTCCTTATAGGCGTGGACTCGCAATTCGATCTCCTGCCAGGGGCCGCGGAGATTCGTCGCTTTCACCCGCGGCTCGGTGCCGTAGAGGGGCAGGTCGGGCATGTCGTTCAACGGTTTCAGGTCGAGACGAGCGACGAGATCATCGCGGCGAAAGGTCTGCTTGGCGGTGCGGAACTTCATCTTCAAGAGCCATTCTTCGCCGGTGATGGCATGGAAAAACCAACCATCGGACTTCTTGGCGGCGCGGATCTCCACGATGCTGCGGGAATTCCAGTCCGTCTCGCTGAACAGGCCGGCATCCTCGATCCGCTCGACCACCTCGTCCAGGATGCGGCCGTCCCAGCGGCAGGGATTGCCGGTGCGGCCGACACGGTCTTTCGTGTGCCAGCGGCGGCCGTCGATCTCCCAGGGCAAGTTGGCGGCGCCGCCGACCTCATGGATTTCCACGTCGCCTTCGCGTTTGGCGCGAGCCGACTCGAAGTTGTGCGATTTCCGCTCGGCATACGGTCCGGCGGCAAGCACGCCTTCCAGCGCTTCACCGGTATAGGAGCGGTGAAGGGCCGTCCCACTCTCGCGCGAGGTTCGTGCGAGAGCCGCATGGGCGGCAACGTCCTCGGGAGTGCCCGCCACCACTACGTAGCCGCCTTCCTCGCCGGCTTCCGGCCCCAGGTCAATGACCCAGTCGGCCGTCTTGACGACGTCGAGATTGTGCTCGATCACGGCGACCGTATTGCCCAAATCGACGAGCCGATTGAGCACGTCGAGCAGTTTGGCGAGGTCGTCGAAATGCAGACCGGTCGTCGGCTCGTCGAGAAGATAGAGCGTTCGACCGGTATCGGGGCGGGCCAGTTCGGCCGCCAGTTTGACCCGCTGCGCCTCGCCGCCGGAAAGCGTCGGCGCGGATTGGCCCAGCTTGACGTAGTCGAGGCCGACGTCGCAAAGCGTTTGCAGGATGTGGCGGATCTTGGGCAGGTTTTCAAAGAGCTTCACGGCCGCCCCGCACGACATATCGAGCACATCGGCGATCGACTGACCGTGGTAGCGAACCGTCAGGGTCTCGGCCTCGTAGCGTCTTCCGCGGCAGGCATCGCATTCGACCCACACGTCGGGCAGGAAGTGCATCTCGATCTTGAGCTGGCCGTTGCCTTCGCACTTCTCGCATCGGCCGCCCGGCACGTTGAAGCTGAACCGCCGCGGCGTATAGCCGCGAAGCTTCGCCTCGGGCAGTTGAGCGAAGAGTTCACGGATCAGATCGAACACACCGGTGAACGTGGCGGGATTGGAGGTCGGTGTCTGGCCCAACGACTGCTGGTCGACCTGGATCACCTTGTTGATCATCTCCAGGCCGCGGACCGCGTCGTGGACGCCGGGAAACGTCTTGGCGCGATGGAGCGTTCGAGCCAGCACGTTGTAGAGCACGTCCTCGATCAAGGAACTCTTGCCGCTGCCACTGACGCCGGTGATCACAGTCAGCGCGCCGAGGGGAATCCGCACATCGACGTTCTTGAGGTTGTTGTGCCGGGCGCCGACGATTTCGATCCAGCCCTCGCCGGGCGGAGATTGCGGCGGCGGGGTCGGTGCCGGCCGCGCTTTCCGCCGCTTACGGCCGCCCGCTGAAGACGGAGGTGGGGGGGGAGCGACGGCCGATGCCATGCGGCGGTTGGTCGGGACGGGAATCGACTTCTTGCCCGAGAGGTACGGACCGGTGACCGAGGCCCGCCGTTTGGAAACCTGCAGGGGCGTGCCGCGGGCGACGACCTCGCCGCCGCCGTCGCCCGCCCGGGGGCCGAAATCGAGCAATTGATCCGCGTTGGCAACGACCTCGCGGTCGTGCTCCACGACCAGAAGCGTGTTGCCGAGATCGCGGAGTTTTCTCAGCGCGTCCAGCAGACGGCCGTTGTCGCGGGGGTGCAGACCGATCGTCGGTTCGTCGAGCACGTAGAGCACGCCGCAGAGGCCGCTGCCAACCTGGGCTGCCAGCCGAATCCGCTGCGCCTCGCCGCCGGAGAGTGACGGAGCGGGGCGGGCGAGCGAGAGGTAGTCGAGCCCCACGTCGACGAGAAATTGCAGCCGATTGCCGATTTCGCGGACGACTTCCCCGGCGACCTTCCGCTCGGTGGAGGTCGGTTTCCACGACTTGAAGTCCTCCAGCAGCCGCCCCAGCGGCAAGCGGCACATCTCATCCATCGTGCGGTTGCGAAAGCGGACCGCGGCCGCGTCGTCGCGCAGCCGGCTGCCGCTGCACACCGAGCATTCCACCTCGTCGATCAGGTATTCCAGCTTGCCGCGGAAGCTGGGCGAGAGGCGGCTGGCTTCTTCCAGGGCCGGATAGAGCCCCTTGTACTGGAAGCGGAACAACGGCGGCGAAGCGGCCGTTTCGCCGTCCTTTCCCTGGCGGCCGGCAAAAACGTCGAACCACTGTTCGCCCGTGCCATGCATCAATAGACGGCGATGCCGCGCGGCGAGTTGATCGAACGGCACGTCGGTCGGCATGCCGACGGCGCGGGCGAAGGCGGCTAACATCAACGGAAAGTAGCGGCTATTGGTTCCCGGCCAAAGGGCGATGGCGCCCTCGGCGAGCGTCGCCTGGCTGTCGCGGAGCAGCGTTGCCGGATTGGCGCCGGTTTGAAGGCCGAGCCCTTCGCAGGCCGGGCACCACCCCAGGGAGCTATTGAAGGAGAAATTGTGCGGCGACAATCGGTCAAAACTCCGCCCACACTGCTGGCAGGCGAAATGCTGACTATGGATCTCCACCGGCCACTGCGATTCCGGAAGCTCTTCCTTGGCGACCGCAACATGCAACACGCCGCGGCCGACCGAAAGGGCATTCTCGATGCTGTCGGCAATGCGAGAGCGGGCGTCCGGCCGCACCACGGCGCGATCGACGACCACCTGCACCTCATGCTTTCTGCGGCGATCGATTTTCGGGGCGGTATCCAGCGGATAGGTCTCCCCGTCGACCCGAATCCGCGCGTAGCCCGCGGCTCGCATCTCCTGCCAGACGGTCTCGTACTGCTCGCCCACCTGGACTTCCAAGGGGGCCATCAGATAGAGCCGCGTGCCGTTCGGGTGCGCCATGATCTTGTCGATTACTTCGTCGGCCGACTGGGTGCCGATCGGCACGTCGCAGGCCGGGCAGTAGGGTTCGCCGAGGCGGGCCATCAAGATCCGGAAATAATCGTAGACTTCCGTGACGGTGCCGACGGTGCTCCGCGGCGAATGACCCGAATGCTTCTGTTCGATGGCGATGGCCGGCGAAAGCCCTTCGATGTGGTCGAGTTTCGGTTTCTGCATTTGGCCGACGAACTGTCGCGCATACGCGCTGAGGCTTTCCACGTAGCGCCGCTGGCCTTCGGCGTAGATCGTGTCCATTGCCAGGGACGTCTTGCCCGATCCGCTCGGCCCGCAACAAACGGTGAACTGGTCGCGAGGGATTTCGACGTCGATCCCTTTGAGGTTGTGCTGGCGGGCGCCGCGGACCTTGATCGAGCGGGCAAGGTCCGCCCGTCGCGTGCTCTTGGTGGCGATTTGATCAACGGCCTTCGCCTTGCCGCCGCCGGACAGAGGACCGCCGAGCACTGGTCGCAGCGCCTTGGCGGTGTGCGACTCCTCGACTTGGGCAACCTGCTCCGGCGTGCCGGTGGCGACAATCCGCCCGCCTTCGCCGCCCCCCTCCGGCCCGAGATCGATGATCCAGTCGGCCGTCTTGATCACTTCGAGATTATGCTCGACCACTAGCACGGTGTTGCCGGCGTCGGCAAAGTCGTGCAGCACCTTCAGCAGCAACTCGATGTCGGCGAAGTGCAGCCCGGTGGTCGGTTCGTCGAGCAGGTAGAGCGTCCGGCCGGTGCTGATTTTGACCAACTCGCGCGCCAGCTTCACCCGCTGGGCCTCGCCGCCGGAGAGGGTGGGCGAGGGCTGGCCGAGTTTCATATAGTCGAGCCCGACGTCGTGGAGCGTCTGAAGTTTGTGACGAATCTTGGGCTGGTTCTCGAAGTGGACCAGAGCTTCCTGGATGTCCATCTCCAACACTTCGGAGATCGACTTGCCTTTGTAGCGAACCTGCAGCGTCTCGCGGCCGAAGCGGTGTCCCTCGCAGACCGGGCAGGTCACCCAGATGTCGGCCAGAAAATCCATTTCGAGCCGATTGGAACCGTTGCCTTCGCAGGCTTCGCAGCGCCCGCCCACCACGTTGAAGCTGAATCGCCCCGCCTTGTAGCCGCGGGCCTTCGATTCGGGCAACTGGGTGTAGAGGTTGCGGATATCGTCGAAGACCTTGATGTAGGTGGCCGGATTGGAGCGGGGCGTGCGGCCGATGGGTGACTGATCGATGGCGATCATCTTATCGAGATGATCCAGTCCCTCGATCGCCCGATGGCGGCCCGGATTGCCGATTCCGCCGTTGAGGTCGCGCCGCAGCGCCTCGACGAGAATATCGTTGACCAGTGAACTCTTGCCCGAACCGGACACGCCCGTGACGCAGATGAATTTGCCCAGCGGGAGGCTTACGTCGATATCCTTGAGGTTGTTGTGGGTCGCGCCGCGGATGGTAAGTTCATGGCCCTTACCTTGGCGTCGCTGCGGCGGGATTTCGATCTTGCGCTTGCCGGAGAGGAATTGTCCGGTGAGGCTGGCCGACTGGCGGATCACGTCGGCTGCCGGACCGGCCGCCACCACCTTGCCGCCGCGGACACCCGGCCCCGGCCCGAAGTCGACGATATGGTCGGCCGCGCGCATGGTGTCTTCATCGTGCTCGACGACGATGACCGTGTTGCCCTGGTCGCGGAGCTGCGCTAGGGTCTCCAGCAGCCGATCGTTGTCGCGGGGGTGCAGTCCGATCGACGGTTCGTCGAGGATGTACAGCACCCCGACCAGCCCGCAACCGATCTGCCCGGCCAGACGAATCCGCTGCATTTCGCCGCCGGAGAGGGTCGGCGCCGTGCGGTCGAGCGAGAGGTAGTCGAGCCCGACGTTTTCGAGAAACCGCAGCCGGCCGCGGATTTCCTTGAGCGCCTCGGCGGCAATGGCCGTGCCGACCTCGTCGAGTTGCAGTTCGCGGAAGAAATCCTCGGCTTGCGTGACAGCCAGTGCGCTGACTTCCGGCAAGGACCGTTCCGGCTGGTCCGAGAAGCGGGCGGACCGGGTTGCCAGTTTCACCGAACGGGCCTGGGGATTGAGTCGCTGGCCGTGGCACATTCCGCAGCCGACCACATTCATGTACTTTTCCAGGCCCCGCCGCTGCATTCGGCTTCGGGTGGTGCGGTACTGCGAGAGAAGCTTGGGGATGATCCCTTCAAACTTGCCGCCCCATTTGTGCCCCGACGATCCCGACCGCCAGGTGAAGGTGATATGCTCGTCGCCGGTGCCCCAGAGGAGCATCTCCTGGAACTTGGGATCGATCTCTTCCCAGGCGGTTTCCAGCAGCGAACCTGGCGGCAGCTCGTACTTCCGCTCCACCGAATCGGCCACTCCGCGGTAAATGTGCCGCCGCCAGCGACCCATATCGCGCCAAACGCCAAGGATCTCAATGCAGCCCTGCTGAAACGATCGCGAGGGATCGGGGATAAGCAGCTTGGGATCAAAACTATAGATCTCGCCCAGCCCCTGGCATTCGTGGCACATGCCCTGCGGACTGTTGAAGCTGAACATCTGCGGGCTGGGCGGTTCGAAGCTGAGTTGGCAATGGGTGCAGGCGTAGTGGGCGGAGAGTTGGACGTCGGCCGCCGGCGGAGACTCGGGAGAATCCGACTCCGGCGACACGATCAGGTTGCCAACGCCCATCCGCAGCGCCAATTCAACCGCCTCGGCCAATCGCTGCCGCGAAGTCGGGCCGGCGGTGAGCCGATCGATCACCACCTCGATGTTGTGCCGCATCTGGCGGTCGAGCCGCACGTCGTCGGTAAGCCGAACCACGGCGCCATCGACGCGGGCACGGACGAATCCCTGTTTAAGGAGATCCTCAAAGAGATCCCGGTACTCACCCTTCTGGCCGCGGATCAACGGTGCCAACACGAGAAATTGCGTGCCGGCGGGAATCTGGGCAATCTGCTCGAGGATCTGCTGACGGGTCTGTGCGGTGATCTTGCGATGGCACTGCGGACAGTAGCCGGTCCCGACGCGGGCGTACAAGACCCGCAGATAGTCGTAGATCTCGGTGATCGTTCCGACCGTCGATCGGGGGCTCTGGCCGGTCGATTTCTGAGAAATGGAGATGGAGGGGCTGAGTCCGGCGATCGCGTCGACGTCGGGCTTCGGCATTTGGCCGAGAAACTGGCGGGCGAAGCTGGAAAGGCTTTCGACGTAGCGCCGCTGTCCTTCGGCATAGAGGGTGTCGAAGGCGAGCGAACTCTTCCCGGAACCGCTCACGCCGGTAAAGCAAATCAGCCGGTTGCGGGGGAGCGTGAGGCTCACGTCGCGGAGATTGTGTTCGCGAGCCCCTTTGACAACGATATCGGAAACGGCCATCGAGCCCCGGCTCAGTGGAGTGGGTTGTACTTTGGGCGAAACCCTTAATTATAGGGCGCGCGCGTACAGACCAGCAA
>Ga0123333_10005984_pt1 | contig 10801 bp, 10 predicted proteins | sample BioC12SIPDNA_3_FD_89957 | JGI IMG/M metagenome (GOLD analysis project Ga0123333, IMG submission 89957) | Anaerobic biogas reactor microbial communites from Washington, USA - Biogas_R2_B C12 SIP DNA | ecosystem: Engineered > Bioreactor > Anaerobic > Unclassified | place: Washington, USA...
TCGAAAGCGGCGGGTGGGAGAAGACCGTTTGCGAAACAACCCAGTTGTATCGCAGAAGAGGGTAAAAGGGTGGGGAGCGCGCTTATCCCTGGTCTTGGCCTTCCGTTCACTTCGGATGCGCTTTGGAGCCCGCGGTCTCCGCGGTGTACTGGGGAGCGCATGGGGTGGCGAACGTTTCCGCCGAGGACGGCGGGCACCAGCGTTCCGGCCTTCCCCGTTCGCCCAGTCCTCGTCTGTACTGACAGCCTCCTGCACCGCACGCGTTCGCATAGTAGACGCGGCGTTCTGCGCGCAGGTCTCCCGTCCCCGTCCCTGTCCCCTGTCTCCTGTCCCCCGCCCGTACCGAACCACCCCGCCCGCCGTCCCGGCACAAGCTGACGGTACAGCGAACCGGAGGGGTGACTGTGGCGGGGGTGGCTCAGACTAGGGATTCAGGGTTTTCTTGCCGCATGGTCAACGGGCTGGAAGAAGGTGTGTTCGTCGGGCTCGCCTGCGGTGAGCACGCTGAATTCGGGTATGGTGTAGCGGTCTCCCGCGAGTTTCTGCAGCTCCCGGTAGCTTGCGCGGGCGCCTTCGGTGTCGCCGCTTTCCGACTGCCGCAGGATGGCGATGGCCAGGAAGCGCGCCATGAGGCTGGTCTCGTTGTCGTAGAGACGCACGGTTTCGCGCAGGAAGCGCGTGGTGGCCGGGATCAGGGCGAGGTTGGGCGCCGTCGTATAGCGGCCGGCCGCGAGATCGCCCGTGAAGCTGCCGCGCTCGATGAGCGCGAAGAGGTTCTGGTGGATCATGCGGCGCAGGGCCTGGTGCTCGAAGCCGCTGGCATGGGGCAGTCCGGCGGCGGCCCAGTAGATGCCGTGGCTCTCGGGCAGGCGCCAGTCGAGCGGCGCGAGCTTTTCGCCGATGGTGTGCATCAGGGTGCTATCGAGCCGGTATTCGTGCAGCAGGCGTTCGGCATCCCGGCTGCCGGCGGCGGGGGGCGCGCCACCGGGGCCGAGCATGGGGGCCATCTCCAGGGCGAGTGCCAGCTTGTAGTGCTGGTGCGCGGGATCCATGGCGTCGCCGATCTTGTTCTGGTAGAGCCACCCCAGCTCGCGGTAGAGGCGCGCGTCGGCGGGGTTGGCGGGGATGGCGCGGTCGCGCAGCAGCGCGACGCCGGCCTGCACCCAGGTGATGCGGTCCTCGTGGCGCGGCATCATGGCGCTGATGTTGTAGGCCAGGTTCCAACTGTTGAAGACCCAGGCGTCGGTGGCGCGCGGATCGAGGGCGGTGATCCAGTCGGCCAGTTGCACCTGCTCGAAGTAGCGTCCCTGCTCCTGCAGCCGGCCGGCGCGCATCCAGAGCGCTTCCGCGACAACGCCGCGGAAACCCCCGAGGCCGATCATGACATACTGCACCCAGAGCGGCTGTCCCTCGGTGGCGTGCGCCGCCGGCGCGAGCCGACGCAGGCGCGCCTCGCGCAGGGCGGTCTCGAGCGGGAGCGCCACCGCCAGGGCCGCCGCGAGGCAGACGAGGGGCCAGGCCGCGCGCCAGCGGGCTAACGGGGGACGGCGGAGGGGCCTTGGCGACGGCATGCTCATGCGGCCAGCTCCCGCCGCCGCAGGGCGGCGGCCGCCAGCAGGCCGCAACCGGCCGGCAGCAGCAGGGCGTTGACGAGCAGCGAGCGCCGCAGCTCGCGCAGCGGTATCAGCTCGGCGGCCACCAACTGCTGCAGCGGGGCCGGCTCGACGGCCGGTGCCGTCAGGCGCATGATCGTCCGCGTGGTTCCCGCCGCCACGGTGGTGACAAGCTGCTGTACCGGGCCATGTTCCCCTTCCTCGAAATCGGCGAACGCATCCGGATCGCCGGCGACGAAGAGGCTGATCAGGGTGGCGAGCACGATGCCCGTGGCGCAGAAGGCGGCCACGGGAAGCGAGAAGAGGGCGCCCAGCGAGAGGCCGAGGGCGGCGACCAGGGCCAGCAGGGAGAACTGCACCACGGCGGCGCGCAGCATGTTGCGGGCGAGCGGCACGCGCGGTACGAGCAGGTCGAGCCCCTGCCGGGGCTGCAGCATCAGCGGGCCGGTCGACTCGTCGCCGGTGTGCCGCATGGAGAGGGTGAAGCGCGTGTCGCCGCCGAAGGTGGCGGCGTCGAGCGGCACCTCGAAGCGGCGCGTCGAGAAGTCGTCGAGATCGAAGGCGACGTGGGTGCCGCCGGGGGTGCCGGTCAGGCGGCACTCGGCCTTGACGATGGCGCGCGTATAGGCGTCGGTATCGAACTGGAAGCGCAGCCAGAGCGGCTGCCGCGGATCCGGCGGGGTGCCGGTCGAGAAGTGCCAGCTCCACTGCTGCCCGCGCTCGAGGGCGGCCGGCTGGAAGGGCAGCTCGCGGCGCAGGCGGCGGCGCAGCTCGCGCTGCTCGGCGGCTTCGAGGGTGTCGCCGCCGACCTGCTTGAAGACCTCGCTAATCTGGCGTTCGAGGGGGGGCAGGTCGGGCTTGATCTTCTGGCGGGCGGTGCGCAGGTGGCTGGTCGCAGCGGGCGCCTGCCGCATCTGGTGGCAGACGGCGAGTCCGGTGGCGGCATAGATGCCGGCCAGGAAGAGCAGATCCAGCAGCAGCAGGCCGAGCCACTTGCCGAGCCAGAGGCGCCAGGTGGAGACGGGCTTGACGCGGGTGAGCTCGAGTGTGCGCGTGGTGATGTCGCCCGAGATCAGCGCGCAGCCGGTCCAGAGCGTGGCGAGCAGCAGGAGCCCGAAGGCCGTGCCGAGGGTGTAGCCGAGCGTCATGCGCACGAGTCCGGCCGGTGTGCCGTCGCCCTTCAGGAGCGCCGGCAGCCCGAAGACGACCGCCGCGAGCAGCAGTCCGAAGCTGATGACGATCCGCGAGCGCAGCGCCTCGCGGAGGGTCAGGCGGGCAATGGCCGGGACGGCACGGTTCACGGGGCCGCTCCAGTGCCGGCATCATCGCCGAGCAGGAAGGGGGCCGCCGGCATGCCTTGCGGCTCCGCACCGGCGGCATCGGCAGCCGCGACCACCTGCAGGAAGAAGGTCTCGAGGCTTATGCGGGGGTGGGTGCAGGTGACAGGGCGGTTGGTGCGGCGGGAGAGCTCGCTGCGCAGCTCCTCGATCTGGGCGGGGGTGAGTCCCTCGAGCGTCAGGCTGACGGCGTCGGGCTGCTGCAGCAGCTCTTCCACGCGTCCCTCGGCGCGCACCTGCCCCTCGCAGAGGATGGCGATACGGTCGCAGATGTCCTCGACATCGGCCAGCAGGTGCGAGGTCATGAGGACGGTCTTGCCCGCGGCGGCCAGGCGGCGCACCCACTCCTTGACCTCGTGGCAGGCCACGGGGTCGAGCCCCGAGGTGGGCTCGTCGAGTATGAGCAGGTCGGGGTTGTTGATCAGCGCCTGCGCGAGTCCCACGCGCCGCGCCATGCCCTTCGAGAACTCGCCTACCGGGCGGTGTGCCGCGTCCCCGAGGCCGACCATGCGCAGCAGGGCCTCGGTACGGGCGCGGGTGGCGGGGCCGTCGAGCCCGAAGAGGCCGGCGTAGTAGTGGAGGGTCTCGACGGGGGTCAGGAACTTGTGGAGGCAGGTGACCTCGGGCAGGTAGCCGATGCGGGCCTTGGTGGCGGTATCGCGGGGATCGGCACCCAGCACGCGGATCGTGCCGGCGGTGGGGCGCAGCAGGCCCAGCAGCACCTTGATCGTGGTGCTCTTGCCGGAGCCGTTGGGCCCGAGCAGCCCGAAGACCTCGCCCTGGCCGACCGTCAGATCGAGGCCGCGCACGGCCCTGGCGGTCGGGCGGCGCCAGAAGTCGCGGAAGGTCTTGTGCAGGCCGCGGATTTCGATGATCGGTTCAGAAGTCTTCATGTCTCAGAAGATATCGCATTTGCGGAAGGCCAGCACGCCGAGGGAGAGCATCACGAGGCACCAGGCCGCAGCGCAGACGCAGGCGCCGGCCACATAGGCGGGGGAGACGGTGCCGCCGCCGGTCAGGGCATCGCAGAGCCAGAAGGACTGGACGTTGGGGAGCAGGCGGGCGGCCAGACGGACGGGGAACGGGTTGGCCGGGTTAAGGAGCGGATCAACCGCCAGTCCGAGGGCCAGCAGCAGGCCGCTGATGATGAGCGTGGGGCCGCTGCCCAGGCGGGTCGAGAGCGCCGTGGCCAGCGCGGCGAAGGGCATCAGCACGGCGAGGATCAGCAGCGAGACCGGCACGATGCGCAGGTCGAGGTTGGCCGGCGAGGGGTTCCAGGCGCCGTGGCGGTCGAAGGCCAGGGCCGCCAGCAGGCCGAGGGTCAGGAGCGCCAGCAGGCCGCGCTGGGCCGCGATGCAGAAGCGCACGCGGCGCCGGTTGTCGAGGACGGCGGCTATGGCCAGGGCAACGGGCGCGACCAGCAGAAGGAAGACCTGTGCCCGGATATCGGTGGTGCCGACGGGCTCCGGGGCGTCCGGCGGGATGCGGTAGGCGACGCGCTCGGCCAGCAGCATGGCGGCCAGCAGCGCGTACCAGAAGCGGAGCAGCATGCGCGCCACGCCGAGGAACTTGCCGATGACGAAGGCGTCGCGGGGCAGGGGCTTGCTGAGCGCCGCCGAGGCCGTGCCGCTGGCGATCTCGCGGCGTATGGCGGCGGAGGCGGTCACGACGGCCAGCGCCAGGCCGAGGGTAAGCTGGTAGGCCAGGGCACCGTCGCGCGCCAGGCGGCCGGGCTCGCCGAATTCGTGGAACTGCAGCAGCGGGATGAGCGCGGTGGCGACGACCCCGGCGAGCGTCAGCAGCAGCACGGCGGGCTGCTGCATGCTCTCGACGAGCGTGGTTTGCGCCAGGGCGGCCAGCGGGCGCAGTCGTGAGACGCGCGCGGTTGAAGACCGGTTTTGAGGCGCAGCAGGGTTCATCTCACACGCTGGTCTTGGTGCCGGAGTCCTGCGGGATCACCGGCAGGATCAGGTGGGATGGGTGGCTGGCCGAATGGAAGACCGTCTGGTCGGCCGTCTGCAGGCGGGTTTCCGTGGCGATGCCGGTTCCCGTGTTGGGGTTGCGGGCGTAGTGCGGGAAGTTGCTGCTCGAAATCTCCACGCGGATGGCGTGCCCCTTCAGGAAGCAGTAGGAGGTGACATCAACATCAATGTCCAGCGCCACGGTCTCGCCGGGGGTCATGAGACGACCCGGCTTGTCGGTACCGTCACGGAAGCGCGTGCGCAGAATGCCGTCGCAGACATTGAGGGGGCGTCCATCGGGCTGGAGATCGACCAGCTTGACGGTGAAATCGGTATCCGTGGCCGACGAGGCGGCATAGAGGCGCATGCGCACCGGCCCGGTGACCTCCAGATCGGCCTCCAGCGGCGCGCCGGTATAGACCAGCACATCGGGGCGCGCCTCGATCTCGCTCTGGTCGCGCTGTCCGCCGCTGCCGACGATGCGTCCGCCGCAGGTGGGGACGGGATTGGCGGGATCGTAGGTGAAGCGGTCGGCAGGCTCGTCGCCAGTCGGCGCCTCCCACGACAGGCGGCCATCGCCGGCGGCCGTGTTGGCCTTGCCGCCGCCGGTGAGGTAGAGCGGGGTGTACCGCGTGCGCGCCAGCGGCCACTCCTGCTCGTAGCGCCAGACGTTGCGTCCCATGACGAAGATCTGGATCGGGGCCGGGGCGGATGCCGTCTGGGGTGTGCCGCCGTTCAAGAGCGCCGTCAGGAAGTCGATCTCGGCATCCTCGGTGACGAGCGAGTGCCTGCCGAAGTTGTACTCGCCCTCGGGCGTGTTGACCCCGTGCCCCCAGGGGCCGACGCGCAGGCAGGTGAAGCGCCGGTTCGAGGTGGTGTCGGTGGGATCGACGCCCTCCATGAAGCGGGCGAAGGTCTCGAAGACCTTCTCGCCGAGCAGGTCGTACCAGCTTCCCTGGTAGAAGATGCCGGCCCGGCTGCGGTCCAGGTCGCGCAGGTCGCCCTTCTTCCGCCAGTAGGCGTTGTACCAGTCGTTGGAGGCGATCTCCTCCCATGAGGGGCAGTCGAAGCCGGCGGCACCGGCCATCTCCACGAGCGGCAGATGCCGGCGCGCGGCGGCAAAGTCGGGGCGCGTGTTGCCGGTAAACGGGGTTTTGGGAGTGCCGGCGATGCCGATGTGCCACGACATCTTGAAGGAGAGTTCCTGCGCACCGCCGGTATAGTAGTGCGAGTAGGGGTCGGCGGTGATGGCCGAGGGTGCCGTGGCAACCAGCGCCGGGTGGCCGCTGGCGAGGGCGCAGATCTGTGTGACGGCGGGATAGGAGCCGCCCACCATGGCTACCCGACCGTTGGACCACGGCTGCCGGCTGATCCATTCCAGCAGATCCCACGCGTCGTCTATGTCCGTGGCCCAGGGGACGAAGCTGCCGCCGGACTTGCCGCGTCCGCGGCAGTCAACGCGCAGGCCGGCAAATCCCCGCCGCACCCAGATGAGCGAGTTGTCGCACCGTGTGCTGGTGACGAGATAGGGCGAGAAGCCCAGTACCGTGCCGCGCGGCGTGGCCGCGCCGTCGGGCGGCAGGTAGAGGTCGGCGGCAAGCTCCACACCGTCGCGCATCGGGATGCGGACGTTGATATAGGAGATGGCGTCGTATTGCATGGTTTACGCAAGCGCCTTCAGCGCGATGCAGGCGTTGTGGCCGCCGAAGCCGAGGGAGTTGTTGAGGCAGGCGCGGATGGTGGCGGTGCGGGCTGTGTTGGGCACATAGTCCAGATCGCAGTCTGGATCGGGATCGTCGTAGTTGATTGTCGGCGGCACCACGCCATGCTGCATGGCGAGGACACAGGCGATGGTCTCGAAGCCGCCGGCGGCGCCGAGCATGTGGCCGGTCATGGACTTGGTCGAGGAGACCATCACGCGCCGGGCGTGCTCCGCGCCGAGGGCGCCCTTGATGGCCAGCGTCTCGATCTTGTCGTTAAGCGGCGTGCTGGTGCCGTGGGCGTTAATGTAGTCGATATCGGCGGGGGCGAGTCTGGCGTCGGCCATGGCGAGGGCCATGGCGCGGCGCGCGCCGTCGCCGTCGTCGCGCGGGGCGGTCATATGGAAGGCATCGGCGGTCATGCCGAAGCCGGCGACCTCGGCATGGATGCGCGCGCCGCGGGCCAGGGCGTGCTCGAGGCTCTCGAGGACGACGATGCCGGCCCCCTCGGCAATCACGAAGCCGTCGCGGCCGCGGTCGAAGGGGCGGCTGGCGGCGGTGGGGGCGTCATTGCGCGTGCTGAGCGCATGCATGGCGGTGAAGCCGGCCAGGGCCAGGGGCGCGACGCAGGCCTCCGCGCCGCCGGCGACCATGATGTCGCACTCGCCGTGGCGGATGGAGCGCGCGGCGAGGCCGATCGAGTGCAGCCCGCTGGCGCAGGCGGTGACCGGCGCGTAGTTGGGCCCCAGCAGGTGGTGCTCGATGGCGATGAGCCCGGCGCTGATGTTGGGGATCATGGCCGGGATGGTGAAGGGCGAGACGCGCCGCGGTCCCTTTTCCATGAGCGTTTTGACCTGCTCGCCGAGCGTCTCCAGTCCGCCGATGCCGGCGGAGACCACGCAGCCGCCGCGCATGGGATCCTCCCGCGCGAAGTCGATGCCGGAATCCTGTACCGCCAGCTTGGCGGCGGCCAGGGCGTACCAACTGTAGCGGTCGATACGCCGCTGCTCCTTGGGGGGGATGAAGGCGTTGACGTCGAATTCAAGCACCTGCCCGGCGATCTTCACGCCGTAGTCGGCGGTATCGAACCGGTCGATGAGGCTTATGCCGGACGTCCCGGCGGTCAGCCGCTGCCAGATGGCCCCGAGCTGACAGCCGAGGGGTGAGATGGCGCCCATGCCAGTTATGACAACACGTCTCGTCACAGATAAGCCTCGTTGGTTTGGTTGGTGTGTTTGTGTGCGGATAGTTTACCAGACCTACTTGGTTTCGGCCATTTCCTGCATGGTCTTGGCGGCGGCCTCTTCAGCCTCCCTGGCCTGGGCGGCCTTGCGGGCCTCCTCCTCAGCCTTGCGGGCGGCCTCTTCGGCCTTGCGGGCCTCGGCACGCTTCCTGGCGGCCTCGGCTTCGGCCAGCTTGTCCCAGATCTCGGTGGCCTTGGCAAGCTGCGCGTCGTCGAGTCCCATGGTGCGCAGCAGGCACGTGGCCATCATGCGGTTGCCCTGCTGGTTCATGTGGACGCCGTCACCCGTGAGGGTGTTGCCCTTGGTGCCGGCCTCGCGGGCGGCCTTGACCCTGGCGATCATGTCCGCGCTGGTGTCGGCCACACGGCACTTCTTTTCGGCTGCCAACTCGCGCAGGAAGTCGTTGTAGCCGGCCAGCTTGGCGTTGTTGGCATTGCCGGGATCCTCGCCGATCATTGTGGCGGTCATGATGATGACCTCGATGCCGGCGGCCTGGGCCTGCTCGACGATGGCCGTGATGTTGGTGCGGTAGGCCGGGAGGGCACGCCGTTCTTGCCGTGCCAGACGTCGTTCACGCCGCAGCTCAGGGTCATTATGGTTGGCTTGTGGCGCAGCACATCGCGCTCCAGACGCGCCAGCATGTTGTTGGACTTGTGGCCGCTGATGCCGGCCTTGATGCCCTTCACCTGGATGCCGTTGGCCTCGAGCCCCTTGAGGACGAGCGTGACATAGCCGAGCGGACCGGCGCCCTGCTGCGTGATCGAGTCGCCCAGGAAGGCGATCGAGGCATCCGGCTTGGCCAGTGCCGGGATCGTCTCGCCCGCGGCCCGGCGCGGGGCAAGGCCGGTGGCCAGCAGGCCGGCAAGGGCGATGGCGGAGAGAAAACGCGTTTTACTTTTCATTATGAGGCTCCATTCTACTAAGCTATGGGGGTGTCCGGCCATGGGACAACCCGATGACCGGATACTCCGGGGCTAAAACAGAAATAGCCGAGGAGGCGCGGTTTACCGCCTCTTCGGCTATCGACAGGACTTCGATGCGGCTATTCCTTGTCGAAGCCCTTGCTCTTCAGGTAGTCGAGTACCGCGCCGACCGTGGTCAGCTTCTCGGCGTCCTCGTCCGGGATCTCCGCGCCGAACTCTTCCTCGAACGCCATGATCAGCTCGACGGTGTCGAGCGAGTCGGCGCTAAGGTCGTTGACGAAGGAGGCTTCGGGGGTTACCTGGTCGGCGTTGACGCCGAGGCGCTCCACGATGATCTCCCTGACGCATTCTTCGAGCTTGCTTGCCATAATGTTTACTCCTGAGTTGTTAACCTTCACTCGCCCGTATGGGCACTCGTCACATTACCATGCCGCCGTTCACGCTCAGCACCTGACCCGTCACGTAGGACGCGTCTTCACTGGCCAGGAACACAACGGCATTCGCAATATCCTCGCCTGTGCCGAAGCGGCCAAGGGGTATTTCCCCCAGCATCCTCGTGCGCAGTTCCTCGGGTAGTGCGTCCGTCATCTGTGACACGATGAATCCCGGCGCAACCGCATTCACGCGGATGTTCCGGGATGCCAGCTCTTTCGCCATTGACTGGGTCAGGGCGATAAGGCCTGCCTTGGAAGCAGCATAATTACATTGTCCGGCGTTCCCAATCAAGCCAATAATCGAGCTGATCTGGATAATCGAGCCCGCGCGTTGCTTCATCATGGGGCGTGCAACGGCCTTGCTGAAGAGGAAGGCGCCCTTCAAATTGGTGGTCAGAACCTCGTCCCACTGCTCCTCCGTCATGCGGATCAGCAGGTTGTCGCGCGTGATGCCGGCGTTGTTGACGAGGATGTCGACGCGCCCGAACACCTTGACGACCTCGTCGACAAAGCCCTGCACGGCCTCGCCCCGCGAGACGTCCACGGAGAGCGCCAGCGCGCGGCGTCCCTGCGCCTCGATCTGGCGGACGGTCTCCTGGAGCGGCTCCAGGCGCCGGCCGCAGAGGGCCACATGGCAGCCTTCGCGTGCCAGAGAGAGGGCGATTGACTGGCCTATGCCGCTACCGCCGCCGGTCACGATGGCAATCTTGTCGTCCAACTTTCCCATGTCTAACTCTACTCTTCTGGGGCGGTCTCCGCCGCGCCTATGCGTTGGCGAGCTCCGCCACGGTCTCAAGCGTGGCCGCATCCCGCACGTTGGCCACCTGGTTCTGACGGTCAATGCGCTTGATAAGTCCCGACAACACCTTGCCGGGGCCGAATTCGATAAAGGTCTGTGCCCCGGCCGCGCGCACGCAGCTCATCCAGTGGACGGGCTCGGTGATCTGGCGCAGCATGGTCTCGCGGATCGTCGCGCCGTCCATCGCGTGGGGCGCACCCGTCACGTTGGAGAGCACGGGCAGCGAGGGGGTGGCAAACTCGATATCCTTGAGCATGGCCGCCAGCCGCTCGCGCGCCGAGGCCATCAGGGGCGAGTGGAAGGCACCCGCCACGTTGAGCACGATGGCCTTGCCGCCGGCCTCGAGCGCCGCGCGCTCGGCCTCCGCAACGGCCTCCCTGGTGCCCGAGAGGACGATCTGCGACTCGGAGTTCAGGTTGGCCATGGTGGTTCCGGTGGCCGCGCAGATCTCCCGCACCTTCTCGAAGGGGAGGGTCATCACACTCACCATGCCGCCGGGCGTCTCGTTGCAGGTCTCCTGCATGAAGCGTCCGCGGGCCTCGAGAACGCGTACCGTCGTCTCGAAATCCAGCACACCGGCCACATGCAGGGCGGTCCATTCGCCCAGGCTGAGGCCGGCCGCCGCCGTGAAGGTGCAGTCCGGATAACGGTTGCGGAACGCCTGCCAGCAGGCCACGCTCACGACGAAGATGGCCGGCTGGCAATGGTTCGACTGCGTCAGGCTCTCGGCCGGCCCCTCGAAACAGACCTCTTTAAGGTCGAAATCCAGCACCGCGTTGGCACGGTCGAA
>Ga0123333_10005987_pt1 | contig 10800 bp, 8 predicted proteins | sample BioC12SIPDNA_3_FD_89957 | JGI IMG/M metagenome (GOLD analysis project Ga0123333, IMG submission 89957) | Anaerobic biogas reactor microbial communites from Washington, USA - Biogas_R2_B C12 SIP DNA | ecosystem: Engineered > Bioreactor > Anaerobic > Unclassified | place: Washington, USA...
CAGCATCACCCGGTGCCACCGCCCCGCCGCCCGAACCGCATACACACAATTCGCACAAACTCGATCGCACATAGGCTCCTCCTTTCGTCGTCGCCCGTATCTCGTCGCTCGTCGCTGGTCGCTCGTGACCCCAAACGCGTATCTGGTATCTCGTATCTCGCTATCCGTGGTCCGTTTCTGCGGAAATCCGAAATGCGAGACACGAAATTCGAGACAAATCTCAATGTCCGAATCTCGAATGACTCAAAGCATCCCGCCAAAGACTGTGTTTGGGATTTGGGGCATTGGGATCTTCGTGCTTGTTTCGATTTTCGGTATTCGAGTTTCGGATTTGAAGACGCACGTCCAAGAGCCGTGGCTCGTGACGCCAAACGCGTATCTCGTATCTGGTATCTCGTATTTCGTCGTGCGTCGTGCGTCGTGCGGGGTGCGGGGTGCGGGGTGCGTATCGCATCAATCGCGGCCCGTGATCCGCCGACTTCAAGCTGCAAACTTGAAACTACTCTCTATTCTTTTTTCAGAGCGTTCCGGCCGGCCGGAACGGGCGGAAAACCATCCGCCTCTACAAAAGGACGGTGTTGCACGTTTGGGACGAAAATTTCGCCTCTTTTCGCCCCCTCGCCCGCCGCAACCCCTTGCCCCGCCAGCAGTAAAAAAAATCTCGATGTCCCCCGCATTTTGTCGCCGGACCGTCGCGCATTTGGTACGAAATCGCCCCCGTCCGCGAAGCGCAAACGCGCCACTAAATCACCCTATTCCGTCGCGCGTCGCGCGTCGCTCGGGGTAGACGCCGGACGTATCTCGTATCTGGTATCTCGTATCTCGTCGAGCGTCGTGCGGGGTGCGTATTGCGTCAATCGCGGTTCCTCCGGCCTGCCGTAGAAGCGTGCGAGCGTAAAAGCGTAGATGCGTGAAAAGGTCAGGCCGCAGGCCGCCGACTTCAGACTTCAAACCTGAAACTCAAAACTCAACACTCCCCCTGCCCGCCTCCATCTACGTATTTGGGTGGGCAGGAACCGCGACTGGCCGCAAGTAGCACACGCCGTCGCCCCTACTACGTGCAAGTCTCTTCTCGACGCACATATGGAGATGGGTTCACTTGGTCGTTCCTGGGTTCCGCCCGCCCTCTCTTCTCCACGCTCATACGCAACTGTCTGGCCTTTTTCAATTGAGACGGACTACGGTGAGTGTTATCATTTCCTGTCGTCTGATGGCAAGGGCGCCGGGCGAGAAATGGTCTCCGCTGGATGAAGATGAGTGGTTGACCGCATACGAATTGTCTGGGTATCTCATGATGGGCCGGCACACGTGCTATCCAATGACTCAGGACATGGGAAGGTGCGCGTCAAAAGCCGGCAGGCGATGGTTTTCCGTCGCCGAGGGAAATAGCGAGTGGAGGAAGAGCCCGCGGCGCGGTAGAGTGGGCCAGAAACAGGAAGGCATTGTCTGATGATCGAGAAGCACTTCGACATACCGTTTGTCGCCAACTTGGCTCTGCGCGAAAAGCAGATCCAGCAGAATTATCGTCCCGTCATCGCGGTGCATAAGTGGTTCGCTCGAAGGCCAGGTACGCTGTTTCGTGCCCTTCTGTTAGCCGAGTTTTCCGATACCCCGTTAAGGGAGGCGTTCTACAGGGCGAACAGCTTTCCCCACCGGAGGATCGCCGATCCCTTCATGGGCGGCGGGACCCCTCTGCTAGAAGCAAATCGTCTCGGCTTTGATGTGGTCGGCTTCGACATCAACCCTATGGCCTATTGGATCGTCAGGCAGGAGATCGAGCATCTTGACCTAAGCGCCTATGATGAAGCGGCTAATCTCTTGCGCCACCAACTCGAAGGGAAAATCGGTCATTTGTATCGAACAAAGTGCCCAATCTGCGGAAAGGAAGGCGCCCACGTAAAATATTTCCTATGGGTGAAGACCATTGCGTGCGAAAGCTGCGCAGAAAGCATCGATCTCTTTCCGGGTTATCTTCTTTCCTCGAATGCAAGGCATCCGAAGAACGTTTTCATCTGTCCTTCGTGCGGGCAATTAACGGAAACGGACGATCGGAAGAACCCTGGCAGATGCCATCATTGCGCCACGCGCCTGTCACTCACCGGACCCGCAAGCCGAAACCAGTGCACATGTCCACACTGCGGGAAGAAAAGTCGTTTCCCTAACGCAAGACTCGGCCCACCGAGGCATCGTCTGTTTGCCATTGAATATCATTGTGCATCGTGCAGAGGCGCTCATAGCGGACGGTTCTTCAAAGTACCGGATGATCAGGACCTCTCCCGGGTAAGAGAATCCGAGGCGCGATGGGCGGAAATGCCATCGCGCTTTGTCCCCGACGATGAGATCCCTTCTGGTGACGAGACAAATCGGCTCCACCGCTGGGGATACAGGCGATATCGAGAGATGTTCAATGCGCGGCAACTTCTGGGACTCGAACTGTCGGCCCAGGTTGTATCTGAAGTTACAGACGAACGTGTCCGCAACGCCCTTGCGACGAACCTGTCGGATCTTCTTCGCTATCAGAACATGCTTTGTCGCTACGACACTATGGCGTTGAAGTCGCTTGACATATTCTCGGTGCATGGATTCCCGGTGGGCCTTATTCAGTGTGAGTCCAATTTCTTAGGGATTATGGATGAAGATAAGCATGTTTGCATTGGGAGTGGAGGTTGGAAAAACATCACAGAGAAATTTCGCAAGGCAAAATCTTACTGCGATGCTCCTTTTGAAGTACGGCACACGGGAAAACGGAAAGAAATCGTCGCGATCCAGGGCGAATGGATAGGGGACAGCCTCAGCCGCACCAGCAGGGTACATCACAGGGTGGCCGAGATCCTGTGCGCCGATTCGGCAGCCAGCGAACTCGCGGAGTGTTCCCTTGACGGGGTGTTTACCGATCCACCCTACTTCGGCAATGTCCAGTATGCGGAATTGATGGACTTCTGCTACGTCTGGTTGAGACGGCTGATCAGGGAAACGCCTGAAGCATTCCGGAACGCCTCAACTAGAAACCGACGAGAGTTGACCGGCAACACGGATATGGGAAGGGACTTGGAGCATTTTACTGAAGGGTTGTCTTTGGTCTTCCAACGGATGGCGAAGGCGTTGAAGCCAGGAGCGCCATTGTCCTTCACGTATCACCACAACACAATCGAGGCATACCTACCTGTTGCCGTCGCGACTCTCGATGCTGGTCTGACATGTTCGGCCTCGTTGCCATGCCCAGCGGAGATGGGTGCTTCCATCCACATCAACGGTACGGGGTCCTCCATTATCGACACGGTATTCGTTTGTCGAATGACGGGCGTTGTCTCAAGGAAGATCTTCCCGCGTTCCGCAGAAGGCGTGGCATCTCTTGTCCGCGATGACTTGGCGGCGCTTCACCGAGGCAATGTGAAGGCGTCTCTCGGAGACACACGCTGCATCGCATACGGTCACCTTATCCGCTTGGCTATATGGAATCTACGAAAGCGCTGGGACAATACAAACGCCATATCCGAGAGAATTGCAGCGGTCTCCAACTGGTTGCGTGACTTCGGTGGCTGGCTCAAAGTGAAAGAACACCTTGGGGAACCAATCGTTCATTGTCCTGGCGAACCCCTGTTCCGCATATGTGAAACCACGCCGAAGCACGGAGCTGAATATGCCACCGTTTCCTTTTGAAGCAGCGTTCGAGGACATACTGAGAAACGCTGAAGGCTATGTCGATGCCGTGTTCTCTTGCCTCGAATCAGAGTTCCTCGTCATGCCCAAGGGCGCCGGTTTTGTCGAATATCCCGTTTTCGAGCGAGGTTATGAGGCACTAAAGGGGGCCACAAGAGGGTTTGTGTGTTTCCAGCTTGACCGCGTACTATCTGTGACTATGCGGGAGCCGATTTCCATCGTGGTTTTGCGCACCATGCTTGGGTTTACTCCTCCCGAATGGGCCTATGTGACGAGCCAGAGAACCGGCGTAGGCATCGCTCAGGGCTTCGTCCGATCCCTCGACCGGAAGGTTCGAATAGCCCCCGAAAGGCCGATCAGTATTAATGGCCCTGCAAAGGAAAGACTTGAAGCTCTTGTTGATACAGCGTGCAGATTGCTTGCCGAGGGTGTGCCCCCGGTCGGCGCGGACCAACTGCATCGGCTTGACAAGGCGGACACGAAACGAGGCATCGAGAGCATTTCGAACCTTGCTGATATGGGCGTTCCATACGCTATGCTGCTCTACGAGCGTTTTCTCGGGAGGCCATTCGCTGGGCATCGCGATTCCGTCAGTGAATTGGTCGGGGACAGCCTTGAATCTGCTATTGAAGAAGTTCTCGCGCTCGCTGGAATCAGCTTCCGCAAGACGAAACGCGCTGAGCGCATCGAGGGTTTTGACCAGACGCCAGACTTCCTCATCCCGAGCGAGTTCAACCCGCAAATCATCATTGAGGCAAAGATTACGGAGGACGACGGAACGGCGAGAGACAAGGTCACCCGTATTCAACATCTCGGCGAATTGAGTCTCGCAGGCAGACCGCAGCACAACCCAAGATATGAAGTCATCGCTTGCATCGGCGGGCGTGGCTTCGGGGTTCGTCGCGAGGACATGAAGAAAATGCTTCTTGCGACGCGCGGCAAGGTTTTCACACTCAACACCCTTGACCGGCTTGTAGAGAACACGCGACTCAGGGAATTCCGCACGAGGGGGAATTGACCATTTCACATACAATTTCGGGGTGAATGTAGGGCGAATCATGATTCGCCCCTACGATGGGCGGGCAGGGGCGAAGGGTGTGAAGGGTGGCGGGAGGAGTTTTGAGTGCTTGGTGTTGAGTTTTGGGTATGCGGCCTGCGGCCGAGTTTCAAGTGACAAGCGACAAGTTTGAAGTACGCCGCTTCACGCATCCCGCGAGATACGAGCTACCAGATACGAGATACGCCTTTCGGGCGGCGGGCCGGAGGCATTGGACAACAGGGATGCCTGCGCCCTGCGAGCACGGTGACGCGGCCACTTTTTTCTGTTTTTCCAGCGATTATGTTGCAGCGTCTGTACGCCAATGGCGTATGCTTTATACGTATGGAGATCGTGGAAACCAGTGTCTTTACGGATCAGATCAAAAGGCTCGTGGAAGACGATGCGTACAAGGAGCTGGTATGAGTTCCAAACTGTTCAGGGACCTGAGCAAGAGCATCAAAGAAGCGGGGAAGATCCGACGAGGACAGGCAAAGCCGTCTCGCGTCTTCACGTATGACGGGATCGACATACGGCGGCTCAGGGAGTCTATCCCTGTCTCCCAAACGCAGTTCGCCCATATGATCGGCGTCAGCAAGAACACGCTCCAGAACTGGGAACAGGGACGCCGGCGCCCGAGAGGGCCGGCACAAGCTCTGCTGCGCGTCTTCGAGAAGGACCCCAAGGCCGTCGTACGCGCCCTGCGGTGATGGCGGCAAGCGAAACGTAACGGCGGCAGGTACAATCTCAGGTCGAATGGAGGGCGAATCATGATTCGCCCCTACGATGGGCGGGCAGGGGCGAAGGGTGAGAAGGGTCTGAAGGGTGGCGGGAGGAATCACGATTGACGCCATACGCACCCCGCCCAACTCGCGAAGCCTGCCCCGAGCGGAGCCGAGGGGAGATACCATATCCGGCGGCCGCCGTGGGCGAGTGAAGAACGGCCATACAAGGGCAAGATGCCCTCGCCACGGCGCAAAAGGAAAGGCCGGCTCGTGGTTCACGAACCGGCCTTATAATTCCTGGCGATGACCTACTCTCACGCTTACGCACTACCATCGGCCTGGACGGGCTTAGCTTCTGAGTTCGGCATGGGATCAGGCGTTTCCCCGTCAGTAACGTCACCAGGAAATTCGTTATATCAGGCGAGGGCCTGATATAGTCAGAAGGAAAAAGGGCACAGCGGAGCCGGAACGACACGAACTGTCCAGCGGGGCCGAAGCCCTTCCACTGTTGCCTTTGCTCTTCGACAGTATTCACTTTTCGAAAAGTCCATAGCGGATATGGATCTGAGCGGCATTGTAGTGATGCATCAATCCGTCAACCAAAGATTGATATGGTCAAGTGATCGAGCGTTAGTACCGGTTAGCTGAGACGATTTCGCGTCTTACACATCCGGCCTATTAACCTGGTGGTCTTCCAGGGCTCTCCTCCAGCCGAAGCTGGAATGGAATCCTCGTCTTGGGGTGGGCTTCCCGCTTAGATGCCTTCAGCGGTTATCCTTTCCCGACATAGCTACCCGGCGCTGCACCTAGCGGCACAACCGGTACACCAGCGGTCAGTACTTCCTAATCCTCTCGTACTAAGGAAATATCCCCTCAAGATTCCTACGCCCACGGCAGATAGGGACCGACCTGGCTCACGCCGGTCTGAACCCAGCTCGCGTACCACTTTAATGGGCGAACAGCCCAACCCTTGGGACCGCCTTCAGCCCCAGGATGTGATGAGCCGACATCGATGTGCCAAACCTCCACGCCGCTATGAACGCTCGGTGGAGATCAGCCTGTTATCCCCGGAGTACCTTTTATCTGTTGAGCGACGACCCTTCCACACGGGATCGCCGGATCACTAGGTCCTGCTTTCGCACCTGCTCGACCAATCGGTCTCGCAGTTAAGCACACTTGTACCCTTGCGCTCTAAACGTGATTGCCAACCACGCTGAGTGTACCTTTGAACTCCTCCGTTACCTTTTTGGAGGAGACCGCCCCAGTCAAACTGCCCACCTAGCACTGTCCCATGCCCGGATTCACGGGTCACGGTTAGGTGACTAACATGCCAAGGGTGGTATTTCAAGGTTGGCTCCGTCCGGACCGAGATCCGAACTTCAACGCCTCCCACCTATCCTACGCAAGCCATGCCAGGCATCAATACCAGGATACAGTAAAGGTTCACGGGGTCTTTCCGTCTTGCCGCGGGTATGTGGTATCTTCACCACAAGTACAATTTCACCGAGTCGGTCCTTGAGACAGTGCTCCAGTCGTTACGCCGTTCATGCACGTCGGAACTTACCCGACAAGGAACTTCGCTACCTTAGGACCGTCATAGTTACGGCCGCCGTTTACCGGGGCTTCATTTAGGAGCTTCGCCCCCGAAGGAGCTAACCCTTCCACTTAACCTTCCGGCACCGAGCAGGCGTCATTCTCTATACATCCTCTTTGCGAGTTAGCAGAGAACTGTGTTTTTGATAAACAGTCGCTAGAGCCACTTTTCTGTGCCCTCAGCCCACATCTAATGAATTAAACGTGTCTGGAGGGTCCCCTTATCGCGAACTTACGGGGTCAATTTGCCTAGTTCCTTAAGGACCGTTCTCTCGAGCGCCTGAGGATATTCTCCTCGCCTACCTGTGTCAGTTTTAGTACGGTCACGCCACCTTCAACCTACAGCCGCTGTTTCTCGGCATCCTCGCCAAGTACTTCGGTATCCTAATTTGACCTCGCCCTTGCGGGACCCGCACGACTACTCACGGGATACTCTTGGAAGATGCGTCACGACCTTCGTCCGGTGACATGGTGCAGGAATATTAACCTGCTGCCCATCGTCTACGCCTTTCAGCCTCAACTAAGGGGCCGACTAACCCTGGGCGGATGTCCCTTCCCCAGGAAACCTTAGGCTTTCGGCGAACAGGATTCTCACCTGTTTTATCGTTACTCATGCCGGCATAATCACTAGCAGCCGCTCCACGGCTCGTTACCGTACCGCTTCAATGCTGACTGCTACGCTCTCCTACCACTGGAAGGTCGACGCATCGACCGACCAATCCGCAGCTTCGGTGTTCGGCTTATTCCCGTTCATTATCGGCGCCAAACTGCTCGACCAGTAAGCTATTACGCACTTTTTAAATGGTGGCTGCTTCTAAGCCAACATCCTGGCTGTCACAGCAATTCAACTTCCTTATGAACTTAGCCCAACTTCGGGACCTTAGCTGGCGATCTGGGTTGTTTCCCTCTTGACGACGGACGTTATCGCTCGCCGTCTGACTCCTGAGATAGTCTTTGCGGTATTCGGAGTTTGGTTGGGGTAGGTAGACTGGTGGTCCCCTATCCCCATTCAGTAGCTCTACCCCCGCAAAGGAGTGGCTCAAGGCTAGCCCAAAAGCTATTTCGGAGAGAACGAGATATCTCCAGGTTTGATTAGACTTTTACTCCTCCCCACAGCTCATCCCCTAACTTTTCAACGTTAGTGAGTTCGGTCCTCCAGGGATTTTTACATCCCTTTCAACCTGGCCATGGGTAGATCACCTGGCTTCGCGTCTACCACCTGCGACTGATTCGCCCTGTTAAGACTCGCTTTCGCTACGGCTCCGCACCGGAGATGCTTAGCCTTGCCGCAAACGGTAACTCGCCGGCTCATTATGCAAAAGGCACGCGGTCACCCGTTACGCCCCCGAAGGAACGTCATAGGGCTCCCACAGCTTGTAGGTGTATGGTTTCAGGTTCTTTTAACTCCCCTAATAGGGGTCCTTTTCATCGTTCGCTCGCGCTACTTTCCACTATCGGTCGTCGAGGAGTACTTAGCCTTGGAGGGTGGGCCCCCCAGCTTCACACAGAGTTCCACGAGCTCCGTGCTACTCTGGTACGCCAACACAGAATTCGGGTTTTCGCCTACAGGACCATCACCTTCTGTGGTCGGACTTTCCAGACCGTTCAGCTAACCGTCCTTCTGCTGATGTTGGCGCCCGCAACCCCAGGGAGCAAGCCCCCTGGTTTGGGCTGATCCGCTTTCGCTCGCCGCTACTGACGGAGTCTCGGTTGATTTCTCTTCCTACAGGTACTGAGATGTATCAGTTCCCTGCGTTCGCCCCATACGGCCTATGCATTCAGCCGCAGGTGATGGGATCTGGTTGCCCAGTCCCAACGGGTTGCCCCATTCGGAGATCCCGGGATTAACAGTTGCTCGGCACTTGCCCCGGGCTTATCGCAGCCTGCCACGTCCTTCTTCGCCTCTCGACGCCTAGACATCCCCCATACACCCTTAGTAACTTGACCATATCAATCTCGGATTGACCGCGATTGACTGGCATCGCCTACAAATGAGCGCTCAAAATGTCCAAGCCCTCCACTGAGATCAGTGGAGATGACTCGGTGGGATTTCTCTTTCCCACATATCCGCCTATGGACTTGTCAAAGAACGCCGCCTTGCGGCGGCTATAAAAAACGGCTATCTTACCGCCGATTTTATACCCTGCAACTGCAATCTTGCTGCTTTCGAAACTTTTTCCTTCGATCCGCCCCCCTGCCCTGCAGGGGCAATGGAGACGACCGGGATCGAACCGGCAACCTCCGGCTTGCAAAGCCGGCGCTCTCCCAATTGAGCTACGTCCCCGGGCCTCTTCGTCGCTCGTATTTCGTCGCTCGTATCTCGGCGACGCATCCCGCGAGATACGAACCCCGAACAGCGAGCCACGAGTCCAATGGGCCCGGGAAGAGTCGAACTTCCGACCTCACCCTTATCAGGGGTGCGCTCTAACCAACTGAGCTACGAGCCCTTCGTCAAGGTGTTCTGCGTCAAAGCTCACAACACCCTATAGCCTCAATTGACTTAGAATGCCGGTTATTTTTAGTCTGTAGTTTCAAAAGAGCAACAAAAAAACCGCTGCTTTTCACTGCCAGCGGTTCCCACCTCACCAGACTTCTCGTCTGCGGCAGTTAGAGCAAGAACTTTCGAGTTTGAAGCACTCTATCCAAAATTCTTGTTTACCCCTTAGCAATGGGCGACTTTCATCGCCTCAGCCATATCTGAGAAGCGCAATTCTATTGCCCTATCGACACCCGGTCAACCCCTTTTTTACGTTTTTTTCATAATTTTTGTTCCACCCTCCCCCGGGCATGCCCGGGCAAGCACGAAAACCGAAATCCGAAGCCCCAAATGCCGTATCTCGTCGCTCGTCGCCCGTCGCTCGCAGCAACGCGACAACCAGGGCGAAAGCCCGAAACAAGCCCCAAACGCCGTATCTCGTATCTCGCCCCTCGCACAGCCCCGGAAATGCCGCTGCAAGCACGAAATCCGAAGCATGAAATGCGAAACAAGGGCGAATGACCCAAATCCGAAGCCCCAAATCCCGGGCACGCCGGCAGGTTTGGAGCATTCGGGCTTCGTGCTTTGGATTTGTTTCGTATTTCGTGCTTCGCATTTCGAATTTGCGGAGCTCCGCTCCCTCGTCTCCGCGAGATACAAGATTCGAGATACGAGATACGCCTCTGAGCCCCCCTGTCCTACTCCGACCTCTTCAGTCTACAATCCAAGACGTAGAAGCGTAGATGCGCAGAAGCGTGAACCCCTTGCCCGTTCGTAGGGGCGAGGCATGCTTCGCCCTTACTCCGTGCGCGTGGGAATACGACAGACAACCCCTCCGCAGCGATGCTAACCCCGATCCTGATGCGTTTCGGGGTCAGATCAGGACAGGACGCTACGGCGTATCGGGCGGCAGGCAAGGGCGAGGCATGCCTCGCCCCTACAAGCACGGCAAACCCCACCGCTTGTCTCTATGCCGTTCGTTCCGAATACCTTCAATTCCCTCTCGCGATTGACGCCGCCGCGACAATGCCCTATATTCAAAGTGGCCAAGAGACTGGGAGTCGTGCGAAATGAGCCCGCAAACGGAAAACATCATGAAGGAAGCGCCTCAGCTCCCGCGAGAGGCAAGGGCCCTGATTGCCGAGAAGCTGCTGGAGAGCCTGGACCTCAACGAGCCCTTTGAACTCACAGGCTGTGTCACAATGGAGTTGGCGGATGGTTGCATGTTAGGGGTGGGTGTGTATGCTGGTGGCGGGGTAAGGAAAGGAGTCCTGGATGGCCTATCGACAGGGTGAGCGTGGGCAACGATG
>Ga0123333_10005994_pt1 | contig 10790 bp, 10 predicted proteins | sample BioC12SIPDNA_3_FD_89957 | JGI IMG/M metagenome (GOLD analysis project Ga0123333, IMG submission 89957) | Anaerobic biogas reactor microbial communites from Washington, USA - Biogas_R2_B C12 SIP DNA | ecosystem: Engineered > Bioreactor > Anaerobic > Unclassified | place: Washington, USA...
CGGCGACGGCAAGCCTTGTCCCCTGCCGGGCCGTCGTCTATCATTGGCCTATGTCGTCCAACGTCGTCACCAGGGCAGTGCGCGCGCTGCTCCTGTTGCTGCTCTTGCTCGCCACGACTGTGACTATCGCTCCTGAATGGCCTGTCTTTCAGGCAGAGCGCCATCGCCTCAATAGCCTCGTCGGCCTGCGCGAATTCGACTTTCTGTCCTGGTTTGGAGAGGCGCTGATCAGCAAGGCCATCGGCGCAGCGTCTGGTGACCAGAATTACCTCGACGAGGTCGAACAGAAAGCGCTCGTCCTGCACTATCTGGAACAGATCGGCGAGATTCGCCGCCTGGAGAGTGAAATCGAAAGGGTCTACGCCAATCCAGAGGTGGCGGACCCGGAGGAAGCCGCAGCCGGATTACACGAGGCGCTGCTCGCCACGCGCGCGGCGGCGTCCAGACTCCAGCCGACGGCCGAGGCCATCGTCCAGGGGCAGATAGCCAGCGTATTGGCCGAGGAAGGATTCGGCTTCCTGGGTCAGGTCTTCCCGCCCGTGCAGATGCGTATGACGCCGCTGCCGCTGGTGCTGATTGTCTCGCCGCGCGAGCGGATCGAGGCGATCTATAACGTGCCGCTGGATCATGGGCTCTCCGTCGTCACACAGGAGGAGCTGGAGAGCGCCATTGACCAGCAGCTCGATCTGTCTTCCCTGGTTGTGCCCATTGGCGGTATGGGATTCTATCCCTCGATGATTATCGAGACGCCCAATGCAGCGTTCCTGATGGACGTCGTCGCCCACGAATGGGCCCACCACTGGCTCACGTTCCAGCCGGTGGGCGTGCGGTATCTCGCCAGCCCGGAAATGCGCACGATTAACGAGACCGTCGCCTCGATCGTCGGAGCCGAGGTGGGCGCAAGCGTCGTCGCCCGCTTTTATCCCGAGCTGGTCGTGCCGCCTGCTCCGGCGACGACGGAGCAACCGCTCCCCGATGAGCCGCCCGCTTTTGATTACCGGGCGGAGATGGCTGAGACACGCCGGCGGGTGGACGAGCTGCTGGCAGCAGGGCAGGTGGAGGAAGCGGAAGCGTTCATGGAGGCACGCCGTGTCTTTTTTGTGGAGAACGGCTACCAGATCCGCAAGCTCAATCAGGCCTATTTCGCCTTCTACGGCGCCTACGCCGACACGCCCGGCGCAGCAGGGGAAGACCCGGTCGGCCCGGCCGTCGTCGCGCTGCGCGAACAGAGCGCCTCGCTGCACGAGTTTATGCGGCGGATCGCCCCTATTACCAGCTTCGCCGAGCTGCAAGCCGAGCTAGACCGAACTCGGTGATCAACGCTTTCTACTACTCGGCCAGCTCCCCGAGAAGGACGACCATGCGCCGCGCTTCGTCGTAATACGCGTCGCCGGGTTGGGCCTGCTGCAGATAGGAACGGAAGTCGGCGAGTGCTTCCCCGTAGCGCCCCGCTTCCTGATAGGCCAGCGCCCTGTTGAAGCGCGCCTCGCCGTGATCGGGCACTGCCTGCAGAAGATCGCTGAGCGCAGCAATAGCGCCTTCGATCTCGCCCAGCTCGCGGTAGCGGATGACCGCGCTCGCTACGAGTGCCCGGTGGAAGCCAGGATCTGTTTTGTAGGCCAGGTTAAAGTAATGGACGGCCCGCAGATACTCCCTATGCACGCCGTTGGCATTGCCGAAGTAGCGGTGCAGGCCGCCCCAGGTGTAGAGCAGATAAGCCTTCAGCCAGGACCACATTGCCAGCGCAGCAACACCTAACCCGCCTTCTCCGGCGCTGCCGTCCGCACGTCTTCCCGCTCGCTCAGCCAGCGTTCGAGCTGGATGGCGGCGGCGCACCCCTGCCCGACCGACGTGGCAATCTGGCGGTAGATCGGGTCCTGGATCTCGCCGGCGGCAAACACGCCCGGCACGCTGGTGCGCATATATTCGTCCGTGATGATGTAGCCGTGCTCGTCCATGGCGATCTGCCCTTCCAGAAATTTGCTGTTGGGGTAGTGGCCGATGTAGATGAAGACGCCATCGGTCTCGATGCGGTTCTGCTGGCCTGAATGGACGTGCATCGTCGTCACGGCGTTGACTGTGCCATTGCCGTGAATCTCGGTGACAATCGTATCCCAGATGAAGTTGATCTTCTCGTTGGCGAAGGCGCGTTTCTGGAGCGTCGCCCCGGCCCGCAGCTCGTCGCGCCGGTGGATGATCGTCACCGAATCGGCGAAGCGGGTCAGGAAGATGCCTTCTTCGAGGGCGCTATCCCCGCCGCCTACGACGACGACCTTCTTGCCACGGAAGAAGAAGCCGTCACAGGTGGCGCAGTAGCTGACGCCGCGACCAATGAGCAGCTCTTCGCCGGGAACGCCCAAGCGGCGCGGCGACGCGCCAGCCGTAATAATGAGACTATCAGCCTCGTACTCGGCGCCATACGTCTTAACATAAAATGGCGGCCCGTCAGTCAGCCGGACTTCGGTTACCTCGTCGAAGACGAAGCGAGCGCCGAAAAGTTCGGCCTGTTTTTGCATCAGCTCGGCCAGTTCTGGCCCTGTCGTGCCCTGCGGGAAGCCCGGGTAGTTCTCTACCTCGCTGGTGATCGAGATCTGCCCGCCGACCTGGGTGCCCGTTATCACTAGGGGATTTAGCTGGGCGCGGCCGGTGTACAGGGCAGCAGTCATGCCCGCCGGACCAGAGCCAATGATGATCACACGTTCGTGTTGCATTACCTTATTCGTTTCCTTCGTATCCAGATGCAGACCTCTCGCGGCGCCGCTGCCGCCCACTACAGGGCGCAGACGGTCAGCCGAAAACTACGCTCATTGTCCCACATGGACAGCGGGGTCGTCAATCAGAGTTAGGTAGGAAAAGCTCGGCTAGCCGGGGCAGGACCTCGACCACGTCCGCATGGATGACGACATCAGCCTGGGGGTCGAGGTAGGTCGGCTCCAGGTTGACGATGATGACCCGCGCCCCGTTAGCCAGGGCCAGGAGCGGCAGATCGCCGGCCGGCGCCACCTCCAGAGAGGAGCCGACCACCAACATCGTATCGGCAGTCTGTATTTCTTTTTTGGCCCGGTTCAGGGTGCGCACCGGTAGCTGCTCCCCAAACAGGATCACGTTCGGCTTCAGCACGCCCCCGCAGGAGCAGTGCGGCACTTCGGCTGCCACCAGGAATTCCTGCAAAATCGCCTCCGCCGGCACGATCTCGAAACAGCGCAGGCAGGTCATCTCCCGCAGATGGCCGTGTATTTCCAGCACCGTCTCGGAGCCGGCGCGCGTGTGCAGCAGATCGATATTCTGCGTGATGACGGCCCGCAGCGGCCCATAACGTTCCATTTGCGCCAGGGCGGTGTGCGCGGCGTTGGGTTGGGCGGCAACCGTCCGTGCGGCAAGGGGATGGATCCAGTCGTAGAAGTCCTGCGGATGCTGGCGGAACGCGTAGATCGAAGCCACTTCCAGCGGGTCGGCGTGGGTCCACAGCCCAGAATCGGGGCTGCGGAAATCTGGAATGCCGGAGGGCGTGCTGATCCCCGCGCCAGTGAGAGCAATCAGATGTTGCGCATCACGAAGGATAGCCTGCGCCCTGGCGATCAGTTCTTCCATGTTTCCCCTGCCGCTCTGGTTTCTTCAACTGCCACCAGCGCCTCAGCAAGTTCTTTGAAGCGCTGTGACTCCGGGCTTTCTGGTTGTGTACAGACGAGGGGAAGATTGTGGTCGATTGCGCCGGCGATCTGTGCGTAATCAAGCGTTAACACGCCAAAGAGGGAGTGCTCAAGAAGACCTTCCACGGCGCGCCGGGTCAGCGGGGTGCCGTGATCGCTCTCGAGCAAGACGATATGCAGCGCTTCGGGGCGGGGGAGCTCGGGTGCGAGATGCTCAATAATCTGCCGCGCCGCAGAAATCGCCGCCCGTTCAGAGCGGATGCAGATGACAATGTGTTGTACGCGCTGGAGCAGCGGCATGATCGCATCGCCACGGTTGCGGCCCATGTCGAATACAAGCATCCGCTGCCTCTGCGCGAGCGCTGCAAGGGCGTCGGCGAGGGGCGCCGTAGGGGGCAGCACGGCCGGCTGCGCCGGCTGCGGTCGAGCGGGCAGGATGTCCAGCATCGGATCGTAGGCGATCAGATAGTCCGATAGCGCTGCCGCCAGGCGTGACGCCGGCAGTCGCAGCCACTCGTCGATGCTCCGGGTAAAGCTGGCCCCCAAGTAGAGGGCAACGTGTCCCTGCTGGACGTCGAGGTCTACCAGCGTTGTCGGGCGGCCCAGGCCGGCAAGGGCAGCGGCGAGGTTGATGGCGACGGTCGTCGCGCCCACGCCGCCGCGCGCGCCCAGCACGGCGATGCCGGGCACAAGCTCCTCCTGCCAGGTGGGCGCTGCCTGCTCGAATGTGCTGTCGATTTCGGCCAGTCGCAGCTCGTTGCGCGCCAGAATGGCCGCTACGCGGTTAAGTAGCTCCGATGGGCGCGTGGGCTTAACCAGGTAATCGTTGGCGCCGGCCTCGAACAGAGTCTTCTTATCCTGGACCTCTGACTTGGCCGTAAAGACGATCACCGGGACATCGCGCAGCCGCCGGTCCTCCCGCAGCTTCCGGCATACGGTGTGCCCATCCATACCGGGCATCATCAGATCCAGCAGGATCAGGTCGGGCAACTCTTTTGCTGCCCAGGCCAGGGCATCGGCCCCCGACTCGAACCCAACCACGTGATAGCCGTGTCGCCGCAGCGTCATCTCGATGAGGCGGACCGTTTCTGTATGGTCGTCGATGACCAGGATCTTCTTGCTCATGGTCTAGACAGGAGGCCAGGGGTAGTGTCTACCCGGGCCAGGTTGCGGGAAAACCGGACGCTGGATCAGGCGTTCCAGGCGCCTGCGCAGGGCAGCGATCTCCCGCTCGCTGAGCAGCTGCCGCAGCTTCGCGATCTGTTCGTCGGCGTCGTCGTCCAGCTTCTCTTGCAGCCGGACGAGATCATCGACCAGATGGCGGGGAATCTTCTCGCCGGCAAAGTCCCAGATCACGGTACGCAGCTTATATTCGTTGTGAAAACAGATGCCGTGGTCGATCGACCAGAGATGACCGCTGGTGTCGAGCAGGATATGGCCGCCCTTGCGGTCGGCATTGTTCACCAGCAGGTCAAACAGGACGACTCGCATGAGCTGGTCGGGATACTGCCCCTGGAATGTGAAGTAATGTTCGTTGGGATCGTGCTCGACGAAGAGCTGGATCGAGCCCCACCCATGAGGGCCATCGCGCAAGACTGTCGCCGGCACCAGGCGCCAGCCGAGCAGCTCGCTAACCAGATAGGCTGCCAGCTCCCGCAAACAGAGGGTGCCTGGGGCGAAGTCCCAGAGGGGCCGCTCGCCGCGCCGCGGCTTATAGACAGCGCTGACTTCCGCGCCGTCTTCCGGCGCGCAGATCCGGACCAGAAACGTGTAGTTGGAGCCCCAGGAGACGAGACCCTCAACCTCCATTTCGCCGCTCTGCAGGAGCTGTAAGGTTTCCTCCGTAGACAAGTTGCTCATCACTACTCTGGCCCGACCGGCTGCCGGCTCCCACCCCCTACCTACCGGTGGCCGTTCCGCTTCGGGCAGAAATGGCCTTCGGGGTCGATTGGCTGCCCACAGTTCCCGCAAATGGGCCGGCCGGCCTGGACCACTTCCTCGATGTGCGGGATGAGGGTCTCGACCTGGGCCCGCGTCATCCAGTAGCTGACGACATTCGGCTCCTCAGTTTCCTCCTCTACCAGCTCATAGGCGACGAGCACAATACGGTCCAGCATCTCGCTGTAGCCCATCTCCATGCGGCCGACGCGGAAAAGGGATTCTACCGGCTCGCGCAGCCGCATGTCGCTCCACACCTGCTCCTGTGTCTCCCGCGTGGGCTGCGGGTGCTGTTTGGCCAGCTCGGCCAGCAGCGACTCGAAGCTCGCCGCGAGCATAGCAGCCTGCTGCTTCTCGATGATCAGGCTCACGGTATCTGCGCCCTTGCTTCCCTGTAGATAAAACGTCCGCTGCCCCGGCGGGCCTATGGTATTGATCGTCAGGTGTGTGACGGGGTTCAGCTCGATGTGACGCGCCATGGTCGGCTAGTTCCTTTCACTCTCTTCTTCGCTCGGGCTCTCTTTGTGATGCGAATTCGTTTCTCCATTGTGATGGGCGCCGGCCTCTGCCTCGGCCTGTTCCTCGCCGTCCGGCTTTTTCTTCTCTTCCGGCGGCGGTTGCAGCGGGCCGTCGTCATTCATGCGGACGACCCGCACCACGCCATTGTCCATCAGGGCCAGCACACTCACCGAGGCCGGCGAGATGATGATGCGCTGAAACAGGTCGATATGGATGCCCAGGTAGTGGGCCAGAACCAGCTTGATCAGGTCGGCGTGGGAGACGGCGACGACCATGGCCCGGTTATCGTGGCGCAGCGCGACTTCTTCCAGCGCCTGGACCGCACGAGCCTGGACTTCGCGCAGGGCCTCTCCACCGGGAAAGCGGAAGCGGCTGGGGTAGTGCTGCACGGCGTACCAGGACTTCTCCTTGGCCAGCTTTTCGATCTCGGCTCCCTCCCACTCACCATAGCGGACTTCGCCGATGGGCGGCAGTTCTTCGACCTCTAGCTGGAGCGCCTCGGCAATATAGGCTGCCGTCTCCCGGCAGCGGGTCAGCGGGCTGCTGTAGACGGCGCTAATGGGCAGATGAGCCAGGCGGGCGGCTACTCCCTGGGCCTGTTTGTGGCCCGTTTCGTCCAGGTGGACGCCGTCAATCCACCCGGCAAGTCGCTTCTGTTTAACCCAGTCGTTCTGGCCATGCCGCACCAGCAGAATGGTTACCATAAAGGGATGATAACACAACTGGGCAGCGCATAAAAGCTGGGAGATGGCTCGCTTACACCTACGGCGAGTCCGTTTGCTCCCCTTCCTCGACGCCTTCTTCGAGACCTTCTACGCCGGCGTCGGCACCTTCTTCCGCGTCCGCCTCATTCAGGTTCTCCAGAAGTTCTTGCTGTACTTCCGGCGGAATCACCTCCACCCAGCGGCGCTCCAGCAGGTTCCACTCCACCGGGTAGCCGACGTCGAAATAGGCGCGCATGGTCTCGCGCACGGCTGCTGCGGCGAACTGCGACCCTTCGTCGCCGTTGTAGATAAAGCCGACGACGGCAATCTCCGGGTCTTCGTAGGGTGCGTAACCCACATACCAGGAGTGGGTGGGCAGAATGCGCCGGGCTTCGATGTCCTCCCAACGACAGAAGCCGCGCTTGATGGCGATATTGTCGCAGAACTCGGCAGTTCCCGTCTTGCCAGCCGTAGTCAGCCCATAGTCGTCGAACCAGCTCACGTAGCCGGTGCCCGTACCGCCTTCCTGGTTTACCATGCGCATGCCCTGCGCCACCACGTCGAGGTCCTGTGGCGAGACATCGACGACGTTCAGCACATCTGGCTGCAGCACTGGCTGGCCGTTGGCGTCGAACTCGACGTTGACCGTCACTTCCGCGGGATCGACGGGATTGCCCCGCCGGTCCTCAAACCGCAGGCTGCCGTCCGGCTCGCGAAAGACGACGAGATAACGGCCATCGCCGTTCTCAACCACGAGATTTCCATCCTGGTCGGTCATATGGTGGACGATGCGTGGACGGTAGAGGTAGCCACCATTGGCGATGATCGCCGCCATCTGGGCCATCTGCATCGGCGTTGCCAAGACGTAACCCTGGCCGATAGCTGCGTTGTAGTCGTCGCCCGTCGACCACGGCTCGCCGTAGTTCAGCGCTTTCCATTGGGCGGTGGGCATGTTGCCGGGCGCTTCGGCCGGTAACTCGATGCCCTGGATAATGCCTACGCCGAACTGCACGCCGTATTTATGCAGGCCGTCGATGCCCAGACCATTGACGATTTCGCCATCCTGGTTGAAGCCGCCCCCAATCTTGTAGAAGTAGATGTCGCAGGATTGGGCCAGACCCATGAACATGTTGACCATGCCATGCGAGCCGCGCAGCGTCTTGCTTACCCAGCAGACAAATTCCTGGCTGCGGCCCGGGTCGTTGGGCGCGAAGCGGTTGGGAATGCGGATGGTTCCCGGTGCGTTCAGCTCGCGGAAGGGTGAGATCACGCCGTCGGCCAGCGCGCCAGAAGCGGTTATGATCTTAAAGATGGAGCCCGGCGGGTATTGGCCGGCGATGGCATGGTTGAGCAGCGGCTCGTAGTCGTTTCGGGCCAGTCCCAGATAGTAGTCGACGGGCACTTCTGTCGAGAAGCGGTTGTTGTCGAAGGTCGGGATGTTGACCATGGCGACAATCTCGCCCGTGTCCACTTTGATGGCGACGATGACGCCCTGTTCGATCTCCGGCAGTGTGGTCCGGCCGGTGTAGAAGTCGGTCATCGGCGTGATCCGCCGCGCTTCCATGACCTTCTCCAGAATCTCGTAGACCTCTTGCTGGAGCTCGGCATCCAGCGACAGGTGCAGATTCAACCCCGGGAGCGGTTCGATCGTGTCCCCAATGGAGCGCAGCTCCCGTCCGGTCCAGTCAACTTCGATGGTCCGCTGTCCCTTCTCGCCGCGCAGCTCGTCTTCCATCGAGACCTCGAGGCCAGACCAGCCGACGCGGTCGTCGCGATCGTAGCCGCGCCCCTCTTCCAGCCACGACTCGTTGGGGATGGGGCCCATGAAGCCGACGATGTGGGACGTATACTCGCCCGTAGGATAGTTGCGCACCGGCTTCGGAATGACCTGCACCCCAGGCATAAAAATGCTCTCCTGGGTGATCTGGTAGGCCAGCGTAATAGGCACGCCGCTGGTAATCACGGCAGGCAAATACTGCGCGAAGCTGTACTCCTGGTAGATGTCCATGATGCTCTTCGGCAGCAGGGGAATGACGCCGGCCTCGTCCAGCGTTTCTTCCGGCGCCGCGCCGTACAGCTCGGCCAGCCGTGTGTAGGTCTCCACCAGCTCAGGATCGGCCTGCTCGATCAGAGCACGCTGCTGAAGGGTGTTGGTCACCGGCACGCCGGTCATGGCGGAGAGGCGCTCAAAGACGCGCATGCGCTCCGCCTCGTCGTCGGGCAAGAAGGCAGGCGTGATTGTCACGTCGAAGCTGGGCTTGTTTACGGCGAGCGGCAGCCCATTTCTGTCGAAGATCACGCCCCGTGGCGGGTCGATGGAGAGAACGGCAAACTGGTTATCGTTGCCAAGTGCCACCAGCTCCTGACCCTCTTCCTGCTGCAGCAGATAGACGCGAACGAGCAACAGAACCAGCGCAGAGGCAATGATGATGCGGAAGAACTGCAGGCGACTGTGCTGCGCCGGGTCCTCGATGACTTCTTCTGGACTGTCCAGATCCCATCCCTTCAGGGACATGGTCGCTTCTTCCTTCTCTCGTTGCCGGCAGCCGGACTAGGCTTCAATCGGACGCGGGAACAGCATCCGATCCAGCGTGCGGGCCAGCCAGGATGCGGGTAGGCCAAGCAGCCCGTGCAGGACGACGGCAGGCAGAACCTGACTGACGTTACTCCAGGAAAAGGAATGTCCGGTCAACCACAAAACAACCAGGCTCAGCGCCAGGTAAACGGCAAACGTCAGGCCAGTGAGCAGGACGGGCAGCAGCACAGGGTTCTCGGGAACGACCTGCTGCAGTCTCGTCACCGCCAGGATCGCCACCATCAGAGAAATGGCCGTGGTGCCCTGGGGGGCAAAAGAAAAAGCATCCAGCATCATCCCGGCAAAAAAGGCCCAGACCATCCCTTCGGCGGCGCCGCGCTGCAGCCCCCAGCTGATCGCTGCCAGCAGCGCCAGCTGCGGCGTAATGCCGCCCACCTGCAGGTATGGCAGCGCCGACGTCTGCAGGACGAGCAGCAACACCAGCAGCGGAATGCCCACGTAGATAGAGCGGCTCATGGCAACGGTAGATCCGCCGGGGCTTCTTCAAACACCTGCGTATCGACCGGCTCGAAACCGGAAATCACGAAGACGACCTCGAGACTGCCGAAGTCGACGGCCGGTTCCAGCACCGCAGTCTGGAATAGCTCAGCCTCGCTATGTTCTACGTCGGTCACCCGGCCTATGACCAGATCCTCGGGGAAGAAGCCGCCGGCGCCCGACGTGAGCACGATGTCGCCAACTTCCACCGGCGCTTCCAGAGCGATCCATTCCATCGTCAGGGTCGAGCCGACGCCGCCGCCGAAGACCATCCCCTCGGCGCGTGATGAACTCAGCCGCCCGGCGACGCTCATGACGTTATCGGTTATCAGTAGGACGTGGGCGGCGTCGGGCGTGGCCTGGAAAACCTGCCCGACCAGACCGCGCGCGCTCTCCACCGGCATGCCGACCATAATGCCGTCGTTGGTGCCTTTGTCGATAATCAGGCTCTGGAACAGGGGATTGGGGTCGCGGCCAATTACCGACGCCGTAATCCGCTGGAACTGGGGGGCTTCGGCGGCCCGATTAAAGAGGTCTACGTAAGTCTGGTATTCCTGCTGCCGCTCGCGCAGCTCGTTGATTGTGCGTTCCTGTTCGGCCACCAGGGCTTCCAGCTCGACAATACGCTGCCGGGCCACCTGGAGGTCGCGAGGTCCGGCGATGGCGTCGGCCAGCCGGTCTACTCGTGCCGCAGTCCAGCCCATCGCCGTGGACAGGGGATTCTGCAGGAAGGCAAAGGCGTTGCCCAGGTTGCCCGTGCTATCCAGAAACAAAAACAGCACAGCCAGGCCTGCCAGCACGACGATGGTGGCGGAACGGATCCGTTGCTGTGTATCGTTCAGGTTCATAGGCAATACAGGCTACCGAACGCGCCTGGCCTCATATCATTCAGCTTAATGGTGGGTA
>Ga0123333_10006000_pt1 | contig 10781 bp, 10 predicted proteins | sample BioC12SIPDNA_3_FD_89957 | JGI IMG/M metagenome (GOLD analysis project Ga0123333, IMG submission 89957) | Anaerobic biogas reactor microbial communites from Washington, USA - Biogas_R2_B C12 SIP DNA | ecosystem: Engineered > Bioreactor > Anaerobic > Unclassified | place: Washington, USA...
ACCTATCTGGGGACGCAGTGCGGCCCACTGCGTCCCCCACATAACCAGAAAGGTTTTCATATCAATCACTTCAGGAGGAGGAAAGATAAGTCTATGAACATCGTGCAACGCACAACCAACACTGTGGCCTTGACCTACCTGCGAGCCAGCCAGCGCCTCGCGGCGCATCCCGTCGCGCGACGGCTCAACGCCTTGCAGAGTGGCCGGGTGAAGCAGGCGTTGGCCCGCGAAGAGGGCCAAGGCTTGCTTGAGTACATCATCGGCATCGCCGGCGTCTTCGTCGTCGCCGCTGCGGTGTTGGCGCTGTACCGTGCCATCCGTGGCAAGTACGGCGAAGCGACCAACAGCGTCAATTCGCTGACCATCACCGCGCCCTAGAGCGTGCGCCGGGGAAGGCGCGCGGTCCGCCCTGGTGGACACGTGGTCTTCCCCGGCCTGAAAGGAGTCACACAGATGAACCAAGTGACACAACACCAACAAGAACAAGGCCAGGCTCTCATCGAAATGTTGTTGGTCTTGCCGGTCTTTCTGTTCCTGACCGGGGCCATCATCGGCGTCGGCTGGGCCTACTGGGTACGCCTGAACCACGTTGCCTACGCCCAAGACGCCACCACGATGGCGGGCAAGGCCAATGCCGTGGACGTAGGCCAGGCATGGGCCGCGCGCTTTATCCAGGGGTCGAACGTAGACTTCAGCGCACAGACGACGGTCGCGCCATTGACGCTGCAACGCGGCGTCCAGGCGACAGCCCGGTACGATGCTCCCGCCCTGCTCTTGTGGGATTTGGCCGCACCGGAGGTCACCGCCGGAGTGTTCACCCGCTGGGAGCAGTTCTACCCCGGCCCACCCGCGCCGGGTGCATTTGAATGACGGTGACACAGCTTCACACTATATCAAAGGAAAGGACAAACATACAATGCGAAAGAAACGAATCTTGACCCTGGCCCTGCTGGGCATTCTCATCATTTCCAACGTCGTGCGCGCGGTGGCTGCGCCAGCAGCCCCGACTGCGCCGTCCCGTCTCTTGACTTACCAGGGACACCTACTGGACACAACTGGCCTGCCGGTGGCCGATGGCGCATATGCAATGGTCTTCAGCTTGTGGGATGCCGCGACAGACGGTGCGCAGCTTTGGGGACCCGAAGCGCATACCGTGACCGTCGCTGACGGCTACTTTTCACTACTACTGGGCACTGAATTGCCCCTTGATCCAGCCTACTTCACCGGCGACACCTACCTGGAGATTGCCGTGGGTGGTGAAACGCTTAGTCCCCGCCAGCCGTTGGGTGCTGTAGCATATGCACTGGGCGCATCCCAGGCGGAACACGCGACCACTGCCGACGATGCGGCATTGTTGGGCGGGGCTGCGCCGGAGGTCTACCACGACTGGCGCAATCTCACCCACGTCCCGGAGGGCTTTGCCGACGGCATCGACAACGACACGATCTACACCGACGCCGATGCGCTGTCAGCCGTGCAAGCTGCCGGGTATCTCACTGCCACCGGCGTCATCGACGTGTTGAGCACCACGCACACGCTGACCGTCACCGTGGCCCACGCCCTCACCGCAGGCGACGCGGCAACGCTCAACGGGCAGGCCGGGGACTACTACCTGGACTGGCGCAACTTTACCCATATCCCGGATGACTTTGCGGACGGGGTAGACAACGACACGCTCTACAATGCTGGCTTTGGGTTGGCATTGGAAGACGCTACATTCAGCGTCACCGGCGCACGGTGGTCTGGCCTAGTGGGCATCCCGGCAGGCTTTGCGGACGGCATCGACAACGATACGGTTTACACCGATGAAGATACGTTGGCTGCGGTCCGTGCTGCCGGATATGTCACGTCCAGTGAGGTCATCTCCGTCGTCAACCAGGCGGGCTATGTGACCGATGTGCAAGTGTTGACCCTCATCACCAATACCACGTCGCACACCGCAACGTATGCCTACACCGCAGGCGACGCCGAAACGCTCAACGGGCAGGAGGCTTCCTACTACCTGGACTGGCACAACTTCATCAATGTACCCGATGACTTTGCCGATGGCGTGGATAATGACACGCTCTACCAGGCTGGCTTTGGGTTAAACCTTGAGGACAGTACGTTCAGCGTCACCGGCGCGCCATGGTCGGGCTTGGTTGGCATTCCGGCAGGCTTTGCGGATGGCGTGGACAACGACACGGTCTACACCGATGAAGATACGCTGGCTGCGGTCAGTGCTGCCGGATATGTGACCACCACGGGCGTCATCTCCGTCGTAAATCAGGCCGGCTATGTCACCGACGTGCAAGTGCTGACGCTCATCACCAACACCACGTCGCACACGTCAACGTATGCCTACACTGCCGGTGACGCCGAGACCCTCAACGGGCAGACCGGAGACTACTACCTCGACTGGCGCAACTTCACCCACGTGCCTGACGATTTCGCTGACGGCGTGGATAACGACACGACCTACAACGCTGGTTCCGGGTTGCACCTTGACGGCACAACGTTCAACGTCACCGGCGCACCGTGGTCAGGGTTGACCGGCGTACCCACGGGGTTTGCCGATGGGGTGGACAATGACACTACCTACACGGCAGGCACTGGGATCAGCCTGAGTGGGACGCGGTTCAGCGTTGCTGCGCCCTATCGCCTACCGCAGGCTTGCAGCACCGGGCAAATCGCTGAATGGAACGGCTCTGCGTGGACATGCGCGGCGGACAATGACAGCGGCGGCGACATCACCGCGGTCACGGCGGGAACCGGCTTGACCGGTGGCGGGACGACGGGCAGTGTCACCCTTGCGGCCGACACCACGTACCTGCAACGTCGCGTCAGCAGCACGTGCGCTGTAGGCAGCAGCATCCGCGCCATCAATGCCGATGGCACAGTGACATGCGAAGCTGACGACAATACCACCTACACCGGCGGAACCGGTCTGGCCTTGATCGGGACACAGTTCAGCGTGGCTTCTCCCTATCAACTCCCCCAAACGTGCGCCAACGGCCAGATGCCACAATGGAATGGTACGACGTGGGACTGTGGTAGTCCCGTCGCGCCAGGCTATGCCCGTACCCTGATCGTCGCCGCGAGCGGCGGGGACTTCACCAGCGTGCAGGCCGCCGTCAACAGCATCACCGATGCCAGCGCCACGAACCCATGCCTGATCTGGGTCGCGCCCGGCGTCTACGCTGAGACGGTGACGCTGAAGCCCTACGTGCATCTACAAGGCGCGGGCCGCGACGTTACCGTACTGCAAGGCAACATCACCGACGACAACGGCAGTCCGACGGACAAAGCGACGCTCATCCTGGACAACAATACCAGCACCCGTGATCTGACGGTGAACAACAGCGGCAGCGAGGGACAGACTCGTGTGGGTATCCTCGTCCCGGCGGCCAAAAGCAATGTGCTGGTTGCCGATGTCACCGTGACCACCAGCGGGACAGCGCGGAGCAGTTTCGCGCTCTGGGTCGCCGGGCGCGCTACGTTGGAAAACGTTAGCGCGACGGTCAGCGGGGGGAGTGTGATTAACGTTGCGCTGATGCTCAAGGCGCAGATGACTTCGCCGCCCTTCCCGGCAGAAGCAACGCTCTACGGGGGGACATACACGGCCAGCGGGACGAACGCGATGGGCATCAAGGTGGAAGACCTCAACAGTCGCCTGACCGTCAATACCGTGCGTCTGAGTTCCAGCGGCGATGCCATCAACAGCGACGGTTGGATCGAGGTCTACCACAGCAGCCTGGAAGCGCCGACCTACGTGGTGGTCAACACCCAGGCCGGGCAGCCAGGGCGCGTCCTCGTCAAACACAGTGACTTCGTGGGCACGGGTGGCATCTTCAACGCCATCACCTGTGTGGCGGTGAGCCGCGGTGCAGCGTTCGGGGCGACGACGTGTCCGTAAGGGAGGCTGATGATGCGAGGAATAATGATGCAACGTATCCTGTTACTCCTGCTCCTTCTGAGTTGTTGTCTCGCTGCCCCCGTGGTAGCACAAGCCCCCGACCCGCAGCGCATCACGGCGGACACGGCCAATGCCGCCGCCGGTGGCACGCTGACCAACGGGCGCTACACCTTGCACGGCACACTGGGCCAAACCAGCGTTGCGACATCGCGGGGCGCGACCGCCACGTTGATCGGCGGTATCTGGTCCGGCATCAACGCCGCTGAGGTGTTGGTGCTCGAAAAGACCTACCGCGACGTCACCCCCGCGCGTACCGAGGTGGGCGAGACACTGACCTTCATCGTCGCCGTGACCAACAACGGTGTGCGTCCGCAGACCAACATCGTCGTCAGCGACACACTACCGGTGGGCCTGACCTTGCTGACGCAGAGCGTCACGGCGGACAAAGGAAGTGTCACCGTGAGTGACAATGCGCTCACGCTGCACCTGGCGACGTTGAGTTACGAGGAAATCGCCGTGCTCACCTATCGCGCCACGGTGGATGCGGGGACGGAGGGGAGAACCTTGGTCAATACAGCGGTTGCGCACAGCGACAGCTATGGACCGGTTAGTGAATCTGCAACGGTACACGTTTACCGCCCAACCCGCATCTTCCTGCCGTTGGTGATGCGCGGCTATCCCCCTGTGCCACCCGTGGTACAGGCCGGGGATGCGCCGGGCACGTGTCCGGGCTTGAGCATTGCGCTGGACACGTTCTACCGCGAGGACTTTGACGGAGAGAACGACAACGACTGCTTTGCGTTTCAGGCCGTCGCCGGGCAGACCTACGTGCTGGAAACGGGCAATCTGGGGCCGCAGGGTGATACACTGTTGGCCTTGTTCGCCGCGACGGATTGTGGGACGCCCCTGGCGGAGAACGATGACATCAACTACCCGCACGACGTCGCCTCGCGCATCGTGTGGACCGCGCCGGCAAACGGCGTCTACAGTGTCCTGGTGCGCAGTTACGACTGGCGCGTGTATGGGCCGAACACCGGTTACACCTTGCGGGTGACGCGCAGCAGTGGCGTTACGCCGCAGAGTGTGCCGCCGACCAGTGACAAACCTGCGCCCTTGCCGACGCCAACGGCACTGCCCGACACCGACGCCCGCACCTCACGGCGCGTGCCAGGTCTGGCCGCGCCTCTGCCAGAGAAGCCGACCCCACCACCTACGCCGGTCAAACCGCCGGTTGTCCCAACGCCGACCGGGTTGGCGACGCCGGGGGCAACCCCGGTGCAGACGCAGATCGTGCTCTTGCCGGAAACGGGACGCGCGGGGCATCTCAACGCAGCCGGCCTGGTGTTGACCGTGTTGGGCGCTGGCGCAATATGGCACAAGCGGAGGATCGCGGCGTGATGCGCCGACTTCTCACACTTCTCTTGCTGGGATTGGTGGTGTGGGCCGCGCCGGTGGCGGCGCAGAAACCCACACCGCCACCTACACCCGCGCCGGTCGTGGAAGCGCCAGTCGTGGAGCCGACCAAAGCGCCGGAACCGCCAACGCCCACGCCGGAGCCGCTGCCAGCGGCAACGCCACAAGCCTTGCCCCCGACAGCGACGGCAGTATGGCCGACAGAGACAGCCACGGAAGTGCCGCCGACTGGAACCCCGAATGTGCTTGCGGTGACAGCGACATTGCCGCGTCCTACAGTGACGCAATCGGCGACGACCACGGCGCTGCCCACCGTGCTATCTGGTGCAACGCCGAGCGTGGACACTACCGCCACACCCGCCCAATGGCCGACGTTGCCAGGCTGGGTGTGGCCGGTAGCGGGCGGTGTCGGTCTACTCATCTTGTGGCTCGTCGTGCGCTTCGTGGGCTACACGCGGCAAGACCTGGCGATGAAGCGGCGGATGATCGCTGAGGATACGGTGGCGCGCGTCGCCGCCCATCGCCGCGATGTGGCGGCGCAGTTACAGGCCACGGATGCCTGGCAGCACTTACTCGGCCAGATCGCTACCGATGCGTTGGGTAAACCGGTGCGCATCGTCGGAGACACCTTGCCGTACATCAACGCCGACGATTTGGCCTTTACCGTGCTGGATGCTCAGGGGGTAAGTTACTGCTTCACCGTGGCCCCGCGCAAGTTACCAGGCCAGGTCTACCGACTGGACAACCCGGAGACGCAAGCCGAGGTTTCCACCGTGTGGCACTATCTGGCGGCGCAGCGGCTACAGGGCACGCTCCCCGCCGTCCCGCGCCAGGCGGTATGGGTGCTGGTCGTGCAACGGCCTATCACCCCGCAGGTACGACGGCGCGCTAACCGGCGCTGGTGGCTGGGTGTGGCGCTGGGCGTCCTTTTGCTGATCGCTGCGAGCACCCTGGTTGGTGCGCGGCTGGTGCAGGCGCATCTAGCGACGCCGACACCCATCGTGGCCGCTGTCACCCTGGTCAATGCCACGGGCGAGACGGTGACTCTGTGGACAGTGGAAGAAGACCCGGTGTGCGTGGTCTGCCCGGAAGTAGCCTTGTCGCCACAGGAAACTCGCGTGTTGGACATCACCCCTGGCCCGGTGCTCTGGGAGATCGTCCGCGTACCCTTCGGCGACTTCTACACCGCCTACCGCCTCGGCCTGGTCGAGACCTATGTCGCGCCAGGGGCAACCGCGCGGGACACGGTGATCACCCTTACCAAAATGCCATTTACCAATGGGAGGTAGAACAATGCAAACTCATAACCCGCAACTCGCAACTCACAACGAGCAGGGTCAGGCCCTCATCGAAATGCTCATCGCCTTGCCGCTGCTGCTCTTGATTCTGGCGGCGGTCATCGGCTTTGGGCGGGTGCTCTCTGTGGCCCTCGCCGTAGACCAGGCCGCCTTCAGCGGTGGACGCTACGCTGCCGAAAGCCTGAATCCCTACCAGGCCGCGTACCAGGCCTACCGCGCCACGTCAATGAACCTGACCGCCAACGGGATCGACGCTGGGCCGATGGCCTGGCAACTCGACGCCGCCGGCTGGCAGCGTGGCGGGACGGTGACCAACTATGCCGGTGTCGCCGTGCCCGTCAATGACATCCCGCTGGCCCCACTGCTCTTCGGCGGTGACCGCGTGACGCTCTGGCAGGGCGCGACGTTCCGCATCGAAAGGTGGAAGTCGAAATGGCAGTGAGGAGAGGGAGTAGGAAGTATGGAGTAGGGAGTAAGGGGCGCTGGCGCGGCCAACTCCCGGATGAACAGGGGCAAGTGCTGGTGTGGATACTGGTGCTGCTGCCCTTGCTCTTGCTGATGGCGGCGCTCTTGATCGAGGGGGGCTTGATGTACCGCACCTACCGGCTGGCGCAGATGGCGGCGGATGCGGCGGCGCACGCGGCAGCGCAAGAACTCGACGTGGCGCTGTATATGCGCACCGGGCGCGTGGCGTTGACGCCCAATGCCGCAACCGTGGCGCAAACCATCGCTGTGACCAACACCCGTGGACAGGTGACCTGCGGCGTCCCGCAAGTGTGGGCCAACCGCGTGGAACTCATCTGTCAAGCGGACTTACATCCCGTCGTCCTCATCGGCGGTCCCACGGTTCACGTCAGCGTACGTGGCCGCGCTCGCCCCGCGTGGGGTGCAACGGTGGAATACGAGTAACGGAGATTGGGAGAGTGAGAGATTGAGAGAATGGGTGAATGGGTGAATGGGTGAATGGAGAATCAGCGAATGAGCGAATCAGCGTTCATTGCTCTGCCCCTTTCCCCCTTACTCCATACTCCTTACTCCCTACTCTGCATCCTTCATTCTTAACTCGCAACTCATAACTCGCAAGGAGAACAATGAAACGACAACAACAAATCAAACTCAAACGTACCAGCTACATCTTACTGGCCGTCGGAATCATCTTCGGCGGTATTGTGCTGGCCGGTGGGGTCCAGGTCTATCGCTGGCTCACCGCGCCGCGCATTGATCTACAGGCGACGCCGTTGCCCCCCACGGCGACCGCATTGCCATCACCCACGGCGACACCGCGTCCAGCCGGGTGGCAGGAGCAGCGTGACACAACGAGTGGGCAGGCGTATCTCACCCCGCCTGCTGCTGAGGAACAGGCGTTGCGCGCGGCGTTCGCCGTGCTGTTACAGCGTACCCGCGTGGAAGCCGCCGATGAAGCGACGCTGCTGGCCTATGACTACAATGCCAGCATTGCCCGGGCGCGGTACTACGTAGCGGCGGACTTCGCCTGGCCCTTGCTGGACACGCAGTTCGTCTTCGTCCATACAGCGTTGGGGCCAGAGAATCCCATTCGCTGTGACGATACGATACATTGTTCGGTGACTCAGGCGGTGCTCGGTATCCAGGCCGTGCTGATCTTCGATCCGGCGATGTGCCAATCCACGGGCAGTGTGCCTTGTCTGGCACAGCTTGGCGATGACCAGATCGACGCCCGTGACAACTTGGTGACGGCGACGTTTGTCCAGGGCGCGGACGGCGTTTGGCGATGTACCGGCTGGGAGGCGATTGCCTTGCCCGCCCCGCCGGACACGTGGTAGTGGAGGTGGATATGCGTGATATGAACAGACGTAAAACTGTGCTGCGTATTGGCCTCTTGCTGCTGATCAGCGGGCTAGTGCTGTGGGCGTTGGCCGTGTTTGCTGTCCCGGCAGGCGCGTGCTGTACGCCGCCGGAGAACAGTTGTTGCGGCGCTCCGACCAGCGGGTGCTTCAAATGTTCCAGCGGTGGGTCTGGCGGCGGCGGGGGCGGTGGGAGTGCAACGCCGGTTCCACCTGTACCAACGCCTGGCAATGGTGGTGGCGGCGGCGGTGGTGGTACACCTGCGCCACCGCCACCTACCGCGACACCCCCGGCGGGCTTGCCCGGCGGCGGCTTCTACCGCATCAGTTGCGATATGCTGATCCCCGGCTGTCCCCACGCCTGGACGGTGGTCCTGTGGTGGTGTATGCCGAGCGGCCAGTGCTACGTGGTGCAAGCCCGTTGTGCTGCCGAGGGGGAATGTGACCTGGTGACGCCCACACCGCGCCCCTCGCCACAACCGGGCGAGGGCAGTGAGTGGCCGTGCCAGGATGTACCCGATGTCTATCCTGGCGGCATCGACCAGACCTGTGACGACTGGCAGTGGAACATCGACGTGCAAGTCCAGATTCCACCCGCGCAAGTGCTGCGCAATCCCTGGCCGCGTTCGCTGGTGGGCTTGCCGACGAAAATCTGGTATACCGGTGCGCCCAACCGCGTGGAAGCCTTTTCTGCGGGCAAGGCGTTTCCCTGTGCCGTAGACTACGGTGCAGCCTACAGCGATCCGGGCAGTGTCCCGGCGTGTCCGTCGCCGGTGGGCCAACCCACGGAAGGGACGCGGGTGAACCTGCAACTCGGCGCGGCCTGGCAACGGTGGACGCAAGGAGCGGTGGGGGTCTACGGGTTTACCCCACCGTATGAGTCGCTGATCTCCGTAGGCGACCGCGCGTGGAATGGCGGGGGCAATACCATCCAGGGCAACTTCCTGGAACACACTTTTCAAACCTCCTCGTATGGCCTCACCGCCAACGGCCCGCGCTGGAATCCGGCGTGCCAGGACCGCGACTGCACCTGTGACGAACGGGTGCTGGCGTGGGATATGCCGGCGTATCAGGGCGGGGTGCAGACCTGGTGGTATCCGCAGTGGACGTGGAAGTACGATGAGTTGCAATGCACGCGCCGTGAGTGGGGCGACTGCTTCTACCGCGATACACCGCCATTGGGCATCCCCGCGCGTGGGTGCAGTTCTGGGGACCACGCCGGGGAGGACAACTGGTATCAGTTAGAGCAATGCGTGGAATGGCGCTGGCGGAACAATACCGGGCCGCTGTTCGGCTGCTCTGGCGAACAACAGGGCGCATGGTGTGTCTACGACCTGCGCCTTCTCGGTTTCACGCCGATGGTCACCTGGGCCACTGCCGAGACTGCCGGGGCCGATGCCGGTGGCGTGCAGTGTGGCAGCTTCACGCCAGGGTTGGCGATTCCCGTCATCGAGGTGCAGGCGGTGTTGGAGCCGTAACTGGTTGCTGGATGCTGGAAGCTCGAAGCTGGATAGGCGAATGACCAGCATCGAGCAACCAGTAACCAGCTTCAAGTATCCAGCTTCAAGTATCAAGTATCAAGAATCTCACAAGGAGGATTTCTATGAACAACATATCTTTATCAGGAACAGTGGTTCGGCGGCGGGTGTCGCCGGATCAGACGACGGTATACCGGGTGCTGATCCCACGCCAGCCGGGGATGTTACCGAATCCCGATGGCAAGAACTTCGACGCCATCGATGTGTGCTTTCCGCAGGCCGTGGGCCGTGCGCCGTCCTGGCAGCAAGGCGACCAGGTGGAAGTGGCCGGGTTCTTGCAGCAGCGCGACACGCGGGAGAACCTGGTGCATCTGCTGCGTCGCGCTGAGGGCTTGGGCGATGCGGAGCGCAATGAACTGGCGGCGAACGCGCAGGGCTTTGTGCAGCAGGCCAAGGTTGAGGTCGTGGCGACGCAGTGGCGGTGGCTGGGGAGGAGGGAAAACGCTCAATCAAATTGAGCCATAATCACTAAAAACCAAGAAGTCAAAGAACCTGCACCAGTCGTAGAAGTCTGGTGCAGCTATCATCCAATATACAGGTCCTATGAATCAACTGACAAGATTACTCAAACGGTCCTCCCCTTCGGGCATTAGGTAAAGGGTACAGATGTATTTTTCCTGGAACTTGGGCTGTGAACTGACCCTTTCATTTTACCATCAAGGCGTTTTGCCAACAAACTTCGTGGTATGCGACAGGTTCGCGTAATTGGGTTTTGCCAGTATCGTATCCGCACTACACTTATCATATCATCACATTTGACCCTTTCCTCATTTCTCTTATACTTTCCTCTGGATACAGGAAACCGCGTCAAGCG
>Ga0123333_10006004_pt1 | contig 10773 bp, 9 predicted proteins | sample BioC12SIPDNA_3_FD_89957 | JGI IMG/M metagenome (GOLD analysis project Ga0123333, IMG submission 89957) | Anaerobic biogas reactor microbial communites from Washington, USA - Biogas_R2_B C12 SIP DNA | ecosystem: Engineered > Bioreactor > Anaerobic > Unclassified | place: Washington, USA...
GTCCAGTCGGTCTTCTTGGTCGTCTGGTTGTGCAGTTCCATCAGAACCCCGAACAGGTTCATCATCGCATTGATGCCGAAGGCCAGGATCATGGTGCCCAGGTCCCAGATCCCCACCAGCATGCCGATCAACACGATCATCAGCGAGGAGCTGAGCGCGTACTCGTAAAACCGGGCGGGGTTCATGCCCTTCACCAGGTTTTTCTTGTACCAGTTGTAGCCGAACGTGGCCAATGAGAAGTGGGCCACGGCCGAGAGCAAGAGGAACACGGCCACGGCCGGGCCGAAGGGCAGCTCATACGCCAGCTTCGGATCGGGCACCAGCGAACGGGAAGCCAGATCGAACTTCAGGAAGTTAGTGTAGATCGGGTAGGTGGTCGCGTTGCTGAGCACGATCATCAGGATCCCCTGCACCAGGTGCAGGAAGCCCATGACGAGGTTGAACCGCCGCAGCCCGCTTAGTTGTTTCTCGGGGACGGCCGCGACTTAGACAGATGCTGTACGTGTAGGCATTGGATTGACTCTCCTTGTAAATCGATGTCACTGCACGATAGCAGGCTTTGACTCATTGCGATACGTCAGCGCGCCCCAGATAGGATGCAATCGCTCCCGCCAGCGCGCTGCCCTTCGCCTCGTCGAAGCTCCCGGTCGTGCGCCACAGGATGCTGCCCTGGCGCTCAACCAGCAGGACATGAACCTCGTCCTTGGTGGGGATGCTCAGCGCACGCATGAACCTTGGCAGGTCGATGTACAACGTGACCGTGCGCTCGCGCGCCTTAGCGTTGGGGATGCCTGCCCGCATGCCCTCGTTGATGAAGGTGCGCGGGAGCGCGGGCAGTTCATTGATGGTGGGCAGTTCATAGTAGGCGAGCTCAGGGAAGGAGGATTCCAGCTTGTCCGCAAGGGGAATCCAGGTGTTGACGATGGTCTGTTGGTACTGCAAGAAAGGCACGAACAGGAGATTCAGATCGCCCCCGAAGTCGCGGGGGAACTCGAGTTCCTGGCGATTCAGGTTGAATCCCGAAACTGTAGGAAACTTGGAGCTATCCGAGCCAATTCCCAGCCGGCTCCGGCGAACCAGTAGCGGCATTGCTCAACCTCCTTACATAGTCTCCACTCGCAATGAAAGACCTTCGTGCTTTGCAGATAGTTGCGTTCTAGGAGGACTCCGATTCTCTTGCGAACAGCGCCCGCCAGGCACCGGTGGCCCACAGCGCCCAGATCACCAGCACCGGCTGAAAAAATAGCCGGACAAAGCGGGCCTGATCGGTGTTCAGCCCGAAGGCGTCGATCCGGTTGACGTACTGCGAGATATTGCCCGGGAAGATCAGCACAAAGAACGCAGCGGCGGCCAGGCCGGCGAGCACGCGCTGTTTGGCCAGGAAGATCAGGGCTAGCCCGAGCGCAATCTCAGCGATTCCGGACAGAATGACGACCAGATCGCCATTCACCGGCAACCAGGCCGGCACCTGGGCCAAGAACTCGACCCGCGCCACCGTGAGATGGCTGATCCCGGCAAAGAGCAGGAATGCGCCCAACAGGATGCGCAAGACCGCCTGTACCATCCGGGAGGTCTCCCGCCCCACACTCGGCTGTTCTGGCTGAAGGCTCTTGTTCGCTGCGCTCACCATTTTCTCCATGCTTTACAAACCGGCCAAACGATGTATAATTTCATTATACTGAATATTTCATCAAAGTAAAGTATTGGCGTCATGAAAGATCTCCAAGCAACACAAGCCATCCTGGACTGGACCGCCGTCTTCATGCGATTGTCGATGAACGGCTTCCTCCGCTTCGCGCGCGGCTCCGGGCTGTCATGGGCGCAGATGGCGGTATTGATGCATCTCCACTACCGGGGTCCGCGCGAGGTGATGGCGTGTGGCGAGCTTTTGCAGCTATCGCCCGCGGGTGCCAGCCAGATGATCGAGCGGCTGGTGAAGCAAGGGCTGGTGCAGCGCAGCGAAACGCCGGATGACCGCCGCGTGCGGTTGGTGCATCTGACCAAGGCGGGGCGGCAGGTGGTGGATGAGATCATCCGGGCGCAGCAAGGGTGGCTTGAGCAACTGCTGTCAGCGCTCACCGGTGAGCAGCGCGCTGCTGTCAGTCGGGCGCTGCGCACGCTGACCACGCAGGCGACCCTCCTGGAAGTACCATAATTTCCCCAGGTGGCGACAAGACCCACAATCAATTAAGTCCCGAGCAACTCCACCGATCCCAGCCCGCCATTCACCCGAACCCGATCGCCGGTTTTCAGGCGCGTGGTAGCGTTTCCGCAGCCCACCACCGCGGGGATGCCCAGTTCACGGGCAACGATGGCCGCGTGGCTAAGCGGTGCACCTAAGTCGGTGACAATAGCGGCAGCACGCGGGAAAAGCGGCGTCCAGCCGATGTTGGTCATGGTGGTGACGAGCACCTCGCCGGGTTGCAGTTGGGAGCTGTCTTCCAGGCTGTCCAGGCGGCGGACCCTCCCCTCGACGACACCTAATGCGCCCGCTGCGCCCCGGATGATGTTCGGATCGCCTGCGGGGGGCAGGCTGATGTCTGCGCGCGAATCGTAGAAATCACTGCGACGGTTGGGATCCGCCGCCCAGGCAAAGGGGTCGAAGCGGCCGCAGATGAGGGTGGGATAGGGCGGCAGGTCCCGGTGACGCTCGAAGATTTCCCGGCGGAGAGGGAGCAACTGGAAGGATGGTTCCCTGCCCACCAGCCCGTCGAGCACTTCGTCGATGGTCAGGAAGAACACATCCTCGCCGATCCCCAGCAACTCCCCGGCGCGCAGAGCAAAAGCACGCATAACCATCATCCCGCGCGTCGCTTCCGAGCGCACGATCTCGCGCTGCTCCGCAGCTTTGGCGACCTTTTCCAAGCGGCGCCGCATCGCCCTTGTCTTGCCCGGATATCTCTGGCAGAAGCGACTCCAGGCCGCTTCGTAGGCAGCACGCTGGCGCGCCAGCATGGGTTCGATATCCACCGGATCTTTGGCCCAGTCGGCCAATTGGCGGTCAAGCCAGCCGGTGTCCTCCAGCGGCCGGGGCCAGGCGGCTTCACCCTCATTGACCCCGCGATGGCCGTAGGCTTCCAGATAGGCCTCGCCGCTCATCTCCCCGCGCAGAACACAGCCCAGGCCGGCCATCAGCCCCAGGCTCTCCAGCCGCCCCGACGACAATCCGCCCAGGTTCGAAAGCAGAGCATTGGCATCCTCCGCACCGACCAGGCCACGCAGGTCCTGTTCCAGCCGCACCTGCGCGTCCGATGACGCCGCGACGATGTGGAAGATCGCATCACGATAGTGTGGGGTAATCTCGTGCCGCCAGACGTCCGCCAACTCTGTCCCATTGCTGATCTGGTTGATGCGCGACTGCAACGCGGCGCAGGTCTGCCGATTTTGCGCCAGGAAACGCGGCGCCCGCCGGCGATACTGCCGGAGCTGCCACATGGTGCGCAGCAGGCTGGGCCAGATATCCTGGTTCCACTCCCGTTTGGAGAGCGGAAGCATAGGAATATCCATCTCCGGCGGGATCCGGCCCCACCAACCGGCCAACTCACGGTAAGCCCGGTGTGCATCGCCCTTGAACATGCGCGCGAAAGCCGTAACCTGCACACTGATGTTGGAGTAGAAACGGCCGGCGATGATCCCGTTCAACGGGTGGTTCTTGACCGTCAATGCCGGGCCGCCGATCCTCTCCAGATAGGGCCGTAGAGACGCGCTGAACGGCGTGAGCACCTCCGGCTGGGCCTCCATGAGGTTGGTGGCGGACCACAGGAAGTTCCCCTTCAGCGTGTCGTTCCATTCAGCAGTGATGGGGTTGTAGCCGTTCAGGCTGCTGATGGGACGCGCCTGCAGGATGAACAGTTTATCACCCGCGACCGCCCACTCGATGTCCTGCGGGCTACCGAGCTCATTCTCGACCGCATGCGCCTCGCGATGCAGCAGCCGGGCAACCCGGCTGAGCTCCGGCGGGCCGTTGTAGATCCCCTCGGGCCGTTCGAAGGTGAAGGTGGCCCCCGAAACCTGCCCGGAGACCAGCTTGTCGCCCAGCCCAGGCACGAAATTGCCCGTCATTTGCATCAGGTTCCCGGTCAGAGGGTCGGCGGTGAACAGCACGCCCGAGAAGTCAGGCTCGATCAGTTTTTGAATGATGACAGCCATGGAGGTCTCGTCTTCGTCCAAGCCTTGCGCCCGGCGATAGGCATTCACCCGCGCGCTGTACCTCGACAGGCGCACCGCCCGAATCGCGGCATGGACGTCGTCATCCAGGCGAACGTCCAACAGGCTCTCGAACTCGCCAGCAAACGAAGCCACGGCCGAATCCTCGCTCAGGGCCGAAGAACGCACCGCGAATGATATCTGTTTGCCGGCCCGCAGGCGCTCCAGTTGTCCCCTGACCTTCTCCCGCGCCGCGGGGATAAGATCATCCCCATCGAACGCAGTGGGGAGAAGGATGCAACCATCCGGCACGGGGAACCCCGCCTGGTAGAGCGTCGCCAGGGCGCGGCCTTTACCGCCCGCCCTATTCGCCTCCTCTGCCGGTAGTTCTCCAAAGGCATAGACCGCGCCGCCGGGGCGACCGCGGGTAACTCGTCTTTCGAGCCGCATCAACCGCGTGCCAAACCAGGCGAATGCAAAATACCCCAGCATCCCCGCAAGCGAACACAGCAGGATCATCCCGACGATGTTCTTGATCCCTCCGAAAAAGGCCACCGCCATGGCCGATGCCGATGCCCCGGCAATCGCGATCATCTTGGCCGCTTGCTTGCGCGTCCTGTCGTTCATGGTGGCTCATCTTTCCCTGTGTCCAGCATGGTCAGCAGCCCTGGCATCTTTGCGAACACCAGCGACGCCTTGGCCAACGCCAGCCCATGTTCGAGGTCACCGAAGACAAGCAATTTTTCGCCGACTTCGATGCCGAAATCGCGCCGCGCATCCGCAGGAATGACGATCTGGCCCCGCTCGCTGACCGTGATCGAACCGTAGAAACGTTTCCCGTTGGATTCGTTCGCCATCCATCGCTCCTTGCTTGATATGTCTTGTATACAAGATATATCTTACCCCGCCATCGCAGTCTTGTCAAGGCCAGGCACCCGGGTGGTAGTGCAGAACTTGTTGGCTTACGCAAAGCGCAATCACCTCAGCCCAACACAAGCTGCGCAGACCACTGCATCTGTGGGTGGCGTGCAGAAGGATGCTCGATTGAGGAACGCCGTGCGAGGGTTTACATTAACACCACTTGACGGCGCACTTGAGCCGCGGCTCCGCGCCACCGATGACTGAAGCAAGGCGCCTGACAAGAGGGACGAAGGTGGGATTGGCACTCAAAACGTACTGATCTTCAAGCCACGAGATCACCCGGCAATTCAGCTAAGGTTCTGTCTTCTCGTCCAGAACTTTCCGTTGGTGCAGCAAAGCGACCAACTGCTCCAGTCCAATTCCGTAGCGCGCGGCGATTCGATCCGCATAGCTCCGCCCCAGGGGGGGGCTCATGGTTATTCGGTAGCTATAGGAGCCGTCCCCGGCGACATCCACTTGCTCCTCCCGTCCTTCCTCGTATGAAGCTACCATGCTCACTACCCGGCTGTCGCCGGGCGTGTTGATGTTCAGATCATCGATGGTGGCCGCCAACTCGTGCAAGTGGGTGGTGAAGATGGCTCGCAAGCCGATTTGGCGTAGCGCCCGGACAATGTCCTGTGCCACGTACAGGCTCTCCCCCATGTTGGTGGTAGAAAGGGATTCGTTGAGGAGCACCAGGCTATCACGAGTGACCTGTTCGAAGATGGCCCGAATGCGGCGGGCCTCATCGCCAAAGCGCCCCGTGCCTGACTCCAACCGCTCCTCCACAGGGTAATGAGTGTAAATCCCATCGGCGGGGCTGATCCGAGCGCTCCTCCCCGGAACAAAAAGGCCGGCCTGCGCCATCACCTGGCCCTGGCCTACAGCCTGCATGTAGGTTGTCTTGCCTCCCTGGTTGGGGCCAGTCAGGATCACGATCCGGCCGCGTGATCCCAGAATCACTTCATTGGTCACCAGCTGTCCTGCCAGGTTTTGCCCTGGCTTCCGGCTGCTCAGGAGGAGAGCCAATTGGATATTGTAGTTGTCCTCGATCTCACAAATCCGCTCTGCGCTGGGGACTATCTCCGGCAGGCAGAGGGGTAGTCCCAATGACTCCATCTTCCCCGCAAGCTCCACTGCCTGCACATAGAAAACGATCCCCGGGTACAGGTCCTTCAGGAATTGGCTGTTCAGGTGGACATAGCCTTCTAACTCGCGGGCAATGGGCTTGGCTGTCTTCTCCAACACCCTGGACAGATCCCGGAAGAGGGGAACCAACATCGGTTCAGCCCGCCGGGATGGCCCGCTGAGGGGGGCGCCTCCGGCGATCATGTTGCTACTTTCTGTAAGCATAGGCAGCGTATGCAGAGAGGCGATGCCTTTCTTAGCAGCCGCGCTCTTGCCCAGCAGGCGATCCAGGAGGCTGCTCTCGGTGAACCGCTCTGAATCTACCGAAAGGAGCACGGCCTCTTCCGGCTGCAGATGCTCGTCAAGATTCACCCCTACGGTGATGCTCGCACATCCCCGCAACTTCGCAAGTATGTCCGGCAGGGCCTTGATGAGTTGCTGAAAGTCCTTGCCGGTGATGAACCGATCGATAGTGCTCTGCAGCGCTCGCAGTCCGGGCGAGTCGATCTCCCCATCCACCACCCCAAAAGCCTCGCTCAGATGGTGAACGCAATCAACCAGTAGTTTCAGTTCGCCCGCCCGCTGGATAACCTCGTGAAGGGAAGTCTCGCCGGCAAAGGAAGCATGGGTGAAGAACATCAGCTCGTCGAGCAGCGGCAACATTGACTTCAGAGCTTCCGTCAGGACCGGCTGGTGAAGCAGGTCATCCAGGATGGCTTGTCGATAGGCGAGCACTGCCGGATCCTGGCACAATTGATACAGGACCGCTCTGATGGAGTCCCGATGAGGATCGTAGGGGCACATCCCGGCGACAAGAGCCTCCAGGGCGAGGTCGCGGATTGCCTCGCTTGAAAGCTGCCGGTCAGATCGTGCCTGCTCGCCAGGCGGCCAAAGCAGGCTGAGACTTTGTTTACTCTCTCCGGTACCCAAAGCCATTCCTACCCTTCAGAATCGAGTCAAGGTGAACGTGCGATTTGTCCGCTCCGACGGGGCCATTCCGATTCCGGCAGCAATGACCCCGGCTGCAGATCAAGCATAGCATGGGGGATATGAACACGCAATCGTCACTAGAACCGGCTACTTCACCCACAATTCCCTCTGCGGCTCGCCCAGGTAGACCGCGCCATCGGCGGTCACCAGCACGTCCTCCTCCAGGCCGATGTAGCCATACCCCCGCACCACCAGGCCTGGCTCCACAGTATAGACGTGCCCCGCCTCCAGGGTGCGGCGCACGGTGTCGCCATAGCGTTCCCAGGATGGACCCAACAGCGGCCCGCCGTCATGCGCGTTGCGGCCCAGGCCGTGGCCGGTGGCATATTTGTACTCGGGATACCCTGCTCCGGTGACTACCCCGCGCGCGGCCGCGTCCACCTCCAGGCCTGTCACGCCCGGCCGCATGGCCGCAACGGCGGCCTCAACCGCCGCGCGCACGGTGTCGAATCCGCGGCGCACCGGCTCTGGCGGCTCAGCCTCCTCCGGCCGCAGCAGGTAGATGACGCGCTGGATGTCGGAGCAATACTCGTCCTGCCGCACGCCGAAATCCATGTGAACGATGTGGCCCGGCGCGAGGGCGATGGAGCCCGGCGCGCCATGCCCCACCGGCGAATCGGGGCCCGAGTTCACCGCCGGACAGCCGTCATAGTCCCAGGCAGCGGTCACGCGGAGCTCCGCCATCTGCGCATGCGTGAAATCGCCCACCTCCCGCTCCGTGAGACCGGCGCGGACAAAGGCGAAGGTCCGCTCGTAAATGAGCCGCGTCGTCTCCACGGCATCGCGGATGAGAGCAATCTCCGCCGGGGTCTTACGCGAGCGCAGCGCGGCGATGATCCCTTCTGCCGAGATCAGGCGCTCCCCGTAGGAAGTGCCCTCCAGGTAGCCGGTCAGCAGTTGGTACATGCCGTGCGTCAGGCCGTCGGCGTAAACGTCGTTCGTGGAGGTGTTGATCGCAATCTGCGCCGGATCGATACGGTCCAGGGCCGCCAACAGAACCGGCCGGATCGCCTCATCGTAGGGCAGGACCTCGTCGAAAAGCCCCTTGCTCTGCACTGCGTCCGCCTCGAAGCGGCCGACGATGGCGATCCGCTGGCCGGCAGACGTGAGGATCAAGGCGCTCTGCCAGGTGAGCGTCTCGGGGCCAAAGATCAGCGGCAGGATGGGGTCGGCTCCGGCCGAGGTTTCGCGTACAAAGGTGAGCCAGGCGTCGACGCCGGTCTCACGCAGTATGCCGGTCGCTTGATGAACCTTCTCGTGAACCAGGGAAGATGTCACGGACTGCCTCCAAGAAATCAATATCGCACGACGGGCATCATAGCGCCGCCTTAGCGGACCCGCAAGCACAGCCGTTCCCCTCTCGTGGAGATGGCCCATGCGCCCTCCGCATCCGTTCCCTCTCGTAGGGGCGGCCCTTGCGGCCGCCCTCGTGAGGTTCGCTTGGCCGGCTTCATTGCGCAAGGAGCAAGGATTGCCCGCGCCGGATAGATGATGTACGATGCTCTTCCGCACGGCAAAACAAGCACAGGACCAAAGTAGCAAGAATCATGCGCACCGAACAAGAGATGCTTGAACTCATCCTGGAAACCGCCAGGGACGACGAGCGCATCCGAGCCGTCATCATGAACGGCTCGCGCGCCAACCCCAACGCGCCGCGCGACCCCTTCCAGGATTTTGACATCGTCTACATAGTGACCGAGGTCGCGCCCTTCAGAAGGAACACGGCATGGATCGAGCGTTTCGGCGAGCTCATGATCCTGCAGATGCCCGATGACATGCAGGATCTCCCTCCCAAGGAGGATGGCGGCTTTACCTACCTCATGCAGTTCACCGATGGCAACCGCATCGACCTGGGGCTCTACCCACTCGCCAGGCTCGCCGAGCTGGAGAGGGACAGCCTGAGCCTCCTTCTGCTGGACAAGGATGGGCTCATTGAGCCGTTTGCGCCCGCGAATGAGAGCGACTATCTGCCGAAGCAGCCAACGGCCAAGGCGTTCGCCGATTGCTGCAACGAATTCTGGTGGGTGAGTCCGTACGTGGCAAAGGGCTTGTGGCGGGAGGAGATCGCCTACGCCAAGCACATGCACGAGCATTACGTTCGTGACCAGCTCATGCAGATGCTTGCCTGGCATGTCGGCGTCCACACCCGGTTCTCGAAAAACCCGGGGAAATTCGGCAAATACCTCCAGCACTACCTCCCGCCGGACCTGTGGGAGTTGCTCCTGAAAACCTACGCAGGCGCCAGCTACAAGGACACCTGGGCAGCCCTGTTCGCCACGTGCGATCTCTTCCGGATCGTCGCCCTCGATGTCGCAGAGCACTTCGGCTTCGACTATCCTCACGCGGACGACCGTAGAGTGAGCGCGCACCTGCGACATGTGCACGACCTGCCCCAGGATCCGCTGGAAATTTACTGACCAACGACACGTGGTCTTGCTCCATGCAACCCATCAGGCTGAATCTCGTAATACAGCATGACAGGTTCCTGTAGTGCAGCGCTACTACCGCGTGAGGTAAGCCCTAATCCCCCCTGGGAAAAGAGCTTCGCTAAACTGTCACGGTTTGGCCGCAGTCAAATGGACTACTGTAGAACGAGGCAGACAAATCGTTAGAAGGGCCGTGCTCGATGACCACCCCTGCTTCAAACCAACCTGCACCGCGACGCGCATCGGCCAGCCTGACCCGCATCGCCCTCAGCCTGACTGCCGTCATGGTCAGCCTGGCCGCGCTCCTGTTCGTGCCTGCTGGCCGGCTGGACTGGGTAGAGGCTTGGGCGCTCATCTTGGTGTACACTGGGTTTCTGGCTTTGTACGCCTGGTGGGGTCTTAAGAGGGATCCGGAACAGTTGCGCGAGCGCGGCCGGGCCCATAAGGCGGAAAACGTCAAGTCGTGGGACAAGACTATTATGGCCGCGTATACCGTGTTCCTGCTGCTGACTCCCATCGTCGCAGGTCTTGATGCAGGGCGCTACCGTTGGTCGACCGTGTCACCATATGTGAAGGGGCTGGCGTGGCTGGTGTTGTTCTTGGCCGGTGCATTGGTTTTTTGGGCGCTGACGGCCAACACGTACCTCTCGCGCTTGGCCCGCATCCAAGAGGACCGGGGACAGGTCGCCATCACCACCGGTCCGTACCGCTTCGTCCGCCACCCGATGTACCTGGGAATCATCGTGCTATTCCTGTGCGTGCCTTTAGGTCTGGGATCCTGGTGGGCGCTGCTGCCGGGTGGCGCGATCGGCCTCCTTTTCGTGCTCAGGACCGCCATGGAAGACCGGATGTTGCAAGATGAACTGCCGGGCTACGTCGAGTATGCTCAGCGCGTCCGATATCGCCTGGCGCCGGGCATCTGGTGAGGGGAACCGATTAGCCGGACACGGCATCACACGACGAGCGAACTGTCGATCCGGCGAATTCCACTGAGGCAAAGCCATATGAAGATCGTACTCATCATCGTAGGAGTGCTCGCGCTCCTGACACTCACAGGCTGGTGGGGGCTGCAGATCACCCCCAGGCCATTCCCCGCCTACGCGGTTCCAACGCCCGCACCGAGAACAGTCCCCCTGCCCGCAGGACTTCCTGCGCCGGTCGAGCGGTTCTATCGAACGGTCTA
>Ga0123333_10006009_pt1 | contig 10767 bp, 8 predicted proteins | sample BioC12SIPDNA_3_FD_89957 | JGI IMG/M metagenome (GOLD analysis project Ga0123333, IMG submission 89957) | Anaerobic biogas reactor microbial communites from Washington, USA - Biogas_R2_B C12 SIP DNA | ecosystem: Engineered > Bioreactor > Anaerobic > Unclassified | place: Washington, USA...
ACCACGTCGGGGACGATGTCGCGAGCCCGCGCAACCAGCTCGTCGTATTGAGCCCGGGTGTACTTGCGGTTCATTCGCTTTAGAACCGCATCCGAGCCGCTCTGGGCGGGACAATGAATATAGGGGCAGACATTGGGCAGATCCCGCATCGCCTCAAGGATGTCGTCGCCGAAATCAAGCGGATGGCTGGTGACGAATCTGAGCCTGCGCATGCCAAGGCCCGACAACGTGCAAAGCAGGTCGCTGAATCTGACACTCGCGCCGCCGTCGCTCCACGAATAGCCATTTACCGTCTGGCCAAGCAGCGTGATCTCGCTGACGCCTCCGTCGAGCAATCGCCGGGTTTCGGTGACGATGTCTTCCGGCCGTCGGCTGCGCTGCGGGCCTCGCACGAACGGCACGATGCAGTACGAGCAAAAGAAGTCGCATCCCATCGCCACCCGCACAAATGCCTGGGCGGAGCTTTGTACGGGCCGGTTCAGTTCAATCTGGTTGACCAGCTTGTCGCCTTCGTACCGGCTGAGGTTCTCGGTGCGCAGCGGGTCCAGAGCGACCACTTTTTCACCGGCGGCAGCGGAGGCTATCATGTCGCTCAACTCGCCGATTCTGCTCGGGGCGCACACGATGTCCACCTGCGGGAACTTGGTTCGCATGGCCTGGCCCTCTTTCTGTGCCATGCATCCGATCACCGCGACGATCAGGCGCTTTCCGTCAGACTTGCGCTGTCCGTCCGCCCCAAGCCTGGAGCACACCTTGTTTTCCGCCTGCTGCCTTACCGAACAGGTGTTGTAGATCACGACGTCGGCGTTGGTGCGGCCGGCGACTATCTCGTGGCCGTGCCGGCGCAGGTCGCCATCCACCAGCTCGCTGTCGAGCCGGTTCATCTGGCAGCCCATGGTTTCGATGTAGATTTTCATAATCACTGGCAGTTATACCGCTTTGGCGGGTCTTTTGGTCGGGCCAGTCTACCACAATAAGGTAAAGGTTGTTGTTACAAGGCGCCCGGGTTGCGAAAATGAATCAAAACCGCGGAACGGCCCCGGGGCCAGGCGCGTTTAACAGGAGGAAGGAACCTGTGATAAAGATCATCGGCGGTGAATTCCGAGGCAGAAACATTCTGGCCTCGCCCGGCAAGACAACCCGGCCAATGACGGCGATGGTGAAGAAGTCGCTGTTTGACACGCTTGCCCCATATATGATCGACGCCAACGTAGCCGACATCTACTGCGGAACGGGCACGATAGGCCTTGAGGCCCTCAGCCGGGGCGCTCGGCTGTGCCACTTTGCCGAGATGGACCGCCACGCGCTTGACCTTCTGCGACGGAATATCGAAACGCTGAACGTGGCCGGCAGCAGCGTTATCTGGGCAGGGGACGTTGTCCGGCGGTTGCGTCAATGGTTGGACGAGATGAAGAAACCGCTGGACCTGGTGTTCGTTGACCCGCCCTTTCCCGCGGTTCGAGAATGGGACTGGAGCGCGGTGCAGGAAACGATCTTCGATCCGCTGGCGGCGAAGATGTCAGCAGGCGGGCTGGTTGCATTACGGCTGCCGGCGGAGACGGACCACCCGGAAAATATCGGCGATCTTCAGTTGGCCAGAACCAAGCACTACGGCGGCATGAAGGTGCTGCTGCTCGAACGAGCGGACAAAGAGACCTGATGGCAAAAGGCTCGTACATGTACTTCGAGCCGCATCGCGCGGCCAAGCTGCGAAACCTTAACCTGACCGTGCGCCAGGCGGTTGAAGGTTTCATCTCCGGCCTGCACAGAAGCCCGCACAAGGGTTTCAGCGTCGAATTCAGCGAGCACCGCGAATACACGCCCGGCGACGATCCCCGGCATCTTGACTGGGTGGCGTGGGGCAGAAGCGACCGCCTCTACATCAAGCAGTATGAGCAGGAGACGAATCTCCGCGCCTACATCCTGCTCGACGTAAGCACTTCGATGAACTACCGCCACAGCGGCGTGATGACCAAGTTCTCCTACGGCGCGTATCTCGCCGCCTGCCTGAGCTATCTCATGTGCCGCCAGCAGGATGTTGTCGGCATGATCGCGTTCGACCGCGACATACGCTGGCATGTGACGCCGGGTTCAACGCCGGCTCACATGGACCGCATCTTCAAGCACATAGAGAACACCCGGCCCGGCGGCGGCACGGCCATCGCGACAACATTCCACAAACTGGCCCAGATGCTCTCGAAACGCGGGCTGGTGATCATCATATCGGACCTGTACGACGAACCATCCGCAGTGCTCAAGGCGCTGCAACACTTCGTCTACAAGAAACACCAGATCATCCTCATGCACCTGATGGACAAGGCAGAGGTGCAATTCCCCTTCAAAAGTATGGTCTCGTTCGTTGACATGGAAACCAACGAGCGGATTCAGGTGGACCCGCACCAGGTGCGCGACGCCTATGTCGCCCAGATGCGGCAGTTCATCGAAGGCTGGCGCAAGGAGTGCGGCGACAGGCGGATCGAGTACCTCAACGTCGTCACCGACACGCCGTACGACACGATGCTGCTGAACTACCTTGCCCGCAGGAAGGCGATGATGCGATGAGCCCGGCAGTGGGATTCCTATCGCCGTGGCTGCTTCTGGGGCTGCTGGCCGCGATAATCCCCCTCGCGCTTCATCTGCTTGCCAAGTCTCGCGCGCAAGAGGCGCAGTTTCCTACGTTGAGATTTCTGAAACTCAGCATGCACAGGACATCACGCCGGCGGCGGATTCAGCATTTGGGGCTCATGGCGCTGAGAATGCTTCTTCTTGCGCTTCTGGCTGTGGCGGTTGCCGAACCGTTCAGCAGGCCCGCGGGCGGATGGACGCCTCGCCAGGGCGCCGCCGCCGTTCTCGTGCTGGACAACAGCCTGTCGATGGCCGCTGCCGGCAAGGATGAAGCAACCAGTTTCGCTAGGGCGAAAACTCAGGCCCTGGCGCTACTGAATCTTGAAAAGGAAGTGCGACCCGCCAAGGCCGCCGTTGTCGCCGCCGTTCCGTTCGACGATGACGAGGCGCCGCTTACCGACCGGCTGGATCTGCTGCGAGCCCGCATCGAGAAACTTCCCTTGGCGCATCGAGGGGCAAGCGCGGGTCGAATCCTCAGCGAGGCTGCCGACCTGCTTGCCGATCCGCTGGCCCAGCGAACGGTGTATCTGTTCACCGATCTTCAGCGGGCCTCTTTCGAGAACATAGACCAGATGCGTCTGGCCGCCGGCGGCGCCGGACTGTCGCTGATGATCATTGACGCGGGCAACGCGAACGTGACGAACGTCGGCGTAACCGGCGTCTCGGTGCAAGGCAAGTGCATCGTCGATCACCAGGTTGAAGTGACTGCCAATCTCAAGAACTACTCGCCCATGGAAAAGACGGTCGAGGTTTCGCTGCTGGTCAACGGCGTGCTCGCCTCCGGGCCGGTGGCGGCGACGCTGGCGCCGGCGGGCGGCGAAGGCTCGCAGGCGGACTGCAAATTCGGTTACTCCTTCACGCAGGAGGGGCCCGCCAACATAGAGGTGGCGATTGAAACGCCCGACGACCTGATGGAAGACAACTCCCGCCGCCTGGCCCTGAACATAGGCGGGCGGGTCGAGGCGCTGGTGGTTGGTGACGGCGGGGACGGCAAGCAGCCGCTGATGGAAGCCGCTGCCGTCGTAGGCATCGCCCTGGAACCGCTTGGCGAGGATGCGCCGCGGTGGCACATAAACGCCGGCAAGGTTGAATCGGCCGCGATTTCGCCGCAGGCGCTGGCGGGCAAAGACATAGTCTTCCTCTGCGATGTTCCATCCGTCGCGCCGGCCCAGGCGCAGGCCCTGCGGGACTATGTGCAAGCGGGCGGCTGGGCTGTCTTCTTTCTGGGCCCGAGGGTGGATGTCGAAAATTACAACGCCGCGCTGGGCGCGATTCTTCCAGCGGTGATCGGCCCGGCAGTAGGCGAGATCGGCTTCAGCGCCGAGGGCCAGTCCGTTGCGGCAGTGGACGTCAGGCACGGCTTCTTCAAGGATCTGTTTCCCAACGAAAGCGATTATCTTGGCGTTGTCGTGCAGAGATACTACCCGCTGACGCCATCCGCCCAGGCTCGGGGGCTTGTCCACCTTAAGAACTCGCAACCGCTTATCGTCGAGGGCGTCGCGGGCGGCGGCAAGGTTGTGCTGGTGGCGACGGATGCATCCCCGCTTTGGAGCAGCCTGCCCAAGAGCGGGCTGTTTCTGCCGATGGTGCTGCGGATGAGCCTGCTTGCCAGGCAGGGCGGGGACGGATCTAACGTTGACCATATTTGCGGCTCGCAGGTTCGAATAGTTCCCGGTTTTGCGGACTCGCGCGCTCCCGAGGTTGACGTCGTTGTGGACATGCCCGGCGCCGGCCGGCAAACGGTGAAGGCCCGGGCGAGCAATGAAGGCATGTCGGCAGTGTTCAGCCAGACCGCTGATGTTGGTTTCTACCAGTGGCAGGCGCGAAACGGCGATGTCGAGGCGGCTGGGTGTTTCGCCGTCAACCCCGACGCCCGTGAAGGCGATCTTGAGCGGGTGTCGCAGGACAGGATCAGGGAGATGCTGTCCGCTTCGGGCTTTGAGCATGTTCACATCGGCCAGAGCGTGCAGGACGTTCATTCGCAGGCCGCCATAGCCGCCGAGCCGCGCAACTGGTGGGGCCTGCTCAGCACGATCGCCGTGGTTGTGCTCGTTCTGGAAACGCTGGTCGCCAACATGTTCCGCAAGCCCGAGGGGGACTTTCCAAGATGAAGCCGCGTCACGCCGGCCGAAACCGAGGCCTGCTTGCCGTTCACAGCGGCGCCCTTGGCGACGTGATTCTCTTCGGCAGGCTGCTGGAAATGACCCCCGGCCCCAGAACGCTCATAGCATCCGGCCAGAAGGCCTCGCTGCTCAAGACGGCGGGGGTGGTCCAGGAAACGCTGGATTTCGATCTTCTGCCGATGCACGAAGTCTTCTCTTCAACCCCGCTTGATCAATGCCGGCTTGCGGGCATGCTGGGAGGCTTTGACCGGCTCATCAGTTGCCTGGGCGGTGGCGGCGATGAACCTTCACAGAGATTATCAAGCCTGTGCGGCTGTGCCCAGGCGACGTTCCTGCCCGTGCGTCCGCCCGCGCGGTACGACGGGCATCTTGTTTCGCTCTGGCTTGAGATGCTCGGCTCGGCAGGGCCGGTTAGTGCGGCCCCATGGCGATTCCCGGCCTCCTCGGCGGATGCCTATGACGGCTGCACTTTCATTCATCCCGGCTCAGGCGGCGCGGACAAGTGCTGGCCCTTGTGCCTGTTTCTTGAGCTTGCCGACGTGCTGCAATCATCGGGGCACAAGCCGGTTTTCATCCTTGGGCCGGTCGAGCTGGATCGTCTCGATACGGCGGTTGTCGAGGAACTGGAGCGTCGGCATTCCGTTCTCCGCAGCCCTTCGTTGGCTCGCCTGGCGGGCCTGCTGGCGCGATGCAGGCTTTACGTCGGCAATGACAGCGGGGTATCGCATCTTGCCGCCGTCGCCGGCGCAAGTTGCGTCGTGTTGTTCGGTCCGTCGTCCAGCAGGCACTTCGCGCCGATAGGGCCGAAGGTGACGGTGATACAGGCCCCCGACATGTCGCAAATTGGTTTGGACGCAGTAGTTCGCTCGGCGAGCATTGCTTCCGGCACTGGCATGCTATAGTATTCCATAGGCTGACTTGGCTTTGCCCGGTGAAGCTCCTGCAAATTATCCTCAAATGGGTGAATGATGGTCATAAAGCACAACCTGATACCGATCCTGATAGGGGTTCTTCTCGCCGCCGGCTGTGGAAACCGCCACTGGTTCAGCAGGAAGCAGCCTCCAATCATCCAGCCGATCGAGCAGGCAGCGCCGTTGGATGAGCCGCGGGATGAAGCGTTGGTCGTCGCCGCGGATGAACGGGCGGCTGGGGCCCCCACGACCAAGCCGGCGGAGCCCAAGGTTCGCACCATCGCCGAGCCCGCGGATGTGGACCCCAGGAACGCCAAGGTCATCGGCGCGTATGGCTTTCAGGTCAACAACACCTACATCACCATCGAAGAGCTGCTCAGCTCGGCAGCCAATGCTCTTGCGGAACTCCCGCCGCACCTTAGCGAGGATGCGTTCCGCCGCCAGGCGCTGTGGATCATCCAGCAGGAAATCCAGAACCAGATTCGCATCGCGCTGATCTACGACGAGGCGCAGGCCAGGCTTGCCGACGGTCAGAAGAAGTACATCGACGACGAAATCCAGAAGACGCTTCAGGCGATGGTCGCCGAAGCCGGCGGCAGCAAGAGCAGGCTCGAACAGATTCAAATCGAACGAGGCACGACCCTCGACGATGTTCTCAGAGAACAGCGACGCCGGATGACGGTTGATCTTTACATGCACATCAAGTTCAAACCGCTCGTTCAGGTCAGCCGGTCCATGCTGCTGGACTACTACAATCGCAACGCCGCCGCGGAGTATTCGACGCCCGCCAGGGTGTCTATGCAGTTGATATCCGTGCCGATTTCCGCGCTTGCGCCGGCGCGTGCAAGCGAGGATCAACGTCTGGCGGCCAGGTCCGAAGCTCGGGGGCTGATCGATCAGGCCAAGGCGGCGCTGGATTCCGGCGAGAGTTTCGGCGCCGTTGCAAAGCGGTTTTCCAAAGGCCCCCGCGCCGGCGATGAGGGCGTCTGGCCGATGATGGAGGCAGGCAACTTTAAAGAGGAGGCCGTCGAAAAGGCGGCGTTCTCGCTGCAAGAGGGCCAGGTCAGCGGCATCATCGAAACCCCCGACGGGTTCTATATCGTCAAGGCCCTCAAAGTGGAGCCCGCAAAGGTTGCCTCTTTCGAGCAGGCCCAGGCGCAAGTCGAGAAGGCCCTGACCAAAGAGCTCTACGCCAAGCTCGACGCCGAGTACATCAGCAAGAAGTCGAAAACCACGACCATCAGCTTCTCCAAGATGCTTGAGGAACTGGCTCTTCAGAAGGCCATTCAGAAGCACCGCAAATAAGCCCTATTTCTTCAGCAGTTCGTTTTCGGGAACATTCTGCGCTATCGTCCGCAAATGCACGTCCTGCTGCGGGAAGGCGATCTCGATGCCGTTGGCCTTGAATGCCTCGTCGATAGCCATGTGCAACTCATGCCGCACCGGCAGCAGGTCGCCAATTTTTCCGACGAACGCCCTTAGCTCAAAGTCCAGGCTGCTGGAGCCGAACGACATGAACAATGCCGAGGGAGCGGGATCATCGAGCACAAGCTCGTGATCTTCCGCCGCCTTGAGCAGCAGGGCCTTGGCCTTCTCGGTATCGGATCCATACGCAATTCCAACCGGAATGACGACTCGAAGCACGGTGTCGCTCAGCGTCCAGTTCACCAGCTTGTCGGTGATGAATGTCTTGTTGGGCACGATAAGCTCTTTGCGGTCCCAGTCCACGATGGTCGTCGCGCGGATGCGAATCCTGCTGACCGTTCCGCTGACGGTTCCGACGGTGACAACGTCGCCAACTCGGATGGGGCGCTCCACGAGGATGATCAGGCCGGAGACGAAGTTGGCGAAAATCTCCTGAAGGCCGAAGGCCAGGCCAACGGTCATTGCGGCGACAAGCCATTGAACATGATCCCACTGAAGGCCCAGCACCTGGAACGTTATGGTCAGGCCCAGGGCGACGATCACGTAGCGGGCCAGCGTTGCGGCTGCGTGCTTGGCGCCCATGTCCAGATAATGCAGCCGGCTCAGCACGGCCAGTTCAAGCAGGCCGGGAATGTTTCTGGCTGCGGCGACTGTGAGCACCAGCATGATAATCGCCAGGCCAAGGTCCACCAGCGTTACGGCGGTGACGGCCGTCCACAACTGCACCTGCTTGAGCATGATCAGCGCCGGAAGGATGTCGGCCCAGATAAGCCACATGCCTATCAGCAGCATGCCGCCAAGCAGATACTTCATGATCTGCCCCGTCTGCTTGCTGACCGCGTTGAGATCGATTGGCGGCTGGGCTTCGGGCTGTATTTCGGGCTGATCCTCGGCGGCGCCTCCGATTTCAACCTTTTGACTCGCCATGCTCGCCGCCCTTGCCGCAAGGCGGGCGCGGGCGATCTGGAACCACCGCATGAGCATGCCGTGCACGAACACAGGCCCACGATCAGCAAAAGCGTCAGCAGGATTCTGTAAGAAAGATGCAGCGTCGTATAGTGGTAGCCCATGCCTGCCGCAATCGCCAGCACAACGGGAACAATGCACGCGACGGCGTACCACGTGTGCCTGGTGCGCCATAGCCAGCCGTGAGGATGCCTGGCCAGCGCCGGCCCCAGGGTCTTGCCCGTCGGCTGGAGCAGCGACGCCATTGCGCCCGAGAACACAAGCAGCGACAGCATCGTCAGCAACCGCCCCAGGCTATCGGCGTAGGCGCGAGATGGCTGGGCCTGCATGATCGCAGCCGCAAGCACCAGAGGAGCAAGAATTACCGCAAACCGTCCCACGCCACTGTGCAGGGCCTGCATTGATTCGACCGGCCAGGCGAAGTGCGCCTCGCCCAGGCCGCCTTTCATCGACGCGCGCCGAAGGAACATGACCGGCCACAGCATGCATCCGACAGCAACCAGCCCGTGACCAATCGCAACCGCCAGCACCGATTGCTGTGCGTGCGTCAATCGCCACCCGACGAACGCAATAAGCAGCGGCCAGGCCGAGGAAAGCGCTATTGTGACAAGCGCAGCCACCGATGTCGGCTTGAACGAATCGCGGGCCTGTCCATGCCGCGCCTGGCGAAGCAGAACTTTCTCAAGCCGCCCGCGAGACGCCAGAAGCGCAAGCACCGCCAGCATGTAGATAAGGCTGATGGGGTTGCCGCCAATATCTCGCACAAACGCCTTGACCGCGACAAGCCACTCGCCCGGCGCTGCCAGTCAGGAGAGGGCTTCCTGACTTCGGTCAATGTCGGTTCTTTGCAGCGCCGGAGCGCTCTTGGCCCAAAGGAACCTCTCGTCGATGTAACGCCTGAAATCCTCGGTGCGCTCGATGAGGCGCATGTAGGTTGAATCCACTTCCACCAGCGCCGAAACAAGAAGCTCGTATTCCTGAATCAGGGCCACGAGATCCGCGCGGGCCCGCCGCCCCTGCGAGTGATGCAAATTGGAAAGCTTTTCGTTGAGTTCAAAAAGCTCCACGCGCGTGCGAGCGATTGCATCCTGTCGATCATGGGCGTCGAGACGATCCTGCCTTACGTCGCCCAGGGATGAGCGGTATCTGCGAAGCAGGTTTCCGACGCCGTCCGTCAGGCCGACGGTTTCAACCATCGTGCTGACGTTTGTGAACGTCTTGTCCAGCGCTGCCGAGCGGGCCTGCACAGCCTTTAGTTCCTGCTCTGTTTCGACGCGGCGGGCGCGAATCTCTTCAAGCCTGCTCAGTTCGGCCGGCGCCGATTCAGCGGACTGTTGCGCAAAGGCGTTGATACCGTTTGGGCCAAGGGCCGCAATGAAGGCGGCCACGAGCACTAGTGTTTTTATTGTGGATTGCATAAGCCCTTTCCGGCTGACAATGTGCGGATGTATGCCTGGATCAGCTATTTTACTGAAAACCGCGCGACAATAAAGCCCGCCCTGAGATTGCTGTTCTGGCCGATGGTCCGCATCCTCAATATACGTTGAACCCGCGGGCATTGATCGGCGTGAAAAGCTTGACGGCCGGCGGCGGCTCAAGGACTATGACCTGATGAACATCTGTCACGTTATTACCAGGCTGATCCTGGGCGGAGCACAGGAAAACACTATTCTCACCTGCGAAGGTCTTCACCAGGCCGGGCACAACGTGACGCTTGTGACCGGCCCGGCCCTTGGCCCCGAAGGCGAACTGCTGACACGCGCCCGCAACGGCGGCTACGAGGTCATCGTCACAGATGACCTGCGCAGGGAGATTAACCCGCTGCGCGACTGGCGATCGCTTAAGAAGCTGCGAGCGATTTTCGCCGCCCGCAAGCCTGACGTGATGCACTCGCATTCGTCCAAGGCCGGAATACTCGCCCGCCAGGCGGCCTGGGATCTGGCGACGCCGCTGGTGGTTCACACAATTCACGGCCTTCCGTTTCATCCTTACCAGCCGTGGTGGCTAAACAGGTTGTACATAATGCTCGAGCGCCGCTGTGCCCGGCAGAGCGGGGCGATAATCTCGGTGGCGGACGCCATGACGGCAAAAGCGCTGGCGGCAGGCATAGGCTCGCCCGCCCAATACGTCACGATTCGCAGCGGCATGGAAACCGAAAGCTTTCTCAACCGCCCGCCACAGGCCGACGAGTTCCGCCGCGGCCTCAATCTGCCCGACGGGGCGGTGCTCTTCTCGCAGGTCTCAAGGATCGCGCCGCTAAAAGGGCACGACTTCATTCTCTCGGCGGCAGCGCAGGTTCCAAACAACATTCATTTCTGCTTTGTCGGCGACGGTCCCATCAGTGCGCAAGTGGCTCGTCGCGTTGATGAGCTTGGGCTCTCCGGCCGCGTGCACATGACGGGTTTGCTGCCGCCGGACATGATGCCCGCCGTGATGCACGCAAGCGACGTGGTGATACATTGCTCGCTTCGCGAAGGGCTTGCCCGCGCGATACCCCAGGCAATGCTTGCCGCCCGGCCGGTGGCGTCATTCGACATCGACGGCGCGAGGGAGGTTGTCACCGATGAAACGGGCATTCTGCTGCCGGGCGGCGATGTTCCCGCCCTGGTCAGCGCGATTGTGCGACTTGGAACCGACGAATCGCTGCGTAACAGGCTCGGCCGGGCCGGGCGCGATCTGTGCCGCGACCTGTTCGACTGGCGAGTGATGGTCCGGCA
>Ga0123333_10006012_pt1 | contig 10764 bp, 9 predicted proteins | sample BioC12SIPDNA_3_FD_89957 | JGI IMG/M metagenome (GOLD analysis project Ga0123333, IMG submission 89957) | Anaerobic biogas reactor microbial communites from Washington, USA - Biogas_R2_B C12 SIP DNA | ecosystem: Engineered > Bioreactor > Anaerobic > Unclassified | place: Washington, USA...
CAGGTGCGGCGCGCGGCACAGCAACTCGCCGACTGGGGCTCAGGCCCCAACACGGTGAACTTCCGGTACGGGAACGCGCGTGTGCCCGGCTGGATGGGCATCATCGCAATGTCGAGCTATTTCGCCACCGGTGACGAGTACTACCTCAACGGCATGCGTCTCATGTACGAGGTAGTCAAAGAACTCGGAGACGAGCGCTACGGCCTGTGGGTACACCCGCTCAGCGGCGGCCACTGTGACTGTGAAGTGAAGCACTCCGGCGAGGCCGGCTTCATGGCCGGGGTGTTGATGACCGCGCTCAAGTACCTCTACCTGGCCACCGGCGACGAAGAGGTGGCCGAGCGCATCGTCAGAACGGCCCGCTTCACCATCGACACCATGTGGGACGAGCAGGAGGGCGCCTTCCACTACACCAGTTGCCCGAAGACGGGCATCAGCCCGATCCTGACCATGTTGACGGCCAACGGGCAGGCGTTTGCGGCCAACTACTCCGGCGACAGCCGGATGATGGACCTCATGCGCAAGGCCTTTGCGCGCGGGCTTGCGGCATTCCAGGGCGGGGGCGCGGGCAATCAGGTCATGTATGGGCTGCCGATTGCCTCCGCCCCTGAAGCGATTGCGGAGATATCGCGCTTCGAGGGCATCGGCTTCGCCGAGTACTCACGGGCGATGCTGGCCGCGGCATTGAGCCCTGCGCGCCGCCCAGTCCCCGCGCTGGTGCCCAACCCCGACTTCGAGCAGACCGGCGACGGCTGGCGCACCAGGCCGGAGTTGACGTATGAGATCACAACAGAGCTATCTCATACCGGCGCCGCCTGCGCGAAGGCAAGCGGAAAGATCGCCGGGCAGGGCGAGTATCTCGTGACCTGGTACGCCTGCGGGGCGCCGTGGGAGATCGTGTGGCTCGAGCCGGGACGGCGCTACCGTGCGCAGATGTGGCTGCGCGTTGACAGGCTGGGCGAGGGTATCCCGGCGCCGAAGCCCCGCATCGCGTTCCGCTCAAAGGGCACCACGCGCGATTCGGTCAGCACCAATCCATACGACCTCAGCCGCATGGGAGAGTGGCAGAGGCTCTCATGTGACTTCGAGGTGCCGGAATACTACGATGCGCTCTATATCGCCGTCAGCACCGGCACCCGCGAGCCGCAGGAGGACGTGCTGATGTGCCTCGATGACATCGCCATCGTGCCGGCTGAGCTTCCGGAGCGCGACGCCTACGTTTACCCCACCGGCGATGCCGCACAGGCGCGTCTCAGCGGCGGGCTTGCGCTCCAGCCCGATGAGTTCACCACGACCTGGCAGACGATCTCCGCCCCGGAGCAGAAGGCGGGTCGGGCTGTCTTCAGCATCACGGTGCCGCTTGATGACACCTATCGGCTCTTCGCGCGCGGAATGGGGCGCGGAGCCGAAGCACGGGTCGGCATTGCCATCGACGGGCGCGACGCGGGAGAACTCGCTGTCAGCGCTTCGACCAACCACCAGTGGATGGAGTTGCCCGGCGCGACCGCCCTGAGCGCCGGAGACCACGAGGTGACGCTCACCTGGCCGGCGGGCTGTGCGGCCGTCATCCAGAAGCTCTGCCTGACCAACGAACCGGCCATGTGAACTGCCTGTAGCGGCAGCCGGCAGCGGCTTCGGCATGGGCGTGACTGCCGTCGGTATTGACCGGAAAGCGTCAACGCGGGTATACTTGCCCCGTTCGCCAAAGGGGAGTAGCATGGCGGCCTGTGCCGCTACGGGAGGGCCAACACCTCGAAGGTCACCTTCTGGTCTCTCGACCGGCTTGCCCCGGGTGTCAGACCTTTGGCTCAGCGCACTCGATGCGTATGGCTAAGGCTTGGCTTCACATCCGGAGGCTTCAGATGAACGGCCGTTACCCAATGCTCCCCGTCTTCGTCGCAGCATTCGTCACCCTCCCGGGCATCTCTGTGGTGCTCGCGCATGCTGAACTCTCCCCCCCAATGGCCGCGCTGTTGGCGGGAAGCGCGATTCTCGGTGCCGGTTTCATCCTGCTCTGGGCCTGTGATGCCGCCCAGACGGATGTTTCGCAGGCGCTCGCACTGGCCGCGGTCGCCCTCATCGCCGTCCTGCCGGAGTATGTGGTCGATATGTACTTCACCTGGCAAGCCGGCAAGGACCCCGGCAGCGACTACTCCCACTTCGCCATCGCCAATATGACCGGCGCAAACCGGCTCATCATCGGCGTGGCCTGGGCCCTTGTGGTCGGAATCTTCTGGTGGAAGACGCGCCGTCCGGTAACGCTGGAGAAAGACCGCAGCCTGGAGATCCGCTTCCTGGCTCTGGCCTCGGCGTATGCATTTCTCATCCCGATCAAGGGAAGCCTCGAGTGGTACGACGGTATCGTCCTGCTCGCCATCTACGGATGGTACCTCTGGATCGCGGCATCCCGTGGTTGCACCGAGTGCGAACTCGACGGCCCCGCCGCGTGCATAGCCGCATATCCAACCGTGAAGCGCCGGGCCACGACCATCGGCATGTTTCTCTTCGCGGGTGTGGCGATTGTCGCGAATGCCGAGCACTTCTGCGAGGGGCTCATAGGCACCGGGGAGATGCTCGGGATCAACCAGTTTTTGCTGGTCCAGTGGCTCGCGCCACTGGCGTCTGAGGCGCCCGAGTTCGTCGTGGCCATCATGTTCGCGCTGCGCGGCAGGGCGGGCCTGGCACTGGGCAGCCTGCTGTCAGCCAAGCTCAATCAATGGACGCTGCTGGTGGGGATGATCCCCGGTGTGTTCGCGATTTCCAGCGGCCAACTGGCCTTTCCGCTCCCGCTTGACCACCTCCAGCTCCATGAGATACTGCTGACGGCGGCGCAATCGCTGCTGGCGGTCATCATGCTGGCGACACTGAGGCTCACGCCGGGACAGGCGATTCTGCTGTTCGTGCTGTTCATTGGGCAATTGGTCTCACCGGTGGCGGTCAAGGCGCTCCCGGGTGGTACCCTGTTCGGTATGCATGCCGATATGATGCATCCGCTCTTCTCGCTGCTCTATCTCGTCTCGGCCGCCACGCTCATTTTCGACCGCCCGGCGCGCCTTGCCGGGTTGCTCCCGTGGTTGCGGAAGAAGCCGCCCAAAGAAAACGAACCCGCCCAGCCGAACGCGATGGAGTGAGCAACGGGTCTCGGGGCCAACGCCACCGGGGGCCCTTCTGTCAGGCCTCCAGCTTGCTCAGCCCCGCCTCCAGGTCCCTGCGACGAGCCTCCGGCTCTTGCCCGGGCCAAGCGCACAGCTCCGGCAGGCCGTCCATGTGAGAGCGGAGCACCGCCAGGTACCGTCGGAATGTCATGACCTCGCCCTCGACCATCCCCAGGAAGGCCAGCAGCTTCTCATCCAGCGCATCGTTGTAGTCGTGCTTGGATGCGGGCGGGTCGAAGAATGCGATCACGTCATCGCATCGTCCATCAACGAGGTGGATGCACGGCGCGCAGATGTCGTCGGCGCCGATGCCGAACTCGATCTCAACATCAGGGTTGGCGATCACCTCCGCCGCAACCGTGTGCACGGCATGTCCGTATGCGGAGGGCTGGAAGGGCTGTCCCGCGCCGTACTGGGTGATGATGTCAATCAGATGATGCGGCCGTGCCCGCATGGTCTGCTCCCCTCTCTGTCACTTGGCGACCCCGACAGGCGGGGCGCCTGTCGTACTACGCCCCAGGCTCACTTGAAGTACTTGCTGAACACTGCGGCAATCTCGGAGTTGTTGATGACATCCGCGGCACCACAGACCTGGATCGCGCGGCAGCCGTTCTCGATCATGGTGCTCAGCTCCATGTCCACGCGTTCCGCGTCCTTCACCGGGAATTTGCCCGGCTTGTCGTAGTAGCCGATCATCGCCACGCCCTGCTGACGGGGGTAGTACCTGGTGGCCTCGGTCGCAATGACGCGGCTATACTCGGTGATCTTCTCCTGCGGCCAGAGCATATACCATGCGGCCGTCTGCCCGCAGTAGTCGATATCCAGCCGATTCCCATACAGCGGCTCCGGCGCGAACACCGGCCAGATATGGATGCTCGTCTTGATATCCGGCCGCTTCGCGCGGGCGTAGTCGGCAAGATGGTTGATGTAGCTGACCAGCATATCCCGGAAGTACGCGACCTCCGCATCGGCAGCGGACATGTCGGCATGTGCTTCTCTGTACTCGCCAAGCAGCCTCTCACAGCGCTCGCAGTGGCAGCGACGGTAGTTCTGGTAGCCGAAGCCGTCGAATGCGAGCCCCTCGAGCCCCGCCACCGCCACGATTGCGTCAGTCTGAGCCTCGAGCAGCGCCAGGGCGTCGGGGTCGCTCATGCAGATTATCTGGTTCCCCAGCACCTCATTGGTCATCACCGGCTCCCCACCGAACTGGTACGGGATGATGTAGGGGTTCTCTCCGGCCATGATGAAGCTGCAGGCGGCGTTCTGCGCCTCAGTCATCACCTGCCAGGGCACCGGCCGATCCGGGTACGTCTTCTTCCACAGATTCGCGAGACCGCCCATCGGCGCGAGGCTCGAGTAGATGCCGATACCATGCTTCTGCCCCGCCTCGACCGCCTTCGCCAGGTAGACGGGATCGGTGGACCAGGTGATCAGCGTGTCGAAGCCGACTTCCGCTGCCGCGGCGCAGAAGGTGTCGGGGTCCTTGCTGTCGATACCCCAGCCGGAAAGCGTGAGCGGCGCGGTGTCATCCGCGGGCGCCCCACGCAGGGGACACACGAAAACGAGGGCAATACAGAGCAGCTCGAGCTTCATTACAATCACTCCAGAGGTGCAGCGAGTCACCACCAGGTGCGCACTCCCGGTGTAGAGTACACCAGGAGCGGCAGACATTCCTGCATGGAGCAGGGGGCCGCGTGGAAGTAGCATGCCCCCGCAGGTTAACCCCGCGCCGCCGATGAAGTCTCTCCGCAACCCACACGCCACTCAGCAGCAGGTAACGACTGCCTGCACATCGGGAGGAGCGTCCTCATGCTTGCGGCCGTCCTGCATGACTTCAACCAACTCGAACTGTGCGACATCCCCATGCCTGAGCCCGGCACGGGCGATATCGTGGTCAAGATCACCTGCTGCGGCATCTGCGCCACTGACTACAAGGCGGTGAAGGGCATCCGGTGCAATGTCGAGTTTCCGCACATCGCCGGCCATGAGGCGTCCGGGATCATCTCCGCGGTGGGCGCCGGCGTCGAGCACTGGCAGGCGGGCGATCAAGTGATCATCTCACCCTCCGGCTTCTGCGGAGTATGCCACCACTGCCGCGTCGGCAACACGCACTACTGCGAAAACGCCTTCACCATGGGCGGCGATGGCCCGAGGCGCATCCTGCCAGGCGCTTTCGCCGAGTATATGCTCACACGCAGCGAGTGTCTCTACCACAAGCCGCAGAGCGTCTCATTTGACGCCGGGGCGCTCACCGAGCCGCTCTCCGGCGCCTGGAAGGGCGTCATCCACTACAGCGAGATGAAGCTCGGTGACGATGTGGTGATCATCGGCGTCGGCGGCATCGGGCTGCTCTGCATGATGGTCGCGCGGGCGGCCGGGGCGGGCCGGCTCATCGCCATCGACCCCAGTGCCTACGCCCGCGGCAACGCACTCGAGCTGGGCGCCACGCATGTGGTAGACCCGTCGGTTGAGGACGCGAAGGCGCGCGTGTACGAGATCATGCCCGATGGCCCGGACCTTGTCGTCGAAGCCGCCGGGCCCATCGCGGCAGTTGAGCTGATGCTCAGCCTGCGCAGGCGCGGCACCAGATGGAACGTGTTCGGCATCACCACACACGAGAGGTTCGAGCTTGATGGCGGCGAGACGCACTTCATGGAGGCGCGGATGGATGCGAGCTTCGGCACCAATCCGCTGGCGATGCAGAACGCCATCCGCCTGATGGAACGCGGCCTCGTGGACCCGGGGAGGATCATCAGCCACCACTTCCCCCTCAGCGAGATCCATGCCGCGATGGAGGCCATGGGCTCGCCCGAGCGCAACAAGGTGATGATACACCCCTGATGCGCCTGATCCGTCCCCAGCCCGTTGTGCCCGGAGTGCGTGGGCCGGCCAAGCCGAAGCCGGGCCCGGAGATGCCCCGTCGACTGGTCCGGACCCCGGGGAGCGCTCAAGCCGGAGTCGGCGCAAAGCGTACCGAAGGCATGCTTCCACATGGATGACGCCGGCCGGCAGCGGCTCTGCCGCCCGGCGGGGGCGATGAGGGTGTGCCCGAGTTGCGTAGGTTCTCCTGGCAGCTCTTATCGAAGCGTGGGCCGGATGCGCTGCGCTGCGATCAACACACCGAGATGAAGGCGCCCGGCGCAGCGCATGCGGCTCCTCCTCAACGGGCCACACCGTCTTGCAGCGCAGGCACGGACTTGAGGAGGGGCCGCATCCCGCGCCTGCGGGATCCGGCCCAGTGCGCGACCAACCTGAATCCCAGCTCTACCTACTGATCAGAGGCACACCTCGACGATGAGAATGATTTGACGGTGTCTGCGTGCGTGTGCTAAATTGGGACCTCACAAAATCTGTAGCAACAAGCGCCACACGGGTATCTGAGTGGCGCTGCTGCCGTATGTCGGCAGGGAGGTGCTTCTATTGGCAGTTGTCACCATGAAGGAACTGCTCGAGGCAGGCGTTCACTTCGGGCATCAGACGCGCCGCTGGAACCCCAAGATGCGCCCGTACATCTACCACGAGCGCAACGGCATCTACATCATCGATCTTCACCAGACGCTCCGCCTCATCGAGGAAGCCTACGAGTTCATCCGACAGACGTCCGCGAAGGGCAAGAACGTGCTTTTCGTGTGCACGAAGCGTCAGGGCGCCGAGTCCGTTGAGGCAGCCGCAGAGCGCTGTGGAATGCCCTACGTGAGCAAGCGGTGGCTGGGCGGGATGCTGACGAACTTCGGGACGATCAAGCAGCGGGTCCGCCATCTGAACGAGCTTGACCGGCAGGAGGCTGCCGGGGAGTGGGACGTACTCACGAAGAAGGAAGCGCTCATGCTCTCTCGCGAGCGCGACAAGCTTCAGCACAGCCTCGGCGGCATTCGGAACATGCAGGATACCCCCGGTGCGATTCTGCTGATCGACCTCAACCGCGAGCAGATTGCCGCCCGCGAGGCACGCAAGCTCGGGATACCCATCGTGGCGCTGGTGGACACCAACTGCGATCCGACGGGCATCGACTACATCATCCCTGCCAATGATGATGCGATCCGCGCCATTCGGTTGCTCACCGGCAAGATGGCCGACGGTGTGCTCGACGGGCAGGCCGAGTACCAGCGGTCGCGGTCCGACGCCGAGGGTGTCGACGCGACGGAGGATGGGAGTGCCGCTCCGCTAAGAGGCGCGCGCCTGGCGCCCGAGGACTCGTTCATCGAGGCGGTCGTAGACCGAGATACCGACGACGAGACGGACGGCAGCGAAGACAACTGAGGCCGTCTGACATCGCAGCGGTGGGGGCAAGGAGACAGCCGACTCTCGGGCGGCCCGCACATGTCGGGCCGCCCGGATATGCATCCCTGCGCTGCCGGCACGCCCGATTAGTTCCCAGCATAGCAGAGAGCTTATGTACGGAGGCCTTTATATGTCATTTTCCAGCAAGGACGTAGTCAAGCTCAGGCAGATCACCGGCGCCGGAATGATGGACTGCAAGAAGGCGCTTGAAGAGTCCGGAGGCAGCATCGAGGATGCCGTCGACCTGCTCCGCAAGAAGGGCATCGAGGTCGCGGCCAAGCGCGAGACCAAGGGCGCGACTGAGGGCAGAGTCGTTGCATGCATCGCCGAAGACAAGAGCGCCGGCGCACTCGTGGAGATCAACTCAGAGACCGACTTCGCCGCGCGCTCGGACGACTTCAGAGTCTTCGCCGACGGCATCGCGCGCCAGGTGCTCGGCACCGCCGATGTCACATCAGTCGAGGAACTGCTCTCCAGGCCCTGGCTACTCAACGAGGCAATCACGGTTGAGGAGGCGCTCAACGAGATCACCGGCAAGATCGGCGAACGCATCATCGTGCGCCGATTTGTGCGCTATGGGCTCGACTCGGCCGGCCAGGTAGTCTGCTATATCCACGGCGGCGACCAGATCGGCGTGCTCATGGAGGTTGCCTGCGGGTCACTCGGCGCGGCGATGTCGGACGAGTTCGCCGAGTTCGCGCACAACATAGCCATGCAGGTCGCGGCCATGCAGCCGAAGTGGGTACGCGAGGCGGAGGTTCCTCAGACTGCCCTCGATCGCGAGAAGACCGTGCTCTTCGAGCAGGCCAGAGCCGAGGGAAAGCCCGACAGCATTATCGAGAAGATGGTCACGGGGCGCCTGAAGAAGTTCTATTCGCAGGTCTGTCTGCTCAACCAGCCCTATGTCAGGGATGACAGCATCACCATCGAACAGCTGCAGAGCGAACTGGTGGGCAAGATCGGCGAGCCGGTCACCGTCAACCGCTTTGCCCGCTACCAGGTGGGGGAGGAACTGGAGTGAGTGAGCAGCCATCTGGGCAACTGCGCTGGAAGCGGGCGATGCTGAAGCTCAGCGGCGAGGTCTTCGGCGGCGACGGCCAAACGATCGACTGGGAACGCGTCCGTCGGCTGGGAGCGGAGATCACCGCCGCCGTTTCGGAGGGCCTTGAGCTCGCCATCGTCGTCGGTGGCGGCAACATCTGGCGCGGACGCACCGCCGCCGAACAGGGCATGGACCGCGCCTCCGCGGACTATGCCGGCATGGTGGCCACGGTCATCAACGCGCTTTGCCTGCAGGATGTGCTTGAGGCTGAGGGTCTCGAGACCCGCACCCAAACGGCCATCGAGATGCGCCAGGTCGCCGAGCCCTTCATCCGGCGACGCGCCATCCGCCACCTCGAGAAGGGCCGTGTCGTCATTTTCGCCGCCGGCAGCGGGAACCCGTTCTTCACCACCGACACCGCAGCCGTGCTCAGGGCCATAGAAATCGCCGCGGAGGTTATTCTCAAGGGCACAAAGGTCGATGGCGTCTATGACAGGGACCCGACGCTGTTCCCTGATGCGGTGCGCTACGCGACGATCTCATATCAGGATGCAATCGCACGTCGCCTCCGCGTCATGGACACGACCGCCATCACTCTGAGCATGGAGAACGACCTGCCCATCGTCGTCTTCAACGTGAACGAGCAGGACAACCTCCAGCGTGTCCTGCATGGCGAACCCGTCGGTACACTGGTAAGCGGCTGAGCGGCAAGCACCGGTTCGGCCGCGCGGACCCGAACACCACTTGTTGACATCGCGTCGCCGCGGACCCGCCCAACTCGTCGTGGTCCAGATCGCGCGCGGCGTCCAGAGGAGGGTGCACAGTGGACAAGCTCATCACGCACGCCCAGGAGAAGATGCAGCGCACCGTCGAGGCCGTAGCCGCGGACTTCTCGACGGTACGCACAGGTCGGGCGACGCCGGCACTGCTCGATAGAGTTCGCGTGGACTACTATGGCCAAGAGATGCCGATCAACCAACTGGCGACCATCTCGATCCCCGAGAGCCGCCTGATTGTCATCCAGCCATGGGACAAGTCAGTCATCTCGGCCATTGAGAAGGCCATTCTCACCTCCGACCTCAATCTCACACCCAACAGCGACGGGACACTCATCAGGCTGGCCATACCGGCTCTGACGGAGGAGCGACGCGGCGAGCTGACCAAGCTCGTGCACAAGATGGCTGAGGACGGCCGCATCGCGATCCGCAACGTCCGCCGCGACACGAACTCCGCCATCGACGCGATGGAGAAGAAGGAGAGCCTCTCCGAGGACGAGGTCCGCAGAGGCAAGCAAGAGGTCCAGGACCTGACCGACAAGTTCGTCCGCAAAATCGACGAGGCCGCCGAGGCGAAGACCGAAGAGATCATGGAGGTATGAGCCTGCCCCCCGACTGCGTGCTACTCACTCTTGATGAGGCATCGGCGTTGCTCGAGGATGCCGGGATAGCGTTCGCGGTCACTGACATCTCGCCGGAGAACCGGACCTGCCGCTATGACCAACCTCGCGTGGTGCGGCAGGTCCTTGATTCTCACGGCGTGCTGCAGCTTACCGTCGCCGACTTCATCACCGCACCGGTCGAGCCCGTCGCGCAGGTCGCACTCGGGGATGCCCAGGCTTCGGGCGTGTACGTTCTGGAGATGCGGCCAGCTCGCGCGAAGCGTCTGCAGGTGGGCGCTCTCGGCGCCGTGAAGATACATGCAGGCACATACCTGTATGTCGGCAGCGCAAAGAGCTGCCTGCCCCAACGGCTGGCAAGGCACTTCGCCGCTGAGAAGGCGGTGAGGTGGCACATTGACTACCTGACCAGGCACGTCCCGCCCGCGCGCGCTCTGGTGTGGGACTGGGGGCCGGGGATGGAGTGTGCGATCGCGGCGCAGTTGACCGCCCTGGGCCGCGCCGTCGCGGGCTTCGGCTGCTCCGACTGCGGGTGCGAGGCGCACCTGTTTGCCCTTCGCCGGCCAAGCCACCTCTGGTGGGCAGACGTGCCCGATCTGCCGCTGCCGGCCTGCATCGTCATTCCACCTGATACACAGAGCTGAGGGGGAACCATGCCCGTACCCGACGAATTCCAGAGTCGTCTCGAGGGCCTTAGCATACCCGGGCACGTGGCCGTGATCATGGACGGCAACGGCCGGTGGGCGCGGCGGCAGGGCAAGCCGCGCATGTTCGGCCATGAGCAGGGGGCCAAGGCGGTTCGCGCGATCGTCACCGAGTGCGCCCGCCTGGAACTGGAGGTGCTCACGCTCTACAGCTTCTCGATGGAGAACTGGAAGCGGCCCGCCGAG
>Ga0123333_10006013_pt1 | contig 10764 bp, 4 predicted proteins | sample BioC12SIPDNA_3_FD_89957 | JGI IMG/M metagenome (GOLD analysis project Ga0123333, IMG submission 89957) | Anaerobic biogas reactor microbial communites from Washington, USA - Biogas_R2_B C12 SIP DNA | ecosystem: Engineered > Bioreactor > Anaerobic > Unclassified | place: Washington, USA...
CAGTAGCAGAAGCGCTTCGTCGACCGCTTCCTCGGAAGACGCATTCTCCCGCTCCCGAAGCGTCAGCAGCAAGTGGACTTCGTAGTAGCCGTCCGCGCGCGTGAGCCAGCCGCCCAATCGGTCAAGATAACCCAACGGCAGCTTCTGATCGGTCTCTCTGAGCGCTTCTAGGAATCGCGTCCTTTTCAGCGAGTCTGCCACCAGGTATTCGTCGTCACAGCAGCAGAAGAAATGATCGACCCTGGTTTTGCTCGATGCCTTGGCCAAATAGTCCAGTGCCGGATTGATCACTTTCGCGCTGCCATGTCGCATCACCTGAACGACCGCGGCGATCGTTTCGGCATCAAACAAGTCTTGCATTCGCAGTTGCTCTGCTGCAAACGCCACATACGTGTCTTTGTCGCTGCGCAGATACCGCAACAAGTCCTGCTTGTCACATGCGCGAACGGTCATGTCGCGAATCACACTGCCAACTTCGCCATGACTCCACTGCCAAAGCGTGCAGCACGTATAGGCCGCCCCCACGACGACCGCGCTCTGCTTCGACAACATGGTGGGACGGGTAACCGCGTCCACACCGCCGCCCGCTACCGCAGAACTTGTTGGCGCGGTAATCTCGTTCAATCCGATCGACTTCAGTTGGGAGTACGGGTCGGAGAGGATCTGGTGCAGCCTTTCGTGGTCGGCCGGTGAAAAGGGCTTGCCTCCAAACTTGGTCAAGTTGCCGCCCGATGGGAGTTCGTACCGCTCGTAAGCGCCCAATGCGTCGAAATGGAGGCGAACCGTCACGGCTTTACACTTCGTGCCCGCACAAACGACCGAATCGACATCCATGAAATATGCACGCGGCTCTCCGCTGGAATCGAGGACGGGAACCACATCGCACAGCATCTGTTCCGCATTGCCGGGCACCTCGAGTTTGACCGGCCGAGAGACGACCTTGGCCGCGCGAGATTCGCCGGCATTGATCGCCAGCAAAGGCGCTACGCATAGAACGGAAGACAGCACCGCCAAACGGATGCGCAGCAGAAAACATCGCGTGGCGAGAACATGGTTGTCGCCATGACGAAGAGCCCAATCCCATTCTTCTCTATTTGCCATCAAGCGGGATTTCTTGTTTGGGTTGAATTGGGTTGATCGTTTTCCGGCAGAGGGCAATCAGTTCCGCCAGGTTGACCTTGGCATACGGTTCGTCGCAGGCGACCGTCTTTCGCCCGGCGTCGGCGACCCACATGTCGAGCGTTTCCGGTGAGAAGATGGCGTTGTGCAGGTTGGAACTCATCGCCACCGGCCGCTTGATGATCTCGATCATCTTCGCCACGTCGATCGCTCCGTGCGCCTCCTTCAACCGCTGGCTGAGCAGCGTCGCCCGGTCGCCGCCGGAGACCAACACCGTGTCGTCCGGCACGAAGGGGAGCAGCGGGTTCTGCTCGCCGGGCCGGAGCACCGTCATTTGCCTGGCGTCGGAGGCGATCGCCGCCATGTTCCGCGACTTGTCGCTGAGGACGTAATAGTATTCGCAGGTCCGCGGGCCTTGGCGGAAAATCTCCAGGGCTTCTTCCACGTTCGTCGCCCGTTCCATGATGTCGCGGAGCAGCAGGCTCATCGGCACGCCGTCCCAGTCCCCCTCGCCGCCGCCGCCCATCTCGCCGATGGCCAGCCCTTTTTCATTCATGCAAGTGACGGAGCCGACAAAGCCGGCGTAGCCGAGGCTCATCCAGGCGTGATGGCCCTCGGGGAGGAAGACCTGCACGACGGCGGCCGACTGGAGATTGATGTCGCGGATGTAGTCGAGCACCCGCGCATGGAGCACCTGCCCGTCCTTCGTCGCCGTGCCGCGGACGGCGACGCCGCTGCAATGGAAGCGCTCCGGGAAGAGATTCGCGTAACGGCCGTCGCGCTCGGCGATGCCGGCGGCGCGGCTCAAGGCATCGCACTCGCGGACGAATCGCTCCGGCACATGCGGCCCGACCCGCTCGACGATCTCTTCCATCCGGTCCATAAACCAGATGCCGGAATTGACGCTGTCGGCGGCCCCCATCATGTAGAGCGTCCGCTCGACGAGGAAGCGGGCCTGCTCCCGGAGCAGGTTGCCATGCGCCGTGCCCATCGACTCCGGCGAACCCGCGACGATGAGGATCGTCTTTCCCTCGCTGCGGCAGAGCAGCCCATGACCGCCCGGGTCGCGTGCGACGATGGCGATTTTTCCCTCGGCCAAAGCAGGGCGATGCAGCCCGGCGACGGCGAGAGCCAAGAGCAGGGCGAGCGTGTCTTTGCGTCTCACTGCACATTCTCCATTGCGAAATTGAACATGGCCGAGAACATCCGATAGAGGTCGTCCCGCTTCACCTCGTGGACCTGCAGGCCGGCGGGCGGATCGAACATGGCCGGAGCGGCTGCAGTGTCGATCTGCCAGTCGCGGAATTCAACCCGCCCCTCGATGCCGTCGATCGCAAACTCCAGCGACCGCGGCGCCAGGCGTTTCTCATCGACGACCAGTCGAACGGTTCGGGATTCCCCTTTCTTGCCCTCCTTGGATTCGAGCGCCAGGGTCTTCGGACCGCCCGGCGCCGAGACGTCGGTGATCGAGACGAACTGCTCCAAGACCTCGGGGGCCATCACCACGCCGGCCAGCGCGCCGGCGACGACGCGGGCCTTGACCAGGTGGTCGGAATTGACATAGGCCAGGGGGTCTTTCGCTGTTGCCTCGTCGCCGCCGGTGCCGACAAAGACGATCTTCTCTTTCGAGGCCAGCCAGGGAGCGTCGCCATGTCCCATCGCCGCCTGGCCGACTTCGGGCAGGGTGGCCTGGAGCAGGAAACGGTTGCCGGCGCCGCGAAGAAACCGCACCGTGGTCTCGAACTTCTTGCCGTCCTTGCCCACGGTGACGGCCAGATCGACGAAGTGGCAGCGGCCGGGCTTCGGTTCGGTGGTCGCCACCGTGCCAACTTGTTTCAGGAGACCGACGACGATTTCCAGCGGCGTTTGCGGAGGAACTTCGGCCGGCGCGGCCGCGGTCCCGGCGGGCAGATCGGCGGCGAAGAAAGCCACCATGCTCGTCATGATCCGCGGCAGGGCGGCCATCGCCGTATAGTGGCCCAGGCCCTCCAGCCAGACGACCTTGTCGGCGATCCCCAGGGCGTCGGCCAGCTTCTTCGTACAGTCGGGCGGGATAACCCGGTCGTCGGTCGCGTTGATCATCAGCACTCGCCCGGCCGCCGCGCGGTCGCGGAGTTGGGCGGCATGGCTGAGCGGTTCCACGGCGGCCAGCGCCTCGTCGAGTTTGGCTTTCTGCTCCGGCGGCAGCGTGGAGATGACCTCTTGCAGTTCGCGGGTCTCTCGTGCGTGGCCGATGATCTGCCGCAGGTCGCCGCCGGCCAGGATCATCACCGCCCGAGACAGCCGCGGTTCCAGCGCCGCGGCCGATGCCGAAGCGATTCCGCCCAGGCTGATCCCCGCGATGCCGATGTGCTCGGGATCCACTTCTTCGCGAGAGGCGAGCAGATCGACGGTGCGGCGGACATCCTGCATCCCTTGCGAAATGGCCTCCATGAACAACTGCGGCTTATCGGCCATCACCTCCGGGCCTTCCTCCGGCCCGCGCTCGCCGTAGTAGGGGAGCTTGATCCAGATCGCCGGCACCCCGCGCGACGCCAACGCGGCGGCCATCATCCGCACCAACTCGAAATTGCCGCCGAGAATGTGCAGACAGATCACCGCTGGACGCTTCGGCCCACCGGCGGCGAGGTTCTTCGGCAGATAGTACTCCGCCGGAACGGTGTTGTTCTGCGGCAAATCGGTCTGGACCGGCGAAGGATAGCTCAATCGCAGGATCGTGTAGTCGGCCTTCTTCGCGTTGGATGCGACGCGATAGGTGAACGGCCGGCCGTCGAAGGTTGCCGTGACCTCCGTGTCGCCCGGCTTGACCACTGCGGCCGCGGCCGGCGTCGATTCTTGAGCGGACAGTTCTTTGAGCAAGCCCACGGCGGTGTCGACGAGCATCTCGCCGCCGCCGGGTTGAATGCGGCCGTTGATCGTCTCGTAGCTCCCTTCGGCAAACGCCTTCGTGGTCGGGATGTAGCCCGGGGCATCGTGGGCCAACTCGACCACCATCGTCGTGGCGAAGGGGGACGCCTTCTTGATCGCCAAGCCGAGATCGGCGAACACTTCCCCCGGCAAGGCCACCAGCGCCACGTCCTGGCTGAGGCAGAATACCTGCACGATCATCGGCATCGTATCGCCATCGATCGACCGCATCACCCGAATATTCCAAGCCTTGACACGATCAAGAAACGGCAGCTTGTGGACCTCGCCGCTGGCAATGACCTTTTCGGACCAGGCGGCCTCCTCGTCGCTGAACTTGCGGATCGGCACTTGGATTTCCTTCATCCGCACCGCCAGCGTGGGAGCTTTCACGTCACGGGCGTTTTTGAGCGCCGCTTTGACCGTTTTCGCCAGCTCGCCGCCGATCCTGGCGGCCTCGTCGTGGCCGCCCTGGGGACGGTCGTGGCCGACGTCGACGTGGTTGATGTCGCCACAGGTGCCGTTGCCGAAGAGGGAAACGAAGCCCTCGCCGTATTCCGCCCGCAGCGAATCGGCCAGATAGCCAGGGAAATCGGCGCTGTATTCGGTGCCGCCCACCGTGTCGAGATGGAGGGCGAAGGTCGTCAACGAGCCGAGCGGGCGATCGCCGGCCGCGCTGCGCAGCAGCACCAAGCCCACTTCCGGATCGATCGGCCCGGCCGGGCGGAGGATGTCGGGGTTGAGTTTGCCGGGATTGAAGCGGACTTCGCTGCTGTTTTTCATGTGGAATCGGCGATTGAACGACAGCCCCTGCTGGTTGCCCACCGCCGTCTGCAATCGCACCGGCTCGATTCGCGCCTTGGCGTCGGCAATCGCCTTGACGATCCCTTCGACCAGCCGTTCGCCGTAATCGACCGATTCGGCGCGATCGCTCCCGTCGCGGGCCACGGCCTGGTCGTGGAGGTAGTCGCGCAGCACGCCGTGATACTGCGGGCCGGTATGCGTGTGCGTCGCCGCAATGAGGATGTTCGACGCCGCGATGCCGGTCTTCTTTTCCGCCAGGGCGCGGGCCTGGCGGCTTCGTGCCAACGGGATGCCGATCACGTCGCAGAAGACCATCGCGGCCTGGGTATTGCCTTGGGAAAAGACGATCGCTTTGGCCAACAACGGATCGTGGACCGCCGTGCTCAGGCGCTCGTGATAGTAGCCACTGAGTCGATATCCCAGCGGCGGCGTGATGTCGGCGACGGCGACCGCCGCCTGGAGCGGTTCGGCGGCCTGGGACGGCAACGCGAAACCGGCGATGAACACAGAGAACAGTACGGCCGAGCAGCACAGTCGCATGATCAAACTCCTCACACCCTTGGGGCAGACCCGGAAAAGGGGACGGCCTCCGAGCCTCGTTTCTTGCCCGGTGGTTGTCCAGGTTGCTTCATCCTAGAGGGATAAGAATTCTCCGTCAACTTCTGATCAAGCGCCCGGTTGTTTCTATGGGGGAGCAGGCGTGTTAAAACATGGCCGTTAAAATAGGCTCTTCCGAAGAAATCATGGGTGGCGCACGACCCGAAGCGAACCGTCGAACGCCGAAAACCAGAGAAAACTGCGAGAAATGAGCGAACAGAGAAGAGGCACCGGTACTCTTGCCCGGAGTACCGGTGCCTCTTCTCTGTTCCGCGTCTCGCAGCGCATAGCCAGAAGCCTGTGATTTTCCGCGCCAGGCCTATGCGTGTTGTCGATGGATTCTATCGAAGTGCCTGGTTTTCAGGCGAATTTGCGGCAGTCCATCTACACATGTAAACTGTTGTTCATTACTTGTTATCCACAAGAAACTCAGATGAGCCAAAATCTGGGGCACTCTGAAATCGTGTGGCGGCTGGTTCGGTTTACCAGGCTTGCAGCGGGCGAACCGGCACGTCAATCGTTTCGTCCGTCGGCTGAAAGAGCACGGCGAGCCGCACGCTCTTCGTTTCCGGCAGATGAATCGTCAATTTGCGGTACTCCCGGTTGACTCGCTGCCCATCCGGATCGGGCGAGGTGGGCAAAGGGGCCGCCGCCCGGACTTCGAGACGGGCCTCCGCCGGCACCAAGAGCCGGACGAAAAATCGCTTGCCGTCTTGCTCAAGGACGGCGTTTTGCCCGTCTTCAGCGAGCTGCACTTTGGCGGAGGTGTGCATGAACCACCACAGGTCGACCGGCCGATCGGCGTCGACCTCGTCTTGAATCAGCACGCGCCGCCGGTCGAGCAAGGCCAAGCCCCGCTCAACTCGCTTGGCATGTTGTGCATAGGCCGGCGTCAGATCGGCCACGGCGAAGGCGCGGGCCGGTTCGGAGCCGAATCGTGCGATGCGGGCGGTGGCTTTGGGGTCTTGGTCCGGCCCGTTGCCCGGGTTGAGCACCAACGTATTGTGCCCTTCGCCGCGCAAGCGATAGTAGGTGTAACGCTGCTTGCCGAAGAAGCCCGGCAGGTTGTAGTTGTCGGCGCCGAGGTCGACAGCCCATCGCTCGCCAAGTGCGTCGAGCACGAAGGATCCCAGGTCGAGGTGGTTGTGGTTGACGCGGTTCGAGCCCGCCTGTATGCCGGCGTAGATCGCCTTGTCGGACCAGTCACTGCGGAGCGTGGCCACTTCCACGCCTCTCCAGTACTTGTCCAGGGGCAGACCGGCGGTCGCCGGATCCTCGCTCCCGGGGCGATAGAAGATCATCGCCGCGGCCGAGGGCTTGCCGTAAGTGATCGCGAACCAGCGAAACACCGGCTGCTGGAACCGCTCGGCCAGCCAGAAGAGCGATTCCATCCGGCTGAGCCGGTCGCCGCTGTCGGAGAAGTTGAACGTTCGGCCGCTCGGCCCGGTCGTGTAGATCGGAAACAGACCGGTCTGGGAAAATCCGGGAATCCCGGAGAGTGCGAAATCGGTGCCCAGGGCCGATTGCAGGGCGGCCAACATGGCCACGTTGTATTGGGTGGCGTAGCCCCAGTAGCCCGGCCCTTCTCCCCATGCGCCGTCGGGTCCGTAGCTTCGCATGGCCAACGGAACGCTGAGGATTGCGCTACGAAGGATCTCGCCGGCCAGTTCCGGTTCCTCGTCGCCGATCGCCAGGGCGCCCAGGGTCATGCCGCCGTTGCAGACCTGGTTCCAGTTGTGCTCGGATTGCGCCCACCAACCTTTCTTGCGGTAAACTTCCAGGCTCGGCCGCAGCCCCATCTCGATGATCGCCCGCCGGATCGTGGCTCGCTGCGATTCGGTCCAGGTGTCGTGGAGCCAGTCGTAGGCGATGGCCAGCGCGTGGGTCATTTCGGCCGTGTCGAGGAAGTGCGCGGGATTGAAGTCGGGGAAAGCGGCCACGGTCTCCAACTCTTTGAAGAGCCGGTCGGCATGTTTTCGGTCGCCGTGCAATCGGTACATCAGCGCCAGCGTATAGGCGCGATCGAGCACCGTGCGACTGGTGCTCAAGAGGCGCTTGCCGTCGGGCAGGACGTGGCGGGGCAACGGGGCCGAGACGAGCGCGTCGGCCTCTTTGCGGACAGCCGCATCCCATTGCCGCAGAGTCGGGTCGGATTGGATCTGCCGGGCGAGGCGTTCGAATGCGTCCTGGTCGATCAACAGCCGTGGATGGGTCGGAACAAGCTTTTGGATCAGTTCGGCGGCCAGCGGGACATTCTCGGGAGTGAAAACCGGCTCCGCGGCCGAAGTCACCGACAGAAGGAAGAAGCCCAGGCAGACGGCCGGCGAGCAGAAGCGGATGGGGAAACGGTCCATGAAATCAACTCCAAGAAGGATTGAGTAAGCGAGGGGGTCGGGAGTCTTTTTCCGCACGCGGCCCCACCGCCGCTCGGCGGGTCCAACTCGGTCGGCAGCCGCGTGCGGAAAAAGACTCCCGACCCCTTCTCGGTTTCATCAAGGTGCGGCGGATGCCGGCGGGTCGAATCGATAGGCTTCGATTCCCCAACGGGGCAGCTCGCGCGCTGCGACAACGCCGGAACTCGTGCCATGTGGCGTCGCTTCGCCGGTCTGTGAATCGATCCGCAGGACGCGGTACTCCCCCTTCATGCCGAGCACGTCGGTCGCAAGCTGGACGGTTGTGTGGCCGGGCGTTTTTCCGAGGTTGGCGACGACGAGCAGGTATCGGTCGCCCCCTTCGCGCCGCTCGCGGTAGACGAGGCCCTCGAAGTCGCGGTTGGAAAACGTCGCCGCGATCTGGTTCACGCTGGGCAGGTTGTAAACAACCGCTCGGTTGCCGTCGATCGACTGGAGAACTCGCCAATAGGGTAGAGCGAATTGATTCACTTCGTCGTCGGCATCGAGTGTGAAGAACGTCTTGTCGCGGCGCCGCTCGTACCCCAGCCCGACGTGCGGGTACATTCCCCAGGCCGCCATCTTGGCAAGGCCCTCCGCACTGGAGAAGACGGGCGAATCGAGGGGCCAGGGCATGGTGACGCCGCCGCCCATCATGCCGCGGTAGACGGCCGCGTCGCGGTCGGCAAACATGGCATGGTCGGAACCGGCCTCGCCGGGCAGATAACCGTCAAAGGCAAGGTTCGCCAGCACGCCGGAGTTGCCGATCCCCTGGTGCCCGATCAAAAAACCCTCGGGCCCGACGATCTCCCGCAACCGCCGCGTGAACAAGAAGTATTCCCGCGCAGCGATGTAGCTGCCGTTTTCGCAGTAGTGGCTGTCGTTGACGGCGGGGTTCGGCCGGTAACGGTCCTCGTGGATGGCCACGCAGTGCGGGCCGTGCCAGTCGACGTAGAAGCCGTCGCGGTTGCGCTGGAGGTACTTGCCGAACAGTGGTTCGTCGACGCTATAGCGCTCGATGCCGCGTCGGTAGAGGCCGACGCGCATCCTCTTGCCGTGCGCGTAGTCGACCATGCGGCGGAGCGAGGCGTCGTCGCGCGCCACCGAGTACACCGCGTGCGGATTTCCGTTGCTGCCCCCCTCGAGCATCCAGTGCTGGTGGAGGATCAGCATCGTGCCGCCGTGGGCTGCCATCTTGTCGAGTTGCTCATTCGACGGATACCAAGTCGCCGTGTCCTGCTGGTTGGTGAAATTGATCCAGTGGTAGACCCGCTGGGCGACGACGTTCGTCCGGGATTTGCCGGTGACGCCGGCGCCGAGGCCGAGCGTGAGACGGTTGTGGTAGCGGAAAGGAGTCTTGACCGGTGTTTGTCCGTCGGCGAGCGTCCAGGTGAATCGCCCTGCTTCCTCCGCCAGCGCCGTCTTGCCGGCAATCGGCCGGTTGTATTCGAGGACGGCTTGGATCTCGTTGGTATAACTCCGCAGCGGATTGATGCCGAAGGCCACCCGCGCCGAAGGGAGGGCGGGAAGCGTTTTGTAGCGAAATGCCTCCTGGCGGTATTTCGCCGCGCCGGCGATGCCCGCTTCCAGCGCCAAGGAAACGCTCGCCGCGGAGAGCGCGGTCTCCTGTTCCAATTGGTACTCGAGATCGATGGAAACGACGCCTTCCGCGTAAACCTCGTAGCCCAGCGAAACGGTCCAAGCGGAGACCGTGCCGTCGGCCGCTCGCGGCCTGGCGGTCGTCCGCAGTCGCGTTACTTCCGGACTCGTTTCCACCTGTTCCAACTTTCCGTCCGCCGCGTTGTTGAGCAGATACTCCCGCCGCTGGTCGCTGATCGAGACGCGTGGGCAGGTCCGGCCGTCGCCGCCGAGCACTCGATTCCACATCGACCCGTCGAACAGCTCGACCGACGCGATCTCTCCTCCTCTTGCCGCATCCACCGTCAGCCGGAAATGTTCGCCCGTGACGGTGATTTGCCCACCGTCACGGGCGGTGGACAAGGGGGCGGATTGTGTTTGGCATGGGATGACAAACGCCAGAAGCATTGGCGCTGACAAGACCATGGACGACAAAAACCTATGGGCGTTCAAGATCGACTCCAAGTGGAAGGCTTCATTTCACTCAAGCCAGTCCGTAGATGCGGACGGCGTTGTCATGCCAGAGCTTTCGTTGCTGCGGCTCCGGCCGGTCTTTCACAATCGCCTGCAGAGCGAAGACCCACTGCCGCAACGTCGCTCCGCGGAGGCAAACCGGCCAGTCGCTGGCAAATGCCACCCGGTCCGGTCCGAACGTGTCGAGGCAGTGGTTGACGACCGGGGCCAAGTCGGCGGGCGTCCAATCGGACGGCGCCCGCGCGATGATGCCCGAGATCTTGCATGTGACGTGCTTTCGCTGCGCCAGCTCGGCAATCCCCCGCCGCCAGCGCTCGATCGACTCATCTTGCCGCGGTTTCTGATACCAGTTGAGATCGGCGTTGCCGCAATGGTTGAGGATGAACGGAGTATCGGGACAGCGATCGACCAGCTTGGCGCCTTCCTCCAAGGCGTCGTTGGGCACATTGAGATCGAACCGCAATCCCATTTCGCCCAGCAGCCGGATATCGCGGAGAAAGGGCTCGCCGAGATGAAATCCTTTTGTGAGATCCGCCTTGTGGAGGATCCGCCGCACGCCTTTGACGTAAGGGCTCTTGCCGAAGCGATCGATATAGGCCCGAAACGGCTCCGTGCCAGGCCGCCCGCCGATGACGGCGGCGACGGTGGGATTGTCGTCGAGCTTTGCGACGGAGATGGCGTACTCCGCCTCTTTGGCCAATTCGTCGTCACTGGCGGCCACTTCCATATAGACCGCCTTGGCAATCGGCAGCCCCTCGGTCGCCAGCAGGTAGTCTCTGCTGGTGAAACTGCGATTGAGCGTCTCGGACGACTTGATCCATGCCAGGTCGAGCACCTC
>Ga0123333_10006016_pt1 | contig 10762 bp, 4 predicted proteins | sample BioC12SIPDNA_3_FD_89957 | JGI IMG/M metagenome (GOLD analysis project Ga0123333, IMG submission 89957) | Anaerobic biogas reactor microbial communites from Washington, USA - Biogas_R2_B C12 SIP DNA | ecosystem: Engineered > Bioreactor > Anaerobic > Unclassified | place: Washington, USA...
ACCCAACCCGGGTTCTGGCATCGCCCGCCGTTTGCCGCTAAAATACACTGACTGCCATCTCTCTGTCAGCTATCATCTCGAAAGAGACTGTGCCATGACTCCGGGACGCTCCTTCCCGAACATCGCATTGACGATTCTGCTGTGCGCCGCGTGTCTCGCCGGCTGCACGGCCCTGCCGGCCCCGGGGCCGGCGCCTTCCCCCGCGCGAGGGCTGGTCGTGACGCTCCTGTACCCGGGGCCGCAGACGGAAGTCACGATGGGGCAGGGACTCAGATTCATTGCCAGGGTTGCCGACAAGCAGGGCATTCCGGTGACCGGTGCGCGGCTGACCATCGCCATCCGGGAAGGCAACTCGCAGCAGGTCATCGGCACGGTCGAGACCACGTCCGACCCCGACGGCGTCTACCGTGGTGGACCCTGGCCTGTCCCGCACCGCATCCCCGAGGGCCCGCTGCAGTTGTCCCTGACAGCCCGGCAAGGGGACGCGACAGGCGAGGCTTCGGGCAGCGTGCTGGTCGAATACTCTGTCAGCGACACGCTGCTGAACAAGTACGGCTTCTGGCTGGATGCGCCGGTGCTCAAAGGGATCGTGCCCACCCTGGTGGCGGAGCTGGGAGACGCACGAAACGGCCTGATCCGCTGGGGTGGGACGATCCCTGCGCAGCACGTCCTGCCCGAAAACTGGGTCGAAGTCCACTGGCGGGAAGGCCGGCACGCCCTGGAGGATGCCGACGCGGTGCGGCGGTTCATGTTGGAGGAGGTGGGTAACCTGGGGTTCACCCGGATCCGCAGCATCGGACCCTTCGAACGGTTTGAGTTTAAGAAGTGGGATGCCTGGAAGGTGGGCGCGCGTGCACAGGTCCAGCCGACCCAGGTCGAGTTCGTCGCCTTCTATGCGCCCGAGGTGGACAAGACCTACCTGCTCGGCACAACCGTCACCCTCCCGCCAGTGGGGATTGACCCGCATGCCGCGCTGCGAGCGGGCTTCGAGGTGCATCCCGAGGTCCAGGCGTCAGGCGTGGCGCGCGTGCCCCTGCCCGATCTGGCGCCCGGGCCAGAGCTGTTGTCGCCGCCTCTCGGCGCACGGTTCTACGGCAGCGAGCAGCCGATCGTCCTACGCTGGCAGCCGGCGGAGGAACTGACTGCCGACGAGGTCTACAGAGTGTCCGTGGATTACAGCTACGTGGAGGCCAACATCGACGTGACCTTCGAGACGCGCGAGACGCACCTCACGCTTCCCGCGGGACTCTATGAGAAGCCCAATTGCGGCGTGTTCAACTGGGAAGTCACCGTGATGCAGTTGGCGGCATCCGACTCCGGGGACCGCCCGGTCGCCCGGCCGGTGAGCCATGCCAGCCTCTATTGGTACGTCGAGTGGCGCTATCCACCCGATGCGCCTGCGCCCTTCGCCCACCGGTGCCCCAACGCGCAGTTCTAGCTGTCTGCCGCCTTCCCCTCCGACCTGCTCCCCGGCGCGTGCATTCCCACGGGTGCAGATCCATCAGCACGACATAGGCGCGGAAGGTTGCGCACGCGAAAGGACCAGGTCTCACATGTGAGACCTGGTCCTGTGCCGTTTAGGCTATTGAGCGTTGACTATTTCTAGTAGCGCCCGCCGCCCGATCGCGAACCGCCGGAGCGGCCGCCGTAGCTGCTGCCGCCCTGTTGAGCACGGAAGCAGTCGGAGCAGTAAACGGGCCGATCGCCGCGCGGCTGGAACGGCACTTCGGTGTTCTTGCCACACTGGGCGCAAACCGCCGGGTACATCTGGCGTTCGCCACCGTAGCCGCTGCCACCGCTGTAGCTGCTGCCGCTGTTACGCGCAGCCTTGCGGGCGGCGCGGCAATCGGGGCAACGACCAGGGGTGCTGAAGCCCTTGGACTGATAGAATTCCTGTTCGCTCTCGGTGAAGGTGAACTGCTGTCCGCAGTCCGTGCAAGTAAGTGTTTGATCTGCCATGTTAGTCTCGCTAACTCCTGTTGATGATAGTTTCATGGAGTATCTAGTAGTGCGAGAGCAAGCGAGGCGTTTATCCTGAGGGAGCAACTAGGCCTGATCGGTTCCGGACCACTGATTTCTATGAACTTTTTCGATAGTATCACACCCATCGCGGAAATGCAAATTGCGGTCAAGCGTTTTTGAAGCTGCCACATGGAGCCGGCGCGAGGTGGAGACCTTCGACGCCGATTGAGGAAGTTAGGGAGATCGCGTATAATGTGCCCAGATCCGTCTGTGGCCGCAGTTGTCGGTCGCAGACCATCGGCAAGCATTGTGCCCTCCTACTACTACGAACGATCGGCAACCGGCAGACACTGCCTCACATGGAGGATCGTATGGCTCTACATCCCTTGGCCGGCAAGCCGGCGCCGCGCGAGATGCTCGTCAATGTGCCGCACCTGATATCGGCTTACTACACGGAACACCCGGATCCGGCGGAGCCCGCGCAGCAGGTCGCGTTCGGCACTTCTGGCCACCGCGGCACGTCGCTGGCCTGCTCTTTCAATGACGACCACATTGCGGCCACCAGCCAGGCCATCTGCGAGTACCGCCAGGCGCACGGCACCACGGGCCCGCTGTTCATCGGCATGGATCCCCATGCGCTCTCGGAGCCCGCGCTCAGCACTGCGATTGAGATCTTTGCGGCCAACGGCGTCGACGTAATGGTGCAGGCCGGCCGCGGCTATACGCCGACGCCGGTGATCTCCCACGCCATTCTGACCTACAACTGCGACCGGAGCAGCGGCCTCGCGGATGGCGTGGTGATCACCCCCTCGCACAACCCGCCCACTGACGGGGGTTTCAAGTACAACCCGCCCAACGGCGGCCCTGCCGACACGGGCGCCACCAAGGTCATCCAGACCCGTGCCAACGAGCTGCTGGCCGGCGGGCTGGCCGGCGTGCAGCGGATGACGCTGGCGCGCGCCCGGGCCTCGGGCCACGTGCACGACTACGATTACATTACGCCCTACGTGGCCGACCTGCAGCACGTCATCGACATTCCCGCCATCCAGCGCGCCGGACTGAAGATCGGCGCCGATCCGATGGGCGGCGCGACAGTGGGCTTTTGGGCGCCGATCGCCGATAGATATGGGCTGAACATCGAAGTCGTCAATCCCTACGTAGATCCGACGTTCGGTTTCATGACGGTGGATCACGACGGCAAGATCCGCATGGACTGCTCGTCGCCGTACGCGATGGCGAGCCTCATCGGACTCAAGGATCGGTTCGACATTGCGTTCGGCAACGACACGGACGGCGACCGGCACGGCATCGTCACGCCCAGCGTCGGGCTCATGAACCCGAACCACTACCTGGCCGTCGCCATCTGGTACCTGTACCAGCACCGGCCCGGCTGGCGCGCCGACGCTGCCATCGGCAAGACGCTGGTCTCCAGCTCCATGATCGACCGCGTCGCAACGCACCTTGGGCGGCGGCTGGCCGAGGTGCCCGTCGGGTTCAAGTGGTTCGTGGACGGCCTGGTCGACGGTTCCTTCGGCTTCGGCGGCGAGGAGAGCGCTGGCGCCTCGTTCCTGCGCCAGGATGGGACCGTCTGGACGACCGACAAGGACGGCATCATCCTCGACCTGCTGGCGGCTGAGATCACCGCCGTGACCGGCAAGGACCCGGGCGCACACTACGGTGACCTGGCAGCCAGGTTCGGCGCGCCGGTGTACCAGCGCATGGATGCACCGGCAAACGCCGCACAGAAGAAGGTCTTGGCCGCGCTATCGCCCGAGATGGTCACCGCCACCGAGCTGGCGGGAGAGACGATCATCGCCAGGCTGACCCACGCGCCATCGAACGGCGCCCCGATCGGAGGCCTGAAGGTCGTCACCGAGAACGGGTGGTTCGCCGCGCGGCCCTCGGGCACGGAGGATGTCTATAAGATCTACGCGGAGAGCTTCCTCGGCCCGGATCACCTGAAGCGCATCCAGGCCGAGGCCCAGACCATCGTTGCAGTTGCGTTCAAGGCGAGTGGAGCGTAAAGCTCGCCATCTTTGACCAAACAGTTGAGCTATGGTTCAATGAAGGGATTCTGTCGTCCCAAGGCGCGTAATGAAAACGTCGTATGTCCAGCAACGCAACACACGCCAACAGAATACGTCCGCGCTCCTGTTTGACCTGTGGTGGAATGCCCCGCTGTCCAGGGCCATGCTGGCCCAACGCAACAGCCTGACCAAGGCTACTGTCTCCGCCATCTGCGACGATCTTGCCCGATTGAACCTCATCTGCGATGTTGGACAGGATCGGGATAAGATCGGCCGGCCAGGCAACTTGCTCGAACTCAACCCACAAGCGCGCGGCGCGATCGGGCTCGAGATCAGCACCAACTACGTTGCCATCTTGCTGACCGATCTCCGCGGCCAGCCGGTATGGCGGGAAATAGCCGCGATCGCCCCGGGTTCGCCGGAGGATGTCATACTTGGGCAGGCCCAGGACCTGTTGGACGCGGCCATCAAGCGGGCGCACCAGGACGAGCTCCCCTTACTCGGGATCGGTGTCGCGGTGCCGGGCATCGTTGACACTGAACGGGGCGTGGTGACCCGTGCGCCCGCGCTTGGCTGGAGCGAGCTTGACCTGAAGTCGCTCTGGGAGAAACACTTCCGGCTGCCCGTGATCGTAGAGAACAAGGCGCGGGCTGCTGCGATCGCAGAGCTGCTCCACGGCGCGGCGCACGGTGTCCAGAACTTCGTGTACGTCAGCATCGGCACGGACGTGGGCTCGAGCATCGATGTCGCAGTGGTGGTCGACGGTCTCCCTCATCGTGGTGCACACGGGCTGGCAGTCGATGCGGGACACATGATCCTGGATCCGCAGGGCGAGCTTTGCGCTTGTGGCTTGCGCGGCTGTTGGCAGGCCCAGGCGGATGTCGGGCGTGAAGCCTCGCTGGTGGCCAGCCGGCTGGCAAGCGGAGAGCCGAGCGTCCTGCGCGGCAGCACGCCCGAAGAGATTCGGGACCATCGCATCGTCCACCAGGCCGCGCTGGAACGTGATGCGGTGGCGCTCGAGGTGTTCAGAAGCGTCGTCGTCGTCAATCACGCGCTGGCGATCCTGAATCTCATCACACTTTTCGATCCCAAACTGGTTCTCATCGGCTATGCCAACGTGGGCCTGCCGGAGGCATTTCAGGAGCGGATGAAGGCTTTCGGACGCATGGCTGACACCGACATCGCAGAGGAAATCCGCCAACAGATGCGGGTGCGCGGCGTGCCGCCCCCGGTCATCCGCAGTGCTTCCCGTGAGCCAGATACGATCATGCTGGGCGCCGCTTCGCTCCTGGTGGATGCTTTCCTGCGGGAGCCACCTGCGGCAGAAACCTGATACTCTGTTCATCCAAAGGGCAGCTGAGGCCCGGGCGCACGAGTAGCCAATGCGATTACTCGTGCGCTTTCTACTTAACGTCCGTATCCAGCGCAGGCGCGCGCGAGAAGGAGCCATTGACGAGTCAAATGTGGGAGATCGCGAACAACAAGTTCTGATCTGAAGAGAATTCTGGTATAATTCAGTCCTCAACCCGCAGGTTCCACCTGGCCAGGAGGCTGCCATGACCACCCCCGCTGTCCCCACCGGTCGAAAGCTGCTGATGGTGCTCCTCGTCGTCATGCTGTGCGCCGCCGCTGTGCTATCTGCTCAGGCCGCGCCTAGCGCGGATAGCTCCCCAGCGGCCCTGTTGAAGGCGTTCGAGGCGTCGCTCAAGGGCAGCAGCGCGCAGCAGCGAAAAGCCGCGCTCGATGTGCTGGCCCACTACACGGACTACAAGGATCTGGTCGCGACCAGGAAGGTGAACAAGGCTGTCGCCCGCGCCCTGGACGAGCAGCTGGTGCAGATGACCCAGGAAACCTGGCGCAAGGTCTTCATCAGGCACGGCAGCGGGCTGGAGCATGTCGTGCCGGTGGGCACCTTGGGCGACCGCTGGAACAACCCGGCTTACCTGCCTGGCAAGAGCGACAAGGATTTCATCCCGCGCGGCCGGACGGCCTCCCAGGCCGTGGACGACTTCAATCGTTTCTTCGACGACATGTTCAACATCAAGCCGGCTGCTCTGGATGTGAACGTGCTCGATCCCACCAACCCATCCTCCTGGCCGGGCCGCGTGTCAGCAGCCAGCAACGTGGAAAAGTACAACACCATCGGCGGCAACAAGTGGCTGGCCACCGAGGAAGCGCTGCAGAAGCCGAACCTGTGGGCCTTCGATGCATCTTCCGGCGCGATGCGCGAGGTCTGGTACGACGCTGCGGTGAAGACGCCGCCGCCGCCGCTCACCAAGGCGGACGCCCTGGGATGGTTCAGCGACAACACGCGTTTTCGGAGCCAACTGGCCGGGGCCGGGCTCGACTCGCAACAGCTGGCGCTAAAGCAGGCCAAATATGATCTGCGCAATGTCAGCGCGTATCGGCTGGCCGGCGGCTCCCTTTCTGAGGCGGACCAGGCGCTGCTGCGCGCCACTGAGCTGCTGCGCAACGGCAAGACGGATGCCGCGATCGGCGTGATGATCCAGGCGACCGGGATGAGCGATCCGCAGCAGGCGCTGGCGGCCTATCTGCGCTCGATGAACGACCTCAACGAATCCATGGCGCGCTCGGTCGTTGCCAGCCATCTGGATACATTGACCAAATCGCTGGCGAACAGCCGGCTGACGCTCCAGTTGGAGAACGAGCTGGCCGCGTCGCTCGCAAACCTGCCCCGCAGCCAGCGCATCGCGGCAGTGGAGGCGCTGGCGGAGCGGTTCGGCCGCGCCAAGTCCGACGAGCTCGTCAAACTGGCAGATGTCTTCGAGCGGCGGGCGCTGGCCGGCCTGACGTCCTTTGACGACGCGGCCAGGCGCTCCTTCGGCAAAGCTTACGATCAATTGACCGACGCCGAGCGCGCCGTGCTGCACGGCGCCGATGATGCGGCTGAGTCCTTCATGGGCAAGACGCTGCGTTACACCGGTTATGCCTTCTCCGGCTACGCCATCTACAACGCCTACGTCCAGGGCAGCAAACAAGGTGGCCAGGCGATCGGCGTGGCCAGCGCCATGGGCCGCGCCGTTATCGAGGCGATCCAGGCGGGCGTGCCCATCGTGGCCATCGCCGAGGTAGTGGGACAACTCACCGCGGGCGCGGTGCAGCTCGGCGCAAACGCCTACAAAAACGACGTGCTGGAGGCACTCTACCAGCGCTATCCCAAGGAGCCGAACCTCGACTTCCTGCTGAACATCCAGGGGGTGGTCCCCTACTACGCGGGCGGGCTGCGACAGCTTGCCATTGACCTGAAGATGGCAAATCCCAACCTCACCGAGGCGGAGATCATTAAGCAACTCGGCAACTACTTCGCACAGCGCAAGCAGGCGGAAACGGCGGCCAAGGAAACCGTGGCCCGCGTGCAGCGGCTGCTATCCTGGCTCAATAGCCGTAACATCGAGCTGGTGGCCGCGACCGACGCCGCGAACTTGAGCCGGGAAGATGCGCAGATCATCGTGGGCCTGCTGGAGGCCTACGAGCGGATCAGGGCCCAGTTGGAACAGGACGGCATCCCGGCGACCGAGGCCAACATCTTGGGCGCGCTGAGGGAGCTGTACCACCGCGCCGGCACTCCCGAATCGTACGAGAAGTATCTCAGCGATCTCTACGCCACTTACAAGAAGCAGTATCCACCGGTGGGCCAGGCACGACGGTGCAAAGCGCAGCCGGTCATCAAGAACGCGCGGAACGCGCGCATCAAGCAGGGAGAGCCGACCCAGCAGGCCGGAGGATTGCTCAACCTGTCAGGTAGCTTCACGGAATACATTGACCAGAACTGCGATCCGGCGCCCGCGCCCGTCTCGACCGAGATCAGCGCGGGAGGCCTCATCTCCGTCACGGTCACCGGCAGCGGCGTGCCGTGCAAGTGGAGCCTGTGGAACGTAGGCGGATCGGCCGTGCTGGACTACGAGCCTGTGGTGGGCGGCACGTACGGGCCGCCGCAGCGCATCGCGGACGTCTCCCTGGCCTGCGGCGATGTCCCGGCCGCCAAGCGCGCCGAGATCAGCGGGGAAGCGCCGGGGCCCGGACGGCTGACCCTCAGCATCGGCCCGCCGGCAGGCTCGGGCCCGTTAACCAGGGGCTGCTTTGCCGGGTCGGTCACCGGCAAAGCCACAATGCTCGAAGTGTATGCCAGCGCGCCGGCCCAACCAGGCGGCCTACTCGCCAGCGGAGATCGCATCGTCATCGGTGACAACGGCACCGCGCAACTGATCATCCCTGGGTTCGTCAGCGTGGCAATCCGGAGCCAGAGCACGGTCGCATACTCTGATCGAACCACGGCCTCCGTCAAGGCGGAGGCCGTCACATGCAGCAGCGACCCGGCGCTGAAGCTGGAACAGGGCGCCCTGCGGCTGCGCACGTTGCCCGGCGGCCAGCCCGTACCCGTGACCGTGGGCGACCGCACCGTGACGCCGCAGGGCACCGATTTGGAGGTGGTGTCGACGCCGGAGGGCGGCCAGGTCATTGTGTTCCAGGGCGCGGCGGTGGTGCGCAACCCGGCCGGGCGCGAGATCACGGTGCCCGAGGGCAGGATGATCACCTGGCCCGGCGACACCGTGGAAGACGCACCGGCGAACGCCGCAGCCATCGCACAGGATATCCCCTATGCCGACCTGCCGCCGGACGACACGATCCCGGCCGTCTACGGCGAATGGTCGGCTGAATTCAGCCCGGACGGGCTGCCCGAGGTCTGGACCTGGTCCGATCCGGGCGGCGACGCAACCTGGACATCGCCACGCGCCGGAACGATCCAGGTGTCCGTGCCTCACAACAACGATCTGTGGGCCTACACCGCGTCTGCGCCAGTGCTGCTGCGCAAGATCACCGGCGACTTCGACCTCCAGGGGCAGGTGCAGTTAGCGTCGGAGGGTAAGAACTTCGCCATTACGGAATTTGCCCTGCACGCGCCGGGCGCTGCGCTCGGCGGGCTGGCCGGGCAGATCCACTGGGACAACCCTGGCGTGAACCTGCGCATTCTTGGCGGCGGCTGGCGCGCCTGGGGCGGTCGCGACCAGCTGGTGGCGCTGGAAGCCAAGGAGGCCGACTATCCCGACGCGCCGCAGGGACCCGTATGGCTGCGCCTTACCCGGCGGGGTGACGTATGGCGCACCTATCGTAGCGCCGACGGCGCAGCCTGGGTGCTGACCGGCTTCACTGAGATCGCCGCGCCGGAGACACTCTGGGCCGGCTGGGTATTCAAGCGCATGGCCAACGACGGTCAGGCCGCGCCGGCCGTCTCGACCCTGAGCGACGTCACGCTCGTGAACGGGCCACTGCACGCCATGCGCTCTGACGGTTGGACGGCGGTCGATGGCCGGGGCGACGCCGCTGCCAGCGTCACCGACGCTGCGACCTTGGCGCTGGCGGTGGGGGACGAAGCGCCGCCGCGCGAACAACTTGCCAGGGTCCAATGGGAGCGCCGGCTCGCCGGTGATTTCGATGTGGTGATGCAGGCGGAGGCCGGCGACTGGGAGCGCCGGCCCGGAGAGACGCGCGTCTTCGGGCTGTTCGCCGCCACGGACGACGGGGACGACCGCGTCTTTGTCGCATTCAAGGAACAGGCCCAGCAGGACGCCGTGCGCCTGACTTATGTCACCGATATGGAGATCAACGGCGGTTGGTATCGCTGGCACGAGGCGCCGACCGAAGATGAGCGCCCCAGCTACCTGCGCCTGACGCGCGTAGATGGCCGCGTGACTGCAAGTTACTGGAGCGACTGCCGGTGGCAGAGCTTCGAACCGCAGCGGGACGACTACCCCTGGCCGGTCTTCATCCGGGCCGAACTCAGCACGGCGCCCGGCGCGGCGAGTTCCGCCGCAGCCAACGGCACCTTCTCCCTGGCCTACGCAGCCGAGGGCCCTGAGGTGCGTGATCTGCCGGCCTGGGAGCCGGCAGGGTGCGGCATGCCGGCCGCCATGTCCACAGAGAGCGTCGCAGCGACACCTGCACCCGAACCGCACCCCACTGCGCATCCAACAGCCGCCCCGGCGTTGACAGGCAAGCAGCGCCTGGAAGCCAACGCTCTGTTCGATGACTTCTCGTCCGACGCCCTGGGCTGGTCGGTGCGTGAGGCTGACTCGGCGCGCACCGCGTACGAGGACGCGGCCTACGCCATGCTGGTCAAGCAGCCCAACTTCTGGGTGCTCAGCCGGATCCCCGGCAACTTCCCCCAGCGGGTGATCGAATTCGACGCAACCGTCGCACCTGGGTTCACCGGCGGGATGTTCGGGGTCATCTGCCACTACGATGACACCGATACCTTCGATTTCATAGCCGTGGACCCGGAAACCAGCAGCATGTCCGCGGCTCGGCTGCAGGAGAACCAGTTCCGATATCTGACCGGCAAGCCAGGAGGAGCAACTGCCGAGCGTGTGGACGGCCTGGAATCCTCTGTGAACGCCACCAATCACCTCCGCGTTGGCTGCTACGACGACCGACTGACGCTGGAAATTGGCGGTGCACCTGCGGGAGAATGGCCGCTCGACCCGCCAGGGAAGCCTGGCAGCGCCGCCCTGTTCCTCTACGGCTTCAAAGAACTGGGCGACACGGGCTACAAGGTCGTGTTCGACAATGTGGCGGCCCGCTCCGAGGCAGAGGCGCCCTAAGTAATGGCATCCCCCGTTCCTCTGAGTCAGGCAAAATAGCTGGCACGGGACCGGCAAGCAGGCAATCAGGCGCTCATGGCGCCCACCCAACATCTGGGGCAACGATGACTGAGCTATACGCATACACGCCCCGCATCGGACCACCACTGGCGG
>Ga0123333_10006020_pt1 | contig 10760 bp, 9 predicted proteins | sample BioC12SIPDNA_3_FD_89957 | JGI IMG/M metagenome (GOLD analysis project Ga0123333, IMG submission 89957) | Anaerobic biogas reactor microbial communites from Washington, USA - Biogas_R2_B C12 SIP DNA | ecosystem: Engineered > Bioreactor > Anaerobic > Unclassified | place: Washington, USA...
CGGGATTCGAACCCGCGACGTCCAGCTTGGGAAGCTAGCACTCTACCACTGAGTTACTCCCGCTAAGTTGCCGCCGCGAATCAACGCGGCCGCCAACCGCTCGAGCGCGGCCGGCCCGGCAATCAATCCCTACACATATTCCTGCACATATATCAACACATTCACCCGGGAAAAGGCTTCAGTGCCATTTTTTAGTAATCGCCGGTTTGCTCTTTTTCAGTAATCGCCGGTTTACGACCGGCTATTGTTTCGCCCCCAGGGCGCCTTGGGCGATGGCGTCCTGTTGCCGGAGGTTCATGTAATCGACGGTCAAGGCCAGGACTTCGTCGAGGTAAAAATCTCGTTCGATGCGGCCGTTGTCCAGGTCGAGTTGTTTTTCCAGAACTTTTTCGGTTTCTTTGTCGGCGTTCAGTTCGGCGCGCTCTTTCATGAACTTTTCCTCGTTGAGCGTGACGGATTTTCGCGCTTTTTGCTCGTTGTAGCGGGCAATGTTGCGGAGGACTTTTGCAAAATCCTCCGAAGAGTTCACGCGTTGCCGCGAGAGCGCGCGCAGCCGTTCTTTAATGTCGGGCGTAACGTCGTCGAACCGCTGAAACCCGAGGGGCGGCACTTTATCGAACTCGATCGGATAGTCCAGGTCGGCTTCGCCGATGTCCAGATGCGAGGTCAACGAGGGCAATTCGACGTCGGCGAGGACGCCGCGTTTTTGGGTGCTGGCGCCGTCGGGACGATAGAACTGCTGCATGGTGATCTTCAACGCCCCCAGTGAAGGCGAATTGGGCAGGCGGAACAACTGCTGCCCGAGGTCCAACAGGCTCTGCACCGTCCCCTTGCCGTGCGAAGCTCGGTCGCCGACGACCAAGCCGCGGTTGTAGTCCTGGATCGCGCCGGCGAGGATTTCACTGGCGCTGGCGCTAAATTTGCTGATCATCACGACGAGCGGTCCCTCCCAGACGATGTCCGTGTCGGGATCGGGGAAGGGTCGAATGAGGCCGTCGGCGTCCTTGACCTGGACGACCGGCCCGCCCTTGATGAACAGTCCGGTGAGGCTGATGGCTTCGTTCAGCGCGCCGCCGCCGTTGAGTCGGAGGTCCAGCACCACGGCGTCTATGCCCTGTCGTTTGAAGTCGTTGATGATCGCCCTCACGTCGGTGGTGGTGCTCTTGAAATTGGGAATGCCGAGGCGGTCGCCCGACATGTCGCGGTAGAAGCTGGGCAAGACGATCACGCCGATGCGGTATGGAGTTCCGTCCGGTTTTTTTCCGGCCTGGAGAATCTCGCCGCGTGCTTCGCTGTCTTTCAGTTCGATTTTCTCGCGAATGATGGGGATGATCTTCATTCCCGACCCGTCGGCGGGCAAGATGTTGAGGCGGACGACGGTTCCCCGTTTGCCGCGAATCAGCTTGACCACGTCGTTCAACTTCATATCGACGACGTCGACCATTTCGCCTTCCTCGCCTTGTCCGACGGCGGCGATTTTGTCCTCGAGTTTCAACCGCCCGTCCTTATCGGCGGCGCCGCCCGGTATGATCTTCTTGATTACCGTGTAGCCATCGTCGCCGCTCATCAGCGACGCCCCGATGCCCTCCAACTCCAAACTCATGGCGATGTCGAAGTTTTTCAAGGTGTCGGGCGACATGTAGCTGGTGTGCGGATCGAACGACATGGTGAAGGCGTTCAGAAATATCTCCAGCAGTTCCTCGCTGTTGGTTTGATGCATGCGGCGGGCGAAGCTGTGATAGCGGCGGTGCAGCTTGTCCAAGGCCTCCTGCCCCGCCATGCCATCGTCCTTGTCGGCCTTCAACACCAGCAAATCGTACTTGATCCGCTTGCGCCAACGGTCCAGGGCCTCGGCGGGTGTGCGGGGATATTCCAGAACGTCGCGGTCGACGATCATCTCCTCGTCGATGGTGAAATCCAACGGCTGGCTCAGAATCTGGTCGATCATCTTCACTCGCTCGTCGACCCGCTCCAGAAACGTGAGGAATATTTTGTAGGCCAAACTCACGTCGCCCTTGCGCACCGCCTCGGCCAGCCCGTCTTTGGACTTGTAGAACTCGTCGATGTCGGACTGATAGAAATAGAGCTTCATCGAGTCCAGATTTTGGATAAACATCTTCAGGCTGCGTTCGGAGATTTCCTCGTCCAAGGGGTGCCGCGAAAGATGATCATGCTTGATCAGATTGGAAACGGCGAACGCGATATGCCGATCGTTCGGGCCGGGCGCGACGGGATCGGCCCAGGCCGCCGAACTGAATGCCGTCAGCAAGGCGAATACTAGAACCCGACCTTGAAAACGCCGTCCAAGTGCGTGCTGCAATCTGCTAATCATTTAATGGTCCTCGAAACTTCGTGAGGGTTGTCCGAACAAATATCTCAACTACTGAAATCGCAATATTTTGTGGTGCCTGTCCCTATTATCATCCATAGGAAGGCCCGGATGGCTTGCGGATTTGGCCATGCCCCCCCGAGATGTCGTGGGAAATCGCGGTAGCACGTGCGGCTGGAGCTAATCGGACGCTGCTAACTCGTTGTATAGTAACCGGGTTGCGATTGGGAAACAAGTCCGAAGGCTTGCTCCCCACTTGTGGAGGTTGCCGCCAAAACTGTTTTCTTGTTGCGATGATGCCCTTGCAGTAGCTGCGGCGGCGTGTATACTTGAGCTTTTGTCGAAAGTTCGGCGTAGCATAAGCTAGGGAGGCCCGGCGATGGCCCAGCAATGTGAAGTATGCGGAAAAAAGCCCGTTTTAGGCAATCAGATTACCCATCGCGGCAAGGCTAAATACCTCGGCGGGGTGGGCACGAAAGTGACCGGCATCACCCGGCGTAAATTTCGGCCGAACTTGCAGCGCGTCCGCGTGACGATGCCCAACGGCGCCCACACGACGTTACGGGTCTGCGCTCAGTGCATTCGCAGCGGCGCGGTGGTGAAGCGCGTTCGCCGAAACCCCTTCAAGATAAACAAGCCCGAAGCGGTCAAGAAGTAAGGTTTTCGGCTCATAATGCAGTAGCCGCCGCCTGGGCGGCGTTTGTTTTGTTCATTGCCGCGCTATAACGGGAATCCTCTTCGCATACCATGGCGCCAACGTATTGGGGGCCATTCGGGGGTCTTCTTCCCGTCAGCGATTGTTGGTCGAAAACGTCGCCATTCCGGCCCGCACCACCCTCTGGAAAATAACGTGTTAATCGGCTAGAATGTCTGGTTCATGTAGCACAAACACAGCCGAGGGACGACAATGGCTCGTAAAGTACTGAATCGCAAGGAGTTGCGTGAAGAAAGCGACGCGGCCGAGCGACGCGGCGTCAAGGAGAAGAAGGTCGCGGTCAAAAAGGCCCCCGCCAAACGGAAACCCCGCGCAAAAAAGGCGGCCAAGGAAGTGCGGCTGAAGGCTTTTTGGGGCGTCTTCAATCAATCGTTGAAGAGAGTCGCCCTGTTCGAGTACCACCAGCGCGCGGAGGCCGATCAGAAGGCCGCCGCTTTGAACGAGTCGCAGAAAACGCCGCACTTCGTGCAACTGGTCAAGGAAGTCATCGAAGAATAGGGGCGGTAGATTATTGCCCGGCGCGAGCCAAGCCCGCAAAACCACGGAACTTGATAAACACCATCGCGCGGCGCGCATCGGTTAGATATCCTCAAACTCAAAAATGGTTCGGAGCGCGCGGGCCGCCGGCGGCCGCATCGCTCCGTTCCCCGCCAGCACAGGAATCGGAAAGATGGACGAAGACAAAACGCAGCGACACGTCAAGTACACGATTATCGCCTTCTGCGGCACGATCATGCTTTACATGTTTTTGGCGGCATGGCTGCGGGGCGGCATGAGCTACGTGGGCATATTCGATTACATCATCGCCTTTTTCGTGGCGGCCCTGGCCGGTGCCGCCACCTTCGGCGCCGCCTATGTGCTCGATCCGTGAGCGGTTCCCTTGCTCGCGACCGAACTCGAACAATAGAACTGTGTTTACAGCGTTACGACGGTAGCGCGGCGGCGTCGGTAGACGCATTGCCACGCCCGCAACCCTATCCACTTTTGATAGGTCATATCTTTGGATGAGGCGCCGGCGAGACGGCCGCATCCACTGCCTGGGCGAGGCGATCGAGCACGTCGGAGCGAAGCGTACGTTCACCCTCCAAGAAATCGCAGAGCAGTGCCGTCGAAATGCCTGCCTCGCGCCCAATTTCTCCGAGCGGTCGGCGACTGTGGTGGATCGCGCGGCGGAGGTGTCCGCTCAGCGTATTCTCAGCCGCGGCCTCGCTCATGCGTGCATCGCGGTCGCCCAACTCGGGCAGTTCCTTTTCGATCGATTCACGATCGGCCTGGAATTGAAAAAGCAATTCGTCTGGAATCCGTCTTTCGCTCATCGGACTTGCTCCTACCGCGGCGGTCATTACGCAGGACGGGGGACTTCGTACGCAGTGATCGGGATAATGGTCAATAGGTCAAGGTATTCATACACGCAAAACAGGTAGCGCCCATCGGTTGTCTCGCCCCAACAGCACGGCCTGTCCGTAGACCGGCTTTGGCCACGTCGCTCTGGTTGGTTCACAACGGTCTCGAAGTCATCGCGGCTGACGCCATGCTCTGACAAATGCTCGGCGATTTCATCGGTCCAAATATAATGGAACTCAGACATATATATTCTACTCCAATTTAGCACCCTCGAACACCGCTTACGTCCACAACTGCCGGTCGAGCATGCGGTAGTTTACGGCTTCGTTCAGGTGGAGCGGGCGGATCGTTTCGCTGGCGTCCAGGTCGGCGATGGTGCGGGCGACGCGAAGCACTTTGTCGTGCGCGCGGGCGGAAAGCCCCAGCTCGGTCATCGCCGCTTTGAGGATGTTTTGGCACTCCTCGTCCAATCGGCAGAACTCGCGGGTTTGGCGGTGCGTCATGTCGGCGTTGTGCCGGGTGCGTCCGCCGTCGAAGCGGGCCGCCTGCGCCGCCCGGGCAACGGCCACCTGCTCGCGCAGCACCGCGCTGCCCGTCCCCGGCGCCCCGCCCGACAGATCGCGGTAGGCAACCGAGGGAACCTCGATGTGGATGTCGATCCGATCGACCAGCGGGCCGGAGATTTTGCTCATGTAGCGGTCGATCTGCGGCGGCGTGCAGTTGCAGGTTCGCCGCGTGTCGCCCCGATAGCCGCAAGGGCAAGGATTCAAAGCCGCAATCAGCATGAAGTTGGCCGGAAACGTCGTGCTGCTCAGCGCCCGCGAAATCGTCACCGTGCCGTCTTCGAGCGGTTGACGGAGCACTTCGAGTGTTTGACGGTTGAACTCGGGAAGCTCGTCGAGAAAAAGCACGCCGTTGTGCGAAAGACTGATTTCGCCGGGCGACGGGGTCGAGCCGCCGCCGACCAGGCCGGCGTTGCTGATCGTGTGATGCGGACCGCGGAACGGCCGGACGGCCAACAGCGGCTGACCAGGCCGCAAGCGGCCCACGGCGCTGTATATCCGCGTGGTTTCGATCGACTCGCCGGGGGTGAGGTCGGGCAAGATCGTCGGCACTCGCTTGGCAAGCATCGTCTTGCCGGAGCCGGGCGGACCGATCATCAGCAGATTGTGGCCGCCAGCGGCCGCCACGACCAACGCACGCTTCGCCGATTCCTGCCCCCGCACGTCGGCAAAATCGACGTCGTAGGTCGATAGCTCGCGGAACAGGTCGTCGAGCCGCGAGGGCTGAGGCTCGATCTCGATCTCGCCGGTCAGAAAGGCCACGGCCTGGGCAAGGCTGGCGACGGGAATCACATCGACGTTCTCGACCACGGCCGCCTCGGCCGCGCTGAGACTGGGAACGATTATGCCGTGGAGGCCGGGCATATCGACCGACGCCATCGCCATCGAGAGCGCCCCTTTCACGGCACGGGTGGAACCGTCCAACGCCAATTCGCCCACCACCGCGTATTGGTCCAAACGCTCGGCGTCGATCTGGCCGCTGCCGGCCAGAATCCCCAAAGCGATGGGCAAATCGAACGAGGAGGCGTCCTTGGGCAGATCGGCCGGGGCAAGATTGATCACCACCCGGTTCAGCGGCCGCTGGAAACCCGAGTTGACAATCGCCCGCTCCACACGGTGCGTGCTTTCCTTCACGGCCGCCTCCGGCAGCCCGACCAACACGGTCTTCGGCAGCCCGGCCGGAGATACGTCCACCTCGACCTCGACCGGCAAGGCGTCGATTCCCAGCAATGAGAATGTTTTGAGTTTAGCAAGCATAGTGCGGTCTACCGATTGCGGTACTCGATTGTACCCTCTTTACAGGGCGTGCGAAAGAGGGTAGAGTAGGTATATCAAGCCTAAAGGGGGTGAAACGATGAGCGCCCAAATACTGAGAGGCTCCAAGCAAGAAATCGCGCAAAGCGTGGCACAAATCCCCGGCGAGGTCCGCGAGGCGATTGTCTTTGTCGAAGAGCCGTCGGATCTGGCGGCCTCCCCGCAAGAGTTTTTTGCCTCGATGGAACCGTTTGCGGCACATGCCGGCGGCGCCGACTACTCGCGTGAGGCACTGTACAGGGTAGGTCAGGTACCCCGTACCTGACATTAGAGGCAGTTGTCTGACAAAGCACTACCATACAGCTTCTCCACAAAGTGGGAAAATGGTCTTGTGGAACCGTAACCGTTCACGGTTACCTGATAAAGCGGGAGGTTTCGCCATGCGTTATCTGATTGTTCTGCTGTTGATTCTGGTTTGCGTCATTCCGGCCTCTGCACGGCAATGGACTTCGCGTTCGGGCGATTTCACCATCGAGGCCGAGCTGAAAGATGTCCGCGACGGCAAGGCGATCCTGAAAAAACCAAACGGCGAAGAGGTCGCCGTGCCGCTGAACAAACTCAGCCTGGGCGACATCGAATACATCAAGCGTGTTTTGCGCGAGGCCGAGGCGGGCGTTACCGGCAAGACGGAGCCGCCCGCGCCCCCGCCGGCCGCCGAGCCGGCCAAACCCGCGCCAAAAAGCGAAGAAAAACCCGCCCCCCAGAATGCTCCCGGCGAACTGCCGACGATCAGCTACAAATGGCAAAAAGACAAGCTGTATCAATACAGGATAAAAGCGGTTGCCCGCTTCGGCGACAAGCAGGACAATATCAATGGGAGTGTGTTTTTCACGGTCGTCGCGATTGGCGACAACGGCGTGGTGGACATGACATTCGTGGAAACCACCAGTCGCGGCGGGCGCGACGCGATCATTTATGCGCCACCGCGTTTGCCTCGGTCTCGCTATCGACTGTCGCCGGGGCGTTATTTGCCATCGTCCCCGAGTTCGCCCAGCCGCCTCCAGATCGACCGACACGGGCGGATTCTCCGCATCGAGGGGAGCGAATATCTGCCGTTTCTACTGGGCCGAGCGGCGCATCTGCCGCTCGAACCGCTCTCGCCGTTGAACGAAAATCCCTGGACGGTGGCCACCGACGTGGCGATCTCGCTCAACCACGAGGATTGGCTGTCCAACACGGTGTTTGCCACGATGCGCAAGGAGTTGTTGCCCGCCCGCAAGAAAGCGACCTACAAGATCGTCGGCCGCGACGGCGAGTTGATCACTGTCAGCAAGTCTTATGAATTGGCCACCGCGGCCGAATCGGACGGCAAGCCCCGTGTTTCGCTGGTCGGCGAGGGCACGCTGAAGTTCGACCCGCAGGCCGGGGTGTTCAAGTCGTCCGAGATGAAGCTCCGCGCGGCGGTGCGGGAGTCGGGCACGACGGTCGAGTTCCCCGTCGAAATCAGCTACAACATGCCGAGCGAGGCGGAAATGGCGGAAATGAACGCCAAGCTCGAAACAGCCCGCCAGGAGGCGGAACAACGAGCCAAGGAGCGGCTTACGCCTATCACTCCCGATGAGATGGAGCAACTAATCAAGAACTTGCAGTCGAGCGATCCCGCCAAGACGCGAGCGGCCGTGACCCGCCTGACCGACAAGCAACCCCAGGAACCGAACGGCAAGCTGGCCGCGACCTTGGAAGAAATGCTGAAAAGCGACACGCCGAAGATTCGCGAGAACGCAGCCCGAGTGATGGAAGTCTGGGCCGCGCCGGAAAATATCCCGTCGTTGAAAAAGCTGTTGGACGACGACTCGACGACGATCCGCCGGTCGGCCTTGAAGGCCCTCGGACAACTCAAAGCCACGGAGGCCATCGACCGGATAATCGAGCAATGGCCCAAGGATTCGATACCCGTCAGCGCTGCGCTGCGTGCGATGGGCGAGGCCGCCGAACCGGCCGTGCTGAAGCTACTGGAAACCAGCGGCAACAATCGCGTGCGCCGCGACGCCTGCCGGGTGTTGGGCGAGATCGGCACGGAAAAGAGCCTCGCCGCCCTGGAAAAAATTGAAAAGGATGCCGATCGGTCGATGCAACTTCACGCCCGCATGGCGCTAAGCAATCTCCGCCGAAAACTGGGCAAAGACTAGACCCTGAAGGGGTTGCGGTGAGCGGCTTCGCAACTCCATAATCCCGTTTGGATTTTTGTTACATGCCCAATGGAGTCCGGGAATTGGCAACGCCGTTATATTTAGCCCCCGGTGAATACACCGGGGGCACGGCATGGAGTATCCGCAACGCTGCCCCCCGTGTATTCACGGGGGGCTAAATGCTTTCAATCATGGATCAATTCCCGGACGCCACGGGGACAAGCCGGCAGTGGCACCCAACGCATAACCCATCGCTCGAAGATTGACATGACACTCGCCCGGGAAGCACATTGGCGGCAATGCCGCGGGCTTGGGTTCCGCCGGGGTTACAACTCGAAATTGAACGTGCGGGCGACGAGTCGCCAGAGGCGGCTGCCCAGCGAGATGGGGCGGGTGTGGACTCGGGCTTGGCCGCGAAGGCCGAGCAGGTACATCCCCTCGGGGTCGTCGATCGGCACCCGGGCTTGATACGACGTGCTCTGCGGCCGCTCGATGCCCGTCGTCGGATCGGTCTGCGTCGGCAGTTCTCCGCCGTGTTTGGTGGAGAGCCTCGGCGGGCTGACTTTCAGTTCCGATTCCGAGATTTCCTCGATCGCGCCTTTGATCGGGGCGTCGGGAAAGCCTTCGACGAGGATGTCCACGCGCTGCTCGGGAAGGACGAGGTTCCGGTCGCTTTGATCGACGATAATTACGGCTTCGAGTTTTTTGGGGTCGCCGATTTGGCAGAAGAGGACGCCCTGTTCGAGGAAGGCGCCCAAGTTTTCGCGTTCCAGGGGCGTGCCCGACCAGGCGGCCAGGTTTTCCTCGGAGCGGTCGCGGGAGGGAGTGAGCGTGGGCGGCAGGACCGTGCCGTCGTCCGGAGCCGTCAGCCGCAACCGCTGTTGATCGGCCATTTTCTGCCGCAATTGCTCCTGAACGGTTTTCAGCGCCTCTTGTGCCGAGGGGAGTTGAGCGGCGACGTTGCGGTCGCTGAAACTTTGCTGCATCAGGTTTTGCACCCGGGCTTCGTATTCCTTAACGGTCCCCTGGAGCTTGATTACCTCGATGTCGAGGTCGATGTTCGCCAGTTGGGCCAGGGTTTGGCCGGCGGCCACGCGTTGGCCCGACTCGACTTCGACCAATTTCAGCGTGCCGGCCACGTCGACGTAGACGGGATGGGCGTCGCGGGCTTGGATTTCCAGCGGACACATCACGCTATGCGGAAGCGGCAGGAAGAGGAACAGCAGCAACAGCACCACGGCCACCGACAAACTCGTATAGAATCGCGGTTTTTTCACTTGATCAATCCTCCCGGGCACATAGAAGAACTTGCCCAGTTTATAGAGCGGCGTAACCAGCAATCCCCACAGGGCCGCCGCCACCAGTATCTGCCCGAAGATTTTCACTTCGTACGATTGGAACAATTTATAAAGGAACCAGCAGATCGAGAACACCACCACCCAGCGATACAAGGCCGCGGCCACCGAGTAGACGGCGAATAGAATCTGATTCCGCTGGGGCAGGAAGGGGTCGTCGGGCGGTTCGAGGCCCAGGCACAACTTACCCAGCTTGCGGCTGAGGATCGTGGTCGCCTTCTGACGCAGGTTGGGAATCTCCATGAGGTCGGACAGGATGTAATAGCCGTCGTAGCGGAGCAGCGGGTTGGCGTTGAAGAGGATCGTGCTGACCGAGGAGATGAACATTATGTTCAGGCAGAGGTTGTTGAACAATCCCGGCTGCGAGAACCACCAGAAAAAGGTGGCGATTGAGGCCAGGAGCAGCTCGACGAGGATGCCGGCGGCGCCGATGGCCGCCCTGCGCCATTTGCTGGGCAGCAGCCAGGAGTCGGAGACGTTGCAGTACAGGCAGGGGGTGAGCACGAGAATCATCACGCCCATCTCGTGGCACTCGCCGCCAAAGTGTTTGCACGACAGGCCGTGGCCGAACTCGTGGAAGATTTTCGTGATCCCCAGCACGATCAACAGCAGGAAACCGTTTTTCACGCTGAAAAACTGCTGGAACGCCGGCAACCTCGACCGGAACACGTCGAACTCGACCGTCACCAACGTCAGGGCCGACAGCGCCAGCAGGCAGCAAAACGCGACGGTCCAGGGGGAAAACAGCCAGCGGAAATACGGATACATGCGATTGAGCAGCCGCTCGGGGTCGAAGCCCTTGAAACGGATGCAGAGCACGTTGCTTACGGCGGCGAGTGCTTGCTTGCGTTTCCGCTCGTCGCGGCGTTTGCGGAGTTGGTGGCCCTGCCCGGCCACGCCGGCGACGACCAACCCGCTGCGGTGCAGGGTGCCGAGAAATTGCTGCAATTCCTCGAGCGTGATCTTTTGCGGAGGGAACTCTTCCTCGAACCGCTCCTTGATCTCGTCGAG
>Ga0123333_10006024_pt1 | contig 10758 bp, 11 predicted proteins | sample BioC12SIPDNA_3_FD_89957 | JGI IMG/M metagenome (GOLD analysis project Ga0123333, IMG submission 89957) | Anaerobic biogas reactor microbial communites from Washington, USA - Biogas_R2_B C12 SIP DNA | ecosystem: Engineered > Bioreactor > Anaerobic > Unclassified | place: Washington, USA...
GCTCGCCAACCACGACGCGTAGCCGGCAGGCGCCCGGGCCCGCGGATCACACCCGTGCCCTCCCGGGGCCCCGGCCGGACCGAACGCCTGGTGGGCGCCTATGATGAAAACCCTGAAATTCCAGACCCGCTGGATCTACCACCCGGTCACCATCTTCCTGTCGATCCAGGTCCTGTGGATCCTGCTCATGGTGGCCTGGATCCGGTGGTACGTGGGGAAATACTCCCAGTTCCGCGACATGGCCGGGCAGCTCCGGACCCAGGCCGACATCGTCGGATTCGGCTGGCTCCCCCTGGTCGTCGGCGGGCTTCTGCTTGCGCTGATCCTCGCGGGCGCGACCGTCATATTCATTTACTGGGGCAAGCAGCACCGGCTCAACCGCATGCAGCGGGCGTTCGTCTCCAACGTCACCCACGAGCTGAAATCCCCCGTGGCCTCGATCCAGCTCGCGCTGGAGACGATGGCCATACGCGACCTCCCGGCCGACACCAAGCAGGAGTACATCCGCATGATGCTCGACGACACCGAGCGCCTCGCCACGCTGATCGACCGCATCCTGGGGGCCGAGCGCATAGAGAAGAAACGGAACCGGTACCACCTCGAGACGGTCAGCATGCGGCATTTTGTCGGCGGAATCCTCGAGGAGGACCGCCACCTGTACGAGCAGGACGGGCACACGATCGTGCTCGAGCCCGGGCGGGACGCGCGGGTCGCCGTCGACCGCTTCGCGATGCGGATCGTGCTGAACAATCTCCTGGAGAACGCCGCCCGCTACTCGCCCGCCGGCAGCACGATCCGCCTGAAGCTGCACCGGGATCTGCGCAGCTGCCGCCTCGACGTCACCGACAGCGGCTGCGGCATCGGCAGCAGGGACCTCAAGCAGGTATTCAAGATGTTCTGGCGAAGCTCGGAGGAGCCGAATTCGCGCATCCGGGGGACGGGGCTCGGGCTCTATATCGTGCAGAGCATCGTCCGGGACCACCGCGGCAAGGTCTGGGCGTCCAGCCCCGGGATCGGGCGGGGGGCGACTTTCAGCATCCGCCTCCCGAGGGCCCGCCAGTACTGGAACCGCCGCCGGCCGAGCCGCCGGGCGGCCGGAGGCGATACCCCATGAGCACGATGGAACCCGGAAACCGATCCGGCAGCATCCTCCTGGTCGAAGACGAGCTGAACCTCGCGCGCCCGCTGCAGTTCAACCTCGAGCAGGAGGGGTACAGGGTGCGGTCGACCCCGAGCGGGAAACAGGCCCTGGCGTTGCTTCTCAGCGAGCCGTTCGACCTGATCATCCTGGACCTGATGATCGAGGAGATCGACGGGTTCGAGGTGGCGCGCCAGATCCGGCAGCAGAACACACGGCTTCCGATACTGATGCTCACGGCCCGGTCGGCGGCGCAGGACCGCATCCACGGGCTGGAGCTGGGGGCGGACGACTACATGACCAAGCCCTTCCACCTGAAGGAGCTGCTGCTGCGGGTCGAGCGCATGATCGAGCGCGCCACCTGGTACGCAAGCGACGGCGCCCTCCCCCCGCAGATCACCGTGGCCGGCTGCACCGTCGACCTAGAAAAACTGTGCGCCAGCGGCCCGAAAGGTACGTTCCAGATCACGGCCCTCGAGGCGAGCCTGCTCCGGGAGCTCGTCTCCCGGCCCAACCGCGTGCACTCCCGCAGCGACCTGCTTGAAAAAGTCTGGGGGTACAACTCGAAGGCCGAATCCCGCACGGTGGACAATTTCATCGTCCGGCTGCGGAAGCATTTCGAGGAGGAGCCGGAGCGGCCGCGCCACTTCATCAGCCTGCGGGGGAAGGGGTACATGTTCGTCCCCTGAGGCGGGCAGATCCCAGCGGAGCGGGGCGGCCCTTCAGCGGGCCAGGGCCCTGTTGCGGCCGACGGGGCCGTCGGTGGAGTCGAAAATGGCCTTGGCGGTCAGGCTGGAGTGGTGGACCACGTAGGTGTCGAGCGAAAGCCCGAGCACGTACCCCTCTTTTCTCAGCCGGCGACAGTAGTCGTCGTCGTCCCCTCCGGCGACGTAACTCTCGTCGAGGGAGCCGACCCGCTCCATCGTACGCCGTCTCATGGCCACGCAGAAGAACGCCAGCATCCCCGCGACCAGGATGCCCGCCCTGCTGAAGTGGTGCCGGAGGATCCGGTTGCGCTCGTGCAGGTCCTCGGTCAGGAAGTTCGGGATCTGGGGCACCATGCTCCGCCGGACCCGGTCGACGCACTGCCAGTCGTTCGGGTTCGAGTTCAGGGGGCCCACCGCCCCGATCAGGGGATGGGTGTTGAGGAACCAGACCAGGTTCCCCAGCCAGTCCCGGGAGACCTCGACGTCGTTGTTCATCAGCACGACATTCGGATTCCGGCCGAGCGCGACGCCCTGGTTGGCGCCGCCGCACCATCCCCGGTTCCGCCGGTTGTGCACCACGGTGATCTCACGGGTGAACACCTTGTCGAGGTCCACGGTCTCATCCGTGGACGCATTATCGATGACGTAGATGTGGAATGGCACGTCGGTATGGCGGTAGATGCTCTCGATCAGGTTCCGGGTGCAGCAATACTGGTTATAGACGGGGATAACGACGTCGGTTGCATCCTGTATCATCGGCACGCTCATGGTCTGGCCCCGGGGTGATTGAGTTCTCAACCTCAAGGTACATATCGACCATGGGGGAAAAACCTGAATTTTTTTAGCGGAAAGCGTCCCGGGGGGAAAACCGGGGGGCGGGCCTCAGGAATTCTCCCGGTGAAACAGTATCCGGGAGCAGCTGTCGCAGACGAGGATGGCGTCGGTCCGGAGGAGTTCGGCGTACATCTGCGGACGGATACGGACGTGGCAGGCGCTGCAGAGCTCGTCCTTGGCCTCGGCCAGGGCGACGCCTCGGAGCGCCTCGGCAATGCGCCGGTAGCGGGCCAGCAGGTCCGCCTCTATGTTCGATTCCACCGAAACTTTCTCGGCCGAGAGCCTGGCGATCTCCGCCTCCAGCAGGGGGGCGGATTCCTTCGTTTTCCGGATTTCCTCCTCGATTCCGGCCGATGTCCGGAGCATTTCCTGCTCCGCCCTGCCCAGGCCCGTATCCATGTCCTCGGTCTTCTCCATGATATCGAGGATCCTGTCCTCCTCGGAGCGGATATGGTCCTCGGCCGCCTGGATCTCGTGCAGCATGGCGGTGTATTCCTTGTTCGTCTTGACGGCCATGAGCTGGTCCTTGAGACGGGCGAGCTTGCTCCGGAGCAGCTCGACGCTCCCTTCGAGGGCCCTCCTCTGGTTGGCCAGTTCCCTGGACTGCTCCACCTTCCGGTCGTGTTCGGACCGGAGGCGCGCCAGTTCATTTTCCTTGGATTGGATTATTTGGGGGATTTCGGAGTATTGCTTCTGTAAACCGGCGATGCCGAGCTCCAGATCTTGAAGGACTATCAGGTTCCGGAGATCTGGATTCACCTGGCCCCTCCCCCGACGGATGTGCCGAGGCAGGACGCTGTGCCCCCCGGTTCGGGGCAATCGTTTCTCGAGCCTCCCATCCAGCGCCGTTGCATCGTCATCAATGTTCCTTAGACAGCGCACTATACACTCGGGACACCCGGCGTGTCAACGATCCGGTTGGCCTGTCGGCCCGGCCGCGGCCGGAGGCCGGTCCGGCGGCCTTGACCTTTGCGCCAAAACACAGGACAATCCGTCCCCATGAGAGCCGTTCTGCAGAGAGTCGACAGGGCCGAGGTCACCGCCGGGGGGGAAACCATCGCGCGGATAGGGAAAGGCATCCTGGCCCTGGTGGCCGTGTCCCGGGAGGATACGGCCGAGGATCTCCGGTGGATGGCCCGGAAAATCGTCGGGCTGCGCATTTTCGACGACCCGGGGGGGAAATTGAACCTGAGCCTCGAGCAGATCCGGGGCCAGCTCCTTGTCGTCTCGCAGTTCACCCTCTACGGCGACTGCCGGAAGGGGCGGCGCCCCTCCTATACCGACGCGGCCCCGCCGCCGGAGGCGGAACCGGTCTACGAGGCGTTCATCCAGCTGCTGCGCCGGGACGTGCCCGGGGTGCAGACGGGGAAGTTCCAGGCGGCGATGCGCGTCTCGCTCGTCAACGAAGGCCCGGTCACCCTGATCCTCGACAGCGGGAGCCGGGGCCGCGGTTTTGGCCCCCCGGGCGCGCCCCCCGGCGCCCGGGGGCAAGATCCGCCTTGATTCGGCCGGGGCCTCTTCCGTAAGATGAAACTCTATGGCTGCGAGCAGAAAACAGATCAACGTCCTTTTCGCCATCCTCGCCGTCTGCCTGGCGGCGGCGGCCGTGCTGTCGGCGATCAGGACCCCCCGGACCGTCGTCCGGACCGAGTCCGAGGCCACGCTGCCCGAAGACCACCCGCCGATGGAGACGGTGCGCAAGCTCACCGACCTGATACGGATGAGCGAGGAGGACCCGCAGAACGCGTCCGTTCACGAGGAGATCGGCAACATCTACTACGATCTGAAGGAGTACGGCCGCGCCGAGGCCTCCTACCGGAGGAGCCTGGCGCTGGAGCCGGGAGACCCTCGTGTGGAAACCGACCTGGCCACCTGCCTCTATTACCTCGGCCGGCACGACGAGGCGGCGGCCGTGCTCGACGGCGTGCTCGGCCGTGATCCCGGCTTCGCCCAGGCCCTGTACAACAAGGGGATCGTGCTGATCCACGGCAAAAACGACATCGAAGGAGGCCTCCGGGCCTGGAGGGCGCTGCTCGAGCTGGAGACGGATCCTGCCCGGCGGGCGGAACTTCAGGAGAGCATCCGGCAGCTGGAAGCATCCGCCCGGTAACGGCCGGCGCCCATATCACTATGACACCATTGATTCTCCGCATCCTGCTGATCGTTCTGGCCGTCTGGCTCCTGCGCCGGTTTCTGACGCTGTTTCTCCGGGACAAGCGGACCGCGGCGCCCCGGCGGTCCCCGAGCCCGGGGGGGAACATGGTCAAGGACCCCGTCTGCGGCATGTACATGGACCCGCGCCTGGCCCTGAAGTACGAGACGAAGAACGGGATCTTCTATTTCTGCTCCGAGGAGTGCAAAAGCAGGTTCCTGCAGCCCGACCCGGGGGGCAAGCCCGGCGAACCGCCCCCGGAAAACTGACCCCGCGCGCGCACCCGGCCAGCGGGCTTCCCCCGCGGGCCGCACCGGGAAAACCGAAAAACAGGGGCGTGCATTTTCTTCTGTCTAAAAGATTCCGGTTGATCGTATAATTGTGCCGTCACCGGGCGGACGTTTGCGAAAAACCGAGGGGGCCACAGTGGTGGATGCCGGCAAGCCCGCATCACGCGGGAAAAAATGCTTCTCCGACGAAATGATCCAAAGCTGCCTCCACACCATGGAAACCGGGGATACGGAGGAGCTGTTTGAGATCATCCCCAGGATCGGCGTGCTGCGCGACCCCCGCTTTCACGAGCCGCTCGTCAGGCTTCTCGGCGGCGGGGACCTGAAGAAACGGGAGTTCGCCGCCTACTCGATGGGCGCCATGGCCGACCGCGCGTTTCTCGAGCCGCTCAAGAAGGCCTTCCTGGAGGCCCGGAAGATCAAGGGCTTCGGATCGAACGAGCTGCAGATCGCCATCATCGAAGCCATCGGCTCGATCGGCGACGACGCCGTCGTCGAATTCTTCCTCCCCACGCTGAAAAACTGCTGCGACCAGAAGGCGTCCCGCACCGGCAAGGGTGCGGCCAAGAACGCGGCGCGCATGGGCAAATGGATCATCGAGTCCCTCGGGGCCATCGCGCAGCAGGGCGGCGGGCGGTCGCTCGAGGCCCTGATCGAGCTCACCGAACACCCCGACCCGGAAATCCAGTCCCTCGCGCTCCCGGAGATATCCGTCGCCTACTGGCACAGGCCGAACGAGGTCGACAAGGCGACGCTCGAGAAGATCTACCGCCTGACCGTGCACCCCGTGCCCCTGGTGGCCGAATCGGCCCTGGCGGCGCTGCAGAACCTGGCCGACGTGGGGTGCAAACAGGCCGAGGCCTACTTCGCCGACTCCCCGGAATACGAGGACTAGGCGCCCCCACCGTCTTTCAGAAAATCCCGCACCCGGCCGAAATCGTCCGTCATCGGCACCGGCGGGAGGCTGCGGAGAAACATCCTGCCGTAGCTCCGCGTCCGTATCCTCTTGTCGAGCAGGACCAGGATGCCCCGGTCCGTCCGGCTCCGTATCAGCCGTCCGAACCCCTGCTTCAGAAGGATGGTGGCCGCGGGGATCTGGTAGTCGTAGAACGCGTTGCCGCCCGAGGCGTTCACGTGCGCAATCCGCGCCGCAATCACCGGGTCGTTCGGCACCGAGAACGGGAGCTTGTCGATCACCACGCAGCTCAGCTGCTCCCCCTGCACGTCGACCCCCTGCCAGAAGCTGCTGGTGGCGAACAGGACCGCGTTCGGCGTACCCCGGAACGTCTCGAGCAGGCTGGACTTGCTCCTCTCCCCCTGCATCATCATGGGGAACCGGAGCCGGTTCTCCAGGGCCCGGTAGACCTGCTCCATCTGATAGTAGCTGGTGAACAGGACGAACGCCCTCCCCCGGCTCGCGTCCAGGATGTTTTCGAGCTGGTCGCACGCGTCGCGGGCCCAGCCGTCCTCGCGGGGTTCGCGGATGTCTTGCGGCACGTAGAACACGCTCTGGCTTCCGAAATCGAAATGGGAAGGGACGATCAGCTCCCCGGCGTCGTCGAGCCCGAGCCGCGACTTGACGAAGTGGAAATTCCCCGCGGTCGACAGCGTGGCCGACGTCAGGATCGCGCTGTCGACGCGCCCGAAAAGGCGGTCGCGCAGAATCGGCGACACGTTGATGGGCGACGCCCGCAGAAACATCCCCCGCCCCCGGGTCTCGCACCAGTAGACGTTCTCGTCCGAATCGCTCTCGAGCACCGCGGCCAGGTCCCCGGAGATTTCCGCGCAGCGGCGCACCAGCGTCTCCAGGACTTCGCTCTGCGCGGGCACGGTCTCGAGCCCCGCCCGGACCAGGTCGAGCTGCTCCCGCACCTCCGCATACAGGGCCCCGAGCCGGTCGGCGCCGCGCGGCCCCCGGCGCGGGCCGGGGCCCTGCTCGAGCGGCCCGAGAACGTAGCGGCCCTCCCCGGACTGGAAGCAGGCGAAGAATTCCGAGGCGCGCCCGGCGAGCGCCTCAACCCGTCCGGAGAGGTATTCCGTGGCGCCGCCGGTCGAACCCAGGGCCTTGGCGGCGTCCCGGGCCAGCTCCTCGAACCTGAAGCTGCTGACGGAGACGCCGAAGTACTGCGTGGCGACGTCCTCGATTTCGTGGGCCTCGTCGAAGACCAGGATGGCGTAATCGGGGAGGATCGCCCCGAAATCCTCCTGCCGGAGCGCCAGATCGGCGAAAAAGAGATGGTGGTTGACGATGATGATGTCCGACTCGAGCGCCTGCTGCCGTACTTTCGTCACGAAGCAGATCTCGAAGTTCTTGCACTTCTGCCCGGCGCAGGTTTCCCTCCGCGCGTCCAGGTGCTGCCACAGGGGCAGGCTCTCGGGCAGTTCCGCCAGCTCGGCCCGGTCGCCGGTCTCGGTTTCCTGCGCCCACTTCCGGATACTCTGGAGATACCGGGGATCGTGCGGGGAGAACAGCAACCGCTCTTTGCCGATCTCCTCGAGCTTGCTCCGGCAGAGGTAGTTGCCGCGCCCCTTCATGTAGCAGACGGAGAACTTCCGCCCCAGGGCCTTCTCCAGAAACGGCACATCCCGGAAAAACAGCTGCTCCTGGAGGTTCTTCGTGGCGGTGGAGACGACCACCCTCCTGTCCGAAAGGATGATCGGGAGCAGGTAGGCCAGGGTCTTGCCGGTCCCCGTGCCGGCTTCGACGCAGAGATGGCGCTTCCCCTCGATCGCCGCGTGGATGGCCTGGGCCATCCGTATCTGCCCGGGCCGGTGCTCGTAACGGGGGTGGTTCCGGGCGATCGCCCCCCCCGGCCCCAGCACGCGGTCCAGTTCCTCCCGTAGATCCATTCCCGTATCCTCGCCCGCCTGAAACGATGCATGGTAGCACGGCCGGCGCGCTTTCCTCACGGGATTCTCCCCCCGCGGGCGAAAGTTTGCCTCGGATCCCTGGCCGCCGGGAGGTATGATACGTCCCCGAGCATCCACCAACCGACGGAGGCGCCTATGGAATCCCGTAACCCCGAGACCGACATCATCGACCACCAGGAACCCTACCGCGGGAAAATCGTCTCGCTCCACGTCGACACCATCCGGCAGGCGTCGGGCAGGACGACCCTGCGGGAAGTGGTCCTGCACCCCGGGGGGGTGGCCGCGATCCCCGTCCTGGACGATTCCCGCCTGCTGCTGATCCGGCAGTTCCGCTACCCGATCCGCACATACATCTACGAACTCCCGGCCGGGAAACTCGACAGCGGGCAGCCCCCGCTGGAGACCATGGCGCGGGAACTCGAGGAGGAGACCGGGCACAGGGCGGAGTTGCTGACCCACGAATGCTCGTTCTACACCACGCCCGGCATCAGCACCGAGCTCATCCACCTGTTCACCGCACGCGGCCTCACCCCCTGCAAGCAGCGGCTCGAGGAGGGGGAGCACCTCACGCTCGAGGCGCTGACGGTCCGGGAGTGCCTCGCCAAGATCCGAACCGGGGAGATCTGCGACGGGAAGACGATTCTGGGCATCCTCTGGCATCACCTGAAAGAACGTTCGGGTGCAATAAGTTCTTAAGACCGTGCGGTTGCCTGCCGATAGGGAGAGTGTACGCGTGTCTTGGATCTTACGGACCATTTCAGGGTGGCATCATGATTTGTCCTAAATGCGGATTGGAGCAGGAGGAACGCCTCGACTGCAGGGAATGCGGCGTCGTCTTCAGCAAGTACAACTCCCTGTTCGCGTCGCCGGAGGCTCCGGACCCGGCCGGCGGGGACGTCCCGGACACGGGTGCGGTCTACGAACTGCAGATCCAGGTCCGGGAGTTGAGTTCGCGGCTGATTGGCGCGGAATTCGAGAAAGCCGAACGGAAGAAGCTGCGCTCGGACCTCAGGGACCTGCAGGAGCAGCTGCGGGCGCACCAGGCGCAGACCGAAACCAGGCTGCAGCAGGTCGAAAGCGGGCTGGAAAGCCGGGCGGCCGACGCCGGCGACGGCGCCTACGCCGGTGACGGCGCCTACGCCGGTGCCCCGGAGGAGGCGCCGGATGTCGAGGCGCTCGAGGAGAAGATCTCCCGGGTATCGGACGCCCTCGGCGACACGGTCGATCAGATCCTGGCCCTCGGGGACAAAACCGGCCGGATTTCCAGCCAGGTTTCGGAGCTGCAGGACCGGGTCGCCGCGCTCTGCGACGGCATGTCGGAGTTCAGGGACAGGCTCGAATTCCTGCAGCGCAGCGAGCCTTCCGAGCCCCAGACCATACTCGAAGACGACGTCAAGGCCATCCGCAGGAACCTCGACGAGCTCGGGCAGTTCCTCAGCGGTCTGGGCAGGGGGTAGCCCTCCCGGGCGGTCGACGGGCGGGATGCCCGCCGCCCCCTTAACCAGGGCGGGCGCGCAGAGCCGCAAAGGCGCGCGAACCAGTGGCCCGCGCACGCGGCCGCACAAGAGCGGGGGCGGAACGTGTTCGGGCGAAACCCCGGGATCCGGTCTGTCCTGGCTCTGCCGGGACGGCCGCTACCGCCACCCGTCAATCTGGACCGACTGGGAGGGCACCATGCCTCCCATGCTGAAGTAGTTGTTGTTGGACCCGCCGGTCACGATCACGGTAAACGCCCCGCCGGCTTTGCGAACGCCGCTGTTGATGCCCCCGAATCCGGCGGGCTTGGCATCGGGAGGCAGCCCCGTCACCCATTCCGTGAACTCTTCCACGGTACGGTATCCGGCGTCCTTGACGAAATTGGCGATCGGGGGGCTCAAAACGGCGCACGTTCCGAACAGGTGCCCGTCCTGTGTGCCGTAGATCTCCTTGATGATCTCGGGATAGTTCATGTTCGGCCCCCAGGCGGTCGCGGCCCAGTTCTTGGCCGAAAGAATGCCCCACCCCATGAACAGGGTGACGACGCTCTCCCCCTTCTGGAATCCCCGCCTCACCGACAGCGGCCGGAAGGGGGACTTCCCTTCATTTTCCGCGATGATGATGCCGATCAGGTTCATGGGGTTGCCGATCGTGCCCATGTAGGTCGTTCCGACTTTGCCGCAGTTGCCGCCGTTGATCGACAGCAGGCTCCAGGCCCTTCCGATGGCCGTATTGGCGTGCGCATAGGGGCCCACGGCGCCCTCCTCGTAATTGAGCCCGATTTCGTCACGGATGTCGCCGTTGATGACGGCGCCCGCCATGAAGCCGTTGTCGGAAACATTGACGGCCGTCATGCCGGTCGAGCCCAGGGCCAGAATGACCGGGAAATATTCCGGCAGGGCGCCCGCCATAACCGCGTTGACGGCCGCATCCTTTACCGTATAGGTCCAGGTTTCACCGGCCTCGGATCCCGGATTCATCCTGCCGAGCACTTCGTCGGGTTCGTGGCTGGTCGCTTTGAGCATCTCGGCGACTTTTTCCTCCGTGGGCAGCACCACGGGCAAAAAGTCCGTGTATCTTTTTTCGAGGAACAGCTTCTGGAGTTCGTCCGGGGTGCCCGTGTACGTCCCGGGCCCTACGTCCTTCAGCACTTCCCCGGTTTTCTTTTCCCCGGCGGTCAGAGGTTTGGTCAAGAGTTCCACAAGTTCCCGCATCACGGGTTTTCCGTTGAGGGGATTGTTGCCCTCCACAATCTGCTTTCGGATCTGCTCGTTGGTTTTTGCCCAAACC
>Ga0123333_10006027_pt1 | contig 10755 bp, 7 predicted proteins | sample BioC12SIPDNA_3_FD_89957 | JGI IMG/M metagenome (GOLD analysis project Ga0123333, IMG submission 89957) | Anaerobic biogas reactor microbial communites from Washington, USA - Biogas_R2_B C12 SIP DNA | ecosystem: Engineered > Bioreactor > Anaerobic > Unclassified | place: Washington, USA...
AGCGACTCGGGATGGCCGGCCTTGCGCGAAATCGCCATGCCTGCCACGCAGACAAGCAGCCCCGCGGCGAGCAGCAGCTCCTCGCGCACCGGGTGCCAGCGGCCCATGGCGGCTGCCGGCTTGTTCGTCCCCTTGCGAGTGACCTCGAACACGCTGCGGCGCTGTGCGAGCCCGGCGAACACGCCGCGGGCGATCGAGTGCGACAACGCCATCCCGGCCAGCGCGGCGCCGAGCGCGTCGCGCAGCCCGCAGTCGACGCGGCGCAGATACAGCAGCGGGCCGGCCAGCGCCTTGACCGCAAAGAAGCCGAACAGCGGCAGCATGAACAGCGTGATCGGCAGGCTGAACCATTGCGGCGCGGCGATGATGCCGATCGTCCAGGCCATCGCGGCGAACGCGAAGACCAGGTGCAAGGCGTCGCCGAACCACGACAGCCAGCCGGTCAGGAAATGGAAACGCTGGCCGGCGCTCAGCCGCTCGCCGGAAAGAAGCGTGCGCCAGTGCGCCTTGAGGATCTGCATCGCGCCGAGCGCCCAGCGCCGCCGCTGCTTGCCGAATGCGGCGAAGTCGTCGGGCGTGAGGCCTTCGCCGAACACGCGGTCGACGTAGACGGTCGACAGTCCGGCCTTCATCAGCCGCAGGCCCAGCTCGGCGTCTTCGCAGATGCACCATTCGGACCAGCGTCCGTGCTCACGCAGCGCATCGGCGCGGATCAGCGTCATCGTGCCGTGCTGGATGATCGCGTCGCGCTCGTTGCGATGGTGCATGCCGATCCGGAAGAAGCCTTCGTATTCCCAGTTCATCATCCGGCGGAACGGCTGGCGCGCCCAGTCGCGGTGCGCCTGCGGCGCCTGGACGACCGCAACCTTGGGATCGGCGAAGTGCCCGACCAGCGCGCGCAGCCAGTCGCGGCGAACGACGTAGTCGGCGTCGACGACGCCGACGACCTCGGCGCGCGGATCGGTCTGTTCGAGCGCGAAGTTCAGCGCCCCGGCCTTGAAGCCGGGCCACTGCGGCAGGTGGAAGAAACGGAAACGCTCGCCGAGCTTGCGCGCGTGGTCCTGCACCGGCAGCCACAGCGCTTCGTCGGCCGTGTTGTTGTCGACGATCACGACCTCGTAGTTCGAATAGTCGAGCGCGGCGAGGCTGTCGAGCGTGGCGATCACCATCTCGGGCGCCTCGTTGCAGCAGGCCAGGTGCACCGACACGAAGGGCTCGCGCGCGCCCTCGGGCAGCGGCCGCGGCTCGAAACTGCGACGCAGGTTGCCCTTCCAGAACATCTCGGCGAACTCGAAACCGTTGGCCAGCAAGATCGCGACCATTCCAAGCAGTGCCGGTATCAGCACGACCAGCGCCAGCCAGTCGGCCGGGCGCAGGTAGTAGTCGAGCGGCAGCGCGACCAGCCAGACCAGCAGCGAAACGGCGCCCTGGATCATCGCGCCGAAGAACAGGCGGCTGGGGAGCCGCCAGCGCGCGAAACGCGCACAGAAGACCGCGATCGGCGCGAGCGCGAGCAGCGTGGCGAGCAGGGCCTTGTCGAACCAGCGCGGGTCCTTGTGGACCTCGCCCTGCAGCGCGAACTTCGGCGTGCGGTCGGCGTGCAGGATGCCCCAGTAGGCGCCGGTGCGGCCTTCGGTGGCGACCTTCCAGGGCTGGTCGATCGCCTCCATCAGGAAGTAGTCGCTGCCGCGGCCCATCGGGCTCGCCATGAACTCGCGGATGAAGCTCGCCTGTGCGGCCGGGTTGGCGTGCGCGCCGTCGAAGCGGTCGCCCTGGCTCGGCCAGCCGATCTCGCCGATCACGACCTTGCGCCCCGGGAAGCGCTTCTTGACGGCCGCCAGGCGCTCTTCGGCGTACTTCAGCGCCTGGTCGGTCGGCAGGCCTTCCCAGTACGGCAGCAGGTGGACGGTGATGAAGTCGACGTGCCTGGCGAGCTCCGGGTAACGCAGCCAGACGTGCCAGGGCTCGGCGGTCGACACCGGAACGCGTGCCGTCGTGCGCATCTCGACGAGCGCCGCGATCAGTTGCTGGACGGTCAGGTCGCCGCGCAGCAGGACCTCGTTTCCGACCATCAGCCGGTCGATGCTGCTGCTGGTCTTGACGGCCAGCCGCGCCGCTTCGAGCTCGCGGCGATTGTTCGCCGGGCGACGGTCGAGCCAGACGCCGGCGGTCACGCGCAGGCCATGGCGTTCGGCCAACGTCGGCAGTTCGGGGATCTCGCTCGAGCTGTAAGTCCGGATGCGCTGCGTCAGGCCGGCGAGCAGTGCCAGGTCGGCGTCGATCTGCTCGGCAGTCGGGTACTTGCGGGCGAACGGGTCGTCCCAGCGCTGGAAGCCGTTGTAGGCAAGGCCGGCGATACGGTGGTCGACGTCGGGCGGCGCGACCGGCGGATTCAGCCAGTGCCAGCCGCCGAGGTTGGCCGTCGCCAGCACGAGCGCAAGCAGCGAGCCGACGAGCCAGTTGCGCAAGGCGGCCGAGCTGCCCGCGCCTCCGGCAGCGGTCGGCCGTGCGGCCGCGCCGTCGGGCGCGGGCCTGCGTGAGATCGGAACGGCATTCGGTACGGCGGCTGCAGCAACGGAGTCGTTCGGACCAGACGCATGTTCGTTCATTTTTCGAGCCTCGTTACATTCACACGGGCGGCATGACAGCCGCCCGCGCGCTCTGGGTACCCCCTCCCTTTTTCATGCTTCGATGCAGTTCTTTTTCTTGTCGAACCCGGCCGCTCGAAAAGCCGCAACCGGGCACTGGATGCTGTCGATGCTGAGGCCTGAAACCCCTGCCAGGCCACCTTGTTTACACTCGTTAGCGAAGTTGCCGGCAATCGGGGCGAAGCAGTGGCAGCCCGAGGGCAAATCCTGTGCCCAGCCATTTTCTTGCCACAGGGCAAGCACCGATCCGAAGCCGATGCGTATCGACGATCCAGAAGAATTTCACCGCTCGACGCGGTCGGCATCGACGCGGTCGGCATCGACGCGGTCGGCATCGACGTGGTCGGCCCCGACGCGAATGACCGCGGTCATCGTGGCCGTCGTCATGGCCATCGCCTGGTTCGCCGCGGCCGCGGCCACGATCGCGGCAGGCCGGCCGCAGCCGCTCGCCGACGCCCCGGAAGGCAGGCTCGACTGTCTTTCGTACGCGCCGTTTCGCAAGCCGGGCGAAACGCCCTTCGATCCCGCGGCCTACGTGAGCCGCGAGCGGATCGCCGAAGACCTGCGGCTGCTTTCGGCCCGCACGAGTTGCGTGCGAACCTACTCGGTCGACCAGGGACTCGACGCCGTGCCCGAGGTCGCCGCCTCGCTCGGCATGCAGGTGCTTCTCGGAGCCTGGCTGTCGCGCGACCGCGTGCTCAACCGGGTCGAGCTCGAGCGGGCGATCGCGCTGGCCCGCGAACACGGCGACACCGTGCGCGCGCTGATCGTCGGCAACGAGGTGCTGTTGCGCCGCGAACTGCCCGAACGCGAACTGAAGGAGGCGCTCGATCACGCACGCAGCCAGGCCGGCGTGCCGGTCACCTACGCCGACGTCTGGGAATTCTGGCTCGAGCACCCGCGACTGGTCGACGCGGTCGACTTCGTCACGATCCACATCCTTCCCTACTGGGAGGACGAACCGGTCGGGATCGACCAGGCGGTCGAGCACGTACGCGCGATCTACCGGCGGGCCGAGGCGGCGCTCGGCGGCGCCCCCGGGGGTCGCCACACGATGCTGATCGGCGAGACCGGCTGGCCCAGCGCCGGGCGATCGCGCGAGGAGGCGCGTCCGGGAGTCGTCGAACAGGCGCGCTTCCTGCGCGAGTTCGTCGCGATGGCGCAGGCCGAAAAGATTCCGTACAACCTGATCGAGGCTTTCGACCAGCCGTGGAAGGCGCGGCTCGAAGGCGCGATGGGCGCGCACTGGGGCGTGTTCGACAGCGCCGGCGAACCGAAGTTCCCGTGGCAGGGCCCGGTCGTCGCGCGCCCCGGATGGCGCGCCGAACTCGGCTGGAGCGTCGTCGGCGCGCTGGCGTTCGCGGGGCTCGGCTTCGCCTTCGGGCGGCGAGGGTCGCTGCCGGCACAGGCTTTCGCCGGCGGTGCCACGACGCTGCTGCTGCTGGCGCAGTGGCGCTATCTGCAGGACTGGAACCGCGACGCGATCGAGTGGGCCGCGACGCTGCCGTTCCTGCTGGCGAGCGCGCCGCTCGCGTGGCTGGCGGTCGACAGCACGCTGGCGGACAGCGCAAACGCGCTGCGCGAGAGCTCCTCCGATGCGGAGCCCCCGCGCGATGCGGTCCGTGCGATCGCGGAACCGATTGCGGCCGTCCGGGGTCGGCGCACGCTGGACACGCTGCGGATGCTCTTCCTGTTCGGCGCCGCGGTGAACATCGTGCTGCTGGTCTTCGATGCGCGCTACCGCGGCTTTCCGCTATCGTTCTTCGCGGTACCGGCGGCCGTCGAGCTGCTGCGGCTGGGCTGCTCCCGGCTGCGGTCTTCGGTCGTCAGCGCCGAGGCCCGGCTGCTGGCCGCCATCGTGGCCGGCGGCTCGCTCGCGGTCGCCGTGTTCGAGGGAGCAGCGAACAGCGAAGCGATGGCCTACTGCGGGCTGATGCTCGTCTACGCGCTCGCGCGGATCGATTTCCGCCTGCTGCGCAGCAATGCCAGGGCGGCCAGCACCGTGCCCACGGCCGACGGCTCGTAGCTGTAAAGGATCAGCCCGGCAATGCCGGCCGCCAGCGCGAAGCGCGACGGCAGCGGCCTGGCGATCGCGAACGCCAGCACGCCGACGGCCAGCGCGAACCAGCCGAGGCGCTGCTGGACGAACAACTGCAGCAGCGTCGAGCGCATCGCGCACCAGCCTTGCCAGGGCTGCGGATCGCACAGGTGGGCGATCGCCGCCGGCTCGATCGCGAAATGCCGCAGCGCAAGCGCGAGCGCGCCGGCGACCAGCGCCGGCGCGACATCCCGAACGAGGGTCCGCAGTTCGACCATGAGCGCCGATTCTACGGACCCGCCGGGCTTGCTGCGGCTCCTCCTTGCCGCTGCTTACTTGGCGTAGGCCGATTCGCCGTGCCAGCTCGTGTCGAGCCCTTCGCGCTCGTCTTCCTCGCTGACGCGCAATCCGACGAGCAGGTCGACGAGCTTGAAGGCGACGAGCGACACGACGGCCGACCAGACGATCGTCAGCACGACCCCCTTCAGCTGCACGACGAACTGCTGGCCGATCACGAAATCCTCGGCACCGGTACCGCCGAGCCACGGCGCCGTGAAGACACCGGTCAACAGCGCACCGACGATGCCGCCGACGCCGTGCACGCCGAACACGTCGGCCGCGTCGTCGACTCCGAGCATCCGCTTCAGCCCGGTTACGCCCCACAGGCAGGCGAATCCGGCGACGATGCCGATCACGATCGCGCCCATCGGACCGACGGTGCCGCAAGCCGGCGTGATCGCCACGAGGCCGGCGATCGCACCGGAGGCCGCACCGAGCATCGAGGCCTTGCCGCGCCCGAGCGCTTCGCCGGCGCACCAGGCGAGCGTGGCGGCCGAAGTCGCGACGATCGTGTTCAGCAGCGGCAGCGCGGCACCCGAGGTGGCTTCGAGGTTCGAACCGGCGTTGAAGCCGAACCAGCCGACCCACAGCAGCGAGGCGCCGATCATCGTCATCGTCAGCGAGTGCGGGGGCATCGCCTCGCGGCCGAAGCCGATTCGGTTGCCGACCATGTAGGCGCCGACCAGGCCCGCGACGCCGGCGTTGATGTGCACGACCGTGCCGCCGGCGAAGTCGAGCGCGCCGTCCTTGAACAGGTAGCCGGTGCCGTGCCAGACCATGTGCGCAACCGGCAGGTAGCTGAACGTGAACCACAGCACCATGAACAGCAGCACCGCGGTGATCTTCATCCGCTCGGCGAAGGCGCCGACGATCAGGCAGCAGGTGATCGCCGCGAACGTGGCCTGGAACGACACGAACACGTACTCGGGCAGCTTCGCGTTCTCCGAGAACGTGTCGGCCAGCGTCTCCGTGCTGACCCCGGACAGGAACAGCTTCTCGAACGAGCCGAAGAACGATCCGGTCCCGGTGAAGGCCATGCTGTAGCCGTAGCTGACCCAGAGCAGCGTGATCATCGAGAACACGACGAACACCTGCATCAGCACCGACAGCATGTTCTTCGCGCGCATCAGCCCGCCGTAGAACAGCGCGAGGCCGGGCACGATCATCGCGACGACGAGCACGGTCGAGGTCATCATCCAGGCGACGTCGCCCTTGTCGACCGACGGACCGCTGCCGGCAGCCGCCGAGGTATCGACGGCGAGCGGCGGGTCCTGCGGCGGCTGGGCGTCGGCCGCCGGCGCGGCCTGCGCGAGCAGGATGGCGGTCGGCGCGGGCGCCGCCGACGCATTCGCAGGCGCGATCTGCGTCGGCGATGCCGTCGGCGACGCCGCCGCGGACTGCGGTTCCGGCGCGCCGGCCATCGCGGCCGCCGGCGCCAGGCTCAATGCCAGCCAGAGGGCCAGCGTTCGAATCGGGGATTTCATCGACTTCTCCGTCGGAATTCGTGGTGGCTGGCTCAGATCGCGTCGTTGCCGGTCTCGCCGGTGCGGATCCGGATCGTCTGTTCGATGTCGAAGACGAAGATCTTCCCGTCGCCGATCTTTCCGGTGCGCGCCGAGGACTCGATCGTCTCGATGGCCCGCTCGACGAGCTCGTCGGGCATGGCGGCCTCGATCTTCACCTTCGGCAGGAAATCGACGACGTACTCGGCGCCGCGGTACAGCTCGGTATGGCCCTTCTGGCGGCCGAAGCCCTTGACCTCGGTGACCGTGATGCCCTGGACGCCGATCGCGGACAGCGCTTCGCGAACCTCGTCGAGCTTGAACGGCTTGATGATCGCGGTGATCAGTTTCATCAGCTTCTCCCATGCACGGCCGGTCGGGCCGACCGTGCGGATCGTGTTCAGAACGTCTTGCCGACCGACAGCACCAGCACCGACTTGCCGACGTCGCGATCGCGTGCGTTGCGGTAGCACTCGCCGGTGCCGCCCTCGGCGTTCGTGTCGATCCAGGACAGCTTCCAGTCCAGGCCGACGAACTCCTTCGTGAGGCCCAGGGCCCAGTCGGTGTACGAGCAGTCGTCGCGCGAGCGGATCTCGACGCCGCCCACGCGTCCGGCGGGAATCCGCTGGTGGCCGACGTGCGCAAGCAGGCCGAAGCCCGCACCGAGTGCGACGTCTCCGTTCAGCTCGAGGTAGCCGGCGCCTTCGCTGTCGTCGAAGCCGAACAGGTTGGTCACGGCATGCGAGTACTTGAGCGTGAACATCCGCCAGCTTCCGGCCACGTAGAGCTCGGTCGTGTGCGGCGACGTGAAGCCGCTCGGGAAGCTGCCCGGATACAGGTAGCGCAGCACGCCGACGTCGTAGCCGAAGTCGCCGAAGCTGCCGCGATAGCCGGCGTAGATGTCGGTTTCCAGGCTGCTGCTGACGTCGGGATCCGCATCCGCCAGCCAGCTCACGTTGGTCCACCAGGTGCCGGCATAAACGCCGCTCGAATGCTCGTAGTCGAGCCCTGCCTGAACGGCAGGATCGCCGTTCGTCTGCCCGATCCCGCGATAGCGGTACTCGGTGACCAGCCCGAGGTTGGCGCTCAGGCTGTGAGCCGGCGCTTCGGCCACGGCCTGCGCCGAGACCGGGCCGGGTATCGCACCGGCACCGGCGATCGCGGCAGCGGCGATGAGTCGTTTCATGATCTTCCTCTCGATCGAAAAATGATGGGTGGATCGCGGTGGACTGCTTCCAGCCGACCTTGACTGCATAAGCCGTGCCAGAGCGCGGCGACGGTGCAAGGCAGCCGGGAGCCGCGCCCCCGGTCTCGCGTTTCGACCCGGATCGGTGCGGCTCCGGGTGCGCGGCCGATCTGCGCATGCACCAATCCGGCGATACGCGGTGCGACGCACCGGCTTGGTGCGCTGGCGATCGGGAGCCGGCGGCGGCCTCGGGCCCTTCGCGGCGACCAGCGCTTTCGTCTTCGGCCATCGCGCTCGGCCATCGCGCCGATACCGGCCTGCCGACGCGCCGAAGCTCGCGTGCTAGACTCGATTCACCATGTCGAGACCGACTCCGCAGGCGTTGATCGCCGATCTGCAATCGCGACTTTCCGAGCTGCTGCGCAAGAGCCCGGCCGGCGACCTCGAACGCAACCTGCGCGCCGTCGTCGGCCAGACCTTCCAGCGACTCGACCTGGTCACGCGAGACGAATTCGACGCACAGCTCGAACGGATGGCGCGGTTGCAGGAACGCGTCGCCGAACTCGAGAAGGCGCTCGAGGAAAGAAGCAAGCCGCCGCTCTGAGGCCGCCCGGATTCTCCGGCCCGGCTCGCCGGCACGGAGGATCGAATGTCACTCGCGGTCGTCCGCAGCCGCGCGCTGATCGGCCTGTCCGCGCCCCCGGTCAGCGTCGAAGTCCATCTCGGAAACGGCTTGCCCGCTTTTCACATCGTCGGGCTGCCGGAAGCCGAAGTCCGCGAGAGCCGCGAGCGCGTCCGCGCCGCCTTGCTGCACACCGGCTTCGACTTCCCGAATCGCCGCCTCACCGTCAACCTGGCACCGGCTGACCTGCCGAAGGAGTCGGGTCGCTTCGACTTGCCGATCGCGCTCGGCATCCTGGCTGCGACCGACCAGCTTCCGAGTGGGGCGCTGGGCAAGGTCGAGTTCGTCGGCGAGCTGTCGCTGACCGGTGCGATCCGGCCGATTCGCGGCGCGCTGGCGATGGCCGCGGCGGTCGCGCGCGACGCAGACGCCGATTCGCTCGTGCTGCCGGCCTCCAACGCCGCGGAGGCGGCACTCGTCGACGGCCCGCGCATCCTGGCGGCCGACACGCTCGGGTCGCTGGTCGCGCAGTTGCGCGGCGAGGCGCCGATGCCGTGTGTCGACCGTACGGCTGCGGCCGCGCCGGCGGGAGCCGGCGTCGGCCCAGACATCCGGACGCCGGGGGAAATGAATCGCGATGCCGACGCCGGCGACTTCCGCGAAGTGCGCGGCCATCGCGGCGCCAAGCGCGCGCTCGAAATCGCCGCGGCCGGGCGTCATCATCTGCTGATGCTCGGCCCGCCGGGCGCCGGCAAGTCGCTGCTGGCCGCCCGGCTGCCGTCGATCCTGCCGCCGCTCGACGACGACGAGGCGCTCGAAGCCGCCTCGGTCGCGAGCCTGTCGGGCGGCTTCCGGCCCGAACGATGGCGGCTGCGGCCGTTCCGCTCGCCGCACCACAGCGCATCGACGGCTGCGCTCGTCGGCGGCGGCTCGAACCCGCGTCCCGGCGAGATCAGCCTCGCGCACCTCGGCGTTCTGTTCCTCGACGAGCTGCCCGAGTTCCGGCGGGGCGCGCTCGAGGCCTTGCGCGAACCGCTCGAGACGGGACGTATCGCGCTGTCGCGAGCGACGCGGCAGATCGAGCTGCCGGCGCGGTTCCAGCTCGTCGCGGCGATGAACCCCTGCCCTTGCGGACATCTCGGCGACGGTCGCTGCCGTTGCACGCCCGATCAGGTCTTCCGTTACCAGGCGCGGCTGTCCGGGCCGCTGCTCGATCGCATCGATATCCAGCTCACGGTGCGGCCGGTCGACGAGACCGCGCTGACTTCGCCTCCCGACGGCGAGCCGAGCGCGCAGATCGCCGCACGGGTCGCCGCCGCGCACCGGCGCCAGCACGAACGCCAGCGCATGCCGAACGCGCAGCTCGGCCCGGACGGGCTCGCCCGGCACTGCCCGCTCGACGACGAGTCGCTCGCGCTGCTGCACGCGGCCGCGCGTCGACTGCGCTGGTCGTCGCGCGCGCTGCACCGCGTGCAACGGCTGGCTCGGACGATCGCCGACCTCGCCCAACGCGATGCGATCGAAGCCGCCGACGTCGGCGAGGCGATCGGATACCGGCGCGCGCTCGACCCGCTGGTCGACGCCGATCGAATCGTCGTGAACGACTGAAGCGGGCAGGCGCGCGGGCGGCCTCGCTATCATCGGCGCTTGCACCCGCACTGCGAGCCTCCCCGATGAACACGAAGCACGCCATGCCCCGGCCCCTCGCCGGACTCACCGTCGTCGAACTGCACGCGATCGGGCCGGTTCCGTTCGCCGGGCAGTTGCTGCGTGGCCTGGGCGCCGAGGTCGTTCGCGTTTCGCCGCCGCAGGACCCGGGGCTCGGTGTCGCCGTCGACCGCAAGCACGACGTGCTGAACGCCGGCAAGCAACCGCGCTTGCTCGACCTGAAGCAGCCCGACGGGCTGGCCTCGCTGCACGAGTTGCTCGCCGGTGCCGACGTATTGCTCGAGGGCTTCCGGCCCGGTGTGCTCGAACGGCTCGGCCTGTCCCCCGACGCGCTGATCGAACGCCATCCGAGGCTGGTCGTCGGGCGCCTGTCGGGCTGGGGTGCGCGCGGAGCGCTCGCGCCGCGCGCCGGTCACGACATCAACTACCTGGCCATCGCGGGCGTGCTCGAGGCGGTCGGCAAGCGCGACGAGCCGCTGCCGCCGCTGAACCTGGTCGCCGACTTCGGCGGCGGCGCGATGCACCTGCTGGTCGGCGTGCTCGCACGGCTCGTGCGCCGCGGGATCACCGGTCGCGGCGGCGTCGTCGAGACCAGCATCCTGGCCGGCACCGTCGGCCTGACCGGCATGTTCTACGGCTTGATCGCCGACGGCCTGTGGTCGCTCGCGCGCGAGGCGAACCTGCTCGACGGAGGCGCCCCCTTCTACCGCACCTATCGCTGCGCCGACGGACGCTTCGTCGCGGTCGGCGCG
>Ga0123333_10006028_pt1 | contig 10750 bp, 10 predicted proteins | sample BioC12SIPDNA_3_FD_89957 | JGI IMG/M metagenome (GOLD analysis project Ga0123333, IMG submission 89957) | Anaerobic biogas reactor microbial communites from Washington, USA - Biogas_R2_B C12 SIP DNA | ecosystem: Engineered > Bioreactor > Anaerobic > Unclassified | place: Washington, USA...
CAAGGAGAAGATCGTCGAGTCCGCGGTCACCGGCACCCCGGTTGTCGCCCTGTGCGGCAAGGTGTGGGTGCCCGGCCGCAACCCGGACCGCTTCCCGGTGTGCCCGATGTGCAAGGAGATCTATGAGTCAGTGGGACAGACAGGCGGCGGGGGCGAAGACAGGGATTAGCTCATGCGCTTGGTGGTCGCTGCTTTTTACTCCACTGCTCTGATCTGCCAGGTGATCGGGTTGCTGAAGGTCAAGACACCACCGCTGCCCGTCAGGGTGCAGCAACCCGCAGTCCTCCACGTCCTCACCACTGAGGATGAGGATGCGATCCTGCGAAGCGGGAACGGACGGGCGCTGCGCTGGTCGATCGTCGGGGTCATCCTGGCCACGGTGGGTGGCCTCCTGTCCCTCAGCCTGTAGACGCTGAACAGATGATCGGCCTCATGGGGGAGCGGGGGGCCCGGGCGCCGCTGGGATCCCGACCACCCCGATGTGAAGGCGGTCACACTTTCGCTCAGGACCCCCGCAAACACGCCCCTCATCCAACTTCTTATTAGTAGAGGGGTTCGTCGGATCCACGCCCGCGACGCTCGCGAGTTGGCGCCTCCGGGGCGCCGCTGGACCACGGACCCCCCAATGAGAGCGGTCACGCTTTCGCTGGGGACAGTCCGCAACCACCCCCTCACGGGGCTTCTCATTAGTAGGGGGGTTTGCGCGATGACCGGCAGCCGAGGGGGCTGCACGGTCTGAGCGTCGGGGGAGGATCCCGGAGGATCCTCACCCCTTCGCGGATGCCGCTTCGGGCGGCTCCGCTGACCCACTCATCCAGCCAGATCGGCCACCAGTGCTCGCCTCGGGGTGGTCGATCTCCGCACGAGGACCGGCAGCGTTCAGCGCTGCACGGTCCGAGTGCACATGCACTGCCTGGCCCGTACGTCAACCCTCGCCTCTGGTGGCCCCTGCTCCCGTCCCACCATGGCGAGATCGAGCGCCTCGCCTGTACCAGGGAATCTTTCCTTTCTCGCCCTGGTCGCAGCGTGCTGGCCGCAGCTCCGTACAGGTCAGGCAGTGCACCCTCTGGCAGCGGGATCCCTCCGTGGGATCCGCTCTCACCCATAGACCACCCTCGCCCCTTCACTGCGCCTCCGATGGTCAGGGCAGCAAGCAGTGGCGCTCACACCTCACCCCGTGCCTTGGGGTGGAAGCGGAGGGCTGGCACCGCCAGCTCGCAAGGGGCGAGGGCGAAGATCCGCAGGATCTTGCCCGACCCTCCAGACCGGCAGCCGCTTGGCTGCCGTGTCTAGGGGGCGAGGGTCCCAAGCTTCAGGACTTCGGCGCCGCGATCACCCCTAGCGGGTCGTGGAGACCATCCGGTCCCAGGGCAGCGCTGAGCTCGACGCGCTCGCCTACCTGCGCTTCGCGAGCGTCTACCAGGGCTTCAGACGGGCCCACTGAAGGCACGCCCGCTCCCCTCCGGGGCGGGCTTTCTTCTTTCGACCCCAACCGATGACAAACCGAACAGTCACCGGATCGACATCACTGGAGGTGGTGCCAATGACGACAGCGACCGAGCTGCGACAGACCGACCTGGACACCTGGCGGCTGGCCCTGGCCGAGGACACCTTCCTGGATCCCATGGTCTGGGAATGCCTGCACGAGCTGGGCGAAACCACTGACGACCAGGGCGACGGTCTGGTGACCGCCTCCCACGAGCTGCTGGCCGGGGTGGTGGGGCTACCCACGAGCATCCTCCGCCACTGCCTTCGGGTGGCGGCGCTGGAGGGCTGGCTCCTGCTGGCCGAAGACGAGGGCGGAGACCGAGCGGTCTACCGCCTGACAGATCCCAACCCCTTGCCCCTGGAGGACGAGGAGCTGGACACCGACGAGCCCGAGGACGAAGCCGAGGGCCACGACAGAAAGGACGGCGAGAACGATGCCGAAGCTTGACCGAACGAACCTCCTCGACACCGAGGAAGCCGCCGAGCTGGCAGGGCTCAGCTACGGCTACATGCGCAACCTGCGATTCATGGGGCGGGGCCCTGACTACATCCGCGACCGAGGCCGCGTCTACTACCGCGAGAGCGTCGTGCAGGCGTGGCTGGCCGAGCGCCGCGAGAGCGCGAAGGGGGCAGGCCGATGAGCGCGGCAGCCAAAGCCGCACCCGACACGAACGAGCGAACGGAGAGCACGACCATGGAAAGCTGCACGACGAACACGACCCCCTGCCCAGGCCACTGGAGCGACAGGCACCAGGTGCAGATCTTCTGCCAGAGCCTGCACCCGTCCGAGCGGGCTGAGGCCCGCCGTCCGAGGGCGACAGGAGCCGTCACCCTGACGAGCACGAGGGCGCTGGAGGGCGAGATCCGATGAGCGAGGAGATCCGGCAGGGGCGACCGCCACCTGACGGCGCGGTCTCACGATGGCTGGGAATGGTTCGCAGCTCGCACGAGGTCAGGCCAGCTGCGAGGCGAGTCCTCGAAGCCATCGCCCTCATGGCCGAAGGCGACCAGGTCGAGCTGAACACGTCGAAGATCGCACGCGATCTCGACCTGGACCGACGCGGCATAGCCCGCCACGTCAAGAGGGCGAGCGAGCTGGGCTGGCTGGAGCTGCTGGCCGACGAACCTGGACAGCCGAAGCGATACCGCCTGGTGCCTCCAGACGATGACGACGGCGAAGTGAGCGAGGCCCTGGCTGACTTCCGAGCCCGAGTCGAACGGCATCGAGCGCCGCTAGCGCGACGAGGCCAGCCCACCTCGCACGAGCTGGTGCCACCGACAGGTCAGGCAGCCGAGTGGTATGCCCTGGTCCTGGACTACTGCCCGCCACGTAGCGGGCGGATCGTGGGGCGCCAGATCGCGAGACTCTGCGGTGACGACTCCCGAGTGACGACCACCTGGAGGTCGCTGGCCGATGCTGTCGGCATCGGGGACAAGCTCGGGCGAGTCCGGGCGTACACCGAGCGAGGTGCTGAGGTGCTGAGCGAGTACGGCTGGCTCGACATCGAGAACGAACCCGGCAGCTGGGGGACGACGTTCCTCCTCCAGATCGGCGATGAGTCGCCCTGGCTAGAGAACATCGGCACCGAGTGGGACGAGCCGCTGGATCTGCTGGAGCTCGGATCGTCGGTCACCCCCTTGGACCTGGGGGAGATCGGCGCCGCGTAGCGCTTCCCAGAGGGTGGGACAAGTTGCGGCCAGAGTAAGGCCCCTGCTCCTGGTCCCTGTCGCGACGTCCACCCCCTGCGGGGTGTTTTCGGCGACCTGGATCTATAAGGGCCAAGGGAGCCCCCAGGCGACCGCAGGCCCCACGAGCGCTGAGGACACAGCGGCGCCTCCCCTCGGGAGGTCGGCGCCGAGCTGGACGAGATCGAGACCTACGACTATCCCTGCGGGACAGAGGGCGACGCAGTCGCCGCCCGAGCCAGGACCTGTCTCCAGCCACAGGCTCCCCGCTGGATCGCCTGACGGCTCCCAGCCGGTCACTGTCTCAGCCACCCACTGGATCCGTCACCGAACAGGCGAAGCCGCCCCGAAGGCGGCTCGCCCACCCGGCAGCTACGCACTGCCACCTGGACACGGCAGCCCCTTTGGCTGCCGGTCTGGATCGAGCAGAGACCTGGCGGTCCTGCTCTCCCCACTGGATCCCCGTCGCTGGACCTGGATCCAGGAGCGGGCGACTCCGACAGGAGCCCGCTCACCGAGGCCACGACAGCTAGGCGCTGTCGGGCTGTCGGGCAGGAACTGGACGCTCCTCGCCCTCCTGCCCCGTGCACCGGACGCACGAAAGCAGATGCACAACCCCTGGACGGCATCACCCGGATGCCCTCCGACCGAGAGAAAGGAAGCCGACATGGCTCCGAGGAAGAACCAGAACGACAACGCCGCGACCGCCGAGGTCGAGGACTCCATCACCGCCCTGGCTGAGCTGGTCGAGACCGCAGAGGCCCAGCACCGAGAGCGAGTCGAGGACGCTCGCGCAAACGCCGCACGGGCCAAAGCGAAGATCTCGCAGGCTGAGGCTGACGCCGAGGCCGCGAAGGACGCAGTGGCGGACATCGTCAGCGCCTGGAACGCCGGGGACGAGGGCCCGAGCGCACTCGACCACGCCACTGCTCAGAGCGAGGTGGTCCGCAGTGAGGCTCTGGCCCAGGCGTGCAAGCGCCGGGCGAAGACGCTCACCGACGTGGCCGACAAGGCGACCACCGACAGCGCCCCTGCCCGCGTCGTGGCGGAGGTGCTGCGGCACGCCCTGGGTCAGGGCCCCGTCATCCTGGCGGTCTGCGCTGAGATCCGGGAGATCCCCGCAGGGATCGACCGCCCGGTGATCGTCTGCCGCGCAATCGAGTCCAAGGGCTCTGGCGGCAGGGTCTCCGGTGTGGTCGAAGTCACGGCGCACCGCCCCTCCTGGGCGGGCGCTGTCCTGGACCCGGCTCGCGTCTCCAGCTCCGCCAACACCCTGGGAGCTGACCTGGCGGTCAGCCGGGGTCGCTCGACCGACAGCACCGAGGTCGCACGCATCACCCTCGTGAGCGGCACCGAGCGGACGCCGGTCCTCGACCGCGACCCGACCGACAGGGACGCACGTGGCCTGGTGCAGGACGTGGCGCGGCGCATCCTGCTCGCTCAGATCGAGAACCGGGGCGCCGTCAGCCTCACCCCTGCCGGAGGGCTCTCGACCAGCATGATACGAGAGTGAAGCTCTCCAGGACGGACGACCGACCGAAGCGCCGTGGCCCTAGGGGAGCGGACCTGGAGGGACTGACCGAAAACAGCGCCAGGAGCTGCTGGACCGGGACCCCTTCGACAGGCTGGCACCTCCGCCCGAGCGGGAGCCCTACGAGGCCCGCCCTGTGCCGTCGATGACTGCGACGAGCTGGCTCGATCCCGAGAGTGGAAGTGGTGTCCCGAGCATCGAGCCAACTGGGCAGAGAACGGTCATCCCCTCGCACAGCGGATCCCCTCCTGGTCCATCCGCTGGACAGCGGCGCGAGCAGAGTCAAGCCCCTCTGGTTCGCCCTCGTCGGGAGCGCAACGGCCAGCGGGACTGACTTGTGTGCCAGCATCGGGTCCATGAATCACGACGACATTCCGAAGTACCACGAGTTCATCGTTCCCATAGTTCGGGCTGTCGTCTCTCTGGGCCGTTCTGCGACCGGCCAGGAAATCGTGGATCGAGTGCTGGCGGATTTGAACCCGCCCGAGGATCTGCTGGCGATCACCTACGACAACCGGCCAGATGATTCGGTCTACCTGGAACGGATCCATTGGGGCCGGTCCTACGCCAAGCTGATCGGCTTCCTGGAAAGCCCCAAGCGGGGCGTCTTCCTCATCACCGACCTGGGCAAGGAGCTGGCTGCGCTGCCCGATGACGAAGCCCGCCGTAAGGCGTATGACATGAACCGGGATCTCCGCAAGAAGCGGAGCCTGGAGCGACGGACTCAGGCCGACAAGACCCAGCTGGACGATGAAGCCCAGGCCGCATCCGACGAAGACGAAGCGGTCATCAGGGAAGTCGAGACGGGGGAGCAGACCCAGACCTGGCAGGACGTACTGCTGGCACGTTTACACCGGCTCACACCCCAAGGCTTTGAGGAGTTCGCCCTGTATCTCCTGCGCCTGTACGGACTCCAGCTGGAGCGAGTTGGCGGAACCGGGGACGAAGGCATAGACGGCATCGGCACAGCCCCGCTCAGCCCAGTGCTGTCCTCACGGGTCGCTGTCCAAGTCAAGAGGTTCGACCCCAGCGGGCGCCCCATCGGGCGCGAGGTGGTCGCCCTGTTCCAGCGCGACGCCCAGACGAAGGGCGCTGAGCGGGCAATCCTCGTGACCCTGGGGAAGTTCTCACCCGCCGCGCGGAAGGCAGCGATCGTCACGTCTCCCACAGTCGATCTCATCGACGGCGCACGCTTGGCAGAGCTGGTGAAGGAACACAACGTGGGCCTGCGTACAGTCATCCAGGTTCGTGACGATTGGTTCGACAAGTTCGACTAGACCCAGCCAGACCGCGACGAAGGTCTGCATGGGCAGCCTGGAAAATCTCCACGAGGTGGCACGGCCTCTCGGATACGTTGTGCCCGCTCCCCACCACAAGGCGCGACTGCGCCCCTAGGATCGTCATATGGGTTTCAGAATGCGCAAATCATTCAAGGTTGCCCCGGGGGTTCGTATGACCGTCACGCCCAGAGGAGTGGGCGCGTCAGTCGGCGGCAAGGGCGGGCGAGTATCAGTCCACTCCAGCGGCCGCGTCACAAAATCAGTAGGGATACCCGGCACGGGGGTGTCCTATGTGTCATCGTCTGGTGGCGGTTCGCGCCGCAAGGGAAACGCGAGTCAGTCAGCGGCGCCCCGGCCCAGTCCGGCCACATACCGAACTGCTGAACCATCCCCGGCCAAGCCGGGGCTTCTGGCTCCCAGGTGGGAGAAGGATCTGTACAAGGCAGCCACTGCCGATCCACCCAAGGTGGCGGAGTTCGTCAGCATCGGCAGATCAGACCCGAAGGCCCGACACGCTGCCATGGTGCTCGACGCCTTCATGGGAGCACTTACAAGCGGTGACTCGGCGAGGGCTCGGGACATCCTGGAGGTTCTGAACACCGAGGGAGTCGATCCAGCCGCGATCCCTTTCCTGACGAAGTACTCAATGCGATTGGTGGCCCACCTTGCGATCACCGAGGAGGTAACCATCACCGCTCCGGTGGATCGCGACGTGCTGGGGCTCACTCTGGCTGAGCTGCGGCAGCAAGCGGGTGAGGTTGACTCTGCCATTCAACTCGTAGAAGGGCTGACGCCAAGCACGGTCACTGCTGTCTCGCTAGCTGAGCTGTACGCGAGTCGCGAAAGGTGGAACGACGTTATCGAAATAACAGAGGGCGTCGATAACGAGGACGACCTATCGATGTATCTTCTCATCCAGCGTGGCGTCGCATTCCGAGAGAAGGGTCACCATGAGGCTTCGAGAGAATCGCTGAAGAAGGCTTTGTCTCGCAAGGGAAGGGCGGACGCCTTGCGGCATCTTGCGCATATTGAGCGGGGGCAGACCTACATGCGCGAGAACAAGAAGGCAATGGCTCGTAAAGACTTTGAGAGAGTCATGGCAGAGAACTCGTCCTACCCAGGACTGGCCGGGTACCTAGACGCCATAGGTGTGTAGGTACTTCCTTCCTGCCTTTTGGTGTTGCGCCCCCGTCCCGTGATGCTGCAGCCCCGTAGGGTGAGTTCATGGGGACCAATACATCACGCCTACCGCGCGGCCTCGCCCTTCTGGGCACAGTCGCCCTCATCGGCCTAGCTGGCTGCGGGGGGACCGAGGACGCCGACACTGCCGCTGTCACGGAGACTGCGACCGCGACGACCGCTAGCAGCCCGACCACGACAGCGACCAGGACGCCGAGCCCGACTACAACTACGCCACGGCTGACTGACGCGATCCTCAGCTGCTACAACAGTGACGACGGAACGACCCTGACGGTTCGGGTCACTCGTGAGATGGCGGACTTCACGAGCGCATGGGGTGCGGCGAACGGCGGGCGTTGCGAGGGCGACGACATCGCCCCGACGACAGAGCTGGAGAAGCAGGCGTACGCGGTCTCTGGCTATGACAACAACGATGTGAGCACGCTGTACGGGATATGCGCATCTGTGAACCCGAAGGCGGTGGTACTCCAGGAGGGTTTCGCCATGAACGAGGGACAAGCCGCAGAGATCCAGGGAGCACTTACGCTGTGCCCTGATCACCCCTTGGCTGCCGAGTATGCCGACGCAATAGAGGCGGCGGGCGTGGCCCAGGATGAGATCGCCAGTGGTGCGAGGGTCTCCGGTGGCACCCACAAGGTGCCCGAGGAGATGCAGCGCGGCACCTTCGTCGCAAAGGACGTGACCGACTGCTACTGGGAAACGCGAGACACCAACGGGCGGATCATTGACAACGACTTCATCGTCGCCGCTCCCCAGGTTCGCGTCACCGTGCCAGACGGCGCCGTCGTGTTTACAACGGAGGGTTGCGGCGTCTGGGTCAAGGAAGGCTGACCTCGATTCCGTCACTGAGGCCCAACCGTGGCTCCATCGGGCGCCTCTGAAGCCCCTATTTGACCCCTGGATCTGGCCCGTTTCAGGCCCTGGACCCCCGGATCCTGGGGGATCCTGGGGGATCCTGGGGGTATCGTGACGTCAAGATTCTTGATCCCGAGTGACTTCAGAACCCGCGCGCAGCGGGAGCGTCTATCACGCGGCGGTCCCCGCCGCCGCTGCAATAGGTCATACCCCCCGGTACTGGGGGCAGGGGACAGGCCACCGACCAGGGGCAGGGGACAGGACAGCGACGGAGCGAAGCGAGCGAGGGGCTGGCCCCTCCAGCTCTCGACCAGCAAGCACAGCCACAGCACAGCCACGACATCGTCACCGAGCTGGGCCACGAGGGCAGGGGACAGGGACCAGGGGCAGTGACCGATGACGAGGACGAGGGGCGATGACGAGGACGAGGACCAGGGCCACGAGGGAGCGGCAGCAGACCGCGCCCGAGCGCGGCGCTGCCAGCTCGACCAGGACCAGGACGAGGACCAGGACCAGGACCAGGGGAGCGGCAGCCCCGTAGGGCTGCGCTCGACCAGGGCCAGGACCAGGGGCAGGGGATCCAGCACGAGCGGATCCAGGGCGCTCACGAGTGCACAGCTCGACCGCTCACGAGTGCACGGCGCCAGCAGCTCCAGGGGCACGACAAAGGGCGCCCCCGGAAGGGGTGCCCGATGCCTAGTTGTGGGAGGGCGAGTGCCGATCAGTGTGAGCTGGGTCTCAGTCTCCGCTCTCGACCTCGTGAAACAGGCCCCTCGACCACCTATTTACTAGTAGGGGAGTTTCGCTGAGAGCCACCCGGAGGGGGCGGCACTGTGAGCTGGGTCTCACTTTCGCTCGGGCCCCCATCAAACAGGCTCCCCAGCCCGCTATTTACTAGTAGGGGAGTTTCGCGAGGACCGGCACCGGCAGGTGCGCGGTCTGGGCGTCGGGGGAGGACCCTGGGGGATCCTCGCCCCTTCGCTGGAGCCCGCTCCAGGCGGGCTCAGCTGGCCCAGGCCCCTACCGTCAGGGCTTGCGTTCCTCCACCTCGACCATGCTCGGGTTCGCCCTCTCATTCCGATGGGCACGAGGGCGGATCTTGACCGACTCGATGAACCGAGCCACTGCCTCACGTCGGTGCTGGAGCGACAGCTCCTCAGAGCGCCACGCCTCCAGGATCTCCGCAGGGGAGTACAGGCGCTCCAGTGGGCTGGCGCTGTAGTGGGCGACGGCCTTCGCCTCAGCGGCTGCCAGCCGTGCCCGCAGCACCTCGTACTGGACGTTGGCAACGTCGCGGCTGATCTCGTCCAGCGCCTCCCTCCGGGCCACGTCCTCCAGGCGCTCCCGCAGTCGGACAGCCTCAGCGGCTGCCTCCTGCGCCTCCTCGGGCGCCAGCTCGGGACCATCGACCAGCATCGTCGCGGGCGACATCATCGCTCGCCACACGAACTTGGAAACGTACTCATCCAGCCACTCGACCGGGATCGACACGTGATGGCAGCGGGGCTGATAGACGTACGTCAGCACCCGGTACTCATCCGGGTGGCCCTTCCTGCGGACGGACTGCTGGCGCGTCCGTCGCACCTTGTCCCCGCACTCTGCGCACTCAGCGATCCCGCCGAGCAGTGACTTGACCTTCTCGCCAGCTGGTGCCGCTGCGATCCTCGGCGTCATCGCCTCCGACCGGCTGAGGATGGCTCGCCATTCCTCCTCGCTGACGATGGGATCCCACTCGCCATGGCCCGCGATCTCGGGCAGCTCGCCCCGGCGCCGATCCGCTGCCGACTGATAGGTGATGAGGCCAGCGTTCCTAGGGTGCCTCATCGTGCGGGACAGGCCAGGGCCATGCCACTTGCCACCCCTCGTGGTGGTGAACCCCTCGCCCGTCAGGTATGCGGCAGCCTCAGCGAAGGTGCCGCCCTTCTGGAGGATGGCGAAGCAGTGGCGCAGCGCTGGCGCTTCGGTCTCATGGTGCTGTCCGTCATCGGTGAAGCCGAACGGGCGCCGATGGGACCAGAACGGCTTGCCCTTCTGCACGCGCTGGCGGTGGGACGCCTGCTGGCGAAGCGACTTCTGCTCACCCTCGTACCGAGCCCATGCCGTGATGGTCCGAGCGACAGCGCGACCCGCAGGGGTCGCCAGGTCCAGGTCTCCAGCTGTCACCGTGTGGACTGGCACCTCCAGCCGGATGACCCTGTCCAGCTCCTCAGTGAGCCTCACCAGGCGGTCGGTGTGCCACGTGATGATCCGCGCTGGCGGATCCGATAGCAGCTGCTCGAAGCCGGGGCGGCGCTTGCCCGTGGTGGCGCTGATGTCGTTGTCCGTGATGACATCGTCAACGTGCCAGCCGTTGCGCTCCGCTAGCGCACGGCACTCAGCCTCCTGCCGCTCGACCCCGAGCCCTTCCCTAGCAGCATCGAGCGAGATCCGGCAGTAGATCACCGTTCGGTCGTTGGTCACTGTTGGGCCCGCCTCCCCGGAGGGGGCGGCGTCGCTTCGCTTGTCTCGGTACTTCATGTGTCCTGACAATACATGAATGGAGATCTACGACGGGCTGCGTCGTCCTGAGGGCGGGGACGGGGACGGCGAGGGCTGACACCCGCCGCCTCGTACTCGGGCCCCCGTCATTCGGGCTGCCTCATCCGTGGACGGGGCCCGGAGAACCCCGCCCACGGGCACTCGTCCACGGCTTCCTCGGTATGCGGCCGAC
>Ga0123333_10006030_pt1 | contig 10747 bp, 7 predicted proteins | sample BioC12SIPDNA_3_FD_89957 | JGI IMG/M metagenome (GOLD analysis project Ga0123333, IMG submission 89957) | Anaerobic biogas reactor microbial communites from Washington, USA - Biogas_R2_B C12 SIP DNA | ecosystem: Engineered > Bioreactor > Anaerobic > Unclassified | place: Washington, USA...
ACGATGGCGGTCTTGCCCACGCCCGGCTCGCCGATGAGCACGGGGTTGTTCTTAGTACGCCGCGACAGGATCTGGATCGTGCGGCGGATCTCCTCGTCGCGGCCGATGACCGGGTCGAGCTTGCCCTGCCGCGCGGCCTGGGTCAGGTCGCGGCCGTACTTCTCCAGCGCCTGGTAGGTGGCTTCGGGGTTCTGGCTGGTGACGCGCTGGCTGCCGCGGATGGCGGTCAGTGCGGCCAGGATGCGGTCGCGCGTGACGCCGAGCCGGCCGAGCAGCCGTGCGGCATTGCCGCCATTGTCGCCCGCAAGCGCCAGCAGGATGTGCTCCGTGCTGACGTAGTCGTCCTTCATCTGGTTGCCTTCAGCGTACGCGTCCTGCAGCACGCGCTGAACCTGCCCGCTCAGCCCGGGCTGGACATTTCCGCCGTAGGCCTTGGGCTGGCGGGAGAGGTCGCCCTCCAGCTGCCCCGCGATCGCGCTCGGGTCCGCGTTGGCCTGGCGCAGGATCTCCCCGGCCACGCCGTCCTCCTGCTGGAGCAGGGCCAGCAACAGATGCTCGGGCTCGATCTGCGAATGATTATAGCTTTGCGCGAGCTCCTGGGAGGCCATGATAGCTTCCTGGCCGCGCTGAGTATACCGGTTCAAATTCATGCTCGATCCTCCGTCCTCTTGTCGGTTACTGCTTGATTGTATTTGAGGATCGTTAGCGGGGCGTTGGCGGGGTGTTAGTGAAGTGTGAGAGGTCGCAACGTGGCGTGATCATGGTGCATGGGCCGGGCAAACCCGCCGCGGTCGGGTCAAGGGGCAAGGCAAACCGAGGCGAGACTTGCTCCAGCCGAGAGGAGGCATCGCACGGTCAATGTGCGGCGCGGCGCGCCTGGGTGGGTTTGCCTTGCCCCAGCGTTTGTGTTTTCGATGGCGTAACGATGTGGGGCGAGGCATTCCCACGCGCGTTCGTGGTTAGCGCGCGCCTGTGGCCCGGTGCACCGCGATGTGAAGCTAACCCAGGTCCCTGGCGTACTGCTGCAACTGCCGCTGGTTGATCTTCTGGTACTCGTCCGGCAGAATCTCGGCCATCTCCGCTTCGCTCAGGCGGATGCGCAGGATGACCAGCGCATCCTCGGGCGACTGGCCGTAGGCGAGCGTCTTCTTGCCGTTCTTCAGGTTGAACAGGTACATATAGTGCGGACTGGAAAAACTGCTCATGGCTGCTCTGTCTCAGGCTTTCGTCAGCGCGCGTGCATACAGGCCGGAATAGCTGCGTGCTTGCTCTTCCGGCGACAGGCCCCGGTTGACCTCGTCCTCATACTTGCCGGCCAACAGCTCGCGGTAAAACTTGTAGTCGACGCCGATGACTTTCTCATCGTCCGGGAAGCGGTGGTAGTTGTCCTTCGACATCTTGCTCTTGCCCTCGGCGATGAGCTGGAAGCCCAGCGCGGAGCCGGGGTAGGGCGCGTAGTAGGAGATCGACGGAAAGACGCGCTTCATCCGCTTGATCATGCGCATGGTCTTGAACGCATCTTCGGGCAGCTCGCCGGGGATGCCGAGCATGATGTTGGACCAGAACTTCGGCGGTTGCTTGCCCTGCGCCTCGATCTGGTCGCCCAGCCGGTTCAGCAGGTCGATGGCAAAGTCGTTATCTTCCTCGGTGCATTCCTTATTGAGCAGCCGCAGGATGCGATCGCTGCCCGATTCGAAACCGATGGAGACCAGGTTCCAGTTGGTTTCCTTAACCAGCGCCTCGAACAGGTCGGGCCATTGGCGCACGGTGTCGGCGCGGCCGGCCGCCCAATAGGTCCAGCGCTTGTTGGCTTTGGTGGGATACTTCTCGATCCATTCCTTCAGCCAGCTCGGGTTCTGGAAGAACATCGAGTCGTGGATGACGAAGGAGCCAATGCCCCAATGGTCGTCCAGGTAGTTGAGCTCGTCGATGACCTGGTCCACCGGCTTGCGGCCCATATTGGGCACGTAGGAGCTCTCGTTGCAGAAGACGCACTGCCACGGGCACACGCGGCTGGTCAGGATGGTTGCCACAGGCCCGGGTCCCCAGCCGCATTCCGGTTCCAGGGGCCAGTTGAAATGTCGCGCCAGCTGCCGGTCGGCCGGCTTGGGCCAGAGGGTGCGATCCATCATCGGCCACTCGGCCATGCTTGCGGCGCTCTGGCCCTGGAAAAGGCGCGGGAACGCGGCCGGATCCTTCACAAGGTCGACGATCACTTTCTCGCCCGCACCCTGGCAGATCTTGTCGAACTCGGGCACCGCGAGCATCTCGTCCGCTGCAACGGTGGCGTGCATGCCACCAGCCATGACCAGGCCGCGCGGATTGATCTCCTTGAATATCTGCGCAGCCTTGCGTCCCGAGGGATAGGTGTAGCTGCGCACGTTCATCAACGCCATGTCGTAGCCCACGAGCTGCTTGGCCAGCTGCTCCCACGAGGTCACGGCACGCGTTGAGACGATGTCGGTCTGGATGTTGTTTTGATGGAGGATCGTGCGTAGAAGGCCGAGCCCGTGGTCCTGCCACTGCTCGTGTGGTCCTTCCGGGTGGACCAGATCGCCCAGGTCGCCTAGGTCGATCCACACGATCTTCGCCCTCTGCTTGGCCCAGGGCCAGGTAGTTGTCATACTGAAGCTCATCCTGTGAATTTTTAGATTGAAATTGAGAGATATTATAGACGGTAGAGACGTTGCATGCAACGTCTCCACCCATGTAACGTCTCTGCGTGTCGTTCACCCTTGCCTATTGAGGCGCTGGTGCATTATGATCTGTTATGTTCCACCCGCACACCGCGAACGGAGGAGGCGAGCGATGCCAAAGCCCAGCCAGCCAAATCTTCCCGGCGTCCAACCAAAGGCGTCCACTTCGTCCCAGAAAGCCCGGACGGGTCAGCCCTCGAAGACCTCACCCCCCCCACAAGACAAGCTTCCTGCCGGTCAGCAACAGGGCTATGTGGTGATGGTGAATCCCAAGGAAGGGTACGGATTCATCAGGCCCAGCGGCTCCGATCGTTCCGGGGGGCGAGATGTCCACTTCGGCCTGCGGCAGGTGGAGGGCCACAAGACCTTGCGTCCCGGCCAGAGCGTCAGCTACTACCTGACGCGAACCGATAAGGGCGTTACTGCGATCAAGGTGCGGCCCGGCTCGATCTTCAGCATCCCGTATCTCAGGTTTTTGCTGATCGGGATCGCCATGGCGCTGCTCCTGCTGGCTGTCCTGACGATGGTCCTCGACCGGCCGGCCTCGCTGGCGTTGTGGATCGGCCTCTGGTCTATCGCATTCAGCACGGCAACCTTTGGCGTGTACTGGTACGACAAAATGCAGGCCCAGGCGGGCGGCCTGCGCGTGCCCGAGGCGGTGCTGCACCTGCTCGGCGCCCTGGGAGGCACACCGGGCGCGTTCGTTGCGATGCGCCAGCTGCGACACAAGGTGCGGGATCACCGTTTCCAGGTGATCTACTGGCTCATCGTTGCGGCGCAAATCGGTTTCCTGATCTGGCTTTTCTTCCTGCGCTAGGATGAGATCCCGGGTTGCCTGTCGTAGATGCCTCTCCATCCGTTCAGGCGGATGCGCACGACATCCCGGAACATGCGCCAGGTGTCATGGATGGGATTCACCCGGCTGTCAGGATCGTGGTACCAGTTGATCGGCACGTCAACCACTTTGTAGCCGCGCTGTAGGGCGATAAAGAGCGCCTCGACGTCGAAGGCCCAACCATCCATCGTCCCGTCCTGGAAGACCTCGCGCGCGACCTCGCGCCGGAAGCTCTTGAACCCGCACTGCGTGTCCTGGAACCCCGGGATGGCAATCACCCGCACGATCAGGTTGAAAACGCGGCCCATCAAGTGGCGGAAGGGAGGCTCGTTGTACCGGCGCGATCCTGGCCCCTCGCGGGAAGCGATGGCAACATCATAGTCCTCCAGGACAGGCGGCAGGAATTTGCGCACTTCATCGATCGGCATGGACAGGTCCGAGTCGCACATGAACAGATATTGGCCCTTGCCAGCCATCATGCCCGCCCGCACTGCTGCCCCCTTGCCCTTGGTGCTGTGGAGCACATGAATGAAGGGATGCTCTGCCGCATAGGCCTCGGCTATCTCCGTCGTGCGGTCGCGACTGCCATTCTCGACGATCAGGACTTCGATCGGGTATGCCTGCTGGGCCACAAACGCGACGATGCTGTCGAGCGACTTGGGGAGGCGATTCTCCTCGTTGTAAGCCGGGATGATGATGCTGAGAAGTGGTTGCTGGTCCATGTTTAGCTCGAACTCAGAATGGCAAGATGAACGCGTGATGCTCACCACCGCATCAGGTTGAAAAGCGCCAGCCCCGCGATGCCCTGCACCGCCAGCGCTCCAAACCAGAGCAAATAGGCTGCCCCTCGCTGCACACGACGGTACAACCAGACGCCTGCCCCTGTGTTGATAAGCCAGACCGCCAGCCCCATCAGCGGCAGCGTGAACAGCTCAGACTTGGGCGAGATGCGATCCGGCAGCCCGGTGACATCGAAGTGCAAGGGCAGGTCGGCGGACAGTCCGGGGTAGCGAAAACTCAGTGCACCGAACATCACAAGGACACCGAGCAGGCCGGCTCCGATGAGAAACAGGGCGACCCGATCGCGCCACAACGGCCAGGTCCAGATCGGAGGGCGTCGCAGCTCAGGGTCGAGTGTGCGATTGATGCCGAGCGCAAAACGCTCTTGCAGCGCATGGAGAAATGCCTGCGTGTCCTGTGGCGAAATGCTGTAGTTTTCGCCACTGGTCACCAGGATGAGCTGCTCGCCGAGCGGCACCGTGCCGTATGCATTCACCGTGCCGAACATCTCAGTACGCATGCGGCGGCGGTGCGAGCAAGGCCAGTGCCAGGGCGAGGCAGCATCCAGCGGAGCCACCTTCGGAGAAGGAACCACGCGCTGGATCTGGCCCATCGGCACGATTTGGCGGGTGGGTCCCCACACCAGCGTAAGCCCGTTCCGGTCAACCCAGTACTCCAGGTTGAACGCGCCCCGGATGCGATAAGACAGGTAGAAGATGGCCAGCAGGCTTCCCAGGACGATCAGGGCCAGGAGGAAACTGAGACCATCGACGGGGCGCGTGATCAGGATGCGCACGAGCAGAGCGTCCAGTACGATCAGGCCCAGTATGGCTAGCAGGCCGTACCAGCGGTCTGCGCACGGTATCGGTTTGAAGCTCACGAAGGGTCAGCCCTTTACCTGAAAGCCAATCATACGATTGTTGATTGGTCCAATTGTAACGGTCACGGGCCCAGGCGCCAATTGCACCGGTGCATACGTCACGGCGTTGCCGGCTCCTTGTCCTTATGTTTGACGAAGATGCGCACCGGTGAACTCTTGATCTCATTGCCGGCCTTGTCGAAGGCCTTGACCCAGATCGTTTGGATCTCGTGCAGCTTGCCGTCCATAACCGTCGCGCCTGCACCGCCGCCGGTCATGATGATGACGCGCTGGCCGGTTGTCCCGTCCGGCTTCGTGTATTTTTCGTTTTTCGTTTCGCGGTCGATCACCTGCTCGGTCGTCACGGTGCCGTCGGGGTTGGTGATCACGTTTGTGACATAGACGGTCGGTTGGCTCCTGGGCACCACGTCCGTCATCTTGATCGTCCAGCGGACGCTGTAGGGTGCGACAGTTGTCTCGCCGAGCTTGGCGCCATCGAGATAGAACTCCACGCGATCCATCTCCCAGTCATCCTGCGCGTCTGCCGTGATCGAGACCAACTCGTCTGTTTCCATGACGTAGATCTGATCGCTTGCCGGATGGACGATCTCCACCTTCGGTGGGTTGTTGTCCACGACAACCGGCATCTCATAGGTCAGGACATTACCACTGTACTCCATCACGAGCAGGCGCAGCGTATACATGCCATCGAAGCCGGTCGTATCCCAGAATTCCAGCGGTCCATTGCTGATTTGCTCGCCGTGCTCTCCGCCCACGGGGATCCACTCGCCGGCGCGGCCCACCTCGATCCGGTATGCGCGAAAGTCAGCGGCTCGCGCGTTGCCGGTGATCTGCACGCCGCCCTTGACGCGCGCACCGATGAAGGGTGAGCCGATCTGCACATCGCCGGCCAGCTCGCCGCCGCCACACGGCCCGTCGACCTCAACCGGCGGCTGGGCGATGCCCTGCTCGCGCACCCAGTCGGCTGCGTTGGAGGGAAAGACCTGGTAGGTCACGCGCTGAAGCTGATCTGGCGGGGTGCATGCAGACGCACGCTTGCCGTTTGTGCCGTTGATCTCGAACGCCTGGTAGATGTTGTCCTGTTGCCCCGGCTCTTTGCCCTTCAGGAACAGCCCCACGGTGCTCGATGGACAATCGGCCGTAGGAAGCAGGCCGGAGGGCACGCACACGCGCACCTTGGAGATGCCTGGCGGCTCGGTCCAGCCCTGTGCCGGCAGCCCCTCAACCCCTTTGGCGAGGATCTTGCTGAAGATCGGCGCAGCCGTGATCGAGCCGTCCGCCAGCTTCATGGCCTTGCGGTCTGCGTTTCCGGTCCAGACGCCCACCGCGAGCTGCGGGGTGTAGCCCACGGTCCAGGCATCTTTCCATTCGTTCGTGGTGCCTGTCTTGGCAGCGACCGGCCGGTCCGGCAGGGTCAGGTAGTTCGCGTAACTGCCGAACGCAACCGGGCGTGGGCCGTTGTCGCTGAGCACGTTGTTCAAGAGGTACATCGGAGCAGGGTCAACCACGCGTTCCGTCGACGCCTGGGTGTATTCCTCGATGACCTTGCCGTCCTTGTCCTCGACCTTCAGCACGGTCACCGGATCCAGCTTGCGATAGCCGGGCCGCTGCAGCTCCTCGGCGATGGGCTTGCCGGCCATCACCCCGCTGTTAGCAAAGACGCCGAACGCATAGGTATGGTCGAGCAGCGAGACCTGCCCGCCGCCCAGGGTGAGGCTCAGGCCGTACGTGTTCAGTTCGCGATTCAGGCTGCTGACGCCCACCCGGCGCGCGGTCTTGATGACATTCGAGATCCCCACCTGGTCCATCAGCCAGACGGCCGGGATATTATAGGAACGCTGCAGCGCCTGGCGCAGCGATTGGGGGCCGTGATATTTGCGATCGTAGTTCTCGGGAACATACGGAGGGTTGCCCGGGTCAGGGAACACCGTCCGCACATCCATAACCATGGAAGTGGGGGCAAACGCACCTGACTCAAATGCGGTCAGGTAGGTGTAGGGTTTGAAGGAAGAGCCAGGCTGCGCGGGAGAGGTAGCCATGTTGACCTGGCCGTCGATGGACTCGTCGAAGTAGTCCAGGCTGCCAACCATCACCAGCACTTCGCCGGTGGTCGGGCGGACAACCACGACTGAGGCATTGCCCACTTCGTGGTCGAAGGCCTGTTTGAGCGCTTCCGGGACCGGCGCGATGGTTTGGAGGTCATTCCGGCAGGGCTTGGGCACTTCCTGATTCAGCGACCCGATGTGGCTGCGCGCCACGCACTCGGCATATGCCTGCATTTCCCAGTCGAGCGTCGTGTAGACCCGCAGGCCGTTCTGCCAGGTGAAGTACGGGTCCTCAGGCGTGTTGTACTGTTTTTGGATTTGATCGAGCACGTGGAGCGCGAAATGGGGTGCATCCTCTGGAACCTCAAAGCGCTCTTGTGCGGATTCGCGCGTGTACTGCCAGAGCGTGCCTGTCAGGCGCTTGGCCGCGTCGGCTTCTTCCTGGGTCAGCTCATCGATCTTGACCAACGCGTTGAGTGCGCGGGCGGTGGCCGGGCGGTCGCCGGTCGCCACCAGCGGCAGGTCAGCCTCTTCCAGCAGGCCCTGCTCGACCAGTTCACTGAGCAGAGGTGTGTTGAAGAAGCGCCTGGCAGCATCGGCCTGTTCGGGCGTCAGATAGCTCGCGTCGACCATGGCGGTCAGAACCTTGCGCTGGCGGCGGTATGCGTCGCCGGGCGCCTGGAACGGATTCAAACCCGGATACTGGGGGATAGCGGTGAGGACTGCCACCTCGTCCAGCGTGAGATCCGCAGCGGCCTTGTTGTAGTAAACCTGTGCTGCGGCCTCGATGCCGTAGGCCGCGTTTCCATAGAAGTTATAGTTGATGTACCACTCCAGGATCTTCTCTTTGCCTTCGCGGCCGGGATACTTGCGGGTGATCTCGATGGCCAGGATGGCTTCTTTCACCTTGCGTGCGTACGATTGTTCATAGCGTTCCTGGGGGTCGATGAGGACGTTCTTGACCAGCTGCTGCGTGATGGAGCTCGCGCCCTGCACGCTGTTGCCGCGCAGGTTCGAGATAAACGCGCGCGAGAGGCCGCGCAGGTTCACGCCGATGTTGGTGTAGAAGTCGCGATCCTCCAGCGCAATGGTGGCATCCTTGATCAGCGCCGGTATCTTGTCGGCCGGCAAATAGGTGCGGTCCCCGCGGAAGGGGCGCGGATCGATCGACTCGTAAAGCAGATGCTGGCCGGTGCGGTCGTAGATCTTGACCGTCTCATAGGTTTCCTGCTCGGTCTGGATCGAACTGGGGTCGGGCAGATTTTGCGCGAAGAGCGTGTAGACGCTCGCAGCAGAGACAGTGGCCCAGAGGACCGCCGAGAGTGCCAGGAAGACCGACGCGGCGAGCAGGCTGCCGAAGACGGCAAAAAACCACTTTCCATATTGAGGCCGGCTATGCGCACGGCGATAGCGGCGCCATTGGTGGATTTGTTTGGTGCGATTCATGGCTGAGGGAAATCTCCAGAGCGCAGGCCTCATGCCGGCGCAGGATACTGCGCTTAAGACGCCTGGCCCACGAATAGGTTCCTGGGATGTGCGGCCCGCGCTGGGGCAGGGCCGCAGTTAAAATGTGCGGGGGGCAGTCCCTCCACCCCCCGCATGACAAAGAGATTATAACAGAAGGCGGCGCGCGAGGCAAAAGTTACGGGGCTGCGAACCGTTCGAGGACTAAGAAATGGCTGAGCCCGAAGATCTGCAGCGGCGTGTGTTCCATGGTGTACAGGGCCCGGCGCAGCCAGCGGCCGAGCCGGGGCCGAGTCGCCACGATGTTGTCGAAGCCAGGATAGATGACCTGGTGGTGGATGACGCGGACAGGCTGTCCTGCAAAGAGCCCCCGCAGACCTGCCCCCGTATACGCTCTCACGTGGGGTGCAAGGCGATTGCGCAGCGGATTGGGCAGCCAGTTGATGAGCGGGCTGTTGCCGAAGTGGTATCTCCCGCGCCAGTAGTGGCCGTGCGTCTCGAACGGGTACAGCCGGTTCGGGCAGAAGAGGACGATGCGGCCGCCCCGAGCGAGCACGCGCACCATCTCACGCGCGTAGCGCAGGTCGTTGTCGACATGCTCGATCACTTCGTGAGAGAAGATCACGTCGAAGCTATGGTCCGGGAAGGGCAGTGCTTCGCCGCGGCCAACCGCGATGTGTGCCTCTGTGTGCGACAGCGCCTGAGCGGCTGCCGCCAGGTCGATCTCGATGCCGGCCACCCGGGGCGAGAACTGGCGGAATTTCGCCGTGTACATGCCCACTCCGCACCCGTTGTCCAGGATGCGTGCGTCCTTAAGGTTCGCCCATTCGCTGACAAGCCCCAGCCGGCGGTCCTGCCCTGCACGCCAGACATAAGATGGGTGCCCCCGCCGCGCAGCTTCGTCGTCGGTGCGGCGAAATTGATCAGACAGTGTCACTTTTGCTCTGCCTCCCGAATCACACGGCCCAGCCGCCGTGCACCTTCTGCCAGCTCATCCTCGCCCAGCAGGCTGAACGCCAGCCGTAGGTAACCTGTCTTGCCGCCGCCAACGAAGAAACGGGAGCCGGGCACATAGGATACTCCGCCGGCCTCGGCATCTCTCAACAGCGCCGCACTGTCCCGATCGTCCGGCAACCGCATCCAGATAAAGAAGCCCCCTGCCGGCGCCAGCCAGCTGCACCCCTCCGGCATGTGCTGTTCCAACGCGGTGAGGAGCGCATCGCGTCGCGCGCGATAGGCTGAGCGCAGCCGTTCGATGTGATCGTCGAGCCGCTCCAGCTCGAACAGTCCGGCCACGACGTGCGCGGCGAAATGGCTCACCCCGCCCCCGCTGTCCAGCAGGCCGCAGCCGGCGCAGCGCCTGACCGACGCAGGCGGCGCGACCAGCCACCCCAGGCGCAATCCGGGGGCCAGGATCTTCGAGAAGGAGCCCAGGCGGATGACGTGCTCGGGAGCCAGCTGTTGCAGTGGGGGTGGCGAGGGCGCGTCGTACCACAACTCGCGATAGACGTCGTCCTCCAGAATCAGCAGCTCGTGTCGGTCGGCCAGCGCGGCCAGGGCGCTGCGCCGGTCCGCTGCCAGGCTGATGCCGGTCGGATTGCACCAGGTGGGGACGGTGTAGAGGAAACATGGGCGCCGGCCCTGGGCCGCCAGCCGATCCAACGCCGCCGCCAGCGCCTCGACCCGCACTCCCTGTTCGTCGCTGCCCACCGGCATCAATACCAGCCTGTGATCTGCGAAGATGCGCAGCGCCAGGTGATAGACCGGCGCCTGGACCAACACGGTGTCGCCCGCCTGCGACAGCAGCGTGCACAGCAGATCGAGTCCTTGAGACACGCCTCCCGTGATGAAGAGCTGATCGGGGCAGATCGCCGCGTTCTCCCGCCGGCTCAGCCAGGCGGCCAGCGGCTCGAGGAGCCGGCCTGGTCCCTGCTCCGCACCGTACGCCAGCGCGGCCGGACCGCCCTGGCGCAGCGCGAGGTCTGCTGCCTGCGCGATGCTTTTCACGGGCAGCAGCGCGGGCGCGGGGTTGCCCCAGTTCATTTCG
>Ga0123333_10006034_pt1 | contig 10744 bp, 8 predicted proteins | sample BioC12SIPDNA_3_FD_89957 | JGI IMG/M metagenome (GOLD analysis project Ga0123333, IMG submission 89957) | Anaerobic biogas reactor microbial communites from Washington, USA - Biogas_R2_B C12 SIP DNA | ecosystem: Engineered > Bioreactor > Anaerobic > Unclassified | place: Washington, USA...
CGGGGGGCGTAGGAGCATCCGCTAGCCGGGTCGTACAATTCCGCGAGCGAGCCCGTCACCACGAATCTCTCGGGTTCGCGGAAATAATGCCCGACATCGCCCGTGCACTTTTTTCCCCCCCTGACCGCCACCACGTTTCCCGTTGCCGTGGCAGCGTCGACGGCCCCCCCCCCCGCGTCCAGAACAACATCGAGGGTTCGGCAGGTCAGGCGGATGTCCCCGGTCTCCAGGGAAACGCCGCCTGCATAGGTTACGGTGTTCGTCATGTTCGCAAACGCCAAATTCGAACTCTCAATATATATCGGCATGCCGGGGGAATGTCCCTCCTCTTTCGCGGGGGGACCGGGCCCGGGGGAGCTGGGGCTCCCAGCCGCGTCGGGGACGCGGTTCCGGGAAATGATGTGCCGGATACCGCCGCGGGCCTCGAGCCGCGCCCCTCCTTCGAGGATGTCCAGGGAATCGGCCCGGAGCTGCTGGTCCTCCGACAGCAGGTAGACCCTTTCGGTGTACCGCACCTGGCCTGAAGCCGTGTCGTAGCGCATGATCCCGGCAAAGATGACGCCGGGCGAACCCTTCCGGGCACCCCCGGGGAAACCCGCCGCACTCCTCCCCGACAGGTCGGTGCGGACCCCGCGGCGGACCCGGACGATCCCGCGTCGCCGGTCGAACTCAACCGCCTCTCCCGCAGTGGTGCCCGTGTCGAAGATGATCACCGGGGAATCCCCCAGGCGGATCGTCTCGCTTTCGGCATCGTAATCGCACCTCCCCGCCGTTGCGGAACTGGATCCGTCTTCGTATCTGAAATGCCCCCACTGGGAAGCGGAGGCAAGGGTAATGTCTTCGCCGCCGGGATCAAAGGCCGCCTCCATCCTGTCGCTCCAGGTGCGGAAGCCGCCCCCGGAACCCTGGCCGCCGCCGTCGACAACCCGCACGTGCCCTGCCGCTTCCATGGCACTGGGCCGGCGCCCGCCACGGGAAAAAGAAAACCGGGCCCGGTCGGCATACACCATGCGCCCCGTGCTATCGCCCGCGACGGCCGGGGAGGCCTCGGCCATAACGACATCGCCGGAGGCGTCGACTCTGTCGAGCACCCCGCCGTCCCCGGAATACTGCATTTCGATGACGGCCGCCGTTAGAAATCCCGAGGATGCCGCCGCCGCATCGGGAGGGGCCGACGGCGCGCCGAAGCCCTCCCTGGGGAATGTCCACCGGGCGGAATCCTCGGCACGGAGGTGCCGGAGAACGGGCTGGCGGCCGACCTCTTCGAACCGGATGCCGATCAGCCCTGCGGTGATGGCATTTGCTTCCCCCTCCCCGGAGCCGCTCAGGGATAGGCGCGCCCGCTGCCGGACTTCGATGTCGCGCAATCCCCCTGTCCCCGGAGAAAAGCGGGCGCTGAAGCTCTCGCCCGAAATGAACGTCCGCTCCGCGCCGCTTGCGATCAGGAGCCGCACACCGGTCCGGCCCTCGACTTGGGAGGGCATTCCGGTTTCGGGATCCAGCGACAGATCGATCTCCTCACCGCGCAGGCGCTGCATGTCCCCGGGCGCTCCGATATCGAGCTCTGCGCCACCGGAAATGCCAATGGATTGAGGGTATCGGGACCCGGGCCGTATACGGAAAACCATCCGGTCGCCGGACATGCCCCCGGCATCCCCGGCCGCCCCGGACCGGTAGTGCGCGCGGCCCGCGGCGTCGAGCGAGGCGATCCTCCCGGCCCCCGGGCCCATCACCGCCCGGATCACGTCGGCAGTGAGCAGAAGCGCTTCGGACTCCAGCCGCGCGTCGCCGGAAAAAGCGATCCTGTTAAGGTTATCGTGGGAGATTGCCCTGTCTGAGGAGACATGCACCGCCTGCTGCAAACCGGCCCCCCCGGAGGAGGGCTCCTCCGGGGCGATCCGGACCTCCACGTCGGACTCGAGGCGGAGCAGGCGAGTGTCGAGGTTGTAGTACAGTCCCTGCGCGCTGCCCGCGGCCCCGCCGGCATCGAAGCGCACCCGGTCCGCGGTGGTGCCGACATTCGATGCCAGGTCGTAGGACAGCGACTCGGTCTGCAGTTTTGCCTCCCTCCCCAGGAACAACCTCACATCGCCGGTAAAACCAACTTTCCGGTTTTCGCTGTCGTACTCGGCCTTCAGGCTCCGGATTTCGTTGCGCACGCTCCCGTCCGGGTTGAAGTCGTAGGCCTCGATCCCCTGCAGGTAGTTCTTCCCCCCGCGCGTCTCTTCGAGCTTCTGCGCGCGTATCCTGAACCGGAGCACGCCATCCTTGTTCTCGGAATACTCGATGCGCAGGGAGGACTGCACCATTTCCGAATCGAGGACCTGGCGGTGCTCCGGGCCGAGGCGATTCCGGAGATACCGCGCGTAGAAATAGTCGACGGCGACAGCCAGGGCGACCAGCACGATGACCCAGATCAGCATGCGGCGGATATGTCGCAGAGAGATGGGGCGCAAAGATACTCCTGTCAGGCCGCGGGGCCCTCACGGCACCCTCGGCGCGCGCATCAGGGAAGCGTGCGCGCATTATGGCTCAAAGGCAGAACCTCCTTCGCCTGCAGGTCCACCTGCCAGATATACTCAACCTCGAGACCTTCGCCGGTCTCAAACACCAGACGCACCCAGTAGACGTCTCCCCCCCTTGGTGCGCCTCCCCAGGACCGGAACCTCCGCGACGGGGCGCCCTCATCCACCATCGCCCCGACATGCGGTTTGGCTTCGAGCAGCAGGCCGTAGGCGCGGCGTTCCGCTTCCCCGGCCGTGTATTCGATGACGGCTCCGGTTGTTTCCGAGCCGCGACCTGCGGCCGTCCCTTCGGAGACCCCGGCGGCGGAGGCACGGTCGTCTTCCGCCGTCCGGGGCGTCATCAGGGCGGATCCCGCCTGGGGCCGCTCGGCGGCACGCCCCGGCGGCACGGTGAACACCCAGTCTTCGGGAAGCGTCTGCCCGGCATCCGGGAACCTGTACTCCGGCCTTTCGTATTCCCCCGGCATGGGCGGAGGCACGTCCCCGAGCTCGGCCGTCACCGGGCCGCGCGACCCGGATATCGCCGCCTGCAGGGCCGTGGCCCGGGCGACCAGGCGTCCGCGGACTGAGGGGACGCCGAGCATCACCGTGCAGGCGATGATACTGAAAAGGAGCAGGCCCGTATACACTACCGTCCTGCCTTTTCGGGACCGCCCTGCCCCGGACGTTTGCTTCGCCCTTGCGGGGGCCTGCCCCGGGGTCCTGCTGTCTTCAGAATCCACGCTGTTCTCCTGTCCACGGGGCCATCGGCATCAGGCGTCCCGTTGCCGCACCCCTCGATGCACCAGGTAGGTGTAGATGAAGTCCTCGATGTCCCCGTCGAGAACCCTGTCCGCATTGGGCGATTCGTGCTTGGTCCTGTGGTCCTTCACCATGCGGTACGGGTGCAGCACGTAGGAGCGGATCTGGCTTCCCCACCCGATTTCCAGCTTGGAATCCTCCATGGCCTGCATTTGCTCCTGTTTCTTCTTCAGTTCCAGCTCATAGATCCGGGCCCGCAGCACGGTCCGGGCCATTTCGCGGTTCCGGATCTGTGATCTTTCGTTCTGGCAGGAAACGACAATCCCCGTCGGGATGTGGGTGATGCGCACGGCGGAATCCGTCACGTTGACATGTTGGCCCCCGGCGCCGCTGGAACGGTAGGTGTCGATGCGCAGATCCTTCTCGTCGATCTGGACCTCGATCTCGTCGTCGATCTGGGGGTAGACGAAGACGGAGGCGAAGCTCGTCTGCCGTTTCCCCATGGCGCCGAAGGGGGATATGCGGACCAGACGGTGGACGCCGTTTTCCGACGAAAGGTACCCGTAGGCGAAATCGCCCTCCACCAGGAAGGTGACCGACTTGATCCCCGCCTCCTCCCCGGGCTGGTAGTCGAGCATTTTGGCGACGTAGCCGGAGCGCTCGCACCATCGCAGGTACATGCGGACGAGCATCTCGGCCCAGTCCTGCGACTCCACGCCGCCGGCGCCGGGGTGTATCGTCACAATGGCGTTGGCGCTGTCGTGCTCCCCGGCAAGCAGCATGAGGATCTCCGTATGCCGTGCTTCCTGCTCGAGTTTCTCGACTTCACGGGCGAGGTCGGGCAAGACGTCCTCCCCTTCGGCAGCCAGCTCGTAGAGCGCCCTCAGGTCCGCCCCCTCCCTCGCCAGGCGATCACCGAGCTCGATGTCCCGCTCGAGCCGGCGCCGCTGCTGCAGTACCGACTGCGCCTCCTCGTGCCTACTCCAGAAATCGGGCTGGGCCACTTTCTTTTCAAGCTCCAGAACCTTTGCGCGCTTGCGGTCGGCATCAAAGATAACCCCGGATCTGGTATAGTTTTTCTTCGATCGCGCTTACCCTCTGCTGCAGTTCGTCGAGCATGAAAATCCTCCTGACAAGCAATCCGTGTATGGTTGGGGCTTCGGCGCGGCGCATGCTGCGCTCCGTGGGGTCCGGCGTGTCCATACCTTTTCCGTCCGGGCCTCGCGGCGACAACCGTCATGGGTGGGACATGGGCCTTCCCCGACCCTTGGCATAGGCGGGGACCGCGCACCCGAAGACAATCATAGCACACAGCCAGACGAAAACATCGCCATAACGGGTATAGAATGTTTGCTGCGCGACAAACGCGAACCGGCCCTCGCACACCGCCCGCTCGAGGATCCCGGTCGCGGTCTGAACCCTGCCGGTCGGCTCGATAACCGCCGATATCCCCGTATTGGCCGAACGGAGAAAATACCTGCGGTTTTCGACGGCGCGCCACCGGGCGATATTGAAATGCTGGAACGGAGCGCTGCTGCGGCCGTACCACCCGTCGTTGGTCAGATTGACGATGAGACGGCTTCCGTCCCGGACGAACCTGCGCACAAGGCCGGGGAAAATGGCTTCGAAGCAGATAGTCGCATTGACGCGCTCCCCCCCCACCCGCGGGAGGGCATACACGTTCCCGCGGTCGAACTCCCCCACATCCTGCGTGATGGTCCGCATGAACACGAACAAACCCTTCATCGGGATATATTCGCCGAAGGGGACCAGGTGTATCTTGTCGTACACCCCCGTCAACCCGCCCCCGGCGTCGAGAAAATATGCGCTGTTATAGGAGCGCATTCCGCCGTCGGCATCCCCGATCCGGATATTGTTGAAGACCAGGCCGAAGGTGGCGCGCCGGGCCAGTTCCGAGACCGTTTGCCGCAGTGTTTCATCCTGCTGGTAGAACACGGGGGTCGGCGATTCCGGCAGAATCAGCAGGTCGATGCGCGAAGGCGGGGCGCTGTCGAGCATGCGCACATAACCGGCCGGGTAGGCCTCCCGTAAAGCGCCCGGGGATGCGTCGGCCCGCAGATTCGCCTGCAGCATAACGGCCGTATGATCGGGCCGGACTCCGGCCCAGCGCGCCAGTCGAGCCCTGCCGTACCCCAGGCCGACGGCAAGCAGCGCCGCCGCCGCAAGAATGGGCCACCATGCCCGCATCCCGCGCCCCCTGTGGAGCCCGGCGAACAATGCCGCCGCCGAAAACCACACGACCAGAAACGATACGCCGAACACCCCCGTCACGTCGGCCATCTGTATCAGGGCCAGGTTCTCGGTCTGCGTGTACCCCGTCGCCAGCCAGGGGAAGCCGCCGAAGGGGATCGCCGTCTGCAGAAATTCGACCAGGACCCAGACCGCGGGGAACAGCAGAATGCAGCAATCGCCCCCCCGCAGCATGAGCGCCTTGGTCGCCAAGCAGGCCGCGCCCGAAAATGAGGACAGCAACAGGACCAGAAGCGCGTACCCCGTCCAGGCAAGCCACGGGTCCAATCCCCCGTAGAGGTGGAGAACCTCGGGCATCCAGACGAGAAGAACGAACAGCTCGACACCCCCGGCCAGGCATCCGCCCCGGAAGGCCCGTGCGGGCGACCGGGCCAGATGCACGTACGCGATCAAGGGGATAAACGCGATCCAGGCCAGGTAGTGCTGGCCGCATTTCGGGAAGGAAGCGGCCAGTAGCAGACCGGTCAGTACCGGCAGAAGCAGCGGCATGGCGTAAGCTTCTCAGTTTGTTTTAATGAAACCGTTGTAGCCGCTCTTCTTCAGGCGCAGCTGTGCGGCGGTCGCTTCGGCGCGGGTGCCGAACCTGCCGACTTTGACCAGATACAGTCCGTCGGGCGAAGCCGGGGCCTCGATGCGGGGCTCAAAACCCTTCGACCGGACATTGCCGGCGTGGGCTTCGGCCTGTCCGCGCGTCTTGAAGGCTCCGACCTGAACCGTGTAGGTTCCCTTCGGCGCATCAACCCGCGAAACGTAGGGGGTGGCGGGCGCGGCCTTTTGTTCCGCGGGGCGGGGAGGTTCGGGAACCCGGGCGGCTTCGGCCCCGCGCTCCCTATCATTGACGCTCTGGTACCATTCCAGGTCCTTCTGCACTTCGTCGGCCTCCATGGAAGGGACCGCCGCATCGGCCGTTTCCGCATCCGGAGCGGGCACGAAGATTCCCTCCTGCCCGGTGCCCGTCAGGGAACTGGCGGCAAGTTCGCCCTGTCGTTTGCCCGTGGCATACCCCAGGACGAAAAAGCTGCCGCATATGATGAGGAACACCGCAAAGGCGGCGATCAGCCTTCGATTGTCCAGCACCAGTTCGAACCCGGATTCCATCTCGTTGTCTGTCATAGAACGTCTATTCCTTCTTGCTTGCCAGTAAATCCCTGATAAAGTCGATCGGAACCGGAAAAACCACGGTCGTGTTGTTCTCGAGTCCGATTTCCGTCAGGGTCTGCAGATACCGCAGCTGCAGCGCGACAGGCTCCTGGCGGATGATTTTCGCAGCGTCCGAAAGCCTCGTGGACGCCTGGAATTCCCCTTCGGCATGGATTATCTTGGCGCGTTTTTCCCGCTCGGCCTCGGCCTGCTTCGCCATCGCACGCTGCATCACCTCGGGCAGGTCCACCTGCTTGACCTCCACCAGGCCCACCTTGATGCCCCAGGCGTCGGTATGCTGGTCGAGGATCCCCTGGAGCTTGATGTTCAGTTTCTCGCGGTGGCTCAGCAGGTCGTCCAGTTCCACCTGCCCCAGGACCGAACGCAGCGTGGTCTGGGCAAGCTGCGATGTAGCATACAGGTAATTTTCTATTTCCACAATCGCCCTCGGGGCATTCATGACGCGGAAGTAGACGATCGCGTTGACTTTCACCGAGACGTTGTCATTCGTGATGATATCCTGGGGGGGAACGTCGAGCGTGACCGTCCGTAGGCTGACGCGGACCATCTTGTAGATCGGCCAGAAAACGAAAACGACTCCCGGCCCCTGGGCTTCAGGCACGAGGCGCCCCAGGCGGAAAAGCACGCCGCGTTCGTATTCCTTAAGAATATGGATCGCGCTCAACAGGTAGACGACGACTATCAGAATCCCCAGTACCCATGCCTGTCCCATAATCCCTCCCATAGATGCCGGCCCCGCGGATTCCGCAGCGCGTCCCAGGACATCAGGGACCGTTCCGGCCGGTAGTGTGAAACGGGGTACTCCCTCGGAAGACGCCACGGCTACTCTCGGACTTCCTCCACCTCTAGCACCAGATCCTCCACTGCCACAACCCGGACGTCGCTGCCCGCAGCTATGGGGGCGGAGGAACGGGCCGTCCAGTACTCCCCCCGCACCCTGACGCGCCCCGCTCGGCCGATCTCGCTGTCGGCGACGCCCTGGAGGCCTACCATCCCCTGGTCGCCCGTCGCAGGTTTCTGCCGCAGCGACCGGAACAGGGCGATGAGGAGAATGGCCAGGATGGCCGCAAAGGGCAGCGTCAACGCCAGGGCCGAAAACCATCCTATCCGGACCGCGGGATCCGGAGAATCGACCAGAATCAGCATCCCGAAAATCATCGACACGATCCCCCCAATGCCGAGCACCCCGAACCCTCCCACCTTGACCTCGGCGATCAGCATGCCGATGGCGAGGACGATCAGAAGCACCCCGACATAATTCACAGGAAGCAGCGAGAATCCGAGAATCGCCAGCAGCAGGCAGATCGCACCGACGACTCCGGGAACGACAAATCCCGGGTTGGTGAACTCGAAATACAGCAGGATCACCCCCGCCAGCCCCAGCAGCATCGCCAGGTTCGGCTGGGACACCACGGCGAGCATCCTTTCCCTCCGTGTCATCGCGTAATCGATAAACTCCCGGTCCCGGGTGCCCAAGACCCTCTCGTCACCGGAGAACATTTGCACGCGATACCCGTCAAGCCGCCCCAGGAGCGCGGTCTCGTCCTCGGCGATGAAATCGATCAGGTGCAGATTGAGAGCTTCGGTTTCGGTGAAAGACTTGCTCTCGGTCACACCCTTTTCCGCTTCTTCGATATTCCGCTTCCGTTTGCCCGTGATGCTGCGCAGGTAGGCGGTCGCGTTGCTCGTGATCTTCTCCGTCAGGGTTTCCCCCGCCTCCCCTTGGCCGACCGGGAAACCGCCGATGGCCATGAGGGGGTGCGCCGCGCCGGTATTGGTTCCCGGAGCCATCGCCGCAATATCGGCCGCCAGAAGTATGAAGAATCCGGCCGATGCCGCCTTGGCTCCGCTCGGCGCCACGTAGACCACGACGGGCACCTTGCTGCTCAATATCCGGGCGATGATTACCTCCATGGAGGACCCGAACCCGCCCGGGGTCTGCAGCGTGATGAGGATGAGTTCCGCCTGGTCCTGCTCGGCCTGATCGATGCACCGGGCCACGAATTCAGCCGTTACCGGATTGATCGTATCGTTCAGAGAAACGCGGGCGATTTTGCCGAATCCCGGCGAGGCTGAAAAAACGACCAGTGCTATCAGGGCGGCGCAATGAATTCTGATCATTATCCTGCACCCCTGTTTGTTCCCGATTATAGCACAAAGAAACGCGAAATCGCGGGAATTGTTCACCGAAGCCGTGGCAATTCAAGCGGTTGGAAGAAAACAATATACATGCAAACCGGCCCGGCCCGGCCGGTGCACTTTCGGGCATACCATCGGGCGGTACCCCGACGGAAAAGAAAGCCCGCGCACCCCCCCCTTTTTTCCGGAGCGCGCTCATTGTGCTTCCCGTTTGCGGGAGGTTTCACGGACCTGCTCCGCATGGTAGGACGAACGGACGAGGGGGCCGGAGGCCACGGACCGGAAACCGAGCGCATACGCATGGTCTCGAAACGCGCTGAATTCTTCGGGCGAATAGAAGGCATCGACGGGGAGGCTGGCGCGTGTGGGCTGCAGGTATTGGCCGAGCGTGACGATATCGACGCCTGCGCGGCGCAGATCGGCGAGGACTTCGCAAACCTCCTCGCGGCTCTCGCCCAAACCCAGCATGATGCTCGATTTGGTCACCATGCCGGGATCGATCCGCTTGGCTCCGGAGAGCAGTTCGAGGGAGCGGGGGTACCGGGAGCCGGGCCGCACTTTTCCGTAGAGTCTCGGGACTGTTTCCACGTTATGGGCCAAAACATCCGGCTTCGCCCCGACAACCGTACGCAGGGAGTCGGGATTCCCCTGGAAGTCGGGGACGAGAATCTCCAGGCCTATGCCGGGGCATGCCTCCCGGGTCCGGCGGATGGTCTCGGCGAAGATCCACGCCCCGCCGTCGTCGAGGTCGTCCCGGTCGACGGATGTGACAACGGCGTAGCGCAGGCCCATCGTCCGGATGGCTTCAGCCACACGGCCGGGCTCTTCGCGGTCGTATCCGGTGGGGAGCCCGGTCTTCACGGCACAGAAGCGGCAGGACCGGGTACAGACGTCTCCGAGGATCATGAACGTGGCCGTGCCGTTTCCCCAGCATTCTCCCATATTCGGGCAGCGCGCGTCCTGGCAGACCGTATGGAGATTGTGCGTTTGTACCAGGGATTGTATCCTGGCGTAGTTGGCGCCGCCGGGGAGTCTGACTTTCAACCACCCGGGGCGGGGTTGCCGGTGTTTTGGGACTTCGTTTTTCTCCATGCATGCAATCATAAGCACAAACGAAGTCTCAATAAACAGCAGAAAAGGGTATAATGAACGATTCATGCTTCCATTGGACTCGCTCGGCCGGCACGTCGGTCAAAACATCAAAAATTGGGGTCTGGAGTGTTACAGGCGCAACTGCGTCTCCATCGTGTACGTGGATTCCGAGTTCGTTTCCGCCGAAGTCCGCGGAAGCCGCACCTACGATGTCGACCTGGAACTGGCCGACACGTCTCTCATCTACTCCTGCAGCTGCCCCTTCTTCGAAGATAAATTCAGCGTTTGTAAGCACATATGGGCTACACTGCTGGAAATGGAACAGCAGGGACTCCTGCAGGGATGGGTCCGGGACGCCCCGAAGGACCTGATTCCGGCCTACCTGGATCCGTTCGAGGAACCGGATCAGGATTACCAGCCCGGTCCGGACGCCCCTTCGGGCGCCGGTCGAAGCGATCCCCTCGACCGTCACGGACAGGGGGGCCGAAATGGCTACGACTCCGCCGGAGGCGACTGGCGGCATCTGCTGCAGAAAATGAGCCGCCGCCGTCGGCCCGTTCCCGCCCGTCCGATCTGCCCGCCCGGCAGCGAAATCCTCTACATACTGGAGTTCTCCGGATCCGTCCCCAGCTTCGACGCGGCGATCAGGCTCAACATCCGCGAGCCGAAAAAAAACGGCGGCTGGAAAAAGGCCAAGCTGTTTGCCTTCACCCACGATCTGCTCGAATGGCTCCCCGATCCGGCGGACAAGGACCTCCTCTACCGCCTCGCCGGAGTGCAGCGAGAAACCTGGTACCGCAGCCCCTATGAATCCA
>Ga0123333_10006035_pt1 | contig 10742 bp, 6 predicted proteins | sample BioC12SIPDNA_3_FD_89957 | JGI IMG/M metagenome (GOLD analysis project Ga0123333, IMG submission 89957) | Anaerobic biogas reactor microbial communites from Washington, USA - Biogas_R2_B C12 SIP DNA | ecosystem: Engineered > Bioreactor > Anaerobic > Unclassified | place: Washington, USA...
ATCTCCGCCTCGGCGGCCTCATCGCGCTGCGTGGTAGTTGGCCACGGGGCCACGATGAGGCCTGCTGGCCAATCTGCACCACCTGTCGCCTGTTTCAGATAGCCCCAGGTCTCTTCGGTCACGTAGGGAATGAACGGATGCAGCAGACGAAGCGACTCATCCAGGACGCGAATCAGCACCCCCTGTGTGCGGACCTTTGCCTCTTCCGATCCCCGATACATGGCGACCTTGCTAATTTCGAGGTACCAGTCGCAGAACTCGCTCCAGAAGAAGTCATAGATCTGGCGCCCGGCCTCGCCGAACTGGAACGTGTCCATCAACCGGGTCGCATCGGCTATCGTCGCAGACAGGCGGCTCAGGATCCAGCGCTCGGGCAGAGCTTGCTCTGCCTGGCTCATGTCGAGGGCGCCCCCAGCCCCGTTGCTGAGCTGCGACAGGGTGTAGCGCGTGGCATTCCAGATCTTGTTGGTGAAGTTACGGTTCCCTTCGACGCGCTGGAGGCTCAGGTTCATGTCGGTGCCGGGAGTGGTGCCGGTGAGCAGCGTAAAGCGCAGGGCATCGGCGCCCATGGGCTGGAGGCCTTCCGGGTACTGTGCTCTGAAATAATCGCTCAGAGCTTCCGGCTTCGCGCCATCCAGAAGAGCGATCGGGTCCAACACGTTGCCATAAGTCTTGGACATCTTGCGGCCCTGGTCGTCCCGGATGATCCCATGCAGGTACACCGTCTCAAAAGGAATGTCGTTGGTGTAAAGCAGTCCTTGCATGATCATGCGCGCCACCCAGAAGAACAAGATATCATAGCCCGTTTCCATCACTGTGGTCGGGTAAAAGCGACGCAGATCAGCCGTGTCGTCGGGCCAGCCCAACGTCGAGAACGGCCAAAGGCCCGAGCTGAACCAGGTATCCAGCACGTCAGGATCCTGCTCGATGCGCTCAGACCCGCAGTGTTCGCAGTACTTTGGGTCGATTTTCGCGACCGTGATGCCGTGACAATCCGAGCAGTGCCACGCCGGGATGCGGTGTCCCCACCAGAGCTGCCGGCTGATGCACCAATCGCGTATATTCTCCAGCCAGTTGTAGTACACCTTGGTCAGTCGTTCCGGGATGATGGTGATGCGACCCGAGCGCACGGCTTCCAGGCCCATGTCAGCCAGCGGCTTGATCCTGACGAACCACTGGGTGCTCACCATCGGTTCCACGATCTCGCCGCCGCGTTGAGAGCGGGGCACCTGCGTGCGGTATTTCTCAGTCTTGATGGTCAGGCCTGCGTCAGCCATGTCAGACCAGAGTTTTTTTCGACACTCGAAGCGATCAAGGCCCGCGTAGTGCGGCCCGGCCTCCGCGCTCATCTTCACATCACGGTCCAACACGTTGATGATCTGCAGTCCATGGCGCTGGCCGATGGTGAAGTCATTGGGGTCGTGGCCGGGCGTGATCTTGAGTGCGCCAGTGCCGAATTCCATGTCCACGTAGGTGTCGTGGATGATCGGGATGGCGCGTTTGAGCATGGGCACCAGACACGTGCCGCCGATCAGGTGGCGATAACGCTCGTCGTCCGGATGCACGGCCACCGCGGTGTCGCCCAGGATGGTCTCGGGACGTGTGGTCGCCACCGGGATGTAACCCTTGCCCGGGCCATCCTCGAGGTTGGCGCCTGCAATGGGGTACTTGAAGTAGTAAAGGGTGGCGTCCTCTTCGTTGTACTCCACTTCCAGGTCGCTGACAGCAGTCTGCAGGCCGGGCGACCAGTTGATCAGGTATTCCCCACGGTAGATCAGGCCCATCCGATAGAGGCGCACGAACGCTTCCCGCACCGCACGACTCAACCCATCGTCCATCGTGAAGCGAAGGCGATCCCAGTCGCACGACGCGCCGAGCCGGCGGAGTTGGCGCACGATGTGGCCGCCGTACTTCTCCTTCCACTCCCAGGTCCGTCGAAGGAATTCCTCCCGGCCCACGTCTTGCCGCCTGGCTCCCTCTTTGGCAAGCATCTTTTCAACCTGGAGCTGAGTGGCAATTCCTGCGTGGTCGTACCCCGGCACCCAAAGCGCTGCGTAGCCCCGCATGCGCTTGTAGCGGATCATCAGGTCTTCCAGCGACACGAACATCGCATGGCCGAGGTGCAGTTCACCCGTGATGTTGGGTGGCGGTATCGAGATCACAAAGGGCTTCGCGTCAGGAGCGGCGATCTCTGGCTTGAAGAAGCCTGACTTCTCCCACCAGTCGTAGATCCGTTTCTCGGACACACTGGGATCATAGGTCTTGGGCATTTCAAACGATGACACGGGTCCTCCTCGATTATGACAATAACCTGGGCAACAAAAAGACCTTCCGTCTCAAGGACGGAAGGTCTCCGCGGTGCCACCTTGGTTGGCAATGAACGACCGCACGCAGCCGCGCTCACTGCCCACTCTGCGCTGTAACGGGCTCACCCGTGGCTGCTTACTGGCGGCAGAGCCGCACCTCAGCAACCCGACTCCCCGGCGACTTTCGGCCTCGCTCACATCGGTAGGGGGCTTCCACCCGGTGACCCCCATTCTCTGGCGACGGCACGGCGGCACAGACCGCCAAGGCCTACTCCTCCGGTTCAGCGTCTTCTATGTGTGCTATTATAGCAATCTGTCCGGCGCTGTCAACCCCCAGGGACTGATTTGCGCAGGCTCCCAACTACCTTCGTCAACTCAGTGCGCAGTTCCGACGCGTTGGGCAACAGTGCGATCATCGCTTCGGCCTGGCGCAGGCGCTGGCGCGCGTCAGGATAATCGACCAACCCCTGGTTGATCTGCTGGCGCACAGGAAGCAGGAGTTCAAGCGCCCGGTCGAAGGCTTCGCTGGCCGATAGGGTCGTGCCCTCGCCCGCGGCGCGCTTGGCGGCTGCAACCGCGTTGTCCGCTTCCATGTCGGCCGGCTTGATCAGCCATTTGGCTGCCTCTCCCGCCATCAGCCGGAAAGCCTCTTCGGCGGACGGAGCTCGGTTCTCGAAGATTGTACTGCGGTCGATGCTGTTGTGCGCCAGGTCAGTGCGCTGCACAGCCAGCTGAAACGCGCCCGTCGCTCCTTTCAGAAGTGTACCGGTGACGCGGTAACCGCGCGCGGGCGGTAAGATCCAGCTCCATAACACTTTGATCCATGCCATGGGCCCCAGGTCCAGCTCCGGCGCCAGCTCCACGGGCACCTGCTTGTCCTGCACGAGGCGGTTCCAGGCGATGAGTTTCTCGGTCATGGCCAGTGGTACGATGCGCGCCGCACCTCCGGCACCGGCGCCGACCGAATCGGTAAACTCCCCGATCAGGAAGCCTGGCGGTACGGCGGGGCGTCTCAACAGCGGGAGGATGCGCACATACCAGTGCTCGCGCAGGCCGGCCAGCAGCCATCGCAACAGCGCTGCCACGAAGTAGAGCAAGACGACGACCGCCAACGCTGCCAGCACCGTTCCCCCTATGTCCACCAGCTTCGAGCGGGTCGTTCCAAGCAGCGTTGGGATCGCAACTTCAGGCACGGCTGTCGGCGCCAGAGTGGGCAGCGGCGCCATGATGGTGGCCATCTGACCGGCTTTGCCTTCCAAGGCGCTCTGAAGCCCTGCCAGTGCTTCCGGGTTGCCGCGATTGTCTTCCAGGATCTCGGCAAAGAGGTCCGCTGCGTTTTCGTAATCTTGTCCGTCCAGGAAGGCCTGTGCCAACACGATTCGCGCCTGGAGCTCCGTAAGGGTCGCAGTAGGGGTGGGTGTGAGGGTTGGCGTAAACGTCGGTGTCGGGCTTGCAGGCGTGCCTGGGGTCGCCTCAGGTGTCGCACCGGCCTCGGGAGTGGCATCGGTCGTCGGGGTGGTTGATTGGGCCGCCGCTGGGGCCGGTGCGGCGTTCCACGCAGCGAGGGTCAAGCTTATAGCAAGGATTACCAACCATTCCAGCAGGCGCGTCCCTCGTCCATTCATGGCAACCTCCGGGGCGAAATGATGACGGTCGGTAGAGCGGCAGTGCGTTGCGATTATAGCATCCTTCACGAGGGGTGGCAATTGGCGCGACGCCTGCCAGATGCTATAATCGCCGGATTGATGGAGAGCGCATGGGTCATCACCGTATTTGGAAATCATCGGGGATAGTGGATGCGAGCCGGCATGAGTCTTCAAGGTCCTGAGCTTGTCCTGGCTTCCGGGTCTCCGCGGCGGCGAGAGCTGCTTGCAGCGCTCGGGCTGGACTTCACCGTGGATGTGGCCGATGTGGATGAAACGCCGCAGCCTGGCGAGTTGCCGGAGGCGTTGGTCTGCAGGCTCTGTCGCGCCAAGGCAGCGGCAGTAGCGGAGCGTCATCCGGGCAAAGTTGTGCTGGCGGCAGACACGCTGGTTGCCTTGGACGGTGCGCTGCTCGGCAAGCCCGCCGATGCGTTAGAAGCGGTGGCGATGCTCTCCTCCCTGCGCGATCGGGTTCACATCGTCTATACGGCTGTCTGTGTGATCCATGGCGCTGAGATCGGGACGCGTCTTTCGACCACCGGTGTGACCATGCGGGACTTCACCGATGCCGAAATCGAGCGCTACGTCGAAACAGGCGACCCGCTGGACAAGGCCGGCGCCTACGGCATTCAGGATCCCCGGTTCGCACCCGTAGCAGCCTGGAAAGGGTGCTTCTCGGCGGTCATGGGGCTGCCGCTCGGATTGGCGGCAGAGCTGTTGGCAGCTGCCCGGATCGATGCAGGGACAGACGTGGCTCAAACCTGTCGGCGCATGACAGGAGATCGCTGCTGTTTAGAATAAGGTCGTATTGATGCAAGATGATATTCTCGCCAGCCTGAACCCTGCGCAGCGTGAGGCAGTGACAGCGGTCAAGGGGCCGGTGCTTGTGTTGGCCGGGCCAGGGTCCGGGAAGACGCGGGTGCTGGCGCACCGCGTGGCCTACCTGCTCCGCGTGACCGGCATCCACCCACGCGCCATCATGGCGGTGACCTTCACCAACAAGGCCGCCGGCGAGATGCGCGAGCGCGTCAACCGGCTGCTGGGAGAGGCTGTGCCGGTCAGTTCGGGATGGAAAGGACTGACCATCGGCACTTTCCACGCAATCTGTGCGCGAATTCTGCGCGCGGAGGCAGGTCCGGCAGGCCTCAACCCCAACTACGTCATCTATGACGATGGTGAGCAGCTGAGTGCGATCCGAAGCGCGCTCAAAGATCTCAGGATCGATGAGAAGATGTACCGGCCCGAGGCCATGCGCTCCGCGATTACCAAGGCAAAGAATGAACTCATCAAGCCCGTTGAGTTTGAGGCAACCACCTACTACGCTGAGATCGCGAAGCGGGTGTACGCGCGCTATGAAGAGATCCTGAAAGCCAACGCCGCCTTGGATTTCGATGACTTGCTCTGCAGGACGGCCTGGCTGTTCAGGGATCATCCCGACGTGCTGCGGCGTTACCAGGACCGGTACGAGTATCTGTTGGTCGATGAGTTTCAGGACACCAATTCGGCTCAGTACGAGATGGTGTGTGCATTGGCCGGGAGGTCCCACAATCTGTTCGCCGTGGGCGATGAGGATCAGAGCATTTATGGCTTCCGCGGCGCAGACTATCGCAACGTACTGCGCTTTCGTGAGGATTTTCCGGAGGCCAGGGTGATCTTGCTGGAGCAAAATTACCGGTCTACGCAAAGCATCCTTGACGCAGCCAACGCGGTCATTGCCAGGAACCTCAAGCGGACGCCCAAGCACCTGCATACGCAGCGCGGCCAGGGCCCCCAGGTCATCATGCACGAGGCATACGACGAGGCCGACGAAGCTCAGTTCGTGGTCAACACGATCCAGCGGTTGGCAAGCTCAGGTGAAGCGAGCCTGAGCGACTGTGCGGTCATGTACCGCACGAATGCGCAGTCCCGTTCTCTGGAAGATGCGTTTGTGGCGCGCGGCATCCCCTACCGGCTGGTGGGCGGTACGCGGTTCTACCAACGCAAAGAGATCAAGGATGCGCTTGCCTACCTGCGGTTCGTCCACAACCCCTCGGATAATGTCAGCCTCATGCGCGTGATCAACGTGCCACCGCGCGGCATCGGCGATAAGACCGTGTCGGCACTGGCAACGTGGAGCAGCGAGCTGGGCGTCTCTATGGCCGGTGGGCTTGCGTTGATGGCGGGCGATCCGGGCAGTCCGGTTCTGCAGGGCGTTTATTTGAGCACAGACAGCAAACCGCCTCAGCATCCTTTTGGGACCGCAGCACAGCGATCGCTGACCGCGTTTTACCGGATGCTGAAGGCGTGGCTGGACGTTAAGGATGGGCTGACCGTCGCAGCGCTCCTCGAACGCATCTCGGAGCAATCGGGCTATGCCACCTGGCTGCGCGACGGCACCGAGGAGGGTGAGGAGCGCTGGGAAAACCTGCAGGAGTTGCGATCGGTTGCCGCGCACTACGATGATTTTCCCCCGGAACTGCGGCTGACAGCCTTCCTGGAGGAGGTTGCCCTCGTGTCAGACCAGGATGAACTGGCTGAGCAGGACGAGCGCGTGACCTTGCTGACCGTTCATACCGCCAAGGGACTGGAATTCTCCGTGGTCTTCCTGGTGGGCCTGGAAGAGAACATCTTCCCACACAGTCGCAGCATGGAAGACGCAGATCAGATGGAGGAAGAGCGCCGGCTGATGTACGTCGGCGTGACGCGGGCAAAGGATCGCCTATACCTGGTAAGAGCTTTCAGGCGGATGCTATACGGGCGAAGCGAGATCAACGAACCGTCGCGGTTTTTGCGCGATGTGGCGGTCGCGCAGGGTATGCCCCTCGGGATGGGCGGTGTGGTGCGCGGGGTTCCGAGCCGGCCGAATGGTTTCGTAGAGAGCAGGCGTCCCGGTGACCGAGGGTCGACCTTCGGCTCCCGATCCGGTGAGCGCACCGGCAGGTCGCCCTGGTCGCCCGGGAAGCTGCCGGATCAGATGCCGCAACCCGCGAGACGCCCTGAGCGCGAAGGACAATTCAAGCCAGGAGATCGCGTGGATCACGGTCTCTTCGGTCAGGGCATCGTGATCAAGTCAGATGTGACTGCTGATGATGAGGAAGTGACCGTGGCATTCGCGGGCAAGGGGACCAAGACACTACTGGCCGGGTTTGCCAAACTGCGGAAGATAGCCAAATGAGACGCGCCGGCCGGTACGATCTGGTGACCCTGGACATGGGCTTTACCCTGGTCGATCTTCATAGCGGCGTCAACCGCATGCTGCTGGATGTGGGCCGGCGAGTACGGCCCGAACTGACGCTCGACGAGGTGCACATTGCCCAGAGCCAGTTTTGGGATGCCTGGAACCTCAGGGAAGCGGAGCAGGTGTGGGAGCCGAGCCCTGCTGCCGACCGCGCCGCGGGCCGCGAGATCGATGCGGTCATCCTTCATCTTCTCGGCGTTGACGATCCTGCCATCATCGACGAGGTGAATGCAGAGACTCGGCGGCGCTACAGTGATATCGCGACCTACACAATCTTCCCCGACGCGATCCCTGCACTGGAGGCGTTGCGGGCGTCTGTGCCTGTGCTGGGAATTGTTTCAAACTGGGGTTGGCATCTGCCCGAGTTGTGTGTCTCGCTGGGGCTGGATCGACATGTCGACTTCATCGTGGCTTCCGCGCGCGTGGGGGCAGCCAAACCGAACGCGAAGATCTTCCGCCATGCGCTCGCGATGTGCAGCTGTGCGCCAGAGCGCGCCTTGCATGTCGGAGACAGCCTGGTCGCCGATGTGCGTGGCGCAGAGGCAGTGGGGATGACAGGCGTGCTCTTGGATCGGAGTGGGTCGAGCAACGAGGTGGGGTGTCCCGTAGTGCAGAAGCTGACGGCGCTGCCACCGTTGCTTCGCCAGGCAGGAAGGTAACTTCAGATGATTGCAAGCCGGCGTATGCGTGGCCTGGTCATTGCCATCGCAGTGGCTGGTCTGCTCCTGATCGCTCTGCTCGCATCGCGACCCAGGTCGACCACTACCGTAGCCAGCCCGTCCCCCTTGCCGGTGACAGAGACGCCTGGCACGCCGGTCCAGACGCGCGTCCTCCCGACCACACCCGCGTCCATCGTAAAGCCATGGCAGTGGGTTAGCCCGGGAATTGCCGGCCGGATTCCGATTACCCTCACCGCCGGCATCACTCAGTACGTGCATTATGGCTGGTCTCCTTACTGCGACTACCCCGAAAGGCGCGGAATTCCGATGATCTGGGGACAGAAGCACTTCGACGATAAGGCCAGGCTGGCAGCTTTGTTTGATGGGTCGTGCAATGACGGCCGGCCGTTGCTCTTCCTGAATGAACCCGCCAAAGAAGAGCAGGCCAACATCAGCCCGATCGAGGCTGCGAACATGTTCTATACTATGACGCGTGGCGTTGATTGGCCCTATCAGCGCTGGCATGGCCCGATCTATGCGGGCAATAACCTGATCGAGGATCAAAAGTGGGACGCGGAGTTTGTGAGGCATTTCGCTGCTCTGCACAACGGCGGTAGCATGGCGATTCGCGAGATCGCAGGGTGGGGAGTTCACTTGTACGGCAACTACGAGTACGGTCCTGGCGCCGGCGATCCCCAAGTTATCTGGACGGACGACATACCGGAGGCGGACATCCCAGGTGTTGTCGATCGAAGCATGAAACAGGTGGATGCATATATTGCCGCCAGGGCGGCGGAAGGCAATTCGACAGAACTTTTGGTAACCGAGTTCGGTCTGCTACAGGCGTCGGCCTGGCACACGCCCCCAGCGTATTTCTACACCACCACAGCTGCATTCATGGAGGAATACGTCAAGCGATTTGACCGCATGCCCCAGGTTCAGGCGTGGTTCTGGTTCCTCAGCACCGGATCGGATTCGGAGTTCCTGGACGTGAATATGATGGTGGATCCATTGGGCATGTTGACGCCTAATGGAGACAAGTGGCGGGAATTGGCCTTGCAGCGACAGGTGAAGACGCAACTGCCCTGATGCCTGGTGATCTTCCGCTCGCTGGTGGCTCTTCCTCCATGCGGAACCAGCCGTTCAGGCCAGACCTCGCCTGTGAGTGTGTACCGCAGCGGTCAGCCAGCCAGGCAGCGTAGGAGCAGCCGGAATACCGCCTCGGCCGCCAGTACCTTGTTGCCGATGCGATCCGAATCCCACTGGTGGCGTTCCCCCCATTCAGCGCCCTCGGCAGACAAATGGATGTAGACTAGCCCGACCGGCTTTCCAGGCGTCGCACCTGTGGGGCCTGCTATGCCGGTGACCGACGCGGCAATGTCAGCGCCATAGAGCCGCCGGGCCCCTTGCGCCATCTCAGCCGCAGTTTCCGCACTGACAGCGCCATGTGCAGCCAGTGTGGCCGCGCGGACACCGAGCAGTTTCTGTTTGGCGTTATCGGAGTAAGTCACCGCGCTGCCAAGGAAATGAGCCGAGCTGCCTGAGATGTCGGTGATCAGGTCGCCGATCAGGCCGCCGGTGCAAGATTCAGCAAACGCAAGCGTCAGTCCGCGTTTCACCAGCAACTTGTGAACCCGGGAGGCAAGCGAGTGCGGTCGCCTGCCCACGCGCTTGTTTTGGCGGGTCTGAATCGTTTCGGCGCTCATGCTTCGATCTCCTCATCGTCGCTGCTGGTGGGCTCGGGCAAAGACAGTGTGAAGGCTGTGCCTGCGCCCACAGTGCTCTCCGCCTCAAGCCGGCCACCATGTGCCTCGGCCACCCACCTGGCGATTGCCAGGCCTAGCCCGGCTCCGCCTGGCCGCGCCCGGCTCCGATCTGCCCGGTAAAAACGGTCGAAAATATGCGGCAAGTCTTCGGGTGCAATGCCAGCGCCGGTATCTTCAACACGGATCTGCACCCAACCGGCCTGTCGCTTCAGCGTCAGTGTTACATCGCCTCCCGCGGGCGTGTACTTGATCGCATTGTCCACCAGATTCAGCAGCAGTTGGCGGAGCCTGTCGGTGTCACCAAGTACAACCGCTTGATCCTCTGCGCCCAGTCGCAGGTGCACACCCGTGTTCTGAGCCATAAGCTGCCCCTGACGGTATACATCGAGTATCAGGGTATCGAGTTCGACCGGTTGCAGGCGCAATTGAAGTCCCGCATCGGCTTGTGCCAGCAGCAGGAGATCATTGACCAGTCTGCGCATGCGCGCCGTCTCGTTGCCGATAGCGGCCAGGGCTTCGCTGCGCATGGCCGGATCATCCGCTGCGCCGCGGCGCAGCAGATCTACATTGCCCTGGATAGTGGTCAGGGGTGTTCGCAGCTCGTGGCTGACATCGGCCACGAGGCGCTGTTGGGTTTCGAATGAGGATTCGAGTCGTCCGAGCATGTCATTGACAGTAGCGGTCAGGCGGCCCACCTCGTCGTTCGGTACTTCGGCTGCGATGCGCTGGCTGAGATCACGCGTGCCGGTGATCTGCTGAGCGGTCTCCGTGACTGCTTTGATGGGCCGCAGGGCTGCACGGGCCAAAACGCTCCCGCCTGCTGCCGCAAAGAGCAGCGCGAGCGCGCTGGAAAGCAGCAGGACGCGCCGGACGACCGATAGAGCATCCTCGATGCCCGCCATCAAGCTCGCTACCTCGACCACTCCGACCAGCTGATTTCCGATGGGGATGGGGAGGCTGGCGACGTGAAGGCGTACATTGCCGGTCTGCACGGTCATGAAGCGAGGCTGGCCAGCCTCCAGATCTTGAAGCATCACGGGCTCGACGGGCAGGCGTTGCCCCAGCAGGTTCTCGGACAGCTGGACCGCGCGGCCGTCGAGTTGCACGATCTGGACGTAGTATTGTGAGCCGAACGCGTCGATGGACGGCAG
>Ga0123333_10006039_pt1 | contig 10738 bp, 10 predicted proteins | sample BioC12SIPDNA_3_FD_89957 | JGI IMG/M metagenome (GOLD analysis project Ga0123333, IMG submission 89957) | Anaerobic biogas reactor microbial communites from Washington, USA - Biogas_R2_B C12 SIP DNA | ecosystem: Engineered > Bioreactor > Anaerobic > Unclassified | place: Washington, USA...
CAGCTTCGAGGCGTTCATCACCCAGTCCCACTTCAAGGCCCGTCCCGTGTAGGCGCTCATCCGGCCCATGATCGCGGTCATCGTACTCTCGGCAATCCGCTTGCCCTCGTTCAGACGTTTGCCCTGCCGGATAGCGGCGATCTGATCGGCGTGCTGAGTCAGGCAGGGATCGAACCGGTCCCAGGCGATCTCGGCCGCGTTGGGGCCTGTGATCACAACCCGGCCGAAGTCCAGCCGCGCCGAGCCCTTGGTCCCGACGATGTGCTGATAGTGCGGATTCGAGATGCCGTCCTGCTGGGTGCCCTTGTAGGAAACGCTCACGCCGTTCGCGTACTCGTATTCCACCGCGAAGTGGTCGTAGGAGTCGCCATACTCCGGCTCTGTCCGCTGTTGCCGGCCGCCCAGGGCAAAGCACTGAACCGGAGGTCCGCCCAGAGCCCAGTTGACGACGTCGAGGTCGTGCACGTGCATCTCGACGATGAAGTCGCCGCTCAACCAGGTCATGAACAGCCAGCGACGCAGTTGCCATTCCATGTCCGACCACTGCGGTCTTCGTTGCGAAGGCCCCCAGCCACGCATGGCGTCTCCCAGGCGGAAGCATTGCCCGCTCTGGATCGTGCCCAGCGCGCCGTCGCGAATGCGTTTCATCGCCTCGACCAGGTGCGAAATCCGGCGCATCTGCGTACCGGCCACAAACGTCAGGCCCTTCTGATCCGCCAGCTCCGCCGAGGCGATCACCGAGCGCACCCCCACCGGATCCACCGCCACCGGCTTTTCGGCAAACACGTGCTTGCCCGCTTCAAAGGCCGCCCTGATGTGCATCGGGCGGAAATGCGGCGCGGTCGTCAGGATCACCACATCCACGTTCGTCGCCAGCACCTTCTTGTAGGCGTCCCAGCCGACGAAGCAGGTCTCATCGGTGACTTTGACCTTGTCCCGGATCGGGTTCGGATCTTCGCCTTCCTTGGGTTGTCGGGTCAGCGCCGCGCGACATCTGTCCAGCGAATCCTTGAACAGGTCGCCCATCGCGATCAGTTCGACGTTCTCGGCCGCCACCAGAAACCGGGAGGTATCGTGCATGCCCCTCCCGCCGCAGCCAATCAAACCGACGCGGATCTTGTCGCTGCCGGCGGCGAATGCACGCGGGCTCAGGCCCGAGGCCACCGCGGCGGACACTACGCCGGCCGCCGCCCCTTTCATGAAGTCACGTCTCGATACTGCATGCTTGATTCCATCGTTCATCGCTGCACCCCAATCTTGCCGTACATGCGGACCGCTATTCCAACGGTTCTATGTGGATATTGCGAAACTCGATGACGCCCGACTCGACCTGCAGGCCGATGTACCCGCTGCGACGGGTCAGGCCCGGATGTCGCTCGTACAGATAAGGATAGAACGTCACGTCGGTGTCGACGACCTGCTTTCCGTTCAGAGCCACAGCGATGCGCGAACCGCGGCACTTGATCGCCATCTGCTGCCACTGGCCGGCCCCGCGGCCCGCTCGCTCGGACGGCGCCTGAATGTCAAAAAGGCTGCCGGTAAACTGGTCCGGCTGCAGATCACCCCACTCGCGCGTCGCATCGTCGAGAATCTGGACTTCGATTCCCGCATGGGAAGGATCGCCTCGCAGTGGAGACCGGAGGAAGACGCCGCCGTCGGCGCCCGGCGAGATTCGGAACTCCAGCGACAGCACAAAGTCGCCGTACTGGTCCACTGTCGCCAGCCAGCCGGCCCCGGATGCCGCAGAAGCGTCCGCACCTGCCGAGGCCGCATCCGACGACGCTCGACCCGTGAGCACGCCGTCCGTCAGCCGCCAGCGGCCCTGCTCGCTCCCGATCACCTGCCAGCCGACCAGACCGGTCGCGAGCAGATCGGTCCGTTGCGACTCGCGGCAGAACCGCGCCGGCGTACAGGAACCGAGTATCATGACGGCACAAAGCAAGAAAATGAATGGCCCGGCCTGGCCTGCATGACGCATATCACACCTCCTGCTGGTGTAGCGGATTGGCCCCCCCCGCGTTCGATTGACATCGCTCATAGTGTCGTCGCATTTCGACACGCACGCCTTAGTAGAAACCATCGGCCCAAAGCTCACAGGGCCAAGGCTACCGGGTCGCCCGGCGGCCGTCAAGTGCATTTCGCCGCTTCCACAGGTCCGTGCGTTTGCTTGACGCGGCTGCCGCCTTGCGATACGATTGATCGGTGTCGTGAGATGATGTCGGCGCGAGAGAATGGGCCTATGTCGGATCGAAACTGGATGCAGCAGCCGTCGGGTTCGCCTGGCCAGGCCGAAGCAGGAAGGGATGTGCGGTGGGCTCTCGATCTGCGCAGAGGCCTGCGGATGGCGGCGATGCTCGTGCTCTGGGCCGGCGTCACCCTGCCGGCCGGGCGCGCGGTGATCGCCACACAGCAGAGCGCCGAGGCGAATTCCCCGCCCCCTGAAACCGCGCCGCCGCCCGAGGAAGCCCCGGTCGTCTACTACGGCTACAACATCGTCCGGACCTATCCGCACGATGAACGCAACTTCACCCAGGGTCTGGTCTACGAGGACGGCTATCTCTACGAAGGGACCGGGCTCTACAAGCAGTCGGTGCTGACCAGGCGCCACCTCGAAAGCGGCCGGTATGTCAAGCGGCTCCGTCTGCCCGATCAGTACTTCGGCGAGGGGATCGCGCTCTTCGGCGACAAGGTCATCCAACTGACGTGGAAATCCGAGGTGGCGTTCGTCTACGACAAGACGACGTTCCGCGAACTGGAGCAGTTCCATTTCAGCGGCCAGGGCTGGGGCCTGACCAGCGACGGAACCCGGCTGATCCTCAGCGACGGGACCAGCGTGCTGCGTTTTCTCGACCCAAACACCTACGTCGAAACCGGCCGCCTCCGCGTCCACAACGACCGCCGCCCGGTGCGCCAGATCAATGAGCTGGAGTTCATCGACGGGCAGATCTACGCCAACATCCTGCCGACCGATTACATCGCCATCATCTCGCCGCAGACCGGCCGCATCACCGGCTGGATCGACCTGACGGGCCTCTACATCCCTCCCGAGTACAGCCCCTCCAACATCGTCCTCAACGGCATCGCCTATATCCCCGAAACCAGGCATCTGCTCGTCACCGGCAAGTGCTGGCCCAAGATCTACGAGATCGAGCTGGTCCCGCAGACCGCCGAGCCGTAGCGGCGAACAATCATTCGCCCGTACTTCAATCGAGCGGCCGGAACGTGATGCCCAAGACCCGCAGCCGTTCGAGGTGGTGACGCAATCGGCTGACGAACTGCTCGTAGTCCTTCGCCTCCCTCGCCGACCAACCGATCTCCGCCAGCGCCGCCGCACGCGGATAGGCCATATAGTACCGATGCGCAGGCGTGGCAATGAACTCGCCCCAGAGCTGGCCCTGCACGCCCAGCACATGCCTGACCCTGTCGGGCGCGATGGCCTCCGGCACGGGATCGTAGGAGTACACCTGGGCCAGCGGCAGGTTCCCTCCGATCGCCAAAGGCTCCGACGCGGCCGGGCCTTGATAGTAGTCGAAGTACGTGTGCGACGTCGGCGCCATCACGACGTCGTGCCCGGCGTTGGCGGCCGCAATGCCCCCCTGCTCGCCCCGCCACGACATGACCGTGACCCCGGGCGCCAGGCCGCCCTGCAGAATCTCGTCCCAACCCACCAGCCGCCGGCCGTGACTCGACAGGAACGCGTCCATCTGCGCGATGAACCAACTGTGCAGCCCGTGGGCGTCCTTGAGCTGCAGTCGTTTCATCTGCGCCTGCATCTCGGGGTCGTTGGTCCAAAGCTCGATGTTCGCTTCGTCGCCACCGATGTGGATATGCCTGCTCGGAAACAGCTCCATCACTTCGGTCAGCACATCCTGGAAAAAGATGACCGTTTGCGGACGGGGCGCGACCAGACCCGAGGTCTCGCGCCATCGCTTCTGGGGTTCCAGCGAGGCGAGGCGATCCGGTGCAATGCCCAGTTCCGGGTAAGCGACGATCTCGGCTCCGGCGTGGAACGGCATCTCAATCTCCGGCACGATCGTGATGTGACGGTCGGCCGCGTACTGGACGATCTGGCGAATGTCGTCCTGCGTATAGAAGCCGAAGCAGCGCGGCCCCGTGCCGTCGCGATGGCGGAGGTTCCAGTCCATCTGCGAACCGAGTTCTGTGAGCTGGGGGTACTTCTTGATCTCGATCCGCCAGCCCTCGTTGTCCGTCAGATGGATCTGCAGACGGTTGAACTTGTGCAGCGCCATCACGTCGAGGAAGCGCAGCACGTCGTCTTTGGCGATAAAGTGACGGGCCGGATCGATCAGCAGACCGCGCCAGCCAAAGCGAGGATGGTCCGTGATCCTCACGCAGGGCACGTCCCACGCAACATCGTCCACTCTCGTCGGACGCAAGACCGCCGCAGGCAGAAGCTGCCGCAGCGTCTGGATGCCATAGAACAGCCCTGCCGGCTGCGCCGCAACGATCGCGACCTGTTCCGGCGTCACGCGCAGCTCGTAGCCCTCGGCGCCGAGCGTCGAGAGGCTATCGTCCAGCCGCATCTCGATGGCCCGCTCGCCCGGCTTGGATGACGTCGTCGGTTCCAGCACAAATCCCATCGCCGGCGCCAGCGCTGCGGCCAGCTTCTTCGCCTCGACCGCCGCCGCACCCTGCGCGACGATCCGCGTCGAAGGCGTGACACGAAAGGCCCCGTCCGCCCGCTCGACCGCGACCGGCTGCGGAATCACGTTGATGTCGCCACCGCTCGCCCTCGACGACAACCCCAAAACCAGAACCACTCCAAACGCCATCACAGATCGCAGCATGGCCAGGTCCCTTTCAAAATCACCGCATCAGAACCGACCATACCGCCCCCCGCCCCGCCCCGCAATCCCAAACTCCACCGGAACCGGTCGCGACACACACTTGACGCAGCCGGGAGATCCCTGTAGACTATCTCCCGGATGTGCGAAGGGAAGCTATGCGACGAGAGGTTCCCACAATCTGGCTCCCAATGCCGCCCAGCAAGTACATGCGGAGCGATAATGATTATCGAAAGGCCTGACCCCGAACCCTCTCATGCCATGAAATATGAAAACTCCATTCGAAAGGCCCTTTGGATGTACGATCCGACGCAGGCAACTCTATATCCTAGGCCAGGTTATTTAGCAGACGTCGACGACTTGGGGTCAACTGTAAGGGAGGTCTGGAAGAATTACGATTGGAGGAAGTTGACATATGGAAGGCGGCGTCAATAGGATCTCTATCGTTGAGGATTTGCGTTGCCTGACCAAGATCACGGATCAGAAATTGAACCTCATAATATCAGAGAGGAGAATGGCTATCTGTCGGTCTGGCACTCCTGTCATGATCGTGAACGCATGCGTCGAAGTTCTGCCAAAACTCGCTGGATAGTGAAAGGGATCTCGAATGACAGCCGGAGACAAGCGTGATCCAGCATCTGTGACACAGGAAGCGAGGGCCAGTGACGCGAAAGCAATAACTGTTGTCCTATCCCTTTGTGTCGTAAGCAGTCTTGTGATACAGCCTAAAGCACGTGGCCACACTGAAGGCGAGAGTCAGTCGATGGAGCCAACATTTGTGCTGACGCAATTGGATGCTACCGATAGCGCTCTTGAGATTAGCTATCGGATTAACAATAATTCTGATCAGGAGATATGGCTGTGCAAGAATCTCGGCTCTGTCTTCCAGTACTTCAGTTCTGAAGTGTCTATGACTGACGATGGTGAGACCCTCTTAGTCCGCAGACGCCTTGACGTCCCGATAACCGGATTTGCGGAGCAAGTCTTTGGCAGCTTCATCCGCATACCGAGAGCAAGTAGCCTGGGGGAGACCGCGCTGTTTCCTTTGCCCGTTCGGCCTCATCGTGTCACTTTGCCAGCACGAGGCAGAGATGAGGCCATCAAATACGTGAAACGGCTCCGAATTGAGGTCGGCTACTACTCCGGCGACCTGCTCCAGATGAATTCGCGCATGCTTGAGGACGCGCCGAGCGATCCTCAGGCAGAACATGTCGACGATGTGGGCTATCCGACCGATGCTATTGGCTGGTTTGGCAATTCAATATGGTTCAATAAACTCAACGAGATCGTGCCAGATAGAAACAAGCAGGTCGTGATCCCTTGGACAAACCAAAGCCTCAAAGGTGAGCAAGTCCTCCATGCTGTGATTGGAAACCTCCACGTACCCTATGTGGAAAAGGCGGATTTCATGAAGTCTTCATTGGAGAGTTTGCAGGATTGTACCAGGGCAGAGGTCCACTATCAACCCTCTCTATTCGAGTACCTCTTTCCTCATCCCATCCAACAGGGAGTTCTGGATTATGATGAGAGAAGATATCTGCAAGCTCAGAAGAGACTCCTTGTTGAGGATCCGATTTTGATCAGTGGCTTGATCAATGGAATCAGCAAGGAGAAAGACCGGAATAGCTGCAGCAGTTGTATCTTGCCTGACCGAAGCACCATGGCTCATGTTGTGTGCTACCGAGGGCATGAGCGATTGGCATCTTTCGTCGTTTACGATGGCACGACTATCGTGACTGACGATAGGCGATGCTATCGGTACCTCGAGGAGCCTGCTAGCATAAGAACCATCACATCGGCCATAGAGTGGGTTGAGCCTTTTCGGCTTCGTGTTGCGTGCGCCGCCAATCTCAGTACGCTTTGGTATCGCCTGCGTCTCTATCATCAAGCTGAGAGATTACATCTTGAGAATTCGCCTAGTGGAGGGCAGGTAGTATATCCCGCTTCAGAGAGATGGTGTGATGCTATGTTGCAGATCCTCCAGATTGCAGAACATGCTGTGAAGGCATATGAGTGTCCTGACGCCGGCGAAGGTCCATGTACCTATGCAATGAACTCGAATTGCGAGCCAGATTCGCCGGGGGATACAGTACTGCTTTTCGAGACAAAACCGGGGTGGAACCAGCACGGCGGGCCGGAATTGTTCACGTTCGACAACCACGAGCCCAAAGGCGGCTGCGTCCTGCTCAACGACGGCACCGTGAAGTTCATCCGCACCGAAGAAGAACTCCACGCCCTCCGGTGGAAGTAGGGCCAAGATAGATGACGAGTATCGTGCACAGGCGGGCGATGCAAGAGGAGCCGGGGACGGTCACGTTCTGGTGGAAGGTCTCGTCCGAGGCAAATTGCGACTGGCTGTCGTTCTACGCGGACGGGGTGCTCCAAGACCGGATCAGCCGGGAGATCCCTGTAGACTATCTCCCGGATGTGCGAAGGGAAGCTATGCGACGAGAGGTTCCCACAATCCGGCTTCCAATGCCGCCCAGCAAGTGCATGCGGAGCGATAATGATTATCGAAAGGCCTGACCCCGAACCCTCAATTGTCCTTCAGTCAAGGAGTGTTCAAATGCAGACGAGTATGCGGCTATGCGCGGTCCTGGCGGGGATGGTCCTGTTGAATGGATGTGATAGACAGGAGCCGAATAGGACAGCGACGCGTTTGCGCGAGGCCGTAGCGGCCAATAGGCTCGATCTGGCGAAGTCACTTCTTGAAGAGGGTGCTGAAATCAACTGCCAAGACCGACACGGGCAAACCCCTCTTCATTTGGCTTCAAAGAATGGCCATGCAGAAATGGTCGAGTTTCTGCTGGCCGAGGGGGCAGACGTCAACGCGATAGACGACGTCTTCGGGTACACCGCCTTGCACTACGCCGCTTGCATCGGGAATGAGACCATTGCGGCGACTTTGTTGAGCAAGGGGGCCGGGGTCAATGCGAGGAGCCAATCCGACGAGACTCCTTTGCACTGCGCTGCCGAATACAACCATGGAGGCACGGCCGAGTTGCTTCTTCGGCATGGTGCCGAGATCAATGCCGTTACGACGCTTGACCAGAGTCCACTTCACTTGGCGTGCAGCAGGGCCAACGAGGCCGTTACCAAGATTCTCGTAGCACACGACGCCAATGTCGATGCGAAGGATCGCAGGGGCCGTCACCCGATTGATTATGCCATCCTGGAGGGATCTCGGACACTGGTCGAACTCCTTGCCGATGCCGGAGCCGACCTGGACAGTGCCGGGCAGGATGAGGAGGGCGCTGCCGTCTTTGCCATGCGATGCGGGCAGCAGGCAATAGCTGGCGATCTGGCCAAGAACAAGGGATGTGTGCTCACGATCCACCTTGCGGCTTATCTGGGAGACCTAGAAGCACTGAAGAACTTTCTCGACGGAGGCACTGACGTGAACGTGCGAGACAAGGACGGTTGCACACCATTACATGCGGCCGCGAGGGGCGCGGAGCGTTCGGCAACGGCCTTTCTGCTGGAAAGCGGAGCCAATCCCATTGCTGAAGATAAGAGGCGGGATACTCCGCTCCACGAGGCGGCCTACCGTGGCAGTTCTGAAGTCATAGAGTGTTTGCTGGCCCACGGGGCAGATGTCAAAGCCGCTGGCGACGGCAATTGGACAGCACTTCACTCTGCGGCGGCAGGAGGACACATAGAGGCGGCCAGAACGCTCATTGCCCACGGAGCCGACGTCAACGCGGCAAATGAGGTCGGTATGACGCCGTTGCACACGGCTTCGCGTGCGGGTCGCAAGGAGGTAGTGCAATTGCTTTTGGCATCAGGTGCCGACGCCGCGATAGGGGATAATTCGAGGTCGACAGCACTCGATATGGCAGCGCAGAGTGGCCACAAGGATATCGTCGAGTTGCTGCGTAACTACACAGCGAATAACTGACTGCGCGTGTGGACTAACGCGGACGGGCCCCATTATGAGATTGCGGAGGAGGGGGCCAGCCCTCAAAATACAAATTAGGCTTTCTGAAGTAGGCGGGCAAGGATTTGGGGTCAGGCCTTTCGATAATCATTAACAGGCCGACGGGCGGGCCATGATCTTGGAACGAGGCATGATGCGTTTGTCGGCCACGTGGGTGACGCAACGTGGCGGTTCGCTGCGCGATGGCGTGCTTCAGGACCGGATCAGCGGGGAGGTGGGCTGGCTGCAGAAGTCGTACCCGCTGGGCGGGACGGGACGCACGCCCTGGTCTGGGTGTACAGCAAGGACAGCAGCAGCGACAGGTAGGGGCGAATAATCATTCGCCCCTACGTCTCCAGTGGGCGCCCAGTGGAGGTGGAGGCGGTGGCTCGTCGACAACCGACTGGGAGCAGATCACCTACACCTACGACCCCTCCGGCCGGCGGATCGCCAAGGACGTCGATGGCGAGGTGATGGCGGCGGCCGGTGGGCCGAGGCCCACTCTACGCCTGGGATATGCGTTCGACGCGGGCCAAGCACTTTCGTAGGCTGGATTTCGAGAAATGCGGAGGGAACACATGCGTAGAGCGGCTTGGACAATCCGGCGATGTACACCCACGGCTGCGGCCGCATGCGACGTCCCGCCGTCCATCCGCCCGCACGACTCCGCAGGTGCATATCGCTGGACCACACGTTCTTGGGAGGCCTTCACATGAAACGCAAGCTACAGACTCCGATCATGGTCATTCTACTTGTCCTGCTTCCGCTCATCGCTTTTTCAGGAGCCGAACAGACGCCGTCCGAATCCTACTATGAACGATTGAAGTCACTGGTGAGGGTGAGAGAGGGATACGATGTCTCGATTCATCCGACCGCGAAAGACCGAGACGTCAACCTGATAGAGATCGAAAAGGGGGCTGCGGGCGTCGTCTTTGGCGCGTCGATGGATGATGTGATCGCGGTCTGGAGAAAGCCAGAGTCCATCTGGATCGACGGGATCAGGGAGGCTTGGTTTCTGGGGATTGGCGGATGCGAATTCGGCTTTGTCGACAATCGCCTTACCACCATCGCTGTTCCGTCGTTCTCAATCAGGAAAGCCCATCTGGCAAACGGCATCGGCTTTGAATCCTCCTATGATGAAGTGAAGTCTGCTTTGGGTGAGCCTGTAAAGGCGACAGACTCCAGGCTTCGCTTCGTGACCAAGAGTGGTTATACGGTCAACTTTGACTTCGTTTCGGATGAATGGAGTTCGGGTAAACGTAGGCTCCAATGCATCAAGATATCATGCCCCGATTCAGGGGAATTTGTGCGAAGCCGCTTCGACAGAGGAGGGCCAACGCGGTAGGCGGCAGACGTCTTGATAATGGAATACCACCCGTACGGAAAACCATCGGCAAGCTCGCGCTTGCCGCTGCCACACGTGGCTCTCCGCGCCTGCCATGGGGTTGCCTGGAATATCTGTGCAGCTACCGCATGGGCCACAGCCCATCGTACGGGCGTCCGACGGGCTTTAGGGCATGATTACCCGCTTCGAGGTGAGGCGAGGAAGAGGCCCGCGACCCTTATGTCACTCCGAGCGGAATGAAGTGCAGGCGAGGGGTCTGGCCAACAGAGAATGCGCGCTTCCGGTCTGTGGCCGGATTACTCCGCTGCGCCTGCCTTCGGCAGGCTCCGGTCGAAATGACAAGGCCGGCATCGGCGTCGTCCGTAGGGGCGAATGATGATTCGCCCCTGCCACAAGCAGTCGGCGGCCTCGCGCAATTCGTCTGTCTCGACCCCGGCGTCCTGACCGACCCACAGCCAACCGAGGCCAAAACGGGCCATCGCGTGCAGGTATGGGGATTGCGGGCGAGGGGTGATTATGGTATGATGGAGGGCGCTCGGGGTCGCTTCGGCCGGGGTGTCTGTGCGGCCGGAGGCGATCTGGAGGAGCAACGGGGAGACACTGGGTAGGTACCATGGGTACGGTCTTGGTGGCAGTTCTTCGAGGAGGACTCGTATGTTCAAGAAACGAACC
>Ga0123333_10006044_pt1 | contig 10734 bp, 4 predicted proteins | sample BioC12SIPDNA_3_FD_89957 | JGI IMG/M metagenome (GOLD analysis project Ga0123333, IMG submission 89957) | Anaerobic biogas reactor microbial communites from Washington, USA - Biogas_R2_B C12 SIP DNA | ecosystem: Engineered > Bioreactor > Anaerobic > Unclassified | place: Washington, USA...
GCTCCCATCGTGGACAACGGTCAGACCGACCTGGTCGTGGCGCTGCAAATGTCGGAGAAGGGTATCAACGAGATCATGTGCAGTCGGGCAGGGCTGGGCGAGACGGGCTGCACCTATCTGGTCGGCACGAACGCTGACGGCCAGACGGCGTTCCGCAGCGACCTGACCTTCATGGACCCGAAATACGTTCTCGGCTCGGAGATCACGGCCCCCTACATCGAGAAGGCGTTCGAGACGGCCAACGCGGAAGGGGACGGCATGTTCAAGGACTCGCACGGCGACGACGTGATCGCCGCCTACACCCGAGTCGATTTCTTCGGCCTGAACTGGGCGTTATTCGGCAAGTTCAACGGCAGCGAAGCGCTGGCCGCCGCCGATGAGATCGCGCAGATTGGTGCCAGCTCCAGCAGCGGCATGTTGTGGTGGGCGGTCGGCGCCTGCGTGATTGTCGGCGCGATCGTCCTGTGCGCCGGCCTCTACGTCTCGATGCGGATTGTCAAACCGATGCGGGATATGGTCAACCTGCTGCACGACATCGCGGAAGGGGAGGGGGATCTCACCCGCGAACTCGACGCGTCCAGCAAGGACGAACTGGGTGAGATGGCTCACTGGTTCAACGAGTTCGTCGGCAAGCTGCGCGTGCTGTTCGCCAGTGTCGCGGGGAACTCCCGCAGCCTGACCGTGGCCTCTACACAGTTGTCCGCCACCGCCGAGCAGCTCAACAGCGGTGCGGACGAGACCAGGCGGCAGGCCACCACGGTGGCGTCGGCCACCGAAGAGATGAGTGCGAACATGACCTCCATGGCAGCCGCCACGGAGCAGATGACCGTGAACATCAAGACCGTCGCGACCGCCACGGAAGAGATGACGGCCAGCGTGGCGGAAATCGCCCGCAACGCCGAACAGGCCTCGACGATCGCCACAGGCGCTGCGGAACTGGCGCAGGTGAGCAACGAGACGATTGCCCGGCTCGGAGCCTCTGCCGGCGAGATCGGCAAGGTCATCGACGTCATCCAGGACATTGCGGATCAGACGAACCTGCTGGCCCTCAACGCGACAATCGAAGCCGCGCGGGCCGGTGCGGCCGGGAACGGCTTCGCCGTGGTGGCCACCGAGGTGAAGGAACTGGCCCGCAAGACCGCCGAGGCGACGGAAGACATCCGCCACCGCATCCAGGGCATTCAAGGATCGACCGCGGAGGCGGTGGAGGCGATCGGCAAGATCAGCCAGGTGATCGACGAGGTCAGGGACGTCTCCCACACGATCGCCTCGGCCGTCGAGGAGCAGAGCATCACGACGCGCGAGATCGCCCAGAACGTGGCCGAAACGTCCAAGGCCGCCGAAACGGTCTCGGTCGGCGTTAGCCAGTCGGCGGTCGCCAGCACGGAAATCAGCCAGACCATCACCGGGGTCGACACGGCGATCAAGCAGACCGCACACGGCGCGGCACAGACTCACACAGCCGGCGCCGAACTGCTGCGGCTGGCCAACGAGCTGGACGCCCTGGTGAATCGTTTCAAGACCTGATCGGCAGCGTTCCGCCTACCCAGGTACTCCGACACGTCATGCGCGCCGCGACCGGGTCACTCGCCCGGTCGCGGCTGTTTTGTAGGCCAGGCGTGTTTAAACGGAACCCAGGGTGCGCTGCTGCGCGGCGACCCTGGGCTACGGAGTGTAACCGCTTCGCGGTAAAGAACAGCGCACAAGAGGACAACCGACCGGCGAACGCCACCGCAAAGTGAACCGGGTACAGCCTCTTTCTGTGGGAACGCGCCAATGTCATGCCGACCCTCTAAGTACGCCGAAGGCGTTACACTCCAAAGCCCAGGGGTCGCCGCGCTCCGCGGCGCACCCTGGGTGCGGAACCGTCCATGATCGGGCGGCCGAGCCGCAAGGCAGCCAACTACCCGGCGGCCGCCGAGGCCGCAATGGACCGCGAGTGGCGTCACGCGCGGCGCCGGAGAACGATGACTGTCTGGGATGGAACGTATGGGATGGAACGTAGCTCCCCCGTCCATCCAGAAGGCCGGGATGGCGCGTGGCGGCTGGACAAACGGACGGGGTCGGTGAAACCGTTTGATGTCGCCCGAACGGAACGGGTAGCGACAGGCAGACGCGGATGCCTGGCGGCGTGGCAGAGCTGGAAAGAACTTATCTCGACCCATCTGGAGTTGAGTGATGGGCGTTACTGTGCACCCGATGCCGGGCCCATGTCGTGAAACACCGTCAGGCGTTCGTTCCACTGGTGGGCATACGCCACCGCCCCTCGTGTGCTGCAGGTCATGCCCACACTGCGCGAGGCAAACGTCCGCACTTCGTCCGGCGTCAGGGGGCGGGCGAACAGGAAGCCTTGCGCGTATTCACATCCGAGTTCCTGCAGCGCGATCAGCTGGGCCGGCGTTTCGACCCCTTCGGCCACCATGTCGATCCCCATATTCTTGACCATGACAGCCAGTCCGTGAATGAGCGATGCCACGTCCTTCGAGGCATCGATGCCGTTGAGCATCGAACGGTGGATCTTCAGCACGTCCACCGGGAACTCGTGCAAGGAGGCAAAGGACGACGTACCGGTTCCGAAACCGTCAATGGCCAGCTCGACCCCCAGTTGCTTGATGGCGCGCATCGCCTCGACCGCGGCACGAATGTCGCTGACAAACGTATCTTCGGTCAGTTCCAGCTGCACGCATGCGGGCGGGATGCCCGTTGCGCGCAGCACGCGGTCGACCAATTCCGGAAGGTCGTGCTGGTTGAACTGGCGTCTCGATACGTTGATGGACACCTTGTGCGGCGCCATAGTTCCCAGTTCCTCCTGCCACTGCATGAACTGGCGGCAGGCCTCGCGCAGCGCCCACTCCCCGAGCATCACGATCAGATCCGATTCCTCCGCCAAGGCGATGAATTCGCTGGCATCCACCAACCCGTCGGCCGGGTGCCGCCACCGCATCAGCGCTTCAACCGCTACAAACTCCCCGTTCGACACCGACACGACCGGCTCGTAGGTGAGTGACAGCTGCGGAGTGCCAATCGCGCGGCGCAGCTCATTTTCCAGCCGGTGCCGGCGCTGCACCCGTTCGCGCATCGAGGCGTCAAACACCGTGTAGCGGCAACGCCCCAGCCGTTTGGACTCGTACATCGCCGTGTCGGCATCCCGGATCACGTCTTCCGCGAGTTCGTACGACAGATCCCCGACCACAATCCCGATGCTGGCTGTGGAGTACACTTCGTGCTTGCCCAGCATGTAGGGCTTGGCGAGCGTTTCAAGCAGACGCTCGGCGACCGCGGTTGCTTCCTCAACGGTCTGGATGTCGTCCAGCAACACGACGAATTCGTCGCCGCCCAGCCGGGCGTGGGTGTGTCCCTCCGTGTGCGCAGACACGGAGTCCACAGCCCGCACGTTATCGCGCAGCCGCTGGGCGATCGCGACCAGCAGCGCGTCCCCCACGTTGTGCCCGAGGCTGTCGTTGATGATCTTGAACCGGTCGAAATCCAGGAACATGACGGCGTACGTGTGGTCGGGCGCGCGGTGGGCCCGGGTGATGGCGTGCTGCAGCCGGTCCAGGAACAGACTGCGGTTGGGCAGGCCGGTGAGTTTGTCGAGCCGGGCCGCCCGCGTCAGTTCGTCCTCGACCTGCTTCAGCCGCGTCACGTGGTGCTCAATCGCCTGCGCAGGCTCCAGAACAACCCGTTTGAGAAGGCTGTCCACGGCCACCGTCGCCACGGCCACCGTCGCCAGCACAGCGATCACCATCGGCGGCAGGGGGGTGATCGGCGGCAATCCTGTCGCCGTGTCGTCCAGGCGCACCAGCAGTGTGCCGGCCGTCCCCTGTGATCCGCCCGCCAACACCGGCAGCACATCCACGGGAACGGACCAGGTCAGCGTCGCGCCGCATTCGTACCGTCGCACGGCACCGTTCGCGCCGGCGCTCCCGGTGTGTGCCAGACAGTCCCGCACCTCCGGCGGCAACTGACCGACCGGCAGACCCAGCCACTCGGGCGTCGACCCGGCAATGACGCGCGGCGGATCTCCGGCCGTCACCACCAGCATCTGAACACCCGGCTCGTCCGCCAGCCTGCCGACCCAGGCCTGAAACGACTTCAGCACAATGGCGGTTTGCGCGCCGAACGAGATCGAGTGTGCCAGCAGTGTTGCGCGATCCGTCAAGTGCCGGTCGTGCAGCTGCACCTGGGTCCGGTGGACGGCCGCGACGGCCACCAGCAGCGCCACCAACCCCAGAACCGCCAGCGGCAAGACGATTCGCAGGCGAATGTACGCACACCGCCGACCCCGTGTTGTCACTATGGCGCCAAGTGCGTCTGTCTCCACGGCCCAGCTTCCCCTCGCGGCTTCAGTCTGCTCGAGCGGCGCGACGTGCAGCACCATGCGCGGCCTGCACGTCGTCGCTCGGCCCAGAGCAAACATAGCATCAGATACCGCATCAGCATGAGCTGACAGGCAGACGTCACAATTGATGCCGACGCACCAATCGCTATAACTGGCCACCGGTGCACGCTGGCGGCCCGGTCACCGGCCCAGGATCTGCTTCAACCCGGCCAGCGACCGCCGCGTGCACTCCATCGGCGAGTTCCCGTCGGGATAGACCTCCTGTTCGATCGTGTACCACCGCGTGTCCCCCACCTCTTCACACGCCCGGAAGATCTCCTTCCATTGGACGGAGTCCTGGCCGATGTATGCTTTGCCCGTGTCACCGACCACCGTCGGTTTGCAGTGGATGATCTGGTGGCGCCCCGGATACTTGCGAATCATGGCGACCGGGTCGACCCCCGCCGCCGTCGTCCAGCCCACATCCTGCTGCAGGACCACGTCCGGGGTGGTCCGCTCGGCGAACAGTTCCCAGTAGGTCTTGTCGCCGTCCTTTTCGAATTCGTGCGTATGATTGTGGTAGCCGGTGTACATGCCCTGCGGCTTGAGCCGGCGGGCCGCCTCGTTGAAGATCTCGGCCAGTTCCTTGCTCTTTTCAGGATCGCTGAACCGCCCGTCGCCCGGCACAATCAAGTACTGGCACCCGATGACCTGGTGGAACTCGACCGTTTTCGGCAGCGCGTCGCCGACAAGCCTGTCGGTGCCGATGTGCGTGCCGGCCACTTTCAGCCCGAGATCGTCCAGCCGCTCGCGCAGCCCCTGGGGATTGTCGCCATATGAATGGTAGCCGGCGAACTCCACCGCCTCGAACCCCATCTTGGCCACTGCTTCCAGCGCCTGATCGAAGTCCTGCGCACAGTCTTTGCGAATGGAGTACAACTGCAGCGCGATGCCGGGCCGGGCCGGCCGCGCAGCCTGAGCCCAGGTCGAAATGCCGGGCAGCCCTGCCGCAACTGCACCAGCCGCCGCACACTTGAGCAGTTCGCGGCGGGATATGCTCGTGGAACGGTTGATCATGATTCTTTCTCCTCAGCCAAAGATGCGATTCAGCCCAATTGCGCGGCAGTCTTCTCGACAAACTCCAGACACTCCGCCACCTCTTCCACCAGTTGCGGTGACTCGTGCTCGTATTCGAGCGTCATCACCCCCTGGAACCCCTGACGTCGGAGTTCCTTGAGCACCGCCGCGTAGTCGGCCTTCCCCTGACCCAGCGGCACATCGCGTGCCTCGGGTTTGCCCCATTCCCCCACGTCCTTGAGGTGGAACGTGACGATCCGGCCTTCCATCTTCTGCAGGCACTCGATCGGATTGAGCCCCGAACGGACCCAGTGGCCCGTATCGCAGCAGGCCCCGATCCGCTGGCTGCGCCCGGCGCAGACGGCCGCCACATTCGCCGGATCCCAGTAGCTGTAGTTGGGGGTCTTCGGGTGGTTGTGGATGCCCAGATTGATCGCGTACTCGTCACACAGCTGCTCCGCAATATCCAGCGCTTCGGGGGCCGGCTCCGCGACGATCGTCTCGGTCCCCATCTCTTTCGCAAACTCAAAGACCCGGACCGCGGCGTCGCGATCGGTCGTCAGGTCGGCGTAGTAGTTGGGCATGCCGATCCCCAGGTCGGCCATCCGCTGTTTCATCTCTTTGCGCAGCGCCGGAGCCAGCTGCTCGCTGGTGGTCAAATCCGGACGCTGACTGTCCAGCTTCAGGAAGAACCCCGGCTCGACGTGCCGCACGCCCAGCGCGGCGATTTTGGGGAGCGCTTCATAGAACGAGATGCTGCGGAACGTATAGATCTGGATGCCGACCCGCCAGCCCAGGCGTTCAGCGCTGGGCGTGCTCAACTTGATTTCGCCTGCTGCCCAGCACGGGCGCGGGCACAACCCCGCCCATGCCGCTCCGGCGGCCAGAATTCCGGTCGTCTGCAGGAACCGGCGACGGTCAATGTTGCGTGTCATCGGGGTAATACTCCGTGTGAATATATGTGTACATAATGGTGGGTGACGCGGGATGGTTCAGGCGGGAGGCCGACTGCCGGAGGCCAACGCCTCCGCACATTGTGGAACTGAATTGTCCATCACCGCCCGTCACGATGCAAGCAGGCGCGCCGCGCCCCGCACCCAGACCGCCTCCCGCCACATTTCGGCGCTTGCCTGCTTGCCCTGCCCGGCGGCGTTTGCCTAGCATCAAGAGTTGCGGGGGACGGCACTGCCATCCGCCCCACTAAAAATCAGAAGTCCGAAATCAGAATGATCGAAATCAGAAGATCCAAACCTCAGGACACCGCACGAAAGGCACCGTCATGAACCGTTGGCATCTGGCATCGTTCGTCTGCATCGCGGCACTCTGGATCGGCGCCGTCCAGGCGGTGGAGCCGTCGGCGGCACCAGCTATCCCGCTGCCCGAACACCCGCGTCCCGACTTCCAGCGTGCCGAGTGGCTGAATCTTAACGGCCCTTGGCAGTTCGAATTCGACCTCGACAACACGGGGGTGGACCGGAAGTGGTTCGCAGCGTCCGACCCGTTCTCGCAGACCATCACCGTGCCTTTTCCCTGGGGGTCCCAGCTCTCGGGCGTGGAGGATCGGGGGGACATCGGCTGGTACCGCCGTTCGATCACAGTGCCAGCCTCCTGGCAGGGACAGAGCGTCCACCTGGTGGTCGGTGCGAGCGATTGGCACACGACTGCATGGCTGGACGGCAAGCAGCTGGGTCAGCATCAGGGAGGTTACACGCCGTTCGCGTTCGACCTGACCCCCTACGTGCAGTTCGGGACCGCACAGCAGCTGGTGCTCCGCGTTGATGACACCGCGCATCCGTTCAAGCTGGAGGGCAAGCAGGGCTACGGGCGCGCGGCCGGCGTCTGGCAGACGGTGTACCTGGAGCGGCGTCCCGCCGTGGCATTGCAGACGGTGCATTTCACGCCGGATCTGGATGCCAGCCGGGTGGTTGTCGCGGTGCGGACCAACCAGGTGGTGCCGCAGGACATGCCGGTGCACGTGCGGTTCAAGCCGGAAGATCGTGCCCCGTCCGAGGTGACGGCCACCGTGAAGCAGGGCACGGACAGCGTGCAACTGATCATACCGCTGGAACAGGTGCGGCGCTGGTCGCTCGAGGATCCATACCTGTACGAAGTCACGGCGGTGCTCGAGGGTCCGGACGGCGTGGACGAAGTCGCCACGTATTTCGGGATGCGGAAGATCAGCGTGGGCAAGCTCCCGGGGACCGACCACCCGTACGTCCTGCTCAACGACAAACCGGTCTATCTCCAGATGGCGCTGGACCAGGCGTACCATCCGGAAGGTTACTACACGTTCCCGAGCGACGCGTTCATGCGGGACGAGATCCTGCGGACACGGCAGATCGGCCTGAACGGCCAGCGGATCCACATCAAGGTGGAAGTGCCGCGCAAGCTGTACTGGGCCGATCGGCTGGGAGTGCTGATCATGGCCGATGTGCCCAACAGCTGGGGGCCCCCGGACGCGGCGATGCGGCAGGAGACCGAGTTCGCGCTGCGCGGGATGCTCGAACGCGACTACAATCATCCGGCCATTTTCTCCTGGGTCAATTTCAATGAGACGTGGGGGCTGCGTACCGGCGAACAGGGCTACCTGCCGGAAACACAGGAGTGGGTGGAACACATCTACCGGCTCACCAAACAACTGGATCCGACCCGTCTGGTCGAAGATAACTCCCCCTGCAACCACGACCATGTGGCCACTGACCTGAATTCGTGGCATGCCTACCTGCCCGGCTACGAATGGCAGCGGCTGCTGGAACAGATCTGCCGCGACACGTACCCCGGCTCGACCTGGAACTTCATCGGCGGCCGGACACAGGCGGACCAGCCGCTGTTGAACAGCGAGTGCGGCAATGTGTGGGGCTATCAGGGGAGCGCCGGCGATGTCGATTGGAGCTGGGACTATCACATCATGCTGAACGAGTTTCGCCGGCACCCGCAGGTCTGCGGCTGGCTCTACACGGAACACCACGATGTGATCAACGAGTGGAACGGCTACTGGCGGTACGATCGCTCGAACAAGGAGACCGGTCTGGGCGCGCTGGTGCCCGGGATGTCGCTGCGGGACCTGCACAGCCCGTTCTACGTCGCGGCCGATCGGGAACTGTGCCGCACGGTGCAGCCGGGTGCGCAGATCAAGGTGCCCTTGTTTGCATCGTTCATGACGGATGCCGATGTCGGCGCGCAACTCACCCTCGAGATGGAACTCCACGGCTGGACCTCGCTGGGGACCTGCAAGCGCTGGTGGCAGGGGACGCGCAGCGTCGCCTACCAGCCGTGGCTGAATACCGAACTGGAGGCCGTCGAACTGGCCATGCCCACGGAACCGGCGCTGACCGTCCTGACCCTGACGCTCAAGGATAGCAGCGGTGCCGTCCTGCACCGCAACTTCACAACCTATCTCGTTGCAGATGGGCCAGCCGCGCGCGATGAGATTGTGGCAAGCGATTCGGGACGCTGGAGAATCCTCCGGTTTGCCCCTGCCACGTTCCGCAGCGCCGACTGGTCGCTCAAACAATGGAATGTGCTCGACGGCCTGAAGGTCAACGGCGCGGGTGCCGGCTATTTCGAGTACGTCGTCGAGTGGCCCAGCGACCTGATGGTCGAGGATGTGACCCACGCCACGCTGCGTCTGGAACTGTCGGCCAAACAGCTCTTCGGCAAGGACCGTGACACGCAGACCGAGGCAGACGGCGACTTCATGCGCGGCAAAGGAACGCACGACCCCAGCAGCAATCCGAACGCGTACCCGATGACGGACCAGCAGACGTTCCCCAGCGCCGTCCGCGTCCGCGTGATGGGGGAGGTAGCCGGCCTGTTCGAACTGCCGGACGACCCGGCCGACCACCGCGGGATCCTGTCATGGCATGCCCAGCCGCGCGACCGACAACTGCGCGAAGCCGGCTCGTATGGATACCTGGTCGAAGCGGCCATCCCCCGAGCGGCGATCGAGCGCGCGTTCGAGAAACGGCACCTGGTGATCCGGCTGGAAGTGGACGCAGCGCTGCCCGGCGGGCTGGCCGTCTACGGCCAGCAGTTCGGCCGCTACCCGCTCGACCCCACCATCGTGTTCGCCCTGCAGCAGTGACCGACCTGCCGTCGCTCGACCAAGTGCTCCAGAAACACACTACAAGGAGTTGACCGCGGAAGACACGCAGCAGGCGTTTGCGCGCATCGCCCGGCGCGTTCGCGGCGGGGCCGGCGCTGGTGCCCAGCCCGCTGGGCCAGATTGTCGGCCGCCACTGTCGGCTGCCTGGGCATCTGGGCCCTGGGCCTGCTCATCAGAACAGAACAAGAACTGGAGATACACTGGATAGGGCGCGGTCGGTGTGGTAGACTTCGGCGGTGAATTGACTCCTGGTGGCAACCGCGGGTTGGTGCACGGTGTGGCCTGAAGCCGGGTGTGCCACCCTGGAAAGACGCCATCACGACGTTGATAATAAGGTCTCCGGCGGAGTAGCTCAGCTGGTTAGAGCAACGGAATCATAAGACAAAAGGTGGCTTTTCACTTTTGTCGAAAAACGCTTGTTTTCTCGGTGTTTTTGGCGTTTTCCACCATCCCAGCAATCGCAAGAATCGCAGCGTTTTGGGGCTTCTGGGAGTAGTCTACTCCCGCACGTTCGAGGTGGAATCCGATGCTCTAACTCAGCGCCCACTATCCAAATTGGAAAACGGCCGTGCGGGGACCGCGATTGCTTGGTGCCAAGTTGGCACCAACCTTGTGGCAACTCGCGCGTGCGCGCGAGCGGGGACTAAGGTCCGCAGATTTCTGCGTACCTTTTTTCCCGCGGTGGCAACTCGCGAGTGCGCGTGCGGGGTGGGCCTCAGTCACCCACGACCTCGTACACCCGATCGTAGCAGACCGTCCGCCCTGCCCGCTGTCGCACCTGGTCGGACGTGCAGCCGTAGTAGCGGGTCGCTCGCTCCGTGTCCGACCACGCCCAGCTGATCTTGCGCGCCGCGGCGTCGATTTCCAGCGGCGATGGGCACCGGCGGCACAGCGGGATCAACCGGCCATCGCGGTCCGGCACCTCCCGGGTGGCAACCGCCGTCTGACAGCAGAAACACCGATGTGGACGGGCCGTGCGAATCATGCCCCAATTGTACGGGCGCCCGCTCAAAAACACACCGGCCCCGGGCAACGCGGCGAACGCCAGACCGGAGCCGATGTGCTGCCGATCAGCGCGACAAGCGCGACCGGCGGACAAGGAGTTGAACAGGTCTATTCGGCAATCATCTCGGTTCTGATCCGTTGCATTTCGGAAAGGCACTCATGCCGTTCGGACTCGGCGTCGAGCAGCTCGGCCCGCCACTTGGAGAGTCGAAACTCCAACAGGTTA
>Ga0123333_10006045_pt1 | contig 10733 bp, 9 predicted proteins | sample BioC12SIPDNA_3_FD_89957 | JGI IMG/M metagenome (GOLD analysis project Ga0123333, IMG submission 89957) | Anaerobic biogas reactor microbial communites from Washington, USA - Biogas_R2_B C12 SIP DNA | ecosystem: Engineered > Bioreactor > Anaerobic > Unclassified | place: Washington, USA...
AGGACTGGCACGAGCTCCGCGCGCCCGAAGGCGAGGACTACGCGGCGACGCCGGCGTGGATCGTCTACCACCTCGTGGAGCATGAGGCGGGGCATCTGTTCGAGATCAGGCGGGTGGTGCGGAGGTGGGTGGATCGTCAAGTGGCCAAAGGCTAGGCAAACCACTGTAATCGGCGCAGGTTGCTACGGGAGCGGGCTCCCAAAGGCCTTACATGTTGCGTGCTATGGCATGATCGAATAGTGGAGCGGCCGCTCTTCCAGAATCTGGCAGCCAGCAACGCCATCCCTGACCATGGCTTTGTTGTCGGGGCGGTGTACAACCGGCGCACCGACATCCACGGACGATTCGGAGGTCAGGTCCAGTACGGAATCTCCACGCCGCGCGACCACCCTTACGTTTTCCTGTTCACCGCTGTCGGTGGATTGCGGCATGGGTACTTTGATCAGTACGCCGATGACGGAACGTTCCACTATTACGGCGAGGGCCAGGTCGGTGACATGCGGATGGAACGGGGCAATAAGGAGATCCGTGATCACCAGAAGAACGGCAAGAAACTCTTGGTCTTCCTTGGCCTAGGCGGTGGGCTCTACCGATTCCTTGGAGAGTTCGTCTACGCCAGTTGCTACATCGACCCCGAGAACGTCGACAGGCAAGGACAGGTTAGGAATGCGATCGTGTTCCGACTGCAGCCGGTGCAGGACGAGTTCAGTGAGGAAGACCTGATTCCGGTGTTGCCACCCGACGACCTCGTTGGTGGAACGCAGCGAGAGGCGATCGTGACTATCCGGACCAAGCAGGCGCTGTTCCGGAGGCGCGTCGCGACGCTCGAGAGGGCGTGCAGGTTGACGGGTGTGATGGACCTGCGCTTCTTACGGGCTAGCCACATCAAGCCGTGGGCCGAGAGCACAGATAAGGAACGGATCAACGCGCACAACGGGTTGCTGCTAACCCCGAGTGCGGACTTGCTGTTCGATCATGGCTGGATCTCGTTCCGAGATGACGGCAAGCTGATCGTAGCGGACAAGTTGCCTACGGAGGTGCAGGAGAAACTCGGTTTGGATCTCCGCAGAGGCAAGGATTGCGGTACGTTCACTGAGCAGCAAGCTAGCTTCCTTGAGCACCATAGGGATTGCATCCTGGGTCACCGAGAACGACAAGATCTCCTGGCTGCAAGGCTTCTTGACTGAGGGACGCTCGCCTGCGCGGTGGATGCTCGCGAAGGAGCGCCGTTTCCGTTGTTTGGCCGGCAGCGCGACCATTTATCCTCTGCCGCCGTCCGTCCCACCCGCCCCAAGAACTGGATAGCCCTCTCCACCACCTGCTCCGTCGCCTTCGCGTCGTACCCCTCCGCGCTGCTTTCCGTGAACATATGCGCCCCCACGTCGTACAGGAACAGCTCGGCCTCGGCGATCATGTCCGCTGACTCTGGTCAGCATGCTCGCTTATAGGGCCAGCGCCCAGCGCCACATGGAGCGGCGGGACGCACTCGCCTCCAGGCTGTTCGGCCGAACTCGCCGCTAGTCCATGCGAAGCGCGCCGTTTCGGCTGCTTGAGGGTGGGCGCCGAGACGCGGACCCGGAACGCGAGATGACGCTAGACCAGCAGAACCGATCAGCCACATAAGGTCCAGGTATGGAGCCACCTGGCGTCCCCGGCATGGTGCGCTCCGTTCACCGCTACCTACGTGTGTACTTTGACGTGTGATCGTGAGCCCCGCTTCCCGTCGGCGGGATGTCGCTGGGAACCGTAACGATATTCCAATCCGTTATGGAAAGCGTGTTGCCCCCACGTCGACCGGCGCACGCATCCTCCCCGAGACTGGCATCCAACAGGGCCCCAGGCCCCATGACTCGAAGCGCGCCGGAACGCCACGCCCGGCGCCGGAAGGAACCACATGCTGCTCGAACGCGTCTACGACCCCGACCTCGCGCACGCTAGCTACCTGATCGGCTGCCAGGCCGAGGGCAGCGCCATCGTCATCGACCCGCGCCGCGACGTGAGCGTGTACCTCGAGCTCGCGGCCAAGAACTCGCTACGCATCACGCACGTCACCGAGACGCACATCCACGCCGACTACCTGTCGGGCGCGCGTGAGCTCGCCGCGGCCACCGGCGCCGCGCTGCACCTGTCGGTCGAGGGCGGCTCCGACTGGCGCTACCGCTTCGACCACCTGCCGCTGCGCCACGGCTCCACGATCGAGGTCGGCAACATCCTCGTGGAGGCCCTACACACGCCGGGGCACACGCCCGAGCACCTGTCGTTCCTGGTCACCGACCGCGCCGCCACCGACCAGCCGGGCTTCCTCTTCACCGGCGACTTCATCTTCGTGGGCGACATCGGCCGGCCCGACCTGCTGGACGAGGCCGCCGGCGGCGAGGACACGCGCTTCCCCATGGCGCGTCAGCTGTTCGACAGCCTGCGGCGTACGTTGGACACGCTGCCCGACTACGTTCAGGTGCATCCGGGCCACGGTGCCGGCAGCGCTTGCGGCAAGGCGCTCGGGGCGGTCGCCAGCACCACTCTCGGATACGAGAAGGCCACCGCCTGGTGGGCCGACTACGTGCGCAACGACGACCGCCAGGGCTTCGTGGACGCCCTGCTGGAGGGGCAGCCGGACGCGCCCCTCTACTTCGGGCGCATGAAGCGCACCAACCGGGCCGGCGCGCCGCTGCTGGGGAGGCCGGCGCCGCTGCCCCACCTGTCGGGTGCGGCGCTCGCCGAGACGCTGCGCGACGGCGCGGTGCTGGTGGACACCCGGCCACGCGAGGCGTACGCGGCGGGCCACGTGCCGGGCTCGCTCAGCCTGCCGGCGGGCGACAGCTTCGTCACCTGGGCAGGCTGGGTGCTGGACCCCGAGCGCGATCCCAAGCTGGTGTTGCTCGCCCACGACCAGGAGCAGGCGCATGCGCTCCGGGCTCGGCTCTCGCGCATCGGCATCGACGGGGTGATCGCTTACGCCACCAGCCTCGCGGGTCTGCCGCTCGAGCCGGTGCCCGTGGTGAGCCCGGCGCGCCTCGGAGAGGTGCCCGACGCCCTGATCCTCGACGTGCGTACGCGCACGGAGTACGAGGCGGGGCACATCCCCGGCGCCCGGCAGCTGTATGGCGGCCGCGTGCTCTGGAGCCTCGACACGCTGCCCAAGGACCGGCCCATCGTCACCCACTGCCAGGGCGGCGCGCGCAACGCCGTGGTGGCCAGCGCGCTGCGCGCGCTGGGCTACACGCAGGTGCTCGAGCTGGAGGGGAGCTACGAGGGGTGGCTCGCGCACCGGGGCCAGAGCCGCGATGCGCGGGCCTAGCTGCCGCGTGGGCGCGTGCCCGTTGCAGCGCGCACTGGGTTGGGTCTTCGGGCTGTTCGACAGGAAGGGTGATGTGATGTACCAGGAGATCTTCGCGGAGGAGCTCGGAGCCTGGCGCGGTCGCGGGGCGCGGGTCGTCGACGTGCGGGAGCGGTGGGAGTACGAGGCGGGCCACATCCCGGGCAGCGAGAACGTCCCGCTCGACGCGCTAGCGAGCCTGAAGCTCGACGGCAAGCCCATCGTGCTCGTCTGCGCGTCGGGCAACCGCTCCGGGTACGCGGCGCAGCTGCTCGCGCAGCGCGGCTTCACCGAGGTGGCGAACCTGCTGGGCGGCACCGCCGGCTGGGCGCGCCAGGGGCGGGAACTGACGCGCGGCCGCGGCTGATGCCACTGGCGCTCGCCGGCGCGCTGGTGGTGGGGCTGAGCCTCGGCCTGCTGGGCTCGGGCGGTTCCATCCTGACGGTGCCGATACTCGTCTACTTGCTGGGTCAGCCCGACAAGTTGGCCATCGCCGGCTCGCTCGCCATCGTGGGCGGCGTCAGCCTAATAGGCGCCGTGCCGTACGCCCTGAAACGCCAGGTGGAGTGGCGCAGCGTCGTGTTCTTCGGCGTGCCGGGGATGGGCGGCGCGCTCCTGGGCGCCACGGTGGCGCGCTACGTGAGCGGGTCGCTCCAGCTGCTGCTCTTCGCGCTGGTGATGCTGCTGGCGGCGGGGTTCATGTTCCGCGGCCGGCCCCAGGCGGTCGGCGCCGCCCCGCGCCCGGCCTGGTGGCTGCTAGCGGCGCAGGGCGCTGCCGTGGGGCTCGTCACCGGCCTCGTCGGGGTCGGCGGCGGCTTCCTCATCGTGCCGGCGCTAGCCCTGCTGGGCGGCCTGCCGATGCCGCTTGCGGTGGGCACGAGCCTGGTGATCATCGCGCTCAACTCTCTGGTGGGCTTCGCTGAGTACCTGGGCGTGCTGTCCGCCTTCGACCTGCGGCTCGACGGCGGCCTGATCGCCTGGTTCGTCGTCATCGGGGCGGCCGGCAGCCTGCTGGGGCGGAGGCTGGGCGCGCGGGTGCCGCAGCGAGCCCTCCAGCGCGCGTTCGCGCTGTTCCTGTTGGCGATGGGCGGGTTCATCCTGTGGCAGAACCTGCCGCCCTCCGTGTGACCGGCCAGGGCGTGGCGGCGCCGCCACGCCCTGGCCGGTCACACGGAGGCGAGCTCCCTCGGCCCGCGCCGCTCGCCTGGCGCCGCGGGTCACGCCTCCTGGTTCCGCACCCGCTCCGCGAGGAACGCGAGGGCGTGCTGCTGGTCTGGCAGCAGGAACCACTCGTTGCGCGTCAGGCGGGTCACGGGCGTCTCCAGCCCGGGCGCCTCCACCTCCACGACGCGCAACGCGCCCTCGAGCAGCTCGGTCTCGACGTAGCTGCGCATGGTCACGCCGATGCCGAGCCCGGCGTACACCGCGCTACGCACCGCGGCCGGGCCGCTCACCTCCAGCACGCGGCCCGGCCGCGCGCCGGTGGCCTCCAGCGCGGCTTGCAGCAGGCGGTACACGAGCGACGCCGAGGAGGGCGCCACCAACGTCTCGCCGTCGAGCTCGGTGAGGTGGAGGCCCTGCTCGCGCGCCAGCGGGTCGTCGCCACGCACGAGCAGCACCAGCCGCTCGCTGCCGACGGGCGTGGCCGTGATCCCTTCCGCGGGCTCCACCTCACCGAGGACGTAGGCGGCGTCCAGGCTGCCGTCCTGCAGCCCGCGCACCAGGTCGGGCGTGTAGCCCTCGAGCAGGTGGAGGCGCAGGTGGTAACCCTCGTCGTTGTAGGCGCGCGCGGCGCGCAGCAACGGCCCCGTGTAGCGCGTGGTGAGGTGGTGGCTGAGCGCCACGCGGAGCCGGGTCCACTCCGGCGCCACGCGGCCCCTGAGCACCGCCTCGGCGCGCTCCAGGGCCTGGCTCACCGCGCAGGCGTAGGGCAGCAGCTGACGACCGGCCGGCGTGAGGGCGATGCCGGCGCCGCGACGCTCGTAGAGCGCCTGGCCCCGCTCCTCCTGCAGTAGCCGCAGGTGGCGGCTCACCGCCGGCTGGGTCAGCCCAAGCGTGCGCGCGGCCGCGGTCACGCTGCCCTCACGGGCCACGACGCAGAACGAGCGCAGGTGCTCGGCGTTCATGCGGCTCCGGTGCCGGGGCGGGTGGCGGCTGTGGGGCGCGACGTCACGTTTAGCGATGGTAACTCGGGGGTCGGTCGGCCCCGCGGGGAGCCTGGTGCGGTCGGCCGCGGGCGTCTGGGTGCGCGGCTAGGCGTGCAGCTGGCGGACGCGCTGCAGGAACGCCAACGCCCGCTCCAGCACCTTCTCGGTGGCGGCCGCGTCGTACCCCTCCACACTGCTGTCCGTGAACAGGTGCGCCCCCACGTCGTACAGGAACAGCTCGGCCTCGGCGGCGTCCGCCAGCACGCGCACCTCGGCCGGGTCCTCGTAGGGGTCGTCCCTGGCGATGTGGATCTGCAGCGGCACGTCGGGGGGCCAGCGGCTGCCGAAGTGGCCCAGGGGCACGATGCCGTGGAAGAAGAGCGCGCCGCTGGCGCCGGGGCGCTGCTGCGCGAGCTTCATGGCCGGCGCCACGCCCATGGAGAGGCCGGCGTAGACGAGGTCCTCGGGCAGGTCGCGCGCCGCGGCGGCGCCGGCCTCGGCGATCATGTCGTCGCCGATCTGGCGGGCGTACTCCAGGCCCGCCTCGATGGTGGGGAAGGTGCGTCCGTCGAACAGGTCGGGTAGCGTCACGCGGTGACCCCCCTGCCTCAAGCGCTCGGCGAAGGCGCGCACGCCGTCCGTCAGTCCCTGGACGTGGTGGAAGAGCAGTACATGAGCCATGGTTACGCTCCTTCCCTTGCGCTGTACGGTGCCTAGACGGTACTGCTACCTAGCCGCGTCGGGCGCGCGTCTATCACGTGCCTCTCACCGGCCTGGCCGTGCTGGGCGGCGGTCCGGCGCCGCTCGGCCGACGCCCAAGCGGCGTAGGCAGGAGCGGCGCGGGCCGCGGCAGCGGCTCAGGCGCCGGGGCTCAGCGCGTTCACCCCGTCGCTGAAGCGGTGCGCGCCGCCCGGCGCCAGGTGCAGCGTCCGGCTCGCCACCGCCTCCACCAGGCGCCGGTCGTGCGAGGCCAGCAGGAGCGTGCCGGGGTACGCCACCAGCAGCCGCTCGAGCGCCTCCACCATGCGGACGTCGAGGTGGTTGGTGGGCTCGTCGAGCACCAGCAGCGGCGCCCGCGTGACGGTCAGGCGCGCCAGCGACAGGCGGGTGCGCTGCCCGCCCGACAGGTCGCTCACCGGGAACGCGGGGTCGTTGGGCAGGCCCAGGCGTGCCAGCAGGTAGTGCAGGTCCTGCTGGCGGATCCGGGGCTGGGCGTCGCGCACCGCCTCCTCTAAGCTCGCGAAGCGCTGCAGCTCCTCGCCGTGCTGGCTCACGTGGCACACGCTCACGCCGGCGCCGAGCGTGACGGTGCCGGCCGCGGGCGCCAGCGCGCCCAGCGCCGCCGCGATGAGGCTGCTCTTGCCGCTGCCGTTGGGCCCCAGCAGCGCCAGCTTCTCGCCGCGACGCAGCACGAACGTCAGGCCGGTCACCAACTCGCGCGCGCCGCGCGCCAGCGTCACGCCGTCGAAGCGCAGCACCTCGCCGGGGCCGGTGGGCACGGGGGGCAGCGGGATCACGGGGTCGCCGTCGTCCTCGAACGGCGCCGGCGTCACCTCGAAGCGCTCGAGGCGCTTCTGCAGCGCCCGGGCGCGGCTCGCCAGCGTGCGCGAGGCGTTCTCGGCCTTGCCCTTGGCGAGCAGCAGCGACTGGTTGCCGGCGCGCTTGTGGTTGAAGCGCCCGGCGCTGCGCCCTGCCGAGGCCAGGCGGCCCGCCTCGAGCTCCAGCTGGCGCTTCTGGCGCGCCTGCGCGTCGTGGAGGCGCTGCTGCGCCGCCAGCGCCGTGGCCTTCAGCGCCATCGCCTGCGAGTAGCCGCCGGGCCACACGGTCAGCTGGCCGCGCTCCAGCTCGGCGACGGCCGTCACGGTGGCGTCGAGGAAGGCGCGGTCGTGCGACACCACCACCACGGTGGCGGGGCTGGCGCGCAGCCACGCCTCGAGCCAGGCGAGGCCCGCGGCGTCGAGGTGGTTGGTGGGCTCGTCGAGCAGCAGCACGTCGCCGGGCGCCAGCAGCTGGCGCGCCAGCAGCAGGCGGCGCTGCTGCCCGCCCGACAGGCGCGCCGCCGGGGTGGCGGCGTCCACGCCCAGCCCGGCCAGCGCCTCCAGCGCGCGCGGCTCGAAGCCGTAGCCGTCCAGGGCGCGGTAGCGCTCCTCGGCGGCGGCGTAGCGCTCGAGGTTGGCGTCGCTCGGGTCGGCGAGGGCGGCTTGCGCCGCGCTCAGCTCGGCCGCGGCCCGGCGCAGCGCGGCCGGCATCACGGCCCGCAGCGCGTCGTCGTCGCCCAGCGCGGCCTCCTGCTCGAGGAGCGCCACGCTGCCCGTGACCGTCACGGTGCCGGCATCGGGCGGCTCGAGGCCGGCGACGAGGCGCAGCAGGGTGCTCTTGCCGCTGCCGTTGGGGCCCACGAGGGCGACCTTCTCGCCGCGGTCCACGACGAGGTCGAGGCCTTCGAACACGGTGTTGCCGCCGTAGCGCTTGGCTACGGCCTGCAGATGGATGCTCACGCTGATCTCCTTCAGGAGCGAACTAGGACCTGTGCAGGGTCTCGTCTGTCAGCGTGCGTCTTCCATCCGGTTACGGCCTTCCGCTATCTCTGAGGGGTCCCACCAGGCGTGTCCGGGTGGGCGCGCCGAGTATAGCAGCTCACTCCTTCTTGTCCCATCCGGCGTCGAACGCCTCGTCGAGGCTCAGCGACGACCAGCCCGAGTCGAAGTGCTCCTGCAGGCTGGTGGCCGTCTGGGCGGCCTCGGCCGCGCCGGGGGCCGGCGCCGCTCCCGCGCCCTCCCCGGCCGCGACGGCTCCCGGCGCCGAGCTCGCCACGTCGCGGCTCAGCACCCGCGACACGTACTCCGTGAGCTCGAGCCCGTGCGCCCGCGCACGGTTCTCGAGGCCGTCCGCCACCTCTTCGGTAACGTTCAAGCGGATCTCCGGCATGGCGCACCTCCGTGGAGGTGTATAGCGCACCCGCGCGGCGCCGGGTCGTGACGCGATACAGCCGCGCGGCGGGCGCGTGCTGGACGGCCGCGGTGGGCGCCCTGCGGGCCGCGGCCCCGCCCCCGGTCGCTATACTCGGCACCAGGACCCGTACCCCTGAACCTCGTTCCCCTGCGAAGGACGTCATGGCCACCCTGGAGTTCGACTACGCCTTCCCCTACCCGTCCCAGCGCCCGCTGGTGTTCGGGCGCAACCTCGTCGCGACCTCCCATCCGCTAGCCGCCGAGGCTGGCCTGCAGGCGCTCCGGCGCGGCGGCACCGCGGTCGACGCCGCCATCGCGGCCGCCACCACCCTGACGGTGGTGGAGCCCACCGGCAACGGCATCGGCTCCGACCTGTTCGCCATCGTGTGGGACGGGCAGGAGCTGCACGGCCTCAACGCCAGCGGCCGCTCGCCCGCCGCCCTGGCGCCCGAGCGCTTCGCCGGCCACGACGGGGTGCCGCGCTACGGCTGGGACGCCGTCACGGTGCCCGGCGCCGTGTCGGGCTGGGTGGCGCTGTCGGAGCGCTTCGGGCGCCTGCCGTTCCCGCAGCTGTTCGAGGCCGCCATCCGCTACGCCTCCGAGGGGTTCCACGTCACGCCGCTGACGGCCGCCGCCTGGGCGCGCTCGGCCGAGATCCACGGCCACCGCGCCGAGTTCGCGCGCCACTTCCTGCCCGACGGGCGCGCGCCGCGCCCCGGCGAGCTGTTCCGCTCGCTCGACCAGGCCAACACGCTGCAGGCCATCGCCCACAGCAAGGGCGAGGCGTTCTACCGCGGCAAGCTGGCCCAGGCCATGGCCGCCGAGGCGCAGCGCGCCGGCGCGCTCCTCACCGAGGCCGACCTGGCCGCGCACCGCGCCGACTGGGTAGGCACCATCGCCACGCGCTACGGCGACGCCGAGCTGCACGAGATCCCGCCCAACGGCCAGGGGCTGGCGGCGCTGATGGCGCTCGGCATCCTGCGCGAGTTCGACCTGGCGGGCCTCGACCCCGACGGCCCCGAGGCGCTGCACCTGCAGATCGAGGCCATGAAGCTCGCCTTCGCCGACGCCTACCGCTTCGTGGCCGACCCCGCCGCCATGAGCGTGAGCGTCGAGGACCTCCTGAGCCCCGACTACCTGGCGCGCCGCGCCAAGCTCATCAGCTTCGCCGAGGCGCGCGACCCGAAGCACGGCCTGCCGCAGGAGCGCGGCACCGTCTACCTCACCACCGCCGACGCCGAGGGGCGCATGGTGTCTTTGATCCAGTCGAACTACATGGGCTTCGGCTCGGGCGTGGTCATCCCCGGCACCGGCATCGCCATGCAGAACCGCGGGCACGGCTTCGTGCTCACCGAGGGGCACCCGAACCGGGTGGGTGGCGGCAAGCGCCCGTTCCACACCATCATCCCGGCGTTCCTCACCGCCGGCGGTGCGCCGCTGGCGAGCTTCGGCGTGATGGGCGGGCCGATGCAGCCCCAGGGTCACCTGCAGATGACCCTCAGGCTCCTGGCCTGGGGCCAGAACCCGCAGGCGGCCTCCGACGCGCCGCGCTGGCAGGTCACGGGCGGGCTGGGCGTCTCGGTGGAGCGCGGCTTCGCGGCCGCCACGCTCGAGGGCCTGCGCGAGCGCGGCCACCAGCTGAGCGTGAGCGACGACAGCGGGCCGTTCGGCGGCGCGCAGCTGATCGTTAGGCTGGACGGGGGCGGCTACGTGGCGGGCTCCGACCACCGCAAGGACGGGCAGGCGGTGGCCTTCTAGCCGCCTAGGCGGGGCGCTCCCGGGCGCCCGCGCTGGCCTCCGGCACGCGTCCCGGCGCCCGCGCGCCCAGCAGCGGCAGGTAGAGCAGCGCCGCCAGCAGCACCAGCGCGCCGCTGACGCTCCAGGCCAGCGGGATCGAGGTGCCCTCGGCCAGCGCCCCCAGCGCCACGCTGCCCACGAAGGCGCCGCCGAACGACGCCAGCGACTGCACCGACAGCATCACCGAGCGGCGCTCGCTGGGCACCCGGCCGTTGAACAGCGCGGCGTGCGGCGAGCTCCACGCCGAGCGCGCCACGTAGGTGAGCCAGAAGAGCGCCGTGGCCGCCACCACGCCGCCCTGCGCGGCCAGCAGCAGGAAGGCCGCGCCCTGCAGCAGTTGGAACAGCCCCGCCACCAGCGCGTAGCGCCCGCCCAGCAGGCGCGTGAGCGGGGTCGCCGCCAGGTTGCCCAGCACCCCCATGCCGAAGCAGCCCGCCAGCACCACGCCGAGCAGCAGGGTGTTCTCGGGGGTGGCGCCGCCCAGGCGCGCGGCGAAGAACGGCTGCCACAGGTTCTCCGAGG
>Ga0123333_10006047_pt1 | contig 10733 bp, 7 predicted proteins | sample BioC12SIPDNA_3_FD_89957 | JGI IMG/M metagenome (GOLD analysis project Ga0123333, IMG submission 89957) | Anaerobic biogas reactor microbial communites from Washington, USA - Biogas_R2_B C12 SIP DNA | ecosystem: Engineered > Bioreactor > Anaerobic > Unclassified | place: Washington, USA...
ATCGGCTTTCTGCGGACGAGCCTCGACGAGCGCCAACGCATCCTTGTTCTGGCCAATCTCGGTCCGCAGCCGTGCGAGATCGACTGCGCCGCCGTGGCCGGACTGTCGCCGAAGACCGACTTGCTGGCCGAATCGGAGACTTGGTCGCCGGGCAACACGATTCGCCTGGAAGCCTACCAAACCGCTTGGGTTACGTAGTGAGCATCCCTTCCCATGCGCGACCTTGACGATCTGTTCGCGGCGTTACAGCGGAGCAAGTTCCGCAGCCGTCAACGCCTGGGCAGCAAAGATCGGGCCTACTTGGAAGCAAAGTCGCTTCCCGTGATCCTGGAACATGGACGACAGTTTGTTGCCGATCGCCTTGCTGCAGCCGAGCCGGTCAACGATGGACGTCAGACACCGATGCGCGGTCATCCGATTTTCGTCGCGCAACACGCGACGGCCACCTGCTGCCGCGGCTGCCTTGCCAAGTGGCACTACATCCCCAAAGGTAGGCGCCTCACGGCGGAAGAGGTTGACTACGTCCTGGAGATCCTCCTATTCTGGTTGGAGACACACGTGACCGGTGGCACAGCTCCCGGTAGCGAAGTACACTGAGAGATATTGCAGCCCGGCTGTTGCGACCATCGTGGGCCGCTTGCGCCGCGTCTGGAAAGATAGCCGGGATACTGCAAACGCCCACCGAATCGTCCCCCTACCCAACTTCGAGGATTCTGCTGATGCGACTCCGAACGATTTCACTGCTGCCTTTGATTCCCGCCCTGCTCGCAGCCGTTCTGTCTAGCGCCCTTTTTGCCGATGAATCCGCCAAGGGAAAGCCCATTTCGCCCAAGGACGGCGTGATCGAGCTTTTCAACGGCAAAGACCTGAGCGGTCTCTACACGTTTCTTCGCGACACGAAGTACGAAGATCCCCGCAAGGTCTTCACGGTCCACGATGGTTTGCTGCACATCTCCGGCGACGGTTGGGGCGGAGTGATCACCAAGAACGAATATCGCGGCTACCACATGATTTGCGAGTTCAAGTGGGGTGAGCGGACCTGGGGAACGCGGATCGACCGCGCCAGAGATTCAGGCGTCCTGGTTCACGGCACCGGTCCCGACGACGGCTATTCCGGCGTCTGGATGGAATCGATGGAAGCGCAGATTATTGAAGGCGGCGTGGGCGATGTTCTTGTGGTCAAAGGGGGCGGCAACGTGCCGCTGTCGCTGACTGCCGAAGTGACCAAAGACCGCGACGGCGAGACGGTTTGGAAAGCAGGGGGCGAAAAGAAGACCTTCGAGCGCGGCCGGATCAACTGGTACGGTCGCGACCCCGACTGGAAAGACGTTATCAATTTCCGTGGCCCGCAGGACGTGGACAGCCCGCACGGTCAATGGACCCGCATGGAGGTGATCTGCGACGGCGGCCGGATCACGATCCTGGTCAATGGAGTGAAAGTCAACGAAGGGTTCGATTCGAATCCTTCCTACGGTAAGCTGACCATTCAGTCCGAAGCGGCCGAGATCTTCATTCGCCGCTGGGAACTGTGGCCGCTGGGGAAGGCGCCGGTGGCGAGTAGTCCCCCCGCGGCCGCAAATGCGTCCGGTCGTTAAGCGTCCGTGGGCAGGTTTGCGACCTGCCAGCTTTAGGCAACCGGCGGGAAATCGCTTCCCATCAGCCCGGCTGCTACCATCTGGTATAGCGGTGGCGCAACGCGAGATGGGAAGTGAGCAGACGGGCTGTTGATGGGGCGAGCAAAGGGGTCGGGAGTCTTTTTCCGTATCGGCCTCACTGCCGCTCGGCACATCCGGTGTGGTCGGCGGCCGATACGGAAAAAGACTCCCGACCCCTTCTTGCTTTGCCACTTGCACTCGCGGTATCCGTGTGCGAGACTCTCGAGATGCTCTGTAGGCCCAACCCTTAAGGTAACAAACCATGCGGATACCATCAAAGTCCGTGCGATATTTCGCAGCGGCCCTGCTGTGCGCGACGGGATTGGCCGGAACGGCCGCCACCCAGGAGTTGCAGGCCGCGTGCGGACCGGCGACGGTGCGGTTCGCGGTCGGCGACCGGCCGCTGCTGGAGTATCGCTACGCCGACGTTCCGTTCAAGCCCTATGTGGCGCAGATGCACACGCCTGCGGGTGTGCCGGTGCTTCGCGATTCCCCAGCCGACCACAAGCACCATCACGCGCTGATGTTCGCCGTCGCGGCGGACGGCGTCGACTTCTGGTCGGAGAAAGAGACCTGCGGCCGGCAAGTCCACCGAGAACTGGACGGCCCCCGCGTTTCGACCACGAACGGCGAGACGGTCGCCACGCTCACCGAGCAACTCGACTGGACCGCGCCGGACGGCCGGCTGATCCTCAATGAAGACCGCACACTAACCCTCCACCGCCAGCCCGGTCTCTCCGCCACGCTTCTAACCTGGCAGAGCCGTCTTCGTCCGCCGCCGGGCAAGCAGACGGTCGCGCTCACCGGTTCCCACTACTTCGGGCTCGGCATGAGGTTCGTTGCTTCAATGGATGCCGTGGGCACGTTTGTCAATTCCTCGGGCGAAGCGGGCGAACTCGTCCGCGGCGACGAGCGGCTTGTGCCGGCCCGCTGGTGCGCCTACCAGGCTCCGGTCGGAAACAAGCCCGTCACGGCAGCGATTTTCGACCATCCGCAGAATCGCCGCCACCCGGCCAGAATGTTCACCATGAAGCAACACTTTGCCTATCTCGCGGCGACATTGAATCTCTGGAAGGAACCTCTCTCGCTCGAAGCCGGCGATCCGCTCACGCTGACTTACGGCGTCGCGCTGTGGGACGGCAGGGTCGAGGAGGCCGAAATCGAGGCGACTTACCAGCGATGGGCGAGGCAATAGCCTTGCCATCAGTCTTCCTTTGTGTTTGTGGCAGTAGATAGCCCCTCGATCCATGCCCGCACGCGGTTGCGTTTGGGAGCGGCTATGGCTGTGATCTTGTCAGCCCCGCTGCCGTTTGGTAGTGCGCCGCGACTTCCTCGGCGCCAAGCGCCCGGTCGTAAACCGCCACTTCCGAGAGTTTTCCTTCGAGGTTGGCGAAACCGTCGCTACGACCACCCAGAAAAACCATGCCGCCCTTTGAGGACGGCGCGACGGACGCTTCCCCGGAGATCTCCGGCGTCGTGTTGCCGTTTTGGTAAACGTCCACTCGCCGTCCCTTGCGAACCAGCACGACGTGGTTCCATGTTTTAGGTTCCAGCGTCGTCTTCCCCTCCAGCATTTGACGGTCCCGATGGCCGTTGAAGAAAACGAGGCGGCCTCCGGCCGCCACGGCGCCTCCGATGCCCAGGTGATCGCCCGCCACGTCGCTCGCCGCCGGATCGCCCTTGGAAAAGAAGTAGCCGGTCACCGGACGCAAATCGTGCGGCAGGCCATTCCAGAACCATAGTTCCACGGAGTAGACGTCGCCGAGTTCCGGCAGCGACACGGCCACGCGACCGCCGGCGAAGTGCGCCGCGCGGCACGAGTGCCCTGTCGCCTGTAGTCCCGGCAGGTCCGGCCCTTCCAAGAAATGGGCAACCTTCGGCTCATAGACGCCGTTGCGGCGGCCCAACGCGTCGCGGGCCGTCGGGTCGCTCATCTCTTGAAGCCGCCAATAGCCGATCGGCCGGGAAGCGAGCACCACCTTCGCAAATGGGCTGTCCGCCGCCTGGATCTCACGGCGGGGACGTCCCGTTACTTCCTCCAACAGGTCGAGCACCGCTTCGACGATCTTTGGTTCCGCGCCGACCTCGAGGCAGGACGTTCGCGCCTCCCATGTGCTGTAACCGCCCAGCGCATGCTGCTCCGGCGGCGGGATGTAGCCTTCCTCGCCGTTGGCCAATGCGATATTCATCGTCGTCAAGGCGGGGCTCTGCGCCTTGAGCTTCAGTCCCGTCAGCCCGTAGACTTCGCAGGGGATGGCCGTCACGGCCAGTTCGCCGATGCGAATTGCCTGAAGCTTCAACTCGCGGGTCTTGGGCGTGCGGCTAAAGAGAATCTGCTCCCGTGCGTATACCTCGGGGCGGGTTTTGGGCGGCCGGTCGCCCATCTCGGCGACGACGGTTTCAGCCCATGCCAGCCGCTCCGGCGGAACCTCGCGAACCGCGAGCGAAAGCGCCTTCTCCGCCATCGCCAACGGCGCCCAATCGTGATACTCGATCCGCCCGTACGCCTCTTTCGCCGTCTTGGCTATCGAGTTCCCGTAGGCGACATGGTCCATACTTCGCTTCGGACCACTGAAGTCCATCCAGTGTTGATCGCCCGAGGTTCCCTGCGACATGATGGCAACCAGCGGCGGCTGTTGCGATGCCCGGCCAAGCTGCTCTTCCATCTTGCGAGCGAACTGGCCGCACCAGTCGGCCGACAGCGGCGGCGCGCCGACGAAATGCATGCCGTAGTTGGCCAGCAACGCCACCGGCTCGCCCGCGGGCGACTGCACCGACAGCAGCGTCAGTCCCCGATCGACCGGCCCCGCCGGTCCGATATTGGACGGATCGGCATAGGGAGGCGCCATGAGGATCCGCTCGCCCGTTTTGCCGAAAGGCGCCGGCGGCACATGGCCGGGATGACGGATCCACAGCCGGCAATGGGTATCCGGGTACTCCGTGGCGATCCAGCCGATCCGGGCCGGCGCGAGATGGCGGCTTGCCTGGATAATCGCCTCCGCGATGCGGCCCGGCAAGAACTTCGCATACCCTTCGTCGACGCGGCTTCCCAAAGCCGGCATCGCGGAAGGGGCCGAGTGCGTGTGCGTGGTCGAAATCAGCATCCTCGCCGCGGGTATGCCGCTCTCCGACTCGGCGAGTTGCTTGGCCCGGTCCAACAGATCGCGAGGCAGCACGCATGAATCCACCACACAGATCGCCGCTCGGCACGTCCCGTCATCGAGCACCAGGCAGCGGGCCATCAACCGATCCACCACCTGATCGACAGTTCGCTCGAACGTATAGCCGTTGACGATCACCGGAAGTGTTTCCGGCGTGATGTCGACGGCGGCCGCCCCGGCACGGAACCGCTTCTGGTCGGCCGGAGAGCCATCGGCTGATGGCGACGCCTCGCTAGCGCCAGCCGCCGCCCCAAAATCGGCCGACCGTAAATACGCCGCCGAGATCGCCAAGAGGAAGACTGCCGTGATCCGATGAAAAGTCCGTGGGCAAGCCATTGGATAACTCTTCGATCATTGGTTGTTTTCAACGCCTCCAAGAGTGGGCCGGATAGAAATCGAAGTCCGTTCCAAAACCGGCCCCGTTGCAATGCAAGCCGCAGCACATTATCCTAACAGGCACGCGTCGGTCTGAACAATTCTCATCGCCCCGATCCGGCAATGGCCCCAAGGCGATATCTCGGGTTTCAGAACGCGCACCAAACCCAACCCTACCAACACAGGAGAAATCGACCATGCAGACCATCGCCCGGATGACGGTTCTTCTTTTCGCGCTGGTTTGGCTCCCCTCCCAGGCGATCCCCGCCGAGTCCCCGGCCGCCCCACCGGTGGCGGCCCAGCCCGAGTTCAAGACTCTGCTGCCCGAAATGGATCTGAAAGACGGCGATGCGGTGGTCTTCTTGGGCGATAGCATTACGCACCAGTGTCTCTACACGCAGTACGTCGAGGACTACTTCTATACCCGCTTCCCCAAGCTTCGCATCCGCTTCCATAACGCGGGCGTGGGAGGCGACCGTGCGGCCGACGCCTTGGCTCGCTTCGACGACGATGTGGCCGCCTTCAAGCCGAAGTACGTCACGATCCTCCTGGGCATGAACGACGGCAGCTACCGCGATTTCGACAAGGCGATCTTCGACACCTACCAGGCCGGCATGACCACACTGTTGGACCGCATCGCGGCGGCCGGCGCCACGGCCATTCCGATGACGCCTACGATGTTCGATTCGCGGGCGAACAAGCTCCGAGGCAAGGGTGCCGAACCTCGCGACACGTATTACAACGGCGTGCTGGCCCTCTACGGGGCATGGCTTCGCGAGGTGGCGCAAACGCGCGGCCTGGGCTTCGTCGATATGTATTCGCCGTTGAATGCGCTGACGTTTACCGAGCGGAAGAAAGACGCCACCTTCACGCTCATCCCCGACGCCGTCCACCCGGCCGCGTCGGGGCAGGTCGTGATGGCCGCCGCCGTCGTGAACGACATTTGCCCGCGAACCTCGGTCTCGGCAATCACGATTCAGGAGAAAGGGGGAAAACTCGCGGCGGTGGCGGCCAACGGCAAGGTCACCGACTTCCAAGCCGACAACGATGCTGTCCGCTTCACCTTCACGGCCAATGCGCTCCCCTGGGTTCTGCCGCCCGACGCCCTGCCCGGTTACCAGCTCGTCCGCGCCGGCCACAAGTACAGCATGGAAGGATTCAGCGCCAGGAACCTCAAGCCCGGCAAGTACGAGTTGAAGATCGACGGCCAGTCGGTCGGTATGTGGGCCGATACCCAACTCGCCTTCCGGCTCGAATTGGAAACGAACGACAAGACACCCCAATATCAGCAGGCGCTCTCCGTGGCGATGCTGAACAAAGAGCGGAACGATAAGGTGATTCACCCCTTGCGCGACCTGTGGCTGAAGCGGAAGGTCCGGCTGGCGCAGCTCGGTCGGCAAGTCGCCGAAAAAGACCCGCAGGCCGACGCCAAGAAAGAGCAATTTGCGAAATGGATCGCCGACGAGTTCCAACCGGCCGAAGCGAAACTCCAGGCGGAGGCCCGGAAGTACGAAGACCAGATCTACCAGGCCAACCAACCCGCAGCCCGCAAGTATGAGTTGATCCGGGTGAAGTAGCACCGAACCTTTTGCGGCCTTGCGGTATCCAACTACAAGAGAACGCGAGTTTCGGGAACACGTAATCATCGGTTCCAATGCCGGCGCGGACCTCAATCGGTGACGTCGCAACCTGATGGTCAGGCGGCTGCCTGCAACGCAGCTTGGCGCGGGTTCGATTCCCGTCGGCGTCTCTTGGCAAGCAACGACGCCCCCGGGCCACCGGCGCACGGCGTCCCGTCCTCTTCGGAGGCGGTCGGCGGCGTGTGTTCCGGAGATGGGGTCTGACCGTCGGTGGTGTCAACCAAAGGTTCGCTCAGTGGTAGAGCACCAGACTGAGGATCTGGCTGTCGCGGGTTCGACTCCCGCACCAACACCGCAGGCCGCAAACCTGCTCGCGAAGAAGGCCCGAAGGTGGCGGACGCTGGTTTGGTCAGCCGCCGACATGTTGGGAACCCGGCGCGAATCGCTCCGGGGATACCGGTCGTGTCGTCGGCGGCACGTTGGAAGGCCATGTAGTGCGTGGATACCGTTTCCGCGCGCCTGCCGGCGTTGCGGCGGTGGCTGCCTGGTGATTCGCGGTCGGCCTTCGGGCTGGGCCGTGGCGAACCGGCAAGAAGCCGTCGCGAACCGGGAGGCAGGCGGATACTCAAACGCACTCCGCACTTCGATGTGTGACCGGCAAGTGTTCCGCCGCCCGACGGCCGTTTCTTGGTCCGCCTTCGACGGAAACCGCGAACCGCGACCGACGAACCGATGTCTGCCAATAATCACAGGCGGCGGTGACAAGGAGGAACGAAGATGAAGACCCTGATCGTAAAAACCGTCAAGATTCGCAGCTACGAAGCCGGCTTGCTCTTCCGCGACGGCGAATTCAAGGGCATCCTCGGCGAGGGTCGCCACTGGTTTCTCGACCCGCTGGGCAAGGTCTGTGTCGAGGTCGTCTCGCAGCGCGATCCCTGGATGATTCACGACAAGCTCGATGTGATCGTCCGTTCGGGCGAGCTGGCGGATCGCGCCGTGGTCCTCGACCTCGAGGATCACCAGCGGGCCTTGGTCTGGGTCGACGGCCGCTTCAGCCACGTGCTGCCGCCGGGTCTTTACGCCTACTGGACCGGTCACCGTGAGGTGAAAGTCGAGGTGATCGACGCCCGTTCGGTGCGGTTCGAGCATCCGGAACTGCCGATTATCGTGCGATCGAAGTACGCGGACCGGTTGTTGGACGTCTGCCGGGTGGAGCGGAACTGCGTGGGCGTGCTGTTCTACGACGGCAAGTACGTCGAGACGCTCGCGGCGGGCCTCTACGCCTTCTGGCGGAACACGGCCGAGGCCAAGGTCACCGAATTGGATCTGCGGGAGACGATGCTCGACGTCGCCGGTCAGGAGATCATGACCGCCGACAAGGTAACGCTGCGGACCAACACCGTGGTCACCTATCGCGTGGCCGACGCGCGCGTCGCGGTGACGGCTGCCGATGACGTGCGCCAGGCCCTGTACCGCGAAGCCCAGTTGGCCTTGCGAGCGATCCTGGGCGCCCGCGAGTTGGACCAGTTTCTCGCCGACAAGGACGCGGTGGGCAAGGAACTGGAGGAATCGGTCCGCCGCCGTGTGGGGGCACTGGGTCTGGAGATCATTTCGGCGGGTATCCGCGACGTGATCCTGCCGGGCGACATGAAGGACTTGATGAACAAGGTCACGGAGGCCAAGAAAGCCGCCGAGGCCAACCTCATTGTCCGGCGAGAGGAAACCGCCGCCATGCGGAGCCAGGCCAATACGGCCAAGCTGTTGGAAAACAACCCGACATTGATGCGACTAAGGGAATTGGAAGTCCTGGAGAAGGTTGCCGGCGGCGGCAAGCTGAACGTCGTGCTGGGCGAAAAGGGCCTGGCCGAGCGGGTTGTGAACCTGCTTTGATGCAACCCGATGTCCGGGGGCTGGTCCGTTTTTCGGCCAATTGACGCTTTGCTGAGGCAAAACCGCTGGCAGAAAACATGGACCAGCCCCCCTCTATCCCGCCCCCCCGCATTTTTGACGGCATTCGACGGGCTGCTTTCGCAGGGCCATGATCTGCCGATATAATCAAGAGACGCAGGAACCGAAAGTCGAGAAGGGGGTAGTTACCATGAGTGAGACCATCCGTTTACCGGCCCCGGTCATTGCCCCGACTCCTCCCCATAGTAAGTGGGAATTCGAATACCAAGCGTTCTTGCGTTTGCTGCGGCAGTTGCGGACCACCTACAGGGATCATTAGGTCGCAATCCATAATGGGCAGGTCGTGGACAGCGGCGACGAGAAGCTCGCCGTGGCGCTACGAGTCCTAACGAAAGTCGGCAAAGTGCCGATTCATGTTGGCTTGGTCACCGAGGAGTCGGGTCCGGTTTTCCGTTCAGGCGTTCGACGCGAAGCATGGCCTCGCGGAGGCAAGCCGTGATTCGTTACCGCTATCTCACAAAGAATGCCTTCCTACCCGGTGCAAGTGACTGTTCACAACCTGCCTTCACAAATCGTCGAAGTTGTCGCCAGCCCAGGTGAAACCTGGGTACTGCTCGGCCGCGACCTATTGAACGCGCACCGCCTGCTTCTTGATGGTCCCCAATTGTTTCTTGAGATCGGTTAATGAGCCAACCTTGCGGTTCGGCCGTCGTTTGTCGTAGCGGAAGCCCAAATAACAAACGCCAGCGCGACTCCAAGGTTCGTTGCAACTCGCTGGAACGCGGCCGGGCTTGCGTCAAGGGCGGGGGGAAGTCAGAATTCGGGTCAGTCCCGTTGATTCCGCAGAGAGCCTCGAATCTCCCTCCACCTTGATACCCGCCCCCTTTTCCCACGAGAACCATGATGCGAGCGGCCGCTTGTTTCTGCATTTCGTTTTGGATCGTCAGCGTTGCCTTGGGTCAGGAAAAACCGTTGCCGGAACTGCTGAACCAACCACTACTCGATGGTTCCAACACGCTGCCCAATGCGAGCTTCGAACTCGATCTCGACGCTAACGACCAGCCCGACTCGTGGCGGAGCGGCGACTGGAAGACCGGCAGCAAGGTTGCTTGGGATACCGAAGTGGCGCGGACCGGCAAGGCCAGCGTTCGCATCGAGTGCGGCAGCGACGAGCAGCGGGGGTCGTTTTCGTACCGGCCCCCGGTTGCTCCGGGGCCGTGGGTCTTCGAGGCTTGGTGCCGCGGCGACCGGCAGCCGGCCGAAGCGAAAAAAGGGCCCGTGGCCCGTCTCATCGCCGTCGACGAGCAGGGCGAGCAGTGCGGTGTGTTTCAAGCTTACGGCGAACCTGGCGCGGGTCAATGGCAGAAGGTCGCGTTGGCATTTGAACTGCCGGCCGGGGCCTCGCACATCAATCTCGATTTGTTCAATTTCTTTGCCGAGGGTATCGTGTGGTGGGACGACGTTTCGCTCGAATTCGATGTGGCGGAGGTCGATCGCCGTGATCAGCAGCGCCGTTTGGAGGCCGAGTCCGCCCAGCAGGCCGCTGCCCTGATCGACGGCGTTGCCAAGGCGGTGGAACAGTTGACCGAGACCACTACCGAAGAGAAGCTCAAGAAGGCCGTACTCGCCTGGGGGATCGAGGACGCGCGAGCGTCGCTCGACGCCGGGCTCGGCGTCTCGGCCAGGGATGTACTTGCCGACGTTCAGGCGACCCTTGGCAAAGAAATCGGTCGCCGCGTCGAGCCGTCGAAGCAACTGTTGCCGCCGGTACACGATTTCGACACCAACCCCTATGCCCAGGGCCTGTTGGGCCGCGTCCGATCCGTGCTCAACTCCACAAGGCGTTACAAGAAGGGAACCGAAGGCTACGACCAGATCGACATCGCCTGGACCTTCAGCAGCATGGGCAACAGCCTGTACGCCGGCACATGGGGCTTGTGTTGCCCCGACAGCCCCTACGCGGCCAACCCGGACCTGTTGGCGGGCGTACTGCGGCTGATGCAGGCGGTTTTCCAGAATCATCGCGACGGCGACTTTAACCCCGGGCGCGAAGC
>Ga0123333_10006048_pt1 | contig 10733 bp, 10 predicted proteins | sample BioC12SIPDNA_3_FD_89957 | JGI IMG/M metagenome (GOLD analysis project Ga0123333, IMG submission 89957) | Anaerobic biogas reactor microbial communites from Washington, USA - Biogas_R2_B C12 SIP DNA | ecosystem: Engineered > Bioreactor > Anaerobic > Unclassified | place: Washington, USA...
GCTCGTGACTGCTGAGGGGCGTTCCGCAGCGCGGGCAATAAGGCACGACCTTGTAGCCCTGGTAGATCAGGCCGCGATCCCAGAACTGCTTGAGAATCCACCACAAGGACTCGACATAATCATTGGTCAGGGTGCGATACGCGGTGGGCAGATCGACCCAATACCCCATGCGCTCTGTGAGCTTTTCCCAGTCATCCACATAGTCGAAGACGCTCTGGCGGCAGAGCCGGTTGAATTCAGTGACGCCATAGTCCTCGATGGCTTTCTTGCCGGAGAAGCCCAGTTTCCGTTCCACTTCGAGCTCGACGGGGAGACCGTGGGTGTCCCAGCCGCCCTTGCGTGAGACGTAGTAACCGCGCATGGTCTTGTAGCGCGGAAAGATGTCCTTGAATGCCCGCGCCAGAACATGGTGGATGCCGGGGCGACCGTTCGCCGTTGGCGGTCCCTCGTAAAAGACGTAGCGCGGTCCCTCTCGGGTTTGCTCGATGGTTTGCTTGAAGACGTCTGCCTGCTTCCAGAATGCCAGAACATCCTTTTCCATCTCAGGCAGGTTCACTTGAGGAGAGACGTCTTTGAATCTAGGCATGATTCCTCCACGTTCAATCGATCGCCAGGGTTGCCACGACAGCCCGATGATCGGATCCTGTAGGCATGCTCAGGACCCGAGCTTCAACGGTGCGCCAGTGGCGTGAATGAAATATGTAATCGATGCGGGCTTGGAACAGGAGGCCGATCCCCCGGCCCATCCGCGCCTCGCTCGACGGCCATGTGAAACCGTAGCCGCGGCCCACGTTCTTAAATGCGTCGACCATGCGGGCGCTCATGCACCGGTACGCGTCGCTGAATTCGCCCATGTTGAAGTCACCCGCGACAATGACCGGGATAGCACCCTGGCCTTCCTGCTCCGTCTGCCACTGGTCGATGTACCCGCAGATGGCTTTGATCTGCGCCTCGCGACCCCGAAATCCTTCGGTAAGGCTCTCCACCGGCCCGCTCGCCGCACTGCTGCTGCCCGTGACGGATCTCAAGTGAACGCCCACGAATCGCAGGGTCCCATGGGGCGTCGCCACATCTGCCGCTGCGGACCGCAATCCCTGCCCGGTCTGCAGGCTGCCCAGCTCTTCCATCGGCCAGCGGCTGTAGATGCCTATCCCGTAACTCGAGGATCCCAGCCGCTGCACAGTACGGTACGGGTAGACATCGCCGATGGCCTCCGCCAGCGCGGCGTCCTGCCTGCCACTGAGCTCAGCCAGAGCGATGATGTCGGGCTGTTCTGCCTCGATGGCTTCGATCATGGCGTCGACGTTGCGATTTCGGACCAGCACGTTCAGCGCCATCACCCGTACGGATTGCTGCTCTGCCGTGATTTCGCCGCCTCTCGGAATGAATCGCCATCCGAAAAAGGCCAGCCACAGGATCGCGGGGAGCAGTGCCGCGATGATGGACACTGGCCGGCGATCGATGGCCGCCAGGAGCAGCGCTACCGGCGTCAACACGAAAGGCGCAGCCGGCAGGCTGTTGAGCAGCGCGAGCACCAGCAGTTGATCACCCCAGATGGCCCGGGCCAGCAGCCAGCCAACGATGGCGGCTGCATAGAGGACCAGGAATGCAGTGATCAATCGCCTCACCCGACCTCGATATAGATTCGTTTGTTAATGGCGCCCTTGGACTTATAGTCTGAGACGCGAATCTTCCCGATCTCACGAGTGTTGGCTACATGCGTGCCGCCGTCGGCCTGCAGATCGAGCCCGACAATCTCGACGGTCCGCACCTCTCTGATGCCCTCCGGCAGGAGGTTGATCTTCGTGCGGATCAGATCAGGGATCTGAAACGCCTCCTCACGAGGCAGAATCTTAACGCGCACATCGCGTGCGGCCCGGATTTCTTCGTTGCAGCGAGCTTCGATTTCGGCTACGAGCTCGCCGCGCATGGTTGCGAGCTCGAAATCCATCCTGCCCTGGCCGGGGTCCATGTTGCCGCCCGTGACCAGCGCCCCATGGTCGTGGAAGACGACGCCACACAGGACGTGGAGCGCACTGTGGGTCTGCATGAGTCTGTACCGGCGATCCCAGTCGATGACGCCGGTCACGGCTGCACCCTCTTGCGGCACAACGCCGCCAAGGGTGTGCCAGACCAGGTCACCCTCCTTCTTGACCGCAGTGACAGGGACCGCGACCTCCGGTGTTTCGGCCGCCTGGAAGACCTGAAGGCGCAGCAAACCCGTATCGTTCGGTTGTCCGCCGCCGCCCGGATAGAACGCGGAGCGGTCGAGCGCCACGCGATTGCCCGCCGGATCGACGGCAACGACCCGGGCTTCGAACTCACGCACATAGCTGTCGGTTTGGTACAAAAGATCGGTCATGGTTGGTGTCCTTTAAACAGAAACGCCCCCGTCCCTTCCTGGGGACGAGAGCATAGCTCCCGCGATACCACCCCGGTTAACGATGGAAGACTGAGAATTGAAGATCGAAGATTGGCCAGCCGGTGCACAATCTTCAATCTCGAATCTTCGATCTGCAATCGCTCGCTCAGTGAGGCGCCAACACGCCTCTGCGCTGGCTAACGGTGCGCAGGGCCGGCGACGTCTACTTCACCCGCAGCAGGCAGGCGTTTCGGGTCGCAGCTCCGGAAGGATTTTCGGCGTTCCTGTGCGTCCGGCTCGCATCAACCCGGACTCGCTGGGCCACAAGATGGCCGCCTACTCGTTTCCATCATCGCTTGTGAAGTGATAGTCTAGCACACGGGTGGGGTTGTGTCAAAGTCTCCGCTGACATCCATTCATAAACGGTCAGAGTCAGCACGGTCCTGCCTTCTCCTTACACCTAATCGACTCTACTCTACTCTATCTACTCTCCCCCTTAAAGGGGGGGGAGAGTAGATAGAGTAGAGGTACAGATGTCGACGCGGGTTCTGCCATATAACGAGCGGATTTGGAGAACCTTTTGGGGACAGCGGGACCTATGTGGAGACAAACCCCTGATCCGGATGACTACGGCGAGATCACGCAGGCAGATCTCGACCGCGCGACGTACCGTGTCGCGCGCAAGCCCCAGCCGCGCAAACAGCGCATCACGATCCTGCTAGATGCGCAGCTTGTCGATTACTTCAAGGCGCAGGCAGGCGAGAGGGGCTATCAGACACTGATCAATGAAACTCTTCGCAAGGCGGTAGAACAAGAGGACCTTGAAGAGCGCCTGCGCAGGGTCATCCGCGAGGAAATGGGGCGCTACGCCACGCAGTCCGAGTAGACCGGCGCGACTTCTCCGTCTCCGGACCGGCAGAGCCGAGAGCGCCTCAGCAGTCGCATCGGATGATGGCTACGTGGCGCTACTCGACCCGCGCGAGATCGATGCCGCGTGCGGCTGCGCGCTCAGCGCGCCAATCCCTCTCGGTCACGGGGGGCGGCAGAACCTCGTCATCGGGCCGGCGCACCAGGGCCAGCGCGCCCTCGGGACATGCGAGCACGCATACGCCGCAGCCGGTGCAACGGAATGCGTTCACGATTGCCTTTTCCCCCACCTCCAGCGCTTCAAACTGGCACGCATCCTCGCACAGCCCACAGCCCTGGCACAGCTCCGCGTCCACGGTATTGACGAAGGCCGAGCGAGCTACCGCGTTGGCAATACCTAGCTCGGAGATGCCGCGGAGCACACCGCACGAGCAGGTGCAGCAGTTGCATATGTAGGTGAGCCCTTCCTGGTTGTTGCTCACGGTATGCACCAGGCCGGCTTCGGCTGCCCGGCGCAGCGTGGCCAGGGCTTCGTCCTTGGTGAGTACCTTCATGCTGGGTATCGTGTCGAATGCACCGGGAGTGGTGCTGAAGGAGAGGCAGACATCGACCGGGTGGCTGCAGGGATCGCCGATCAACGCCTTCTGCTTGCGGCAAATGCAGTCGACCACCGCCCAGGCCTGGTTCTCCTCCACGATTTCGGCCGCGCTTTCGTAGGGCCGGATCTCCATGTCGACGCGCACCGCGCGGTCCACCGGGATGACGCGGTGCACGGACGGGCTCGTGCCCACGAGCTTGCCGAGCGCCTCCTGGTAGTAATCCTCGAAGAGCCGTGCCAGCTCCGAATCGATGGTCGACCCCTGCATCTCGTAGATGCCGACGACGAAGGGCAGCAGGCCGAAGCCCCAGCCGGCAGGAACGCGCGTGACCTTGATCAGGCCCCGTTTGGCCATGCCGATGAGCTGCCCCAGCAATGGGCGCGGGTCCCGGCCCGTGCGCGCCGCGATCTCGTCGCGCGTCTCGAGCGTCAGCCGCAGCTCGGATGCGAGCGCGGCTTCTTCAGGCGTGAAGAGCCTGGCCAGGAGGCGCAGCTCGACGCCGCTTGCCGAGGCGGGAAATCCGTTCGGCAGCGCATTCAGGCGCTCAGCGAGGGTGCGGTAGACAGGGTCGACCATGGTGTTGCTCCTGCGCGTGGGTACATCGAGCATACACCACGCGATCGATTTTTGGAAGCCCCGCGATACGCGCTTCGACAAGACGAATCGCAGATGGGGGATGTCTTCGCCCTACCAGCGGCGGCTGTCCAATCGCAGGCCGAGCTCCCCGGCGAGCTGCGAGGCGGCCGCAAACTCGGCCCGAGTCAGGGGCCGGTTGATCTCCGCGAATCGTCTGGCCGACACCTCCCCGGAAGGGTGATATTGAGCCATGACATTGACATAAGTGTGAGGCGAGACTGCCTCGGCCAGGAAGCGAAGGATTGCATCGCTGTCCGCGACGTTGCCGGGCATGACCAGGTGCCGGACCAACAGCCCGCGCCTGGCCACGCCATACTCGTCCAGCATCAGGTCGCCCACCTGGCGGTGCATCTCGAGGAGGGCCTGGCGCGCCACATCCGGATAGTCCGCGGCCGTCAGGTAACGCCTCGCATGTTCGGAATTCCACATCTTGAAGTCCGGCATGTAGATGTCCACAATGTCTTCGAGGAGGCGCAGGGTTTCGAGTGAATCGTAGGCAGAGGTGTTGTAGACGATCGGCAGGCGGAGCCCGGCTTCGGCGGCGAGCGCTACCGCTCCGATGATCTGCGGCACGACGTGGGATGGGGTGACTAGGTTGATGTTGTGGCAGCCATGCTCCTGCAATTCCAGCATCATCGCTGCGAGGCGTTCGATCTCCACATCCACGCCTTCGGCCAGGTGACTGGTCTCGTAGTTCTGGCAGAAGACGCAGCGCAGGTTGCAGTGTGCGAAGAAGATGGTGCCACTGCCGTGGCGGCCGCGCAGGCAGTCCTCCTCGCCCATATGGCTAAAGTAGCTGGCAACGCGCACCCTGGCGCCCGCCCGGCACACACCCGTCTCACCCGCGAGCCGGTTGGCTCCACAGCGTCGCGGGCAAAAGGCGCAGTGCTCCAGGCCCGCCAATGCCTGTCTGGCCCGCCGCGCAAGCTCGCCGCGGCGCTGCAATGCCGCGTAGGCCGGCTCATAACCAAGGCTGGACAATGCAAACCGGTCCATGCCGCGCTCGCCCTTAACGCTCCCTTTCGGCGTCCGGCTCAGTAGCCGCAGCCAGCCCCAGCTTCAGGAACAGCCACGGCCACAATACGATCGCCCACAGCATCGCCAGGCCGTAGCGCACGCTCCTGAGGGCCAGGCCGAGCGCCAGAGGTTCTTTCGGGAAGATCAGGCTCAGCCCGAACCAGATCGCGGCCAGGCCGGTCAGGCCGATCAGGTAACGCAATACGCGCTGCCACCACCGGCCAGCCACGCTGAAGCGGATGTAGCGGCTTTCCAGAACCAGGCCGAACCAGAGCCCGAATGCCAGCCCCGCGACGGTTGCTGCTTCGTCCAGGGTCGCGCGCCACGCCTCGGGGTAGAGCACGCGATAGAACTGCCCGGTGCCGAAGGGGATGCCCAACATCAATGCTTCCAGGCCGAAGATCAGCGCGGCAGCAGCCAGCGCCAGGACCAGGTGCTGTCCCAGGGAGAGCTGTCGAAGGCGCTGCACCAGGGCCGGCTTGAATCTGCTATAGAGTGCTGCCAGGAGGAGGCCGATCGCTGCGCCCCACAGCACGTCGCCAGGAAAGTGCACGCCGAGGTAGACTCTCGAAAGCGCCACCAGGAAGATGAGCAGCGCCAGGACGGCGATCCAGAGCAAACCTCGGCGTTTGTTTGCCTGGCGCCAGGCCAGGTAACCGAAGAGTGCTGCGCTGGTCTGGCTGTGGCCGCTCGGGGTGGAGAAGCTGCTGGCCTCGTCCAGCTTCAGCCTGGGTTCTTCCCAGAACGGCCGGTTGTGTTTGATGAATGACTTGAGCGCACCGTTGATGAAGCTCGACATCATCAACAGCACGGCCAGGTCAGCGCCAAGCTCCTTGTGGATGCACCAGTAGATCAGGGGAATCGCGATGAGGTAGAACTGCTCGTCGCCCAGGAACGTGATGATCCGCATGGGGACGGTGAGCCAGCCCCCCAACCCCTGAAGGCCGAGAACCGCGCTCAGGCTCCACAGCCACCCCGCGGCAAAGAGCGTGACGATCAGCGCCAGCGGAAGCGCCGCGGCTGCGCTTGATTTCAATATCGATGTCCTCTTCATGGCTCCTCCACAGTCCTATTGTATCATGGCCGGACCGTTGCAGGGGGCACCAATCTCGAACCGAAAATGTTGTTGACCGCTCGAAATGGGCTTAGAATAGACAGCCATTGTTCTCGTTTTGGGAAGGCATCGCAATCATGACCAGCATGTCCGGTGGAGCGCCTTCACGCAGGCGCGAGTTTCTCGGAGGGGTCAGAGACGAGGCGCCCATTCTCCTGGGTGTAGCGCCTTTCGGCGTCATCTTCGGCGCGCTCGCGATGGCCGCGCACCTTTCGACCGCTGCGGCACAGGCCATGTCCTCCGTGATTTTCGCCGGTTCCGCGCAGTTCATCGCAGCCCAGCTCCTGGCGGGGTCCGCCTCGGGGCTGGTGATCGTGGCAGTCGTGTTCGTGGTCAACCTGCGCCATGCACTCTACAGCGCGTCGGTTGCGCCGCATGTGAAGCACCTGGGACCCGTCTGGAAGGTGGTGCTCGCGTATCTGCTCACGGATGAAGCCTACGCAGTGGTTATCACCCATTATAACCAGCCCGGGGATGCCAGCCGGAAGCACTGGTATTACCTCGGCGCGGGATTGACCCTGTGGTCCTGCTGGCAGGTCTGCACCGCGGTAGGCATCCTGCTCGGTTCGCGCATTCCGGAAGACTGGCCGTTGAGTTTCGTGCTGCCGCTCACGTTCATCGCGCTGGTGGTTCCCAATCTCCGGGAGCGTTCCATGGTTCTGGCTGCACTTGTGGCGGGCCTGACCGGCGCGCTGGCGATGGGCCTGCCGCTGAAGACGGGCCTTTTGGTTGCGGCACTGGCCGGCATCCTCACAGGCCTGCTGGCCGAGAGGGTGCGGCAATGAGCATCTGGCCCACCATCTTCGTCGCAGGCTTCCTGACCTTCGCCATCCGGCTGTCGTTCATCTACCTGTTGGGCAGGATCACCGCGCCTGAGTGGTTCATGCGGGCGCTGCGATACGTGCCGGCGGCGGTCCTGTCCGCGATCATCATCCCGGAGACCCTCACCTGGCAGGGAGCAGTCGTTCTCTCCTGGCGCAACCCGCAAATCTGGGCGGCTGCAGTGGCGATCCTCGTTGCATTGCGCGTCAAAAATGTCCTGATCATCATCGGCTCGGGCATTGCCGCACTCCTCGTGTTTCAGTGGTTGCTCGCCGCGATCTGAAGATCTGAAGTAGGGGCTAGAGTGGCGACGTCGAGACGGCGGTGGCGGCGCCACACGTAGGGACCTTCGGCGTTTGAGGCGGCGCGGCTTCGTGCGCCACACTCGCCCCTGTCGTTGGCGAGATGATTCCTTGCTATGCAGTCAGCATCCGTTGTATTAGAATAAGAGCACGAAATCAGAGTGCGCCTCATCTGGAAAGTAGCCGATGGAGAGATTCCTCACTACCGAGACGCTGATCATCGAGCTGCTGCTGATCGTGTCGCTGGTCGCCATCGCAGTTCGCCGGCTGCGAATCCCGTACACGGTCGCGCTGGTGCTTGTTGGGCTGTTGGTAACCACCCAACAGCCGCTTGACCTGCAACTGACTCGGGAGCTGATCCTGGCGTTGCTTGTGCCACCCCTGGTTTTCGAGGCTTCTTTTCACATCAATCTGCGCGATCTACGGCTCAATCTGCCGGGCATCCTTCTGCTGGCAGTGCCTGGCGTGATGATTACCACGTTGATCGTGGGGGGGATCGCCGGTCTCCTGACGCCGCTGTCGTGGCCGATGGCATTCGTCTTCGGAGCGTTGATATCTGCCACCGATCCGGTCGCTGTAGTCGCGCTCTTCCGCGTGCTGGGCGCGCCCAAGCGACTGGCGCTGCTGGTCGAAGGGGAGAGTCTCTTCAACGACGGCACGGCCATCGTGGTGTTCAACCTGGTGGTGGCCGCGGCCATCACAGGCGCCTTCCACCCCCTTGGTGGTCTGCTCGACTTCCTGCGCGTTTCTGCCGGCGGGCTTGCAGTCGGATTCGTCCTGGGGTGGTTGATTGCGCAGCTCATCGCGCGGATCGACGACTACCTCATCGAAACCACGCTGACCACGGTGCTCGCCTTTGGGTCCTATCTGATCGCCGAGCGCTTGCACTTCAGCGGTGTGCTGGCAGTCGTCGCGGCCGGGTTGGTGAGCGGCAACCTGGGGCCCCAGGGGATGAGTCCCACCACGCGCATCGTGCTCTTCAATTTCTGGGAATACGTGGCATTCCTGGCGAACTCGCTCGTATTCCTGTTGATCGGCCTGCAGGTGAATATTCCCTCGCTGGTCGCCAACTGGCAGCCGGTGCTCCTTGCGATCCTGGCAGTGCTGGCTGCCCGCGCGATCGTTACCTACGGCCTGGGCTGGCTGGGCAACCAGGTGACGGAGCCGATTCCCTGGCGGTGGCTGCACGTCCTGAACTGGGGTGGTCTGCGCGGCGCGATTGCCCTGGCCCTGGCGTTGAGCCTGCCGGAGGCGCTGAGCGCTGAGCGCGATCTTGTTCGCGTGATGGCCTTCGGAGTCGTGCTCTTCACTCTGGTGGTGCAAAGCATGACCATGAAACCGCTGTTGCGCTGGCTGGGCATTGCCGTCCGTGATCCGCTCCAGATCGAGTACGAAATGCGCCATGCGCGGATGCTGGCATTTCGGGCGGCCGCGCTGCACCTGGATCGCATGCAGCGCGAGGGCTTCCTGTCCGAGCATGCCTGGGAAGTGCTGCGGCCCGAGTTGCTCGCGCGGGTGGACAGGTTGGCGCTGGATGTAAGGGCGCTGCAGGGAGCTCACCCGGAACTGGCAGCTAAGGAACTGGACACCGCACGCCGCGAGCTGCTGCGCGCACAGCGGAGCGCTCTACGCGCCCTGCAGCGCGAAGGCGCGATCTCCGAGGAAGTATTCGAGAATCTCGTCGCTGAAATCGATGCCGGACTTGACGCCGGACTGGATGGGTACAAGGCGCCGGCGGCGCCTGGCGAGCAGGAGGCGGCTGAGGCTTGACGGCGCGGCGCACCGGTCACAGCCAGATGCCGGGCACTAGCGCTAGTGCCCGGCACCTCTTGCACTTGTCGTTCAAGGCGCCCGGTGTTTTACGCGAGCGTGTCCTCGGTCTCGATCTTCGCGTAATAGCGTTGGCGATGCACGCGGCTTTCCTCATACTGCGTGCGCGCCTCTTTGACCTCAGCGCCATAGCCGACCCAGATGAACGATACGGGAGTGACGCTTTCAGGAATCCGCAGCACGCTGCGCAGCAGCGCCAGCCGGTCCGGTGACTGCATTCCCTGCCACACCGTGCCCAAACCCAACCCCGTCGCAGCGATCAGGATGTTTTCTGTCGCTGCAGCGCAGTCGATCTGCCAGTAATTCTGGCTCGCCGGATGGCCGGCAATGGCCAGATTGGCGCACACGACGATGGCTGCCTTGCCGTTGTAGTTGCCCGGCATCCCCGCGCGGAGCTCTGCGACCACGTCGGGGTCCGTCACCAGGATGAATTCCCACGGCTTGCCGTTGGCAGCCGACGGTGCGGCCATTGCGGCCTCCAACAGCCGCTTGAGCAGTGCATCGGGCACTTCCTGGTCGGTATACTGTCGGATGCTGCGCCGCAGCATGATGATGTCTACGATGTCGCGCATGTTGTGTCATCCCCTTCGAAGAAGTGGGCCGTCCTAAGCATTGCCCCCAGCGCAGTCCGCCCCGGTACTCGCCTCCAGTGCCTGGTCCAAATCCCACAGAATGTCTTCGATGTCCTCAAGGCCGATGCTCAGCCGGACGAAGTCCGCAGTCACGCCGGCCGACGCAAGCTCGTGTTCCTGGAGCTGGCTGTGCGTGGTCGTTGCGGGATGGATCGCCAGGCTCTTGGCATCACCGACATTGGCCAGGTGACTGAAGAGCTGGAGGCTGTCGATGAATTTGCGACCGGCCGCCGCCCCTCCCTCGATCCCGAATCCCAAGATGGCGCCCGGGCCTTTCGGCAGGTACTTCTTTGCGGCGGCATGGCCGGGATGGCTGGCGAGACCCGGATAGCTGACCCAACGAACGCACGGGTGCCCCTCCAGGTGCTCGGCCACGGCATGGGCATTGGCGACGTGACGCTCCATGCGCAGGCTAAGCGTCTCGATCCCTTGGAGTGTCTGCCAGCTGTTGAACGGAGCCTGGCATGCGCCGATGTCTCGCAGTATCTGGACGCGTGCCTTAGTGATGAACGCAGTCGCGCCGAGGCCGGCGTACACCAGCCCATGGTACGA
>Ga0123333_10006052_pt1 | contig 10730 bp, 9 predicted proteins | sample BioC12SIPDNA_3_FD_89957 | JGI IMG/M metagenome (GOLD analysis project Ga0123333, IMG submission 89957) | Anaerobic biogas reactor microbial communites from Washington, USA - Biogas_R2_B C12 SIP DNA | ecosystem: Engineered > Bioreactor > Anaerobic > Unclassified | place: Washington, USA...
ACCTTTGAAGAGATGCTGCACCCGCACCTGATCGATCCTGAGATCCGGGCGCGGGCATACGAGGCGCGGACGATGGATCCGCTCGCTTCGATCAACCTGTTCAACATCTCATGGCGTGATGTCAACAACAAGATCCAGTACGCTGTGCTGCCGCCGGAGCTGACGGGCGTCGAGACACCGATCGCGGTGCTGACCAGCATCCATTTCCCGACGCGCAGCCACAAGGTTGGTGCCACCTATTCCGTGCTGCTCGAAAAGGAATTGTCTGGCGACGTCGATCCCTGGAAACACACGCTGCTGTGGCCCTCGACGGGCAACTACGGCATCGGCGGCGCGTATGTGGCCGGGCGCATGGGCTGCAAGAGCATCGTCATCCTGCCCGAAGGCATGAGCCAGGAACGCTTCGACATGATCGAGGAGTACGGCGCGCAGGTCATCAAGACGCCGGGCTGCGAGAGCAACGTCAAGGAGATCTACGACAAGACGCACGAATTGATGGCCGCCGATCCTGACGTGCGCAACATGAACCAGTTCGAGGTGATGGGCAACTACCGGTTCCACTACTACGTGACCGGCAACACGATCATCGACCTGGCGAGAGAACTGGCCGAGCAAGGGATTGGCGCTGGCAAAGCGTCGGCGTATGTGTCGGCGATGGGCAGCGCGGGCACGATTGCCGCCGGCGACCGCCTCAAGCAGGAATGGCACGATCACAAGATCGTTGGCCTGGAGCCGATCCAGTGCCCCACGCTGGCGCTCAACGGCTACGGCGGGCACGACATCCAGGGCATCGGCGACAAGCATGTGACCTGGATTCACAACGTCAACAACATGGACGCGATCATGCTGATCGATGATGTCGAGTCCAAGCTCGGCCTCCAGCTCTTCGCGGACGAGGGCGGCAGGAAGGCGCTCGTCAAGAAGATCGGCATGGACGCCGGCCTGGTGGAGTACCTGTCGACGCGCGTGGGCATCAGCAGCATCTGCAACATTCTGGGCGCGATCAAGACGGCCAAGTACTACAAGATGGGCAAGGATGACCTGGTCGTGACGGTCGCCACGGATGGCCTGGATCGGTACGGCAGCGTCATGGACGACATGCGGCGCGATTACGGCGTGGTGGACGAGATCGAGACGGTGGCCCGCGTGCGCAGCCTGTTCCACGCCCGCACGACCGACTACATCTGGGAAGGCAACGCCGACAACCGGGCGCGCTGGCACAATCTGAAGTACTACACCTGGGTCGAGCAGCAGGGCAAGACCGTCCAGGAACTGGACGCCCAGAAGGATCCCAAGTGGTGGGAGAACGAGCAGCAGCGCGTCTTCGAGATCGACGAGAAGCTCAAGCAGTATCGGGCTGCACAGAAAGCGTAGGGCGATAGGAACCGGGTGTGTATCCTGAAGACCGGGTCTTGGTGGGCGTGATCAACCGCCAGCGCGACTTCGAGCGCGCGCAGGTCGAACACTGGTATCGCGTTCCCGTTGGCCAGGCTCCCAAAGGCATCCATGCCGAGTACATCGCCTTTTTCTTCAGCCGCGCGTTCAACGAGCTGAACGGCGCGATTCACTATTACGCACGACGCACGGGGGTGGAGCTGGTCCGCCGCCGGGACTTGCTCCCCGAGGAAGCCAGCCATCCCCGCGCCGAGGCGCTCTATCATAAGATCCAGTTCGGCGAGCTGCGCCGGAAAGACCCTCCGATCGTCAATTCGGACCGGCGCGGTGTGGCCTTCATCTATACGACCTGGGACCGGTTTTCGGACGCCCGCGTGTTGGCCGATTTGTACAGCGAAGCGGACCAGTATGTGGACCGCGTGTTCCATGCCCTGGACCGGTCCGGCGTGCGCGCGCAGCGAGTCTGGGCCAGCGAGAAAACAGGCGCCGGCGGGGAGGCCCAGCTTCACATTCCGTGCCGGGGCGGGATCGTGGTCGCTTCAACCACCAGCAGTGGTGACGGCGCCATTCCCTTAGCGGTGGGCCTTTCCGCGGAGGCAGTTCAGGCGGGCGTCGACACCATTTTGAGAGCGGTCGAGGCCCATGGCGGCCCCTTAACGAGTCAGGCTGTGGACGAATGAAACCAAAAACGTTGATCACGAACGCAACTTTGATCACCTGGGAGACGCCCAATCGCGTCATCGAGAACGGCGCTGTGCTCATCGAGGACGGCATCATCCGAGAAGTTGGCGCCTCTGCCGAGCTTGCGGCGCGTCACCCCGATGCAGAGCGCATCGACGCGGGTGGGCAGCTTGCCATGCCCGGCGGGATCTGCGCGCACACGCATTTCTACGGCGCCTTTTCGCGCGGGATGGCCATTCCGGGACCGGCGCCGAGGAACTTCCCCGAGATCCTGCAGCGCCTGTGGTGGCCGCTGGATAAGGCGCTAGACCAGGAGTCGGTGCGGTTCAGCGCGCTGGTCTGCCTGGTGGACGCGATCAAACATGGCACGACTACGCTGATCGATCACCATGCCAGCCCGAACTTCATCGCTGGCAGCCTGGATGTGATCGCCGATGCGGTGGATGAGGCGGGCCTGCGGGCGGTGCTGTGTTACGAAGTGACCGATCGCGACGGGCGCGAGAAAGCTCAGGCGGGCATCGCGGAGAATGTCCGGTTTTTGTGGGCGGCGGCGGATCGCCCACTGGTGGGCGCGACGTTCGGGCTTCACGCCAGCCTGACGCTGTCCGACGAGACGCTGGAGGCGTGCGCCGCCGCGGCAGAAGGTCTGGACACGGGCTTCCATATCCACGTGGCAGAGCACGAGGCCGACGAAGAGGACAGCCTGAGCAAATACGGCGAGCGGATCGTGCACCGCCTGTCGCGCCTGGGAATCCTGGGGCCGAAGACGATCGTGGCCCATGCCGTGCACGTGGACGCCGCCGAGCGAGCGCTGTTGAGGGAGTCCGGCACGTGGGTGTCGCATCAGCCGCGCTCGAACATGAACAACGCGGTGGGCGCGGCGGCAATCGACACCATGCTGGCCGAGGGCATGCCGCTGGCGCTGGGGAACGACGGGTTCTCCAACAACATGTGGGCCGAGTGGAAGGCCGCGTATCTGCTGCACAAGGTCGCCAATCGCGACCCGCGCATGGCGCAGGGTGACGCCATCGCGCGCATGGCGACCGATCACAACGCGCGGCTGGCGGAGGTGTTCTTCCCGGGGCAAACCATCGGGAAGCTAGCGCCTGGGGCGGTGGCCGACATCATCCTGGTGGACTACCGGCCGTTCACACCGCTGACGGCGGGCAACGCGCCCTGGCATATTCTGTTTGGCTTCGAGTCGTCGATGGTCACGGCGACCATCGTGGCCGGGCGCGCCCTGATGCGCGACCGGCGCCTGTTGACGCTGGACGAAGTGGCGATTGCCGAGGCGGCGCGCGCCTACGCGCCCAGAGTCTGGGAACGCTACAACCATTTTGTCCAGCAAGTGCTTGCGCAATAAGGAGATGACGCGTTGTCTGGTGAGTCGACTGTGAACGTCATGACGGTGGCGGTGTTGGGTGGTACGGGCAAGGAGGGCTCCGGGCTGGCGATGCGCTGGGCGCAGAGCGGTTACCGGGTGGTGATTGGCTCGCGCGAGGCCGAACGCGCGGCAGCGAAAGCGGATGAGCTCAACGAGGTCCTCGGCGACGGCGCGATCGTGGGTCTGAGCAACGTCGACGCGGCAGCCAAGGCCGATCTCGTGGTGCTGAGCGTGCCCTACGCTGCGCACCAGGCGATCCTGGAGTCGGTGAAGGACGCCGTGCAGGGCAAGATCCTGGTCGATGTGACCGTGCCGCTGCTGCCACCGAACATTCGCACCGTGAACGTTCCCGAAGGCAAGGCGGCGGTGCTCGAAGCGCAGGCGCTGTTGGGCGAGGGTGTACGCGTGGTGGCCGCCTTCCAGAACATCAGCTTCAACCATCTGAAGGATCTGGATCACCCCATCGACAGCGATGTGCTGATGTGCGGCGATGACGCCGACGCCAAGCTGGAAGTCGCGCGGCTGGTGGAGGCTATCGACGGGATGCGCGCGATCGATGCGGGGCCGCTGGCGAACGCCGTCGCAGTGGAGTCGCTGACGCCGGTGCTGATGTACATCAACAAGCGGTACAAGTCGTCGAGAGCCGGCATCCGGATTACGGGCCTGGATTGACGTGCTTACCCGATCAGCGCCGGTACAACTGTCCCTGATCGGCCTGCCAGGCATCCCCTCCGTTCAGCCGGGCGATGACCTGGCCCGGCTGATCCTCGCCGGTCTCGAAGCGGCCCGCCTCACTCTCGAAGCGGGGGACATCCTGGTCGTCACGTCCAAGCTGGTTTCGAAGGCAGAAGGCCGCTTCGTGGACTTGCGCACGGTGACGGCATCCGACCGCGCGCAGGAAGTCGCGGGGATCACCCACAAAGATCCGCGGCTGGTCGAGCTGATCCTGCGCGAGTCGACTGGCATCTCGCGGATGCGCGGCGAGGTGCTGATTGTCCGGCACCGGCTGGGTTTCACGCTGGCGAATGCCGGGATCGATCACTCCAACGTGGGCCGCGAAGGCGAGGAGTGGGTGCTGCTGCTGCCCGAAGACCCGGACCGTTCGGCGCGGGATCTGCGCGACGCGCTGGGCCAGCTAGCTGGGGTGCGCCCTGGGATCGTGATCAGCGATTCGCACGGGCGGCCGTTCCGGATCGGCACGGTCGGGGTGGCCATCGGGCTGGCGGGCTTGCCCGGTGTGCGGGACATGCGCGGCCAGACCGATCTGTATGGGCGCGTGCTGCGCATCACTGTGACCGGGCTGGGCGACGAGCTGGCTGCCGCCGCCGGGCTAATCACGGGGCAGGGAGCTGAGGGGCTGCCGGTCGTGCTGATTCGCGGGTTGAAGGTGCCGCCGGGCGATGGCTGCGCTGCCGACCTGGTCCGCCCGCCCGAGCTCGACCTTTTTCGCTAATTATTCAGAAGACACCCTTCCAGCGTCATGAATGCAACTGGCCTGTTTGATATAATCAGAATAAGACGTTCGATCAGGCACTACCGCGATCAACCGGTGCCGGTCGAGGTGCTGCACCGGCTGCTGGACGCGGCCCGGTGGGCGCCGTCGGCCCACAATCGCCAGCCCTGGCGGTTTGTCGTCATCACCGAACGGGCGCGGCGTGAGTCGCTGGCCCGGGCGATGGGCGAGCGCTTTCGATCGGACCTGGCAGCGGATGGGGTCCCCGGCGAGCATATCGACCGCCAGGTTGGGCGGTCTCGCCAGCGAATCAGTACCGCACCGGCTCTCGTAGTCGTGTGCCTGAGCATGGCCGATATGGACCGGTACCCAGATGCGCGGCGCCAAAACGCCGAACGGACTATGGCGGTGCAGAGCGTGGCGCTGGCTGTGCAGAATCTGCTGCTGATGGCCCATGCGGAGGGCCTGGGCGCGTGCTGGATGTGCGCCCCGTTGTTCTGTGCGGATGTGGTGCGGGATGAGCTGTCGCTGGCCGCTGACTGGGAAGCCCAGGCGTTGATTACGATTGGGTACCCAGCGGAGGAGCGCGAGTCAAAGCGGCAGCCCCTGGAAACCGTTACGTTATGGTACTAGATTCGAAGACACGAGTTGTGGCATTAGTCGGCGGGGTGGGCGGGGCCAAGCTGGTCTACGGCCTGTCCAAAATCCTCGCACCCGATCAGTTCACCATGATCGGTAACGTGGCCGATGATTTCGAGCTGTACGGGCTTCACATTTCCCCGGACCTCGACACGGTCATGTACACGCTGGCAGGCATCGCCAACCCGGCGACGGGATGGGGCCTGCAGGGCGAGTCGTGGCGCATGTTGGACATGCTGCGCGGTTATGGGGAAGACACCTGGTTTGGCCTGGGCGATGGCGACATGGCGACGCACGTGCTGCGTACGCACTGGCTGGCGCGCGGCATGACGCTTACCGCCATCACAGCCCGGCTGGCGGAGGCCCTGGGGATGCGGCACCGGCTGCTGCCGGTCACCGACGACCTGCTGGCGACCAAGGTGGACACGGTCGAGTACGGCACCCTGGCCTTTCAAGAGTATTTCGTCCGTTACCGGTGGGAGCCGGTCGTCAAGCGCGTGTGGTTCGAGGGGGCGGAGACGGCTCGCCTGTCGGACGCGGCGGCGGCAGCGCTCCATGAGGCGGACATCATTGTGATTTCCCCGTCGAATCCGGTATTATCGATTGCCCCCCTGCTGGCGGTGGCGGGGATGCGCCCGGCGCTCGAAGCGCGTCGCGGTGTGTGCGTCGCTGTCAGCCCATTCGTCGGGGGCAAGGCAGTCAAGGGGCCAGCAGCAAAACTGATGAAGGAACTGGGACTGGAGATCTCGCCGCAAGGCCTGATGCGGTACTATGCCGGGTTGTTGGATGGGTTGGTGATTGACGAGTCGGATGCAGACGAGGCGCTGGCTGATTCGCTGCCGGTCCTCGTCACACGGACGTTGATGCAGTCTGAAGACGACAAGATCCGTTTGGCGACTGAAGTAATCAACTGGAGCAAAACAGTATGAATGTGTGGGCCGTTGTGCCTGTCAAACCGTTTAACCGGGCGAAGAGCCGGTTGGCTGGCGAACTGGTTCCCGAACAACGAGAAATGCTCGCCGCCAGCCTGTTGGAACGGACCGTGCGGCTGCTGCTGCCACTGCCGCAGGTGCAGGGCGTGCTGGTGATCAGCCGCGACACAAAGGCGCTGAGTATGGTACGCGATCTGGGCGCCCAGACAGTGCAAGAGAGCGGGACACCGGAGTTGAACAGGGCGCTGTACCGGGCGACGCACGTGCTGCGCCTGTGGGGCGCGCAGGCGGTGCTGGTGGTTCCGGCGGATCTGCCGCTTCTGGCGGCGGAAGACGTGCGGGACGTGATCCACATGGGACGCTTTCATAACAGCGTGGTCATCGCGCCGGATCGTCACGAGCACGGCACGAATCTGCTGTTCGTGCGGCCCCCGGGCCTGATCCCGTACTCATTTGGGCGGGACAGCTTTGCCACGCACCAGCACCTGGCCCGCGAAGCCAACGCCTCGACCTCGATCTACCGATCCGAGCGTGCCTCGCTGGATCTGGACACGCCGGACGATCTGCAGCACTACTTCCAGTTGGCAAAGGTGCTCGGGGAGCCTATCATAGAGCATGTTGGCTCGAACGGTTATCTGATGGTCGAGAAGTCGTATCCGGACTAATATTTATCCCTTTGGAGGACGATGTTATGCCTGATCGAGTAGCCCTCTATCTACAGGATGCCCACCCCCTGGCGGACGCGATCGAGTATGTGCAGTATGCCGAGAGCCGCGGGTTCGAGGCTGTGTGGCAGGCCGAGAGCCGCCTGGTGCGCGACGCGATCGTGCCGATGGCAGCCTTTGCGGCCACGACCAAGCGCATCAAGATCGGCTCTGGCGTGATCAACAACTGGACGCGCAACGCTGCCCTGACCGCGGCTACCTTCCTAACGCTCGACGATCTCGCGCCGGACCGCATCATGCTGGGCATCGGCGCGTGGTGGGATCCGCTGGCGAAAAACGTCGGCATCAACCGGACCAAGCCGCTGCTGGCGATGCGCGAGCACGTGACCGTGGTGCGCGACCTGCTGGCGATGAATAACGTCACCTTCCACGGCGAATTCGTGAACGTGACGGGTATCGAGCTGGATATCGTTCACGGGCGTCGCGAGCCGCGCAACGTCCCGATCTACATCGGCGCGACGGGCCCCAAGATGATGGCAATGGCCGGTGAGATCGGCGACGGGGCGCTGCTCAACTACCTGGTATCGCCGGCGTACAACGTCGAGGCGCTGAGCCAGCTCGAAAAGGGCGCCACGCTGGCGGGCAAGATCCTCGACGATATCGACCGCCCGCAGCTTGTGGTCTGTTCGGTCGACCAGGATCGCAAGAAGGCCCTGGACGGCGCTCGGAAGCTGGTCACGCAGTATCTGGGGCAGCAGCCGCACATCATGAAGGCCAGCGGCGTGAGCGGCGAACTGCTCGACGAGATCCACCAGGTGCTGACCTGGCCGGCCACCGAGGAGCAGATCGAGCGGGCGATGGAGCTGGTCCCGGACGATGTCGTGCAGCTTATCACCGCTTCTGGCACGCCGGAAGACGTGCGCGCGAAAGTGCGCGAATACGTAGCGGCTGGCTGCACCTGCCCGGTGCTGTATCCACTGGGGCACGACGTCCGGCTGATGATCGATACCTTCGCCGGCGGGTACTCCGCCTGAGCGCGGCCTGCCGGGAGCGACCCATGTGCGACTCGCAGCAGCCCAGCGCGAAGTGGTGCTTTGTATGCGGTGTCGAGAATCCATGCGGGCTCAAAATCCGGTTCTTCAATGACGGCCCTCAGCGCGCCATGGCGCGGGTAACGCTCGGCGACGAATACCAGAGTTACCCGGGCGTGGCGCACGGCGGAATCCTGGCGACAATCCTGGATGAAACTATGGGCCGCGCCGTGCTGGCGGACGATGGGCCGGAGCGATTCATGTTCACTGCCCGGATGGAAACGCGTTTTCGCAGACCGGTGCCGCTGCACCAGGAGTTCGTCGTGCGGGGGCAGGTCGACTCGATCCGGGACCGCACAGCGCTGGTCAGCGGCCAGATCGCGCTGACAGATGGCACAGTGGCGGTGGAGGCGTCGGCCACGCTGGTCGATATTCCCTCCGAGCAAATGGAAGCAATGCTGGCGCAGGATGTAGGCTGGCAGGTCTATCCCTGACGCCGGCGACAGGCAATCCCGTCATGCGCACCGATCAGGACACCCCCATCTCGGTGGCGCAGCAGCACAAGTCCGTAGGGGCCGGTCGTGAGCAAAAACGCGCGTGGCTGGCCCTTTTGTTCACCGTCGGATTGGTGGCTGCGCTCTACCTCGCGCTGAGCCTCGCCGTCAGCGCGGACCCGCTGCTGATGCCGCTCGACGATACCTACATTCACTTCCAGTATGCGCGCGAATTCGCCCAGGGCAGGCCGTTGGTCTACAACCCCGGCGATCCGGCTACGTCGGGCGGGACGAGCCTGCTCTATCCCCCGCTGCTGGCGCTCGGCTACTTGATCGGCTTCGAGGGGTGGTCGTTAGCCTATTGGGCGCTTGCCATCGGCGTGCTCAGCTTCTTTGGCGCGGCGTGGTTGGTCTACCTGATCGCGCGGGACAACCCGCTGCCTTTGGGCCGCCCGCGGGAGCCCGGTTACGCGCTGTGGATGGCGTGCGCGTTCGCCCTGTCCGGCCCGTTCATCTGGGCGGCGCTGAGCGGCATGGAGACCATGTTGTTTGTTTTCGCGGCCTTGCTGACGCTGTATTTCGTGCAGCAGGACCGGCTCGTGCCTGGGGTGATCGCGGCAGGGGCGATGGTTCTGGTCCGGCCTGAAGGCGCCTTCCTGGCCGCGCTGGCGGCGTTGGCGCTGGCCCTGCGGGAGCCGTGGCCTCGAGCGCGCCGGGACCGGCTTCGCCGGGCAGTGTGGCTGGCCGTACCGCTGGCGGCGAGCCTGGTCCAGCCCGCGATCAACCTGCTGGCGACCGGCAGCGCTACCTCCAGCGGCATGGCGGCCAAATCGCACCTGGCCAACTCCGCCGCACCGTGGGACGAGCGCCTGGAAGCAATCCTGTCGGTGTTCGAGACCATGTGGCGCGAGCTGCTCAGCGGGCGCAGTCCGCAGATGGGCACCTACGTTTCGCCCGTTCTGGCCGACGCAGCGCTGGCTGTGCTGTTGGTCGGCGTGTGGCTGGCGTGGCGCGCGCGGCGCGCCAATATCCTGGTTGTAATGCTGGCCTGGATCGCGGTCCTGACCGTGGCCGCGTCCACGCTGGACACGGCGTTTTGGCAGTTCAAGCGCTACCAGCTCCCGGTGATGGCCCTGTTCTTCCCGGCGGCGGCGTGGGCCTCGACCGCGCTGGGGGCGTTCCTGCAGCGCCATGCCGCGTTCGGCTGGTTACGCTGGGGGCTGCCGATCCTGATCCTGGTGCCGTCGGCGCTCACGACGATCACTTTTGCGCGGAACTATGCCGATAATGTGGCGGTCGTGCGCGACCAGCAGGTCGTGATGGCGCGCTGGGTGCGCGATCACCTGCCGGAGGACGCCCGCGTGGGCGCTCACGACGTGGGGCTGGTGCGCTATTTCGGCAACCGGGCGCTGTACGACGTGGTCGGCCTGACCACGCCGGGGGCGGCGGAAGCATGGCGGCAGGGGCCGGGTGCCATCTACGAGGCGATGGCATCTAATGACTATCGCCCGGACTACTTCGCCATCTATCCCGACGTGCAGGGCTTGCGCTACCTGCTCGACGCGGGCGTGTTTGGGGAAGTCCTGGCGGAGTTCCCGGTCGAGCTGCCCGAGCATAATGTCGCTTCGGCGACCGACTATCAGGCGGTGTACCGGGCGGACTGGTCCGCCACCCGGCCCGAGGAACAGGTCGCGCAGACGACGACACTGGGCTATGTCGACGGGCTGGAGCGGGTCGACCAGGTCGACGTGGCCGACCTGTCCAGCGAGGCGGATCACGACTATCGCTGGTGGCAGGACGGCACACCGCCCGGTTACGTGACCGAGGTTTACCGGCACCCGTATCGCCAGTGCGGGCTGAACGGCGCAGCGTGCAACCCGACGGACGGCGGGCGCGTCCTGACCGGTGGGGAGGAATTCAGCCTACGCACGCGGCCCGGTGAAGACCTGCTGCTGGTCACGCGCGTGCACGGGCGGGCCAGCGTGCGCCTGTGGGTGTCGGTGAACGGCCAGCGGCTGGCGCAGCGCGTGCAGCCCGCCGTGCCGGGGCGCTGGCT